>Ga0307518_10003360_pt1 | contig 11542 bp, 15 predicted proteins | sample 25_EM_MG_FD_203889 | JGI IMG/M metagenome (GOLD analysis project Ga0307518, IMG submission 203889) | Populus trichocarpa ectomycorrhiza microbial communities from riparian zone in the Pacific Northwest, United States - 25_EM | ecosystem: Host-associated > Plants > Roots > Unclassified | place... | reverse complement strand
CGAGGCGCAAAGGGGTTGGCGCCATCATAGGATGCAGGGGGAAGATTGAGAGGGTGCGTCACTTGATGGGCGGGGCCCTCTAGCGAGGCATCTGAAGGGTGTGTGCTTCCCAGTATGTCGCGACCCTTGAGCTTCTTGCTGATGAGGCCCTCCTCGGCGGCCACAAGCCTTGTAGACGCAGGGGACAATGTGGTCGTCGTTTCCTCGACAATCGGAGCACGAGGGGGGTAGATTCTAGAGCGCAGGTTGAACGCATCATCGGAATCAATTTGTTGGATGTTGCCTGCTGAATTGTGCACTAGTCTGGGCTTCAGACGCACGTTCTGGCTACCTGAGCTGTCGGAAAGAGCCTCCGCCGTGTTCCTAGCTTGGGGGGGCACTGAGATGATAGTGAAGAACACTCCGGTAATGAATAAAGACCAACTTACACATCTGGAAGTCCCCTGGATGGTCAATGGCTGCATCTGCCGCTGTCTTCCCAGCTCCTCTGGGTGCTGCTGCCATTGTCGGGCCGTTAGCTTGGGGTGGCACTGAGATGATAGTAAACAACACTCGGGTAATGAATAAATGCTAGCTTACACATCTGGATGTCCCCTGGATAGCCAGTGGCTACATCTACTGCTATCTGCTCGACTCCTCTGGGCGTAGCTGCCATCTCAACATCTGGAACGGAATGCTGTCCTGTAGGGGATCCAGATGCCAAGTGGCAAGGAACAGTGGATGTGTTGGTTTGGGTGGCCATGCCGGGGTGGGTTGTTCTCGGCACTTCCTTGCTGGCTTGCTTCGCGGTTGCTGTAACGGAGCCATATTCAGTTGCACGAAATGCAAATATGAGAATGCGTATACGTACCGCATATGATAGATGGCGCTGGGCGTGAGGTGTCAGACAGCGATGGGTCCTCGATGGAAGTGGGATGGAGCTGAGCCTCTGCAGGCGGTCGTGTATTATCCATAGAATCAGAGGGTTGTGTGCTGGCCACCGTGGCTGACCGCTGGTTGCGCTGCTTGGGAGATGGTTCCTTGCATTGCACCAAGGCCGTCCCCTGTCCAGGGCCTTGGTGTGGAGCAGATTCCTCATCCGACGAGATATCAATCAGCAGTGGGGAGGTTGGGATGCGATGGGTTCTCCGCTTCTTTCCAGTTACTCGGGCAACCTGCTTGCCCTTTGATGTCTTGATGCATGGTAGCTCTTCGCCGGACTCATCAGCAGTAGTTCTCTTGGCCTTTCGAGAAGAAAACGTAGTCTTCAGCTTACGTTTGTGGGATGTGGTGGCCTGGTCATACTTGAACTCCACAGAGTTTGCATGCAAGTCTAGCTCATCTTCGTTCTCGGCTTTTATTTCGATAGATGCAGAGTCGCTTGATAGTTCAATAACTGAGGCTTGCTTCTTCTTCGCCTGATCGGATGACATCACAGCTCCACCACCGAAACGGTTCTTCTTTCGATGTGGATCTTTGCTACCCTCAGGGACATTCACTTCGTCCGAGTCTTCAATCATAATCCGCTCGGGGCTACCCATCGTGATGGTAGTCTTCTTCACCCTTGTTGCCGCCTTGTTGGTGAGACGCTGAGGACCCAGCCGGTCGGTCTTTTGATTACAGAACATCCGTTTGCCTCGCCTCATGTTGGAGTCGTACGGAGGGGCAGCTCCTATGATAACCGGCTCTGAGGAGTCAACCAGTGCAGCTGTATCACTGTCAGTTCCATTATGACAAACGATACAACATTTATTACATACATTTGAGAGATGGAACAGATCGGAGGTACAACCGGTGCTCACTTGTGTCATTCATGGCCATCAGGAGCTTTGAACATTCTGCACGGGTAAGATCAGAAATTCCCTTGGGCATGGTGCGGGAGGTACGCTCTTCGCCTGGGAACATCACTCCTTCAGGCCAGTTAACGAGTACAAGTCCAGATGTTGCTAGCCGAGGGAGCATTTGTTTCCATGGAAAGAGTTTGCCAGAGACCCATGATTGACCACGTTCCTCTATTGCATTGTCAGAGTGAACCCATAGGTGGAGTAATACACGCACTGAACAGGGCACGCAACCGTTGCTTGACATAATCATGATCCTCTCTTTCTTCGGAGCCATCCAGGTTGGACCTATCCCTTGGATCACTAACCTCTTCCACCTCACTAACGAGGTCTTTGTTTGTGGTTTCAGCACTGTCAAAGACATTGTCTATGGCCCGTACTGACACCTGATTACTGTATCTACGGGTTAGTAGACAATGGAATAAAAGCTAGCGTGTGCTTACTAGACATGCGCCTTGAAATGGCTGAGAATTTCATCCTCACTTGCACGACAGCGTTCTCCAAAAAACTCCACCATTGTTCAACAACCTGACTAGTTGATGACACATACGACTTACCTTCTCTGCGCCAGGTGTTGTGAAGACATGGCCAAGTCCACTATCTTGGTTGATTACTCTCCCAGCCAGAAGGTAAGCACCTTCGAACCCATGTGCTTTGCACAGTGCGTTGAACTAGAGAACAGGTGAAGTTAGAGTTCATCCATGTCCATGCAGTAAATAACTAAGCAACATACTGTGTGATTTAAGCTCTTCTTTGACTTATCAAATAGTTGTTGCCGGCGAGCAAGTGTTCCTCCCATGTGTTCCAATTCATTGGCTTCCATCCATGTCTCAAGGACCATTGGGTACATATCCTTATACTCCTCCTTGAAGAGAGCATAACAGCACCTGCAAATGTTCGTTGATGGAGTCCCAGTGACTCGCTCACCTTCGGGAAGGCGAGCCAACTCCCGTTCCGTATTCTTGACAAAATATTTTGAGTAAGTGTTCCATAGGTTCACTGCAGTGGCATGGGACTGTAGGCGCATGTAGCGGTCAAATACTTGATGAAAGGGCATCTTCACGCGAGACGCTATTTGGCTAAACATCTCGTCAATCTCGTCAAAGCCTTCACTAAGAATTGCCACGACTGAGTCGGGAACACGTCCAACTACAGATTCCTGACTGCCCTTTTCAGAGACGACCGCTCCGCTACTGTTGGCGGAGTTAAGTGCAGTCAGGATGCCAGGAGGTGCGTGGCTTGGGCCTGGGGTTGGTGAGAGGGTGTAAGGCAACTGGTAGAACCAGTGAGACGAGACAGCAAAAGAAAACTCCACCCTACATACCATATCCACTGGCTCAAAGCCCAACTTGTCGAGAGCAGCAGAAGGTGCGAGACCCAGCTTAGTAGCCTGGCGCGATGGTGGCACAGACGGGTTGGTACTAGATCCTCTGGAGAGGGTCCCTTGATGCTCTGCCGCAGGCTCCTCCGTCACAGTGACTGCACTCATCACCGGTTCCTGTGGTGGAACTGATGAGACGAGACAAAGAACAACCCGCTTTACATACTGTATCCACCGGCTCGAAGCCCAGCTTGTTGAGAGCAGCGGAAGGCGCGAGACCCGGTTTAGTAGCCTGGCGCGATGGTGGCACAGAGGGGTTGGTACTAGATCCTCTGGAGAGGGTCCCTCGATGCTCTCCTGCAGGCTCCTTCATCACAGTAACTGCACTCTTCGTCACCGGTACCTGTGGTGGAACTGATGAGACGAGACAAGGAACAACCCGCTTTACATACTGTATCCACCGGCTCAAAGCCCAGCTTGTTGAGAGCAGCGGAAGGCGCGAGACCTGGTTTAGTAGCCTGATGAGATGATGGCACAGAGGGGCGGGTGCTAGATTCTCTGGAGAGTGTGTCCACTGGCTCGAAGCCCAGCTTATCAAAAGCATTGGAAGGTGCAAGACCCGGTTTAGTAGCCTGGCGAGATGGTGGCACAGAGGGGCGGGTGCTAGATTCTCTGGAGAGGGTACCTTGGCACTCTGCCATGGGTTCCTCCACTGGCGCTGTAGATGTCACACTGACTGACCATGGCCGGGGGGTTTCATTGCCAGCTTCTTGAGATGCCTCATTTTCCACAGGTGGCATAGAATGACAGACAGATCCGTCAGCGTGATGGTGTTGCGGAGTTGGCAGTCGATGACTAGTATGTCCCTGAACTTGATGAGGAAAAGTAGATAAGGGATCTATGTTAGCAAATTTTGAGCACCAGAAATAATCATAACACACCCCATACCTTGTTCACGAACAAAAGTATTTGTGATACTGGAGCCAGGTGGTTGGATGGTTGTCAGTTGTTGAGCAACGTCATTGGAGGACATCTTCAGCTGCTGCATAAGCGGTTCTGAAAGAAATGGATTGTCATCACCAGTGTCTGTGATCGCTTGAGGCGGAGCAGCTTGAGTAACCAACTGGCTTCAGCGAAAGGTTGCATCCCGAACGAGACCAGTGTCTCGTCCAGTGGCCTTGATCCTCGGGCGCAAACGCGTTGGTGTGACAATGACTGGCGGCGACAACTGTCGACGTCCGCCACCCAATTGTACATGAACGTAGTTATCGGAGGAAGAAGACATGTCATCGGGCTCAGTGAGTGGGTCTGTCTCTACAGAGCCTTCCTGGGTGGCGCTTCGTCTGTTATTTGATGGCATCTGTAAATATGTCAGTATTGTTAATTCATACTAAACAAAACCAGGCCTACCGACAACAGGATGCACAGGTGAGTGAAGTGGGATAAAGGAGAAACCAAGTTTTGAGGGCATGGCACAGAATAAATACGAGAACATTGTTCCACGAAGAAGATCGGCTTATACGATTGATTGAGCTTCGTACAAATAAAAGAATGAATGCAATGATTGAACAACCCGGTGCATGTAATGGTTGTTGGCATAAGAATGACACGAAAAGGAAAGAACGGACCAATCATGAGCCCTCAGAACTAGTATGAGAGCGATATTCGATGGAGAAGAACAGTTCATCCATCGTTTCGGATTCACGCTGATAAAACAAGTTAGAAATAAACCATAAAACGACCAACGATGACGATACATGATATGGTTGTTAGCATATACAAGCACTGATTGATGAAAGTTCCTCAGGACACGAAATGAAAGTAGGATAAGCACCATTTGCGACCGTGTGGGAGGAAGCGCCGAGGATAAGAACTGGGAGGGTTGAGCGAGGGTCTCCGAAGCGATGTGTGGGCATGCTTGCCACAGGATATCTGTGCAAAACAAAATTGGAAGAGGATTGCACTTGCGAGTGAGCTCTGACCTGTTTGCCTTTCAGCCAATGGGGGAGTTGATGATGGGAATGGGAGCAGTGCACGATGTTACTGGCATGCGCCGACTTAAGACATGTCACACCAATGTCTGAATGTCACACCAGGAGTTGGATCAGCCAATCAGGTAGCAGATAGTCGTCATACTGAATTTAAAACATGTCTGGTACTCAATGATCTCCATCTTCTGGGGATCGGAGTATTGTGAGATGGTCATATAAGCTCCCCGCATCGACCGGCTGCAAAAAGAGACATAACGAACCTCAGATCTGTACAGCGCTGGCAGCACAGTCGATCAATGAGTCTATTGTAGTAGTAACTAGTGGATCATATATTGCTCTGGTTTGGACCAGACAGAACGAAACAAGACCGACTCGCCGGACACAATCACCTGGCTGGAACTTGCACATATCGAGGTTTCATGGGCCGCAGAGCCAAATACCTTAATCTTGCTGAAAGGCAGGCCGCAGAGCGTGCACGGAAATCTCAATATGCAAAATCTCCTTGGTATGGTATACTATCGGTGACATTGTTATTGCTCACACATGTCCTAGGGCTAGGGAGAAGCGACAATGCCAGAACTCTAGGGCATATCAGAAGAAACACAGCCGACATCATGCAAGCAAGACTTCCCTACCATCAGACCAACCCCAATTCTCCGCAGTCGTTCCTTCTCTGCCCTCGTCCCTCGTATCACTCGCTGCAGTGCCATTGCCTACATCCGATCTCTTTCGTGAAGCATCACGTAGCACAGATCTTTTGGACGAATCAGATCTTTATCTCTGGGAACAGGAGCCCCCGTATGACTATCCCGAACCCTTTATGACGGCACAAGAGGTACGATACACTAAGAATCTAGTAGATGTTCTGTTAGGTCGGCGCTGGAGGTTGGCGAAAGCGATCAAGGACAACCGGACACTGCGCTTTGCAAATGGAAAGGTTCAGGAGCTCATGGATGAGATAGTCGAAGGTCTTGCTGTGCGCATCCACAGGTGGTCTATGGTAGCATCATGCATCACAGAGGTGGAGGCTAACAGAAATATGGTGATGGCAGATTGCTGGTTGCGTTGGCAGGCTCGAGAGATATTCACAGACATTGAGGAAGTAAAAGCACTCAAGAATGGAGAGAATCCTTATTGTACCTAACTAGCGGCTGGGTACGGGAATATGGGCTATCAGAACTCGTAAATAATAGCGGAATGTAGACATGTCGCATTCATGCAAGCCACTGATGTCGAACCCTCTTAGAACGGCGGCCATCTGCGCCAGAACCCAAAGACCACAATCGTGATCGTTGCTTTGAATGCACTCAGTCTTCATATATCAGTGCTAAGACAATTGACATGAGGTGTGGTAACTTACAAGAACCGGCTGAGCAATCCATGCATCCAGGTCTCTTGTAGGTGCCATAACCCTCTCCGAGGCGATACGCGACAAGTGGCTGACGAGCTTTTCAATGTCCTAAGTATACTTCAGCAATTTCACATCCAAAAAAAGGATCTATACTACCTGGATGTCCCTCTTCCAAGGTTTACGTTCCGCGAGGCTGTCAAAGAGGAACAATCGCTTGTAAGAGAGGTCAATGGTGCATACCACCCAATGACCAATGCACGACGGTCGATGGATGGGGAGAATCCATATGTCCTTCTCCCAGTATTGAGTCCACAAGGTATTGCGCCATAAATCGTCGTCAGACGCATTGTAGCGAACACGTGTTAAATCATGGGTGGAAAGGATGGCGCATCGCTGGGCATTAGCAGAAAGGAAAGTAGAGTAGAGTAGCGCTCCGCAACCGTTGATACACGTATCATTCAGGTGTGCATCTGCCGTAGAAAGGATGCCAATATCATCCGGCTCAAACGTTTGCTGGGGAAATCCATCACAAGGAGGGCGAACACGCTGGGTCCTAACAGCATGTGGATAGAATGTGTCGGTGGTGACGATATTAATGTCAGAGTCAACCCAAAGGGGCTAGGGAGGTATGGTTAGAAGCTTCTAAGCGAATGTCATGGACCCTCACCGATGGAATCTGCCAGTCCAAATAAATTCTCATGGACTCCTTCTCATCTTCGTCCTTGTTGACAGAACCTTCCATATTGTTACTTACGTTGCTGAGAAAATGGTCCGCCAATGCTATCTGGCCCGGGTCTTCATGTTCGACATCCATTATTGTCTCTGGACCTTCGCCATCTGAGGCATGGTCATCAGAACGCAGTTCACAAATGACAGGGCTCAACCACTGTAGCGAATGTACATCGGAGGACTTGAAGAGGGTTGCTGCGAGCTCGGATGCAGAGCGGGCCTCACTGGCATAGCGGGCAGCGGAGACAAGGGGGTTTGGCCACCGTTCTTGTAACGTAGATATCTTCTTGTGCCGCTGTTTCAAAATGAGGTAATATATGGCATCTAGAGGTTCATGTCACCAATGAAAGCAACAGCGCAATAGCACTTACGTTGTGGCAGCCGCAATGCAAACTCAACCACACAAAGCTCACGCCCATACCACCGGCACAAGTTGTCAGCTTCCATCCCGAGTCTGAGTTGCTCTTCATGGCAACGATCTAGCTTAAGAAGGGCTCGGATCCCCGATCTAACTTCGCAATCCTTGAGCCATAACGGAATTTCTCCCTGAGAACGTGTGATCCAAACGTCTTCGAAAAGGGTCTGGTCATTGCAAAGCTCAGCAAGTTTGGTTGGGAGTGGTGTTGGTAATGGTATGGCATATGACGGATCATATAGTTCCTTGAGGTGCAAACAATAATCGTTGAATTTGCGGATGGCGGACATCATCGCTGGCTGCCGTTTTGCAATGGCCTTGCATGTCTGTTGGTGGAGTTTTGTACCTGGAGCACACCGTCAATAGGATCAGTTCATGTAACTCCAAAAGGATTTACCTAATGCCTTCTCTTTACCACCGACAGCGCGATCAAGTTTGTCCCACTCAAAAAAGCTCCCAATCGCCCGTTTACGGATATTGATCTTCAGATCGTGCGCGAGGAGAAGAATCTGTACAAACCCGACATTTACTCCATCTAGCTCTGGAAACCTGTCATGGATATTTAGTGAGGCATAAAGAACATCAAGTTTGCTTATGAGCCTCTCGTGACCACGCTCGAGACTTGCAAGAGCATCACGAGTCTCTTGAGAAACTCGAGCCTTCTCAATAATGGACCGAGCTCCTTGTAACGTTCTCTCAGAACCGTCGAGTTCGGCCTGGAGAGAAAGAACAGTATCAAGCTCCTTCTTTAAGCGGACAGGCACGTCTGTAGTAGAGTTAAAAACTTCATTGTAGATTGATGACATACTTACGTGCTCGGATGGATAGCTGGGCAGATCGTTGATCTGACCACTGCTTCCGAAGTTCTGGAACGTCATATTCACACTGGTCAAGAGCCTCCTGTGCAATAGAACTTTGTTCCTGGATACCCTTTTTGAGCCGGCGCCTGAGCCAGTCACCAAGGTCGGTAACCATGTCATTTGCCACAGCGGCAGCATGGCGGTCAATCAGCCAAATCCGGCGCTGGCGCTGGAAAGTAGGTGTGAAAAATATGAGTAAGTGATAATAAAGAACCTACCAAAGACGCACACTGAATACCGATCAACTTGATGAAGCGTGACCACAGCTGCTCTGTGCCCTCACCGTCCGACAAACCCAAACCCTTGACAATCTGAGGGTTATAGACCAGTTGGCATGCCCATTCATGTCCATATGCGTGCATTGCGGTTGTAGCAAAGCGTATGCGAGACGTGATACTTGGGCTGAGAATGTCATACTACAAGCGGTGAATACAAGCCAGCAGAGTAAAGCTGGGTCATGCTTACCTTCATCAACGACCGCGCGAGCACACATCCGATGTCATATAGCACGACGACATTGCACTTGAGAGGGATAAGAGAAAATAAATGTTCAATCAGTGTAATACTATATTTTTGTTGTTCGCCCGCAGTGTCGATGTTCGCGAAGAAGAGCGGGATGTCATGGCGACAAATGAGTGCCATAATACCGGTGTCATCGAAGCTATCTATTGCTGCCTTCTGTTTCTTGCCATCGGCCGCTTCATAGGAGTCTTCGCATCGGTCAACCGCTTCATCGGGAACAGCCATGTTGCATTGTCGTGCAGGTCGCTTGCGTGCCATATTTATCCGTTGCCCGACATCGTCAACCTGTAACTTAGGAAGAAAGTAAATGGGATCGTAGAAAGGCGGACAATCACCCGCAGAACGTCGGTGCCGATGGTGAAAGTTGCCATCCATGGCAACATGGACATCCCCACCATTATCCAATGATCGCCCAAATTCTCGACCACCAAAGCACGCAGGACACCGCTGCGTTAGGATTGATGCACAGGCATCTCGCGAAAGGTGTTGGCCAAGCTTGATCGACGAAGATGAAGGCGAAAAGGGGGTCGACGGTTCTGTACGTTTGGCATCTAGAATGGTGTTCCGACACTCTTGTAGTATATGGTCTACGCTCTTCTCGATCTCGACCTGTAGGATGTCATACCACTGAACAGCGTGGCCAAGGCTCCGACGAAATGGCTCGAGGATAGCTCCACCCTGTCATGTTACTATTAAATATATTTACAAGGCCAATTGAACACGCACCTCTTTGTTTGTCACATAGAATCCTCGTCGAGTATAGTGTGTGTGGAGCGCAGCAGCGAGAGCGTTGATCGCGTCACATGAGCGCTCGAAGAGTGCTCGGTAAAATGCTAGGAGTTCGACAGACACCGCAACACAAGGCTGGAACGGAGCTGTAGGGAATAAACCATTTCGGACAAGTAATTGAGGGAGGGTGACACATTGGCAGTGCCAGGCAGTGATAGACGAAAACGCTAGAGTAATGTTAGCAACATATCACTGTTTACGGGGCATGACAGGGACTGACAATCAAAATACAGGCATGTAATGTTAGACGCCCGCTTATCGGTACAATCCTGCGAGCAGGCGGAGAGCAAGGAGACATGTTCAGTGGTCGGCTTCCCAAGTGTCTCGTTAATGTACTCTAAGTAGGGACGAACGATAGTCAGAATGACAGCCTTCCAGTTGTTGAAAAAGTGGTCGAGGCGAGCCCGTTGCGTAAGAGGAGGGTGGTAGGCACATTCAAGGTCGGCATCCTCTTCCACGTTAGCACTATCCGTCATCTCGGTGTCCATGATAGAGTTTTCAACACTGGTATCCTGAATTGCTTCACATGCGGAGGGCTGGCCTGGTACCCTGTGATTAAGGAGGTCATCGAGGCGGGCGAGAAGGCACTGGCGCTTGGCTTCTTGACCTGGAAAAGAAACTAAGGTTTTAGTCTTGCGAGGATTTTTGACCTTGCGAGGAGAAGTAAAATGGCGACCGAATCCCTTGGTTGTACAAGGGAGGGCTGCCCGTGTTCCATCCTTTGGCTTAGGGACCATAACAATGAGACAGTAGTCGAGATAGATAAAGAGAAGAGAACACACCGCAGGTTATAAGACAATAAGGTACATAGCGGTTATAAAGAGCCACGAACAGTGACGGGGATGCTCTCCAGAGGGAAGGAGTAGAAGGAGAATGGCCAGAGGGCACGTAGACTGTTGACAGAGGGTGGTGAGGATGCATTGAGGGTAGAGATAACGGTGGGAAGAAAGTAATAACGTGCTACGCTATTCTTAGGAATGGTTCGGAAGTTACCGGTGCGGATGGTCGGTCTCTGAGACTAGTTCATTTCGCCAAAAAAACCCCATCTAAGAGACCACTATTGCTACCGAGAACTAGTGCCTGAGGTGCTGTTTCCAATGGCTCACGTGGAACCCTAAATATACAATTGTCCACCTACCCAGATGGTAAACTCGACAATAAGGTAGGACTTTGTGGGCAACATACCAAAAAAGTGACTGAGTTGATATAAAAGTCTGGATGCCTCTGATATCTATTGGAAGATTCAGTGCTGCTCACCATGGTGGATTCAAAGATGTTCAGTAACCCCTATTGCAACTTGATCCGTGAGAAAGCGACGCTTGGGGGTCCGGCCTGACCCGGATCCGGGATCCTGTCAACCACACTGGTCTCCCGAAGCCACACTCATCACAGAAAAAAAGGACCATCCAACTATACGGTAGTTCACCGGTCACCAGTCACTGGCTGAGTAATCGAAGCGCTCCGATGTGCCGTCGTAGCTCCCAGGCCTTGGTTGTATCAAAGTTCATCATGGGCCCCTACGACCCGAAAACGGCGCGTATTATAGGTGTAATATCAAATTCTTTGGCTTCTGAAGCTCTGTTACCAACGACAAGCGCGCACCGGAATATCTGTGCCCCCACTGCCATGTGCGGTAGATTTCATTTCCGTCTCCGCATTCTCAAGCTTTAGTGCGGTTTCTAAACCCATACCAATAGTTCACTGGTCCTTCTATCGCTATTGGTGTGCTCACCTTTAATGTTGA
>Ga0307518_10003359_pt1 | contig 11542 bp, 14 predicted proteins | sample 25_EM_MG_FD_203889 | JGI IMG/M metagenome (GOLD analysis project Ga0307518, IMG submission 203889) | Populus trichocarpa ectomycorrhiza microbial communities from riparian zone in the Pacific Northwest, United States - 25_EM | ecosystem: Host-associated > Plants > Roots > Unclassified | place... | reverse complement strand
AATGACAAAAATGATACTTTATGATATTTGTCTTTTTTGTCAAACAAAATTGTAAATAAAAGAGTATCTCTTTCTTCTATTTTTTTTACAATGTTTTGTCATGAAACATGGAGAAATGCTTGCAGTGAAGGTCCGTTGACTCCTCTTTGTCGTGATAGAGTGACAATATTTGCATAAACAACATGACAGTCCGAATGAAAGACGTCATTCCACAGGCCCTGATTCTAATCTTTTAGCTGTTACATACGATATTGTTTGGAAGCAGCATCACCGTTTGAAGTATAATGATCATAATACTAATATTAGTCTGTTGTGGTCTTGGACGGACGCCGAGTGTCTGAATCTGATGTGATCAGTTGAGTGCGTGACACTGCAAGGGGAGGGAGACAAGAAATGCAGTGTCCTGTGTGGTATCTAGAAGACATTGTCAGGCGTGTCTCTGCTGGACTCTGCTGGCAACATCGACAACAAAACAAGGCATGGAATGGAATGGAATTAGATTGACTGACTATTAATATGCTACAATGCAGCATATTAATATTACATAATAATAATAATTCCAGGCGGACCCAAGACAGGAGTAGATCGAATAAGATACAGAGCATGAGAACAGCAATGTACAGTACATGAACAAATAATATTATGTAGCTCCAGATTTCTCCAACTGTGTCCTCTTCCTCAAGCCCGCAACATCCGTGTCCAGCCCTCATTTTCGACTGCCTTTGGCTTTGTCAAGGAACTTGTCCAGACCAAAGACATCACCAGCATCCTTCTCAAACTGCACCGGTCCCTCCCTCATGGCCTCACCTCCTGTTCGTTCACACCTTCAAAGCCAACTCGGGGCTTGCCAAGCCAGAAGTGATCATTGTTATTAAGTGCCTTCCCAATGCCTTCTTTGGTGCTTCTGCCAAATGCTTCATTATTGCCGCCCACAGGTGCAACGTTCCCCCTCACCTTATAGATAGCAGCCATGGCAGTAGATCCGTGGAAGAGAGGTCTGTCATACAATCCATAGCCATCTTCATCCCCAAAGGAATTGCCGAGACTCTCTCAATTGAAAAGTCTAGAATCTAGCATGCTCTCCTTCGACATCATGGGCTTCGCCAAATCAAGAGCAATCTTTTCAGGGATGTCACGGTTTTGTTGCCGCTCGGGCATCTTGCCACGTTGTTCAGCACCCATATTTGACATCCACATTTCTCGCTCTCACTTGCGACGCTTCTCAGCGCAGAGGTCATCCCGAAGCTTAGCGGGTTCTCGGGACTCTGCTGTTGGCCTTGAGGACACCGTTTGTGACGCATCACTGCGTTCCTCTTGTGCATGTTGTGCTAGTAATTGAAGGTTCTCTTCTTTTGTCTCTTTTTCTTTTTGAGAGAGCTTTTGTTGCATGAGTGCACGCTGTTGGACTTCCTCACAAGCATGTCTGTCAGTGATGTAAAGAGCTTCTGAAAACTTAGCGAAGTTGACATTGATATGAGCCTGGAGCACCGTCAGCGATGCGGACAGACAAATCCAGACAGTAGCTCACATCTTGAAGGCCACAACCGTCCGCTGCAAGATGCTTGTCCAAGGGAATGGTGTAACCCTCAATGACCCGTCTCCACTACCTTGTTGACCCAGAGTATATCGCATGTACATTGTCTTCCCTGTGGAATCCTGTATGGACTTCTGTAACCACTTCGGTTACAGGACAACTCGAAATAGACAGGAAGAATGGGTACCTTGAGATTGGAAGCAGCACCATTGACAGCCTGGATGAGATGATCACAGTGTATACTTGTAGGAACCGTGCAACGGGCGAGGCCAGCACTCATGAACTGTAAACTGTACGAGGAATCAGTGGCATAATAACCCTACGACTAATGTGACATACAGAGCCATTCTGTCATGCAAATGAGACTGTTTTGACGCTAATAATAAATGAGCTACTCACTGTGCAGAAGCATCTTGCATAGCAACCCGCTGGGGGTTCAACTGCAGGTAAGTCTCGCCCCTGATTTTCCCTCCACCAGAGAGGCTTTTTTCGGGATCAGTGAGGTGGCTGTACAAAATCTTCTCTACAAGAGTGAGCGGATGGTGGTCGAGTAGTTCCCTTACTCGCTTGAGTTTATTAAGTAGCTTGCCATACGGTGGGGTAATAGAACTACAGTCCTTGTCAGTCACTGGTGCATGGGTTGCTTCTTACCTGTCACCAACTTCTCCAGTGCTTGTCTCGTCTTCTCTGTTGTAGCCTGGACCTCCTCTTCTGAGGGCCTCTCCAGATTACGTTGATCATCGTCGAGGTCCTTCCCATTATGAGCAAGGGGACTGATCTTTGAACTGAGACTGAATAATTTTGCCTTGCCGTTGACCCTGGTAATGGATAGCGCCATAGTGGACATTGCCTTCCGAGTCAACCTGAAGTGCAAGCGTGTTGCCAGCTTGGGTCTACATTTGGATCAGCTGATATGCGGATGAATGTAAAATGGACATACATACCTTCTTCTTTCCGAGGTTCAGTGGGTATTGTGCAACATGGCACTCTGGGTAGGAACCACTGGCTGGAGTAAGCATGCAGGGTAGAGCAAAGAACAACATAAAGAACCAACCAAAGTCTTCTTGAGGAGTAGGTTTCCATCCCCTGCACTTTCTGTAGAGTGGTATTGGTCTTCTTGTGATCACTGCTTGTGACGGAATCTGATGCTGTGTCTCTGCTTTGTCATCTGATACAACGGATGTAATAAGTGTTGGTTGTGGGAGCAAACTGAAAATTATGAGTATCACAAAACAAAGAAGCACATGAGCAGGCGTATGCAGCCAGAGTGATAGCCGTGCCAGGATCTTGAGCACATCATAGCAGACATTGTCTTCGGAGTCAATTGCAGAGCAAGCATGTTTCTAGCTCAATGGGTCTACATAGAGAATCGAGTTGGATTAGTTGATGGGATTAGTTGATGTATTATAAGATGAACATGCATGCCTTCTTTCTGAGGTTTGACAGATGTTGTGCAACATGCCATAATTCTGGATAGGAACCACCGTCACCTGTCGGGAGTAAGAATGCAATATATCATATATGACAACACAAGGAACAGACCGAAGTCTTCTTAGGATGTCGGTTTCCATCCTCTGGGCTTCCTGTATGGTGATATTGTACTGTTGGCCCTGGTGAGCAACGGCATCATAACGGACATTGCCTACAGAGCAAACGTGTTGCCGACTTGGGTCTACAAAAGAAATTGAGTTGGATTAGTTGATGTGTGGATGAATGTAAGAGGACCATGCATACTAATATCTTCTTCTGAGGTTCAACGGATATTGTGCGATACAACATTCTGGGTATTACTAGGAACCACCATCACCTGGCAGGAGTAAGCACATAATGAGGTACAGCAAAGAACGACCAAGGAATTGATCGAGCACTTCTTGGGTCCTAGGATTCCATCCTCTGTACTTTCCATAGGGTGGTATTGGCATTCTTGTGACTGCTTGCAGAGGAATCTGATGCAGTGTTCCCGTTTCTTTCTGAGGTTCGATGGGTATTATGCAATATGGCATTCCTGGTAGGAACCACCGTCACCTGGCAGGAGTAAGCACACATATAATAGCAAAGGGTGATGTATAAAAAACTGACCAAAGTCTTCCTGGCATGTAGGTTTCCATCCTCTGTGCTTTCCGTCCAATAATATGATTCTCCCTCACTGAAACATACCCCGAGTGACAGTTGTTCGAATAAGTATCATTGCAGATGATCATGCTGGAAACTTGTGATGACAAAAGGGATGGGTGGGGATTCCACAGAAAATGAAGTTGCAATGTGTTGGTGGACATAGAAATGGTATGGTTGCCGACCAACACCACCAATTGGAGTTTCTGGCAGTGTACGTTGAAAGAGGTGAAGGTTGAAGAAGGATGCAAGTACATACTGGTTGATAATTTCTATCCAGGGGTTGGGAGGTATTGTGTACTGTGCGAGAGGAAGCGTTCGGCATGAGACAGGTGAAGCAAGCAGGCTGCGAGAGTTGTTGCAGATGGTCTTGCTGGAAAACATGAATGCGGAGATGAAAGCTGCTTGAGTGTGAGTGACCTGCAAAATCTAATTAATAGAACATCAATTACATATTATGGACATGGAAGTTCATGATAAGAATGCCTGAGGGCGAAGAAACATGTCACCATCAATATAGTTGCATAGGAAGTAATCGCCATCATTAGCGAAGTCTGGCACCACGAGCACACCTACCGTATGATTGACCGGAGTGTGATGATCTCTGATGACACCGCTGAATGAGCACGAAGGTGTATGAGACGCAGGTCCTTGTCAATGGCATGTTTTTCACCAGGTGGTAAATAAAAGGGTGTTATGAGCACAAGACAGAGAGGTTCATTTCCAACGATGTATTCAAACATGAATTGGAGTCGGGCAAATGTGAGCTTCTCGTTGTTGTGGTGATCGAGTGTGCGAATGAGGAGCAGTCATAGCGCTCTCACCCATGGAAACAGGGGTGGCATTGTAGGTAATCTGTTGTAGTTTTCCAGTCAACACATGACTCGTAGTTAACTTTCAGATACCAGAATTCGTGTAGCTGTACAATGTTAATAATAAGGATGATGAGCGCACACTATTTGATGCTCACCTTGTCTCCCTCGGGAATTATGAACCAGCTACGCCCATCTGGTATTGGAATATTGTATTGAGGTAGGAAGTCGTTGAGAAAATATGCTAGCTTCTTGCGCAATCCCTGAAAGGGATGTGAGGTGAATGTCCTTTCAATGTCAGCGACCATGAATGGTAATTGAGGGGAACCAAGATAGATGTGTCCGGAGAATGTGACGTTGTCCAAGGACTCATTCTCGTGGTCTTCAAGTACATGGTGATCTAGCATTTGTTTGAGGTGTTCTTCTTCATATTGATCTAACCGGCTGCGGATGAACTCGCTAACGAGGGTTGTGTGGTCCAGCTTGAGAATCTAAGGGCAGGTGTGAATGCAATTTCAGTGCTAAATGTTGCTGTCCAACGTACCTGCTCAGGCATATCCTTCCGGTTCATTTGACGGAGATAATACTTCTGTATTGGCCCATGGTGAGACTCATTCGGCCTTGTGCTGTAGTTCCACACAGCACCTTTTTCAATGATGTCCTGGAACATGTGCTTGCCAAGGTGGGCTTTCGGGAAGTTCCAGTTCTTCTGTGCTGACTCTGGGTCATGCATAGCAATATAGGCCTGTATTTCTGAGTCAGTATGATATCCATGTTTGGCTTTGTTCGACTTCCCTCAAGGTGACTGTGAAATGTAAGAAGTTCACATTCTCCAGCTGTGATGGTAGACTCCGTGTGAACATCTAGTATAATATACATATGATAAGATAAGTAGCTGGAAATGCACCGCAAAAGAGCAAAGCCAATGGGATGTTTTTCGGGCACAATGACACTCTGTGCAGTAAATGGGATTTGCTATAATGGGAGAAGTTTAACTTGAATACCAGCAGAAGAGTGGAAAATAAGGACATACCTTTGCTATGTCCCCGAGTTTATTCCATCACTAAAGAATATGTTCGTTACAGAGCTGAAGTGATTAAAATTCCGCCAGCGCGGAAACACATTATGACTAACAATGCAGGGCAAACTAATATTGAGCACATGTGGTAGAAACGAAAAAATGCATACTGGTTGTCAACTGCCTTCTCGGCATGGTGCCCTATCCCAACCAAGATTTTCTTGAGTTCCTTGAAAAGGTGATCTCCCATTCCAAGATCATCGAAGTGGAGGTTGTCGAAGGAGAGGGCATGGTGTGGGTCAGAGTGGTTGACATGCCAAAATGTGTTCTACATAATATATATACAAGTTATTAAGAAGTCACCTAATAATACACAAGTGATGTAACAAGACTTACTTCAATGGGCTGCAAACTTTGGTTCTGCAACAGTGCTTCCCCATCCTGCCGGGACTTCTTGTATAATTCAAAACATGCAATAGTGTCAACAGATGTGTGCATTGGGTAGGTAGCGCTGTGATCGCGCAACTGATCAGACAGTACCAGGCATATGGGGCAGGGACAATGGGATTTAACTCCTTTTATCAGTGCTATCATGCACCTGACAATGTCTGATCAGTAATATTAAATTAAGTAATGAGAGAACAACAAACTGTTCTTCATAATCTGCAGACAAAATTAAGATAATTGGATACAGGAGTCTCATGATGCCTTCAAATGTTTTATAAGCAAAACCAACTTTAGAAAGTTGAATGATGCTATTGAGTATTTTGAGGAACGATTTGTGCCATACAACACGTTTCAAATTGGTCCACGTAAGTTTACTGTTGTTCTCCGAGTCTCCAGGAACCTTGGTATGAAAAAGCACACTTCGTTACTAATATGTTGTAGTTGAAACCTTAAATCAACTTACAATGGGGAGCCAGCCCACCAACTGACCTCCTCCGAGCCCACGGTTACCATTCCAGATATTGATAGGGAGATTCCCACACCGTGCGATAACGGGATATGCTTTCACCTTGCCAGAAGATGACAGGTATGACTTGTCAGCATACAGGATAAATGCAAAGGGCGCAGTGTTGTCCCCTGGCAGTTGTGACTTATTAAAAGGTAAAAGATCACATTGACATTAGTGACAGTATGGAAAATGGTTGGTACAACAATGATATATGCCTACTTGAACATTCCACCACTGGTCCCCTGTCCAAGGCTCATCAACAAAATGTTCGAAACGTTCACAATTGTGCTCGTACAGGCACTGGGCGTCCCACACAAAGTGAGGCTTGAGGAGAGAATCATTGAGAAGGTCCATTGCCCAATCCCAGAGCGGGCGGAAGCGTACTTCAAACTTGAGTTGTTGCTTTCGATGATCAACAGTAATAACCTCTTTCTCGAACTATTTAACATGCAACCTCAACTCTCAGTTTGCATCTGCAGAGAAATCAAATGGAATCATTTACTGGTGTCATCATTTTGGCTGCACGCTTCCAGGCCTCACTCACATCATGATGAGATTCGAAATAGATAGTAATGGGCGGAATCAACTCACCTTTCCTTTGCCCCTCTACCACCTTGTCTATAGCATCAGCAAATGCCTCCCTTCTCCTCATCTTCTCTTGCCTACGAGCGCAGTGGGTTGCATGGGACTTGATGCCTTGGGCGGTGAAGAACCTCTGGCAAAGATCGCAAGTGATCTTGTCTGTGGATGCTGACGATTGTACATATGTATGTTTATTATTAGTGGAGGGCATAATGGTAATATGGGACACGGATAATAGAGCTACTATGATAGAGGTCTGAAGGGGAGAGGGAACTGAAGAAAAAGAGGAAGAGAGGTATTTGAGTGCGAGGTTACTTACATATCAATTCAAGTGCCTTGCCACTGCCAGCAGGCCAGTTGCAAGCGAGATTAAAATGACTGCCCGGTGCCTTGGAACGCACTGCCCATATGGAGAGTGCCTTGTGAGAACACTACTTTCATTGGAACACAATGCCCATATGGAGAGTGTCTTGTGACAGCACTACCTTCATTGGAACATCTTCCCGTAATGTAGACAGGGTTACAATATAAATGGAACTAAGTTACAAGAGTGTCAAAATATGTCTAAATATGGCAGTATTGCAACCTGGGTTTGGAAGTTTCTGACATAAAGCAAATAGTCTGTGCAAAAAACACGTATGAATGGAGATAAAAAAATATTATGTGTCCATTTTATTACCTTCCACAGCGCCTACACATCCCTCATCTGAAACCGTGGATGCAGGGACTGAGTTATCTGGGACATTGGCGGGACTTACAATGATGATGGGGGGAGGAATCACTTGGGGATCCAGAGCCATTCCATCACCTTCTGTAATGTTGGGAGACTACAGGGGATGTAAGTAGCGAACCATGGGTGAATCAACAGGACTTACCACAACAGTGGTGGGGACAGAATCCCTGGCTTCATCCACAGCCATTGCATCATCTGTGGAGATGATGAGGGAGAGGGGTGTGATGGAGGCACATGGTCATCGCCAGCAGGGCTGGGAGACCGAGGCGAATGTCTGTCTTCTACTGTGGTTGGACCCCAGAGAGTGTTCAACAGGTCAGGGGCGATGGATTGCACATGCATCACGATGGCGGTCGACTCATCAGGCAAAGAGGATGCAGGCGGATGTGGGGATGATTCCATGCTTGCAACCGCAGGCAGTGTGGGATCTGGTCCATGATCTGCAGGAGGGACATTGGGGGAGCACACACTGAAATCATCTAAGTCACTACTCCTGTTCCTCTGTCTGTCTCTGTCTCTGTCTCCATCTGACTGGAACCTACGCAAGGGATCAATGCTCATTGTCCTTGTCATTGAATCCAATCGGTTGCAACTCCGGCCCAGGCTAACCTCTGCCCAAACCTCTGACCTCCCCTCTTGTCCGCTTTCATCCAGACTTGACCGGACCCCCTACTGGAGTAGAACTGGACTTGACATCCAGCCTATGCGTCACATCACCCAGCTTCTCCTTCAAGTCCGAACATTCACTGCAGGTGCTTGTAGTTGTTGCCATGGTCATATGTTCACTGTGTTCAGCACTTGTACCACGGTCGCATGATTTTGAAAGCCATCACGGTTGCACTATCAGCACTCCATCAAATTCTGTTTAGACTTTCAGCAGAATGGAGGGAAGGAAATATTGAACTTACTTTGGCATCTGCCCCTTGATGGGCCAAGTGTTGAAGGTCCAGCTGTGGCTGCTGGACCTGGAGAGGGGACATCCATGGGAGCGGGACTTTTGGCTTTGTGTTTGCAAGTGGATAATGGTGGGAAATATCTTATGTAAGCATTTGGCCCAAACATATATGATCGTGGCCTGTGAACCCCAAGCCCTTTCCAGCCTTCTTTATTTCATACATGACCACCAACCATGACCGGACCAGCTAGGAATGTTAGATTTATTGATGATGGAGCAGCCAACCCTGGTAAATCCTTATATTGGAACTGTCTTCGGCATTTGAGATTGATTTTGGGCTGGTTTATTTGGTAGCCCAGGGTGGACACCTCCAAAAAGACGGTCTCTGAGCAGAACCTGTAAGTATCCCTCATGTAAACTGTAAAAGTACTCATTTTATGTTTACAGCAAGTGATAATAGCACTGGGTGGTGTCCACCCAATGAACCCCCCCCTCCACCCATGGCAGACCCAATGTCTATTGAAGTGGATGAAGGTTCATTCCCCATGCTTGAATCACCTGTGTGTGCAAGGTCTGACATCTGGGCTGAACCAGGGGTGTTGCCAAGTCCCGAGTGGGACCCTCCTGCATTTCAACTGACATCAACACCTGGCTGCGGGGATGTAGCCAGCACACCCATCCCTCAAACATTGTCTGACTCATCATCCAACACTGACACGTCAGAGGATAACCAGGGATGGATCCCCCTCCCTCTACCGCCATCACAAACCTTTCCTGAAGTGTCCCCAAGCCCTACTGCTGATGCAAACTCATCACCGCAGCTGAGCACACCCATCCACAGAACATCACATGACTCCTCCAATACTGATGCGTTGAAGGACAGTGAAGGATGGACTCCACCTACACAGCCAGCCTTATACATTCCACTGACATTGCCAATGTCAGTGTTGTCAATTCAGTCCACCCCTTCAAAGTCACCCTGCAGATCAACATCACTGGCTGTGTCCCCACTCTTCTCAGGGACAGGTGAGCCAACTGAGAGCGGATCTAACACAGAGGCAAGATGCTTTGAGGATTCTTTGCCAAGGGTCATTGGCATGAGCCCCATTGCACATCATAGGTTAGTGAATAAGGGAAAGGCAAGAGAAACTGAATCAGGCCTGGTGAGCAGATTCCCTGCAACATGTCCCAAGGATGTGGAAGGTTAGTTAGGCCTTCGTTGGAGTTTCCTACACTGACACCATCATAGGGGAATGGTGGCACTTGCTGAGAATGATGGCCGACCTGGAAATTCACAATGGTAAATTCAATTGCCCCCAGCATGAATGTGAGTGCATTGACATCTCTATTAAATTGATATTGACAATCAATAGTAAGCACAGTGTAACAGATTGCAGCCTGCTTCCACCCCAAGGACGGCAAAATTACCTGCCTGGACAACTCCTATGAAAAACCGCTTATTGCAATGTACAAGCAATACACGGACAAGTTGGTGGAAGAAACTTGGGAGTGGAGGAGACTTGTTGCATTGAGGGCACATTATGCTGACATCATAGATAAGTTGGAGCAAATTGAGCAGGGTGAGATGGAGGGTACACAGATTGCCATGGATCAATTAGAAGATTTACACCCATCATGTTGTAATTACAATTGGTTGTCTGTTTTTATCATTTTCTTGAACAAAAAAACATTCAGTTTGTACAGGGATAAGCACTAGCATGGTGAGTATGATGGGCACCATGGAGTGATTGATTTTGGATCCACACATTGTGCTTGTGATAGTCCCCACAGTAGTGATGGTCACCATGGCTGTAATCCACACCTTTTGTTCTAAATGGCTCTAAACATCATGGCTATCAGACATACCACGTGAATCATATATACCGCGACTCTCATATATACCACGGCTATCATACATATTGTGGATATGGTACATGATGCCACTGTTCTGAGACGCCTTGGTTGTTACTACCCCAGGCATCATACATACCGTGGCCTTATGTATGTACCACTCCTATATACATGCTGTGGCTATTATACACATACTGCGGTCGTGATCATCACCTTGTTTTGACCCATCCAGTGGTCCCATATTTGATGTATTTACTTTACAATACATATGAAATAAACCTATGTTTGGCACCTCTTTTGTATATGGGTGTCATCATAATCCTCCAGCCTGGGCGGTGTCATGCACCAAACATGTTTGGTACTGTGGACATGGAGAAAGTTAGCCGATGAAACTAATGTGAATAACACACCCAAGATCTGTTGAAAGATTGTCCTGACTTGAGGGATACAGACAGCCCTTGCTATCCATATCACGCAAAGTCAAGACTATCCTTATGCAAAGGATGAATACAAGCTCGTCGTAGCCATCTATCGCACAAGAATGCTATCCTGGAGTCTAGCAGTCATCCCTCGCACAAGAACTGCCAAGAAGCAGAAGAATCCAAAGGATTGATGACCATTTCAGTATGAGAGAGGAATGCAAGCTTCTGCAGTCCAACTCCCATACCAGAACAACCAAAGAAGCAGAAGAAATGATTGAGAAACGAAGGAGAAAAAGAAGAATCATTTATGGTGCCCATGTGTCAAATTTAGGCGCCCAGTGCCGGCATTCCGATATTTTGAATAGCTCCATCGTTTTTGAAGCTACCAAGCATGTGACTATACCATCATGGAGCCTAGGCCATGGTCTATCTGCCTGTCAAGTTCCGACGTAAATCTGTTTATTTCCCACGGAGATATTCCACCCGCAATCCAGACACCTGCTTCATCAGTCACTATGGAGTCCACATTTTCTCTGGAACGTTTCTCCGCTATTGCAGCAGACCTTGACTATGTCCTACTCTTGGGACAGCCTCTCCCTGAGTTCCTGTGCACTGCCTGGCACATATC
>Ga0307518_10003357_pt1 | contig 11543 bp, 13 predicted proteins | sample 25_EM_MG_FD_203889 | JGI IMG/M metagenome (GOLD analysis project Ga0307518, IMG submission 203889) | Populus trichocarpa ectomycorrhiza microbial communities from riparian zone in the Pacific Northwest, United States - 25_EM | ecosystem: Host-associated > Plants > Roots > Unclassified | place... | reverse complement strand
CAATGCTGATTGACCAGCTCACTATGGTGTTATTGCTGCCGTCAGATTTCACCACACTGCCTCCATTGTGTACTGGCTCACTTATTCTATTGGTATGCTACTCCTCTGAGCCCGAGTATTTTCATGATGACACCCATTTGTCCGGCTTAAGACTTTCACCCTACCCCGCGATGACAACAGAGCCATGGGCCCACCGTTGTCACTTGGTGACAATGCTGTCGGGGGCTGACCCCTGTGATACGGCAAAGCTCTAGTCATAAGCCTCACTTCCGCCAGCCCGTGTAGCACGGCCGATTGTCATCGTCCGCTGACCGTATAACACGGCCTACCCAGGTGCATGGGCTCGTCACAGTCCATTCCAGATTTGCCCAGAATGCTAAATACAGACATAGAAAGTAGTATGCAGATATGATAAGATTGCAGGGAAGATAACAGCACAAAAGCTCAACCACATTGTTAATCAAGATCTACATCGAAGCCAGTAGTTGTACCTGACGTGCTCCCGTTCCTAAATGAAACATTTGAGTAATTATCAGCCAGGCACAACTGTCTACGTACTTTCCAATCTTCACCCATTGAACGCGAAGCGATTTCGTCTTGGCACGGTGAACAGGGGCCGTGTCACATTTCGCCATGAGACCGAGTATGTCGACGTAGATATCCACGTAAACGCCTCGTTTGAATGTGACATCCTTGCCTTCGGCAACCATCTCATCTAGTGCAACTTTGATCTAATTATATTTCAGTATACAATAAAAAATATAAGGACGGAAAATATACAGCAGTGGCGGCAAAGGCGACAGCGGGACACAGTACTTCGTTTTTGAAAACTTCCGGGAAAATGTTTGCCATGGCGTTAGTACCTGTGTAAAAAAAATCGATAATGAGGCCAAATAACGCAGGATGCGCAAGGTTGTTCGTATGACCCTAGGATATAATGTTAGTCCTTCATTGCCCATTACTTTCCCACTCACCTCTTCATCTGTCCCATGCTTTAAAAAATTACCACGCTCCAGAAGCCTTCTTGCAATATCAGTGTTCACATTGCAATGGTTTTGGGGGTCCCAATCGTAGCGCTCACGCACATAGGTGCGAGCTTTCTTCTTAAGGGCAGAACGCCAGTTGCTGAGATCTTCCCAGAGCTATAAAAAAAAAGAACTCGTTAGATAGTGTTACTGTCATGCCAGGACACATACCAGCTTCATAATGCCAGCTGTATATTGGGGCCACCACCCTTTGTGGACCATCAAGTATATTAGTCTTAATTCTTGAACAAAATCATAACTTACCCTCAGGGATCGGTAAACCTCGGGTGCGACGCTCGGCGATGGCTTCGCTCACATATTCAACAGCCTTGCGGTTAAAGTCCGCACGCAGGGGGAATGAATTAACTGATGCAATATCACAGTGCGAAATTTGTTTAGCACGTTCTATGACATCGCGGACTGCCGGGGTGTAAAACTGGAGCTGGGATGGATCTGAATTAGCATCCGACACTATACCAGAAATGACAGGTGGGGCAATAGGTAAGGGAATGGAGGCAACGTCAGTGGATGCAGGAAATGTCTGGCTAGTTGGTGCAGGTTGAAAGGCCGTCGAGATGGGGTCTTCTAAATCGTCTGGGTCATCGACGCTGCTATGGCCGACACGACGAGACGCTTCAGAGGTTTGCTGATCACGTACAGCTAGGAGTCGTGCATTGGCAGGAAGACACGGGCCACGGTTGCGCTGGCGGTGTTGAGCAACAACATCTTCGACCTCACCTAATCACACTGTCAGTGCGTGTCACGACCGCGTGACACCTGGTGACTCCGCAAGGCCTCTAGACTGTTGTAGACTCAAGTCCGATCGTGATCGGACACCTCCGACGCTACGTATCCATCTCCGCTCCGACAATTGACGCTCCGTCTCCTTTTAGTAAATAGTTCCGTGCTTATGCCTCCGGTTATTGTATGCTTCCGTTCCGCTTCCGTTCCGCTTCCGTTCCGCTTCCGTTCCTGTTTCCCTTGTTCCCGTTTTAGATTAGATCTGATTACTCATAGCTGTGTCCCGTTAACCTTTTGATCCGTTACGCTTATCACTGATCTCCGTTCCGTGTATGTTACTCATCCGTTTGTCATCCGCAGACTCTTAGCTACCTCTCCGCTATGTCTCTCCTCCGCTTCTCGGTTACTATACATATCCAATATAAACTATAAGTACTCCGCATGCTGAGGGGATTGTCCCTCAGTTCGAATATCATCTTGAATACTTCCTGCGAACTCCCCTCTGTTCTCCTCTGTCTCCTCTGCCTTCTGGCAACTCTGACCTTTGTCGGACCTCCGTCTCTCTGTCCCTTAGTCCTCCAAAATACGAGGACGCAGGTATCGCAAGGGCGCAGCACATACGCTGAAGCCAAATCCTCAAACTCCTCCGCATCTCCTCCGCCTGTCGTCGACAACCCTTCGTACTTAACTCCGCTCTTGTCGGAGTTCGTCGGAGGAACCAGTTCTGACAGTACCAGCACTAGTAGGAGCACTAGCCTGAGAAGGAACTTTGAAACCGAATTGTTGACTGGGCTGAGAAAGCATAAACGATGGGCGACGCTGAAAATCTTGCTCTTGGGATGCTGATGTCGACTGAGGTGCCCACGGCGGGATCTGGCTCTCGGGATCGTCATGCTGAGATGCCGACGGTGGGATCTGGCTCTCGGGGTCGTCATCTTCAGGCCAATAAGAAGGAGCCATAGGGTTGACTTGCTCTCCCTCTGTAGCTGCGTTAAGGTTCCGGGTTGACGATCGCGAATAGCTTTCAGTTTGGATGTGCTCAAGGTTGTGGAGCTGTTGAAGTTGCCCCCCACTACCTTTTCCAGTGCGCAAAGAGCGTCTTGGAGTAGGCCCGGATTCTATGAGGCGACATGGTCAGAATGACACGGAACAGCTGGAAAAAAAAACTCACCAGCACATTCTGCGTCAAAAAGCTGGTCAGCTCTTGGTCGTTTCACAGGTGGTGGAACAACATCGCCCGTGGCAGCGCTGGCAGTAGATTTACTGTCGTGGACGCCTTTGCGCTTTGGAGGCATGAGGGTATGTTTGAACAGTGGTTGTGGGCTTAACACGCATTTACTTAAACATAACACCACGCGGTGAGCACGTGTCAAAGACTACAAGCTAGTAATCAGAACAACAATTTGTAAATAACTAATCAATCAATCAACGATACGATACCGTAGTGATTGATAGTAGATTGACCGAATGGAAAGCTAGTTGTGCTTGGTTACCTGCGCAGACCGTCCTCACATGGCACTGGTGCTCTGACACCCCCTCCTCCTGGTAGAGTTGGAACCCAAAGTGCGACGGGTTGATGAAGCAGTAGCACCGCGTGTGGAGGGAGTACCACGGCTAGACGATGAACGGTGACGCTTACTTGGCGACTGTTCAAGCGGGTCCGACACCTCTTCACGATGACGGCGAACGGCCAGGGCTGAGTCCAAGCTCCTGGGAAAGCCTGGACCTCCAGAGGATCGGTAAGGAGATTGCCGGGGTAACATCAGCGGGGGGACGGTTGGCATCTCTGTGAAAGTACATTGGTCGGTTGGCTCGTCAGTGGAATCACCGGGGAGGATGTTCGGGTTTGCTTCATCAGCCATACTTGTATCCCCTTCAACCTCGACTCTTCCCAACATCATGTTGGAACCGTCATCATTCTTGTCTTCCACACACTTGTCACATTCAGGATTATAAGGAATCCATGCGTCATCCTCGAGTTCTGAGAGTGTGTCGATGATGGCGGTAATGAACATATCGTGGGTGAAGGTTGTCCTGCGGCAGAAATTTCCATGGTTGTCGGTGTACAGTGGTGAGATGATACCATCTCGCAGGTGTTTCAAGAGGGGGATGATGGGTTCAAAGTACTTTGATATATGCCGCAGGATGAACGGTTGCCAGGTGAGATCTGACTGGATGGTAATCGTCTTGAGCACGCTTGGTTCGAAAGTGTTGAAGTATTTGTCAAAGCACTGCGTGAGGTCTTCTTCACATTTTGGCTTGTAGGGCTCGTTGAGAAGGGCACACACACCGATGAGGACATAGAAAAGGGACTCGAGATCATGGATGGAGTCGTGCGCAACCAGCTGCCTAATGCCAGCCATGACAAGCTGAGCAGACATCCACGACCATGTTCCCTAGTTCAATCTATTCAGTTATTTTGGCGTGCACGAAAAACTGAACGTACTGTGCGGTAAAGTGGAGACGAGTCAATCGTGTGGTGTGGGTCACCCTCTGCCTTGGCAGGACTCATGCTGAGGACAATGTCGTCGTCCTTGGTCAGCTCGGAAATTGGAACTAAACGAGCCTGTGCATTCCTTGAGCCCACAGGCACGATGGGAACATAGTTGGTAGATTTGAGATCTTCCATCTGCAATGGCACTTCCACTGGCGATTGTGGGAGGATGGGTGCTGGTGATGTGTGCTAAGTCGGGGGTGATGGAGCGCTCAATGATGGGGACAGCATAGCCCCAATCAGCAACCACCCCTCGCCGCTTGAGGTTCGCAATTCTACTGAGTAGGCATTCTTTCTTTATCATCGACAGGTCTTGTACAAATTTGTCAAGTCCGGGTCTACTCCGGTAGGGGGTCCAGTCAGTTCCGGACGGAAACGGACAAAGGGAGAGGGCAGAGGGCTGGACAAGAGATTAGTCCGGCCGGAGTTGGCGACCGTTTGGATTCAACGACTAAGGACAACGAGCGTTGATCCCTTGCGTAGGTTCCGGTCAAGAAGGGGAGACGGAGACAGGGACGGAGACGGACAAGATCAGGAGTAGAGACTATGGTTGATTTCAGACTGAAGAATACCGGATAATCTACAGAGTACTTATACTAAGTAAGAACTAGGGACGAGTACTTACAGTGACAAGTAAACAGCCTAAAAAGCGGACAAGGGATAACCGGAGAAAGTACTAAGTCAGGTCCGAGTAAAATAAAGTCAGGTCCAGTGAAAATGCTACAAGGTATGGGATATATCGAGTTCACGGAGAACTCACGTCAAGGCAGGGTAAACGGTGAGGTGTGGTAATGAGCGAACAGAGGATAGTCCAAGGGTTGTACTTAACGGAGGCATATCTGTGCGACCATGACCGGAGTAACTGTGAGCGACCAGAGTTGGGCTAGAGTGCTGCGATGTGACCGGAGTAACCGGATAAGTCCCGGAGTTGGACATGGTCGTAACAGAATTCCAGATGATTTCTGGGGCATTCTACATCAGAAGCGAGGAGGAGGTTGACGAGACTCAAATCGCGGTGAAGAATGCGGGCAATCTCAACAGTATCCTTATGGGCTACAAACCAGTCAATCAGAGATTCCTGCAGCCCACAAATGACAACTCACCAACAACATAATCGAGAAATGCTACGAGGAACTCTCCCAAACAGGAAAGTTTGGTGATGAGTTCACCGATGGGCTCTGTGATAATGCAAGATAAGGTCCGAAGAGAGTAGGTACCACCATTCCCGCGTTTGGTGAGGAACGATCGAAGAAAGTGAGTTGAACTATTGGCCTGTTTGTTGGCGATGGTCGGGGGATAGGAAGCTTTGATTTGTTCCTCGTGAATAAGGGTCGGGACACCCTTAATCATGTGCTTGTTCAATGTCACGAGTATCATCCCCTCCGTATATTTCCGTAGTGGATCAATCCACGAGTCTTTCACGGCGACTGCTACTTGCTTTGATGACTTATTTTGCCTGGTTACCCTCGTACCTTGCCAAACCGTTGTCCCTCAACCGTTTAGATTGTCGGAAATAAAAAGCAGCTTGGTGAGTTCGATGGTGTAAGTGATACCGTCCTTCTTGAATTTCAGCTCCTTAATGTCAACCACCTGGCCGTCTCGTCGTTCTTGTTGCCAATGGATAGACTTATCGAACCCGAAAACGTTGGAAGCAGAGGAAATGCCGATGAGGATGCGTAAGAATGATTGCGGGGAGCGATGGATGTCGTAGCCGCAAGTGGTGAGTGACCCGCCACGATCAAAAATTGTTAAGAAGATCTCAGAGCCAAGGATTCGGATGCATGGGGCGGCATGGCGACCATCTTGTGCGTACAGTAAGCAGGATGCTTTACCGGCTACTTCGATATACGACAGTTTTTCATTGGCCTTTGAGCCACGGTTCTTCACTTCGGCAAAAGTAGCTAGATGTCTCCAGTCAAACTGGTGTTTGGGGAACCAACAGGAAATATCTGGTTTCCTTGTCGCATCCCCCATTTAAGGGATGCATACATGAACTTCCATCCCATTCACTGCGGTATATCAGTCAGCCTGAGTCATCTGGGAGCTTCGTATCAGAACTCACAAACATTCGACTGTCGAACATGCTTGTTTCGCGCATGCGAGCACCTTGTTGAAAAACAGTGCAAGAGCGATCTCGCGGTCTGCAGGAGCGTTTGCGTCAAGGTGAGGAGCGTCAAGCCAAAACGGCTGCCTCGGTGCATCATCACCCGAAGTGCCCGCCTCATCGTCACTTGAAGTGCCTACCTCATTGTTGCCAGGAACGCCATACAGTCCGTGCTGTTTACAAATCCGTAATATGTCCCCAATTGCATAGTGCCCTGAATTTTTTGCTAATTCTCCTTTGGATGCTGGGAAGAGAACCTGATCTGGGAAGAGAAAATTCAACATTTTGTTGCTGTCATCTGGTGAGAGTTCCCAATGAGTATCACGAGTATCATTGTCGATCATGGCGTCCATCGCGACATGAAACCAGTCGCTTTTCCGCCTTAAAGGGGGAGGAATACAAGAAAGCTTCAAACTTTGTTCAGTTTTTTTGAACCCAATAAATGTCAGTGGATGACTTACGCGTTGCAGGTTGAACAGCATTCCGTGAGCCACAAGCAACTGAGACATACAATAAACACCGAAGAATTGCTGGTTAAGGCAATGCTAATTACTCACTCGACCTTTTAATGGTGTTTTATCCTTGCTGTTGGATCCTGGGTTGTTCATCGCAACTTCAGGCAAGTGTGCGTTGGTGAGGGAAATGGACAGTGACCATCCGATCCATCACAATCGATCAAAATTCTCGTACACAAAAATACACGAGCGATGTAATAATGACTAAGGAGATAAGGCATGGTAGAATTCTTTTGACCAAAACTTGTTCAGCCAGAACTCACTGCTCAGTTCATAGCTGCTCAAGTTGGTCAGACAAGAATGTGCTTCGCGGCCAAAATTCAGGATAAGGTGTGCCGGAGAACGAACGCGAATGAGAGGAATTACCTCACCAATACGCTCACCATTCCCCCTCACCGCCCGTTTCAGCATATACATGCCAGTCGCCGAATTGATATTAGTAGAATTCGACTGGGGAACAATCTTGAAGTGGTGGACATATGCAAAAAAAGAATCCGAGCGTGGATCACGGAAGATCATCCACAGCTGGGCCACAGAATGACCTGCTAGGCCATTCTGAGGCCAGTCACTCTGAGCGCCAGGGCTAATGATAACAGAGTCATATCTGCCAAAACAATTCGCGGTGGAGGGGGGGATGGCACGAAGGGTTTGAGGCGGTAGAACAGTCTCACTGTTGTGGTAGGACACCTGCTGCACACGTACTTTGTGCCATATTTGAAGCTTATCGGTACACGGTTGTCCTTGCACAAGTGCATCCCCATTCCTAAAGAAGGCAGCGATGGCATCGGCGAGGTCAGGAAGATGGTATGCGGTGGCGGCCTCATCGACACTTGACCGTGATGAAGGTTTAGTGGCTAGATGAAAACTGGTTGTTGATGTTGCGAACATGCGATAAGGCTTCAGAGCGGAGGGCTTTGCGCCAAGAAGAAGGGCAGAGGAGAGGGCGAAATAGTTAGGGATTTGACGGGTTGGCGTGGAATACTCCGAGAGGTAGCGCCTCTCGGTGTCAGGTCCATCCTCTTCATCTTCTCCCAAGTCAGAGTCGTCTTTGTCCCCATCCTCTTCTTTATTCGTGTGCTCTGCAATGTAGGTTGCTAGGTCAAAACGAAAACACTTGTCTAGACGGTCGAGGTGTCGTGCGATCTGACTGTAGTAATTTTGATTGTTACCTGCATGAGCCGGAACTTTAATCTGTTCAATGTGAGCATGTTCAGTGACATCGGCCGACCACTGGATCACTGCTCCCGATCGGTAAATGCTAGGGACTATGCTCTGGAGAAGTTCGAGCTTGGGTATTTGCCAATCAGCTCGCACGCCTTCGTGGACAATGGCCTCCTTGTGATTGTGGAATTCTTGTAAGGCGCTCGTAACCCTTTCAATAGATCAAGTGGTGAATGATGGCGCTTGTGCAAGGTAATGAAAATCCAAGAGCGCACGAATGGCCATGAGGAATTTGCACAGGACACTCCCAGCTACAGCACCTATGATGTAGCGCTGAATTTCACAATGGTCGCAACCGGTTACTTGTTTCAGCTTTGAGATTCCTTCGTTGAACGCTCGATACCCCACGAGGGTCTGAATAAGAGAGAAGCGGAAATCCAGCTCGGCAGCTCCTGTCACAGCGATACACCACTTGACATCGTGGTTCCAAAACATCCCATGGAAGTGGTGTAGTACTTCGGGGGTAATGAAGTCAGACGGATCCGACAGCGCCCAGATATTCCAACACGGGTCGATAACGCCGTTCAACTGCAACCGTTTGATGACCTTCAGAAAATTCTTGTAATCCATTGGGGAATGTTGTGAGCAGACCTTGCGGATGGCAGCGAGCGTCATCGTCCCAGTATGAGGTGGGTGTTGATAAGGGTCACCGAAATTCTTTGAAGTAGCGGTGGTAACTGGAGACGCCTTCGGACTTGTCCCAGACAGGAGGCATTCCTCAGGTGTGTCTGCAATCCACGCAGCTATTGGTGTGAAGCAATAGCGTAAGTTCCCTCTTGGATCGCTCATCATGATCCCTACTGCCGCCGCAGTCTTGAGAGGGGATAAGACGACGTTAAGGGCTTGGTGCACAAGTCGGTCTTGAAGTAAGCTGCAGACACGAGTGGTCTTGTGCATGAACTTGGCGATAGGGAGTAAGGCGAGAAGAAGATGGGCGTGGAGAGATGATTTACTGTGAATGCACGCGTCGATATTGGCGAGGCTAATAAGTACTGGATACGCCATACGGTTGCCGCTCATCACCGAGATATTGGTCTTGTCAGATGACAAGACCACACCAAGGAGCGTGGCGCCAGGTGGTAGCACCTCCTGAGAGATGTTTGTCAATCCTTCATACACAAACCTGAGGTGTTGAAACTTACCTGCATGCTCCAAGCGCGATCTCCACTCAACCACTCATCATATATACAACAAATCTTTGCGGCGCACGTCCAAACCCTTCTCGGGACAAAAGATATGTAGGGTTCAAGGAGGGGGTGGCTCAGGAGTGCTTGCAGACACTCTATAGGATTGCAGTAGAAGAGGCGGGGAGGTTCCTTTGTGGGATATTCAGGCGTTAATGTTTCGCACAGCCATCGCGGACCAGGTGGAAGAATTTCTGCACGGGCTCTGAGCTCTCTTGCAGAGCGAAAGGATAGCGGTACATTCTTGATCTATGGGGCTGTAAGACATCGAGTACGTAGAAGTATTACTACTTACAATTTCGAGTGAGAGTAGGTTGTCAATCGCCGCCATGCTCAGGCGGGAACGTAAGAGCCAGGAGGCAAAGCCCCCCTCCTGCCTTGATGCCCAAGGAAAGTAAATGTTCTCTCGTCGCTGCTCCCCATATCGATCGTTTCCGAATCGATCCATGAACGTTTCTCCTCCAGGAAATGCCTCCGCACATCCTTTGTATCTCTCGACAAACAGTTGGCCTCTGCGGGGATCATTGGACGGAGGGGGATCGTCATCATTGGGCGGAAGGGAAACATCGTCATCAAGAGGATCACCCATCTCAATGTCTTCAATGCCCTCTTGCCAGGGGGCGGCTCCAGGAGTTTCAACTTCCCTATCAACATGTTCAACAGAATTGCCAGCAGTGGAAAAGCTTATCTGAGTCAAGGGTGTGTGATCATAGTAGCACGCGCCGGTGGGTTGGTTCATGTGCTGAAGAAGGTTGGTCTCTGTGCAAAATCTTTTGCCGCACTGAGGGCAACTGATGGTCTTCAATAGGTCGTGTGTCGTTTTCTTTCGAGGCATCTTGTCCTCAGTTGAACAGTTGGCGAGAGAACTTCCAAAGGTGCGACTTTGTTATTATTATGTAAGTAAGTTGATGACTGATTCAAAGAAGGGCCTAAGTATACTCACTCATCTACCATGGATACACGCAGCTTACCAGCAACACCTGGACATCTCGACGCTCGTAGCACACATCTCTGTCAGAAACTTGGCGGGTCTGATGAAATCTTCCACTTTTCCCCGGTGGCAGAACTTCGGCGCGGTCATACAATTTCAACGTCCTACCTCCAACGTTACGCAGACCCGATATCTTCTGAAAAATCTCAACATCCCTCTACAAGAGAGTCCCTGGTTGAACTTGATGCACAATCTGAATGTTCAGATGTAAAGGTCAGTCACATGCACTTCTGTAACTTGCTAGTGCACATACTCATGCAAGATTTTCTCAGTTTGAGGGATCGTATGTGCCTCCCGCTGTTCCTCCCCCGTGCAACAGTATGGAGGCTTGTCTCCTCCTTGAGGCTGCTCGAAGCGAACATCAGATCTCCCTCATGCGAAAGGATCTCGCCTATGAGATAGTACATCGCAACACCATCACCCTACAACTTAATCGCCTCGTTCTCGAGAGGGCAGAGAAAAATTTGCGTGCAGCTGACGAGCTAGTTGGCCATGTCCGTCTGACGATCAGACAGCACGGTTATTCAACCGCGGATGAGTATGTGATGCGAGAACCTTGGCCGCAGAACCATTGTAGTTGTGTTGGTTAGTTTCTTTCTTTCTTTCTTTCTTTTGCGAGTTTTGCATCTTGCAGATGAGTCTTACTCATACTACAGATCTGCCTCTCGACATTGTTTTAGATTAGCCGTGTATTTTTGAAATCAATAATTGTCACTAGGACCCAGTACACTACTGGTAGTTGATTGGGGACAGAAGATTGTAAGTTGTGTGCAGTGCTGGCCAGGCTGTACAAGACTGGTCATTTGGCTAAATTGTATGAAATGCTGGGAGCCAATTCAAAACGATCTGTTTGTAAGTATTGGGGACACTGGACGAATTTGTATGGTCGTGTGAATCTGTGGCAGACTGGACTAGACCGGTCGTTCAGCTAAGTCATCCGAAATGCTGGAGCCTCAGCTAACTCAAAGGGTTGGTTTGCTGATGAATATGGTCCCCTGATTATCACCGCAAATCGGGATAGCTTTCAGCTTATAGCCGAGCTCACCGAGCAAACTTTGTATCCAGGTAACTTGGCGAGCGCAATCGCTCAAAGCCATGTATTCAGCCTCAGTGGATGAGTACGCAATAGTCTTCTGCACACGAGAAGTCCAACTAATCAAGCCATCTGCAAGCTTCAGGTAGAAACCTGTCTGTGAGAGGCGAGAGGTAGGGTCTGATCCCCAATCTGAGTCTGTGCATGCAATCAGTCCAGCACCAGATCCACCATT
>Ga0307518_10003356_pt1 | contig 11546 bp, 8 predicted proteins | sample 25_EM_MG_FD_203889 | JGI IMG/M metagenome (GOLD analysis project Ga0307518, IMG submission 203889) | Populus trichocarpa ectomycorrhiza microbial communities from riparian zone in the Pacific Northwest, United States - 25_EM | ecosystem: Host-associated > Plants > Roots > Unclassified | place... | reverse complement strand
TATCCAGAAAATAAGGGTTAAAAAACACACTTAAAAAAGATAAGACTCAAAGGTGTACTATATGAGAGATGAGGGTTCAAATACAAACTCAAAAAGAAAGATTTAGAGCTCAAATGTGCACTATCTATTAAATGAGAGTTCCAAGACATACTCAAAAGAAAAGATATATATAGTTCTCAAAGACATATTATTTAGAAGATAAGTGTTCAAAGAAGTACTAAAAAAAGAGTTTAAAAACACATTATCTAGAATAGAAAAGCACAAATGCACACTAAAAAAAAAAAAAATAGAGCTGAAATACATGCTATATACAAAATTGAGATGTTCATGGATGTTTTCAGAAAGAAAGATAGAGATGCTGCCTAAAAAACTTTGCTGGGTTTTTCTAACATGATGGATCATATGACCTGAGGGAAGTAAAATCCGAAAAGGAAATTTTCAATTCAGTGCTACAAACAATTTTAAAAAATCCAATAAATTCATAGATTGTTTGTCTTTTTAGGTTTTGATCACACATGAACGAGATTGTGTGTTTAACACTTGCATTATCCAGAGGACTCTATTGCACACATGTCGAGCTTAAAATTTAAGACGCTTTCATAAACAAAATTAATGAAATAAAAATATGTTATTACATAGTCGATGATGACGAGTCTTCAACCTATGACTTTTAGATAAACTACTTCGTTTCTTTCCACGCAAATCAACCTTACGAGGGCAATATGTTTGAAGTTTCATTGTCATTCCTTTATTTTTAACCTTTTCTATCTTCCTGTTCTTACATATAACCAACCAGGTGGATGTTTTGTTGTGTTTGGATCGATGTAGAGTAATTTTTATTTGTATAACTTTAAAAAAATATATATTTTTAATATAAAAAATTAAAAAAATATTTTAAAAAATATCCTTCAACCACAACTAAGAACAATACTTTCTTTTTTTGGTTTTACGAAGATGACCAAAGTCTTCCAGTGGTACTACATCATCTATCAGATGCTGTTTCCCTCAAAATATCTGTAGAAAAAGCTTTATTCACTGAACATCAAGAAATCTTGTGCTGCTCTGCTCTTCGAGGAACATTAATTAACCGAACCATTAGCTAGCACCGACAGAGTTCATTTCCTAGCTGGCTAGCAAAGTGGCAAAACCCCCACCGTTCTCCGCCATGGCAAAAGCCGTTTGCGAAAGACCATCACACCACCATACGACCCAACGAGTTTCCCTTCCAGTCACCATTCACCAAGTCATGTCTGTTGCTGAGCCGCCTGGGTCACGTGCAACCTACCACTAGCTAGGTACATTGGCTTGTGCCCGCGCCGCACGGTCCTCACGCCAAGTGTCTTGCAGCGTGAGTGACTCAGGGGTCTGAATTCTCTACACGTGTTAAAATGAAGGGGTCCCCACATGGCTTGTACCTAATCCTCCATGTGCAGAGGGCACTAGACGATAATCTTATTGGCTTATAGCAAGCTCTGATTGGCCCCACTTTGTGATAGAGACGTTGCTTAATTAAATGGTTTTATGACTTTTTGGTATTATAATTATAGAAATAAAAGTTATTAAAGAAAAGATAGATTCTCTTAAAAGTGTTGTCGCTTATGAGTTCGATCGAAAAAGGTTGCATGTGACACAAGATAAATCTAAAATGCTAGCATCCGTAGAATATCCAAAACAGTGTAAGGAAATTATCAATTTCAAACCTAATGGTGTAATAATTATTGAAATTTGTTCATAGCCATGTTGTTATGAATATTTATGACACAAAACCTAAATCACTCTGCATAATTTATAAAACGAACAAGAAGTTTAACCTCTATTACTGAAAATACCTTCATCTTTAAAATAAAATGAAATAAATCATTATAATAAAATAAAAATAAATAAGGGTCGCAATTTATATTACATTCACTTGATTGGATCCATGGCTAAAATCTTTTCTTGACATGAAGCTTCTTAAAAGCATTTTCATAAGATTTGATTCAGAGCTCGTTTGGAAACGCAGGCTAACTCATGTTTTTTAAAAAATAATTTTTTTGTTAAAAAATAATTTTTTTATATGTTTTGAATCGTTTTGATACGCTGCTCTCAAAAATAATTTTTTTAAAAAAAACATCATTTTGATGCATTTCAGCATGAAAAACACTTTGAAAAGATCACGACACTCCCGAACAGGCTCTCAGATAGGTATATAATTTGAGGTTTGGTATTGGTGAGCTCGATGAAAATTTTGATTTTTTTATCAAAATAAAATTTAATTCAAAGTTTTTTTTTTAAAAAATAAAGATTAAATCACCTGTGTCAAAGAACCAATTCAACCCAAAAGTTTAAGTTGTTAGGTGAGGTCCCAAGATATGATTTATATTATTCTTTAACACACTCTCTCAAGTAAAAGTCCTTTATGAGCTTCAAACTTGCACAAATCAATATTATAGTATGCTTAAATTTTATCAAATAAATAAAAATGGTGAGAATCGAACTCGTGTCCACTTGGTCATTAAGATTTTGATATCATGTCAAAGAATTAATTTAACTCAAAAACTTAAACTGTTAAATGAAATCTCAAGATATGATTTATATTATTCTCTATAAACCTAAATCAATTTACCCTATTTCTACCGCTTCTAAATCAACGAAACAACTTATTGGTTAATTTAGAATAACTACTTACCTCGTAATATTAAGAGAAATAGTTTATGAAAACCTTTTACCTTGGGATTTACGATAAGATGCACACCGACACTCTCTCTTTTTTTTCCTTTGTACGTGCAGTTAAAAATAAACTATTCACATCAAAAACTAAAAAAGAAAATCATGAGAAATTAATTTCTAGCACCACTTCTTGAGGTGAAGATCATCTTTTAATAATCATGCTAATGCATCTAGCTAGCCCCAATATCAGAATCATAAGCAGTTACTAATCTACTTCTTTAACCACTGATCAACTTCACCACCAATGCATGAAAACCGTGGAGTAATTCAGGGTTAAAAGTTTAGGATCTCAGCATGGAGAGTGATCCTGTATTCTTTCATGGAAAACACTAAAACTGTTTATGATTCGGAAAACTTCACGCAGGAATGTAAAGTTCGGGGTGTAAAGAACATGGGAAGGGTGATTGAAAGGTATATAATTGGCTGGGTTTATCGATTACTTACCGAACAAGTTCTTCGATGTCTCAGTTAATTAAATAGCGAAAGGGGTCGGATTTATATATGGTTAGATATATCTAACCGAGTGAAAAGGCAACGATTAAAGAATAAAAATACACAAGCACCAGTATACGCGGTAAGATTCATTGAATTAAGAAGATACCTTTTGTTTTTCTTTTTGCAATTTTGTCGTAAACGGGATATTAATATACTAAGGAGCTTTGTCTGGTTCATACTCAAAGAACTCCAAGAACTTTGTATAAAAAATTGAGTTAAATTAATGTTCATGGGGGACTGCATGTATAATGCAATAATTATCATTGCCCACCATTGCACTGCACCTTACAAGCATACTACCTCCTCCCATAAGCGCTTGATTGAGGAATGATGACATAATTTATTGTAGATATGCCATCATTAATAGTTAATCTAACGATTTAGGTTGAAGGAGTATGATGTTTGCATGTTGAACATATGAGTGATATTGACCCCCGTTTCCATGCTCAAAATTAGGGAGACACTAACCTCAAGTTATGATCTCCATGAAACACATATGAGTACCCAAAGCTCAAGTATAGCTTGCATTAATTCAAACTCAGCACTATCATGCGGCTCAATGCTTTCCTAAAATACAAATATCGATTTAGATCCTTAAAGCCTTGATGGCTTATAATATAAGTTATTCCGTAGAATTTAGTAGTTTTAAACAATCGGTTATGGATCTATATATCACAATTAAATTATACAAAAAACTTAGCATATTATGGGCCAACAAGACAAAGTTAAGTCCAACAAGCAAATTATTTACACCAAGACATTGTTGCCACCCGAGATGCGAGGATCTAAGCCGTGTGGAAATGCAATGCAGCAAGACGTTCTTATTATTATTGTTGTTGTTGTTGTTTTTTTTTTTTTTAATAAATAGCTAGACAATCCTTTAAGTTCTTCCACATAAATGTAAGAGACATCATTGATATACATGTGAAATTAAGGCAACATAGATCAAGAAGAAAACGAACCACAATCCATGATCCTTAGTGCTTTTCGTAGGGAAAAAATATATTGCAAGTTTTTTTTTTTCTTATAGGGTTTGTAGTTTCTTGTTAATGTGTGTATTGTACACACTGACAATATATTGTAGTATTTGCGATGTGTCAAATATTTAAGCAGACTGCATAACAATTCCTTTAGGGTTAGTAGTTATGTTTCTGTGCGAGTTTAAAAATTAATTAAGAATTATTAATTAATGCAAAAAAACAACCAATAAAGGATTAATAATTTTGGAGACTCAATCGAGAAATATTTATCTTTAAGAACTCGATTGAGAAGTATATGTTGTATTTGTTGGAGCAATTTACATAGAGATCCAAGTAGCTATTGGCTTGTTACTAAAGTTTAGGTGTTGACTCAGTATTTCTGTTTTATGTTAATAATGATCCCTAGAAATAAAGGACTAACCTATTCCTTTGGCTATGATCCAAGTTGGTATGGATTAGCATTGCATTGCTTTTCTGTTATCCTCTGTAAAGCTATATATAGTCACTTTGATAATGAATAAAGACAGACTTTTCCTCTTGAAAAACTAAGTTTCAACATTTTGTATCAAAGCCAAGTTATTTTATTTTTCACATCTTGTAGCCGTAGCTAAAGATGACAAGTAAAGGCAGTTTCATTCAGCCAACAATTCCTCGATTTGTGGGGCATTATGATCATTGGAGCATGCTGATGGAGAATTTTCTTCTCTTCAATGAATACTAGCACGTAGTTGAAACTGGACTTTTTGCTGCAGCAGAGGATACTGATCTCTCAAATGAACAACATAAGGCTCTAGCAAATCAAAGATTGAAAGACTTGCGAGCAAAAAATTATCTCTTTCAAGCCATTAATCGTTCAATCCTTGAGACTATCTTGGATAAGGAAACTTCGAAGGGAATCTGGGATTCTATGAAGAAAAAGTTTCAAGGGAATGCAAGGGTTAAACATGCATAGTTGCAGGCCCTTCGCAAGGATTTTAAAATCCTTCACATGAAGGACGGTAAGACCATCTTGTTTCTTAGTGAAATGATGAATGATGTTACTGTTATTGAAAAGATCATGCGTTCTATGATTTCAAAATTTGATTATGTTGTTTGCTCTATTGAGGAGTCCAAAGACTTAGACACCATGTCCATTGATGAATTACAAAGTAGTCTATTGGTTCATGAGCAGCGCATGCATAGTCATGTTGTGGAAGAGCAAGTATTAAAGATTACCCCTGACAACAATTGTGGCAAACTAGGCCGTAGTAGTAGTATTTTTAAAGGAAGGGGACGTGGGCATGGGAGACAAGGTTTTGACAAATATCTTATTAAATGCTTTTATTGTCATGACCTTGGTCATTTTCAGTATAAATGTCCAAAGAAGGGCAAAGAAAAGGAATCATAAGCTTATTATGTTGAAACCGACGAACCATTGTTGCTCATGGCATATGTTGATAATGCAGAGAAGATGGAATATGAGAAAGAGTCAAGAGACTATTTTTCAGAACCTGATACTCTTGAAGTTGATAAATGCACAACTAGATGAAACAACATGGTTTTTAGACTCAGGATGTAGTAATCATATGTTCGGACACAAAGATTTTTTTTCAGAATTGGATGAGAGCTTTCGCAAGTCAGTCAAGCTCGGCGACAACTCCAGCATTGATGTAATGGGAAAAGGCCGAATTCATCTTCAAGTTAAGCATGTTTCACAAGTTATTTCAGAGGTATTTTATATTCCTGAATTGAAGAACAATCTATTAAGCATTGGTCAATTATAGGAAAAAGGTCTGGCCATTTTGTTTCGATATAATAAGTGTAAGGTGTACCATCCCGAGAGAGGTCTTATTATCGAAACAACCATGACTCTTAATAGGATGTTTATCCTTCTTACCAAGATTCAACTTCTTGACCAGCATTGTTTTTTAACTCCAACATAGAATTTAGATTATCTCTAGCACTGTTAGTATGGTCATTTGAGCTTTGGCGGCCTCAAAACTCTACAACAAAAGCAAATGGTTCATGGGTTACCACAACTGCAATGTTCCAGTCTATTATGCGAAGATTGTGTGTTGGGCAAACAACATAGAAATTCATTTCCACGAGAAAGTATGTGGAGAGCATCACAACCACTTCAACTCCTTCATGTAGACATATGTGGGCTAATTTCTCCTATCTCCAACAGTCACAAAAGGAATTTTTTTACTTTTATTGATGATTTTAGTAGGAAACTATGGGTCTTTTTCTTAACAGAAAAGTTAGATGCTTTCAAACGGTTTCAACTTTTCAAAACAAAGGTTGAGAAAAAAATTGGCATTAGCATCAGGGGTTTGTAAACTGATAGAGGCGGGGAATTCACATTAAGTAAGTTCTTTGAGTTTTGTGCAACCAATGGAATCCATCATCAACTTACCGCAGCTTACACTCCTCAGCAAAATGGAGTGGCAAGGAGGAAAAATCGCACGATCATGAACATGGTTCGAAGCTTGCTTACCAGTAGACAAGTTCCTAAAACCTTTTGGCCCGCGGTTGTCAACTGGGCAGTATATATTCTTAACAGAAGTCCAATGCTTGCAGTCCAAAATAAAACTCCAAAAGAGGCATGAAGTGGCATTAAACCGTCTGTTGCTCATTTTCGAGTGTTTGGATGTGTTTTTTATGCTCATGTCCCGGATAACAAACGCACCAAATTAGACAGTAAAAGCTTGAAATGTGTTTTGCTAGGAATTAGCGAGGAGTCCAAGGCCTACCGCTTGTATGATCCCCTTTCTTAAAAGATACTTATCAGTCGTGATGTTATCTTAAAAAAAAAATGGACAGTTGGCCCTGGAGTGAAGATCATGTGCAGCAATTCAAGCATCTCTTGAGTGGGGGGTATAGATGAAGACAACAACAATATTGTCTAGGATGAAGCTATAGACAACGAATTGGGTGGGATTGGTCATGCAAAAAATAATACCAGTTGATCCATTAGTACCAATCATCATGGTGGCTTTCAAGAGGAGAATTATCGTGGTGGCTTTTAAGAGGACGATTTAGAACAACATCAAACAATCAACGCACATACAACTGCTGACCATTTAGAGCAGCATCAAACAATCAACGCATATACAACTGTTGACCATCTTTCTAGTCCTGTTGAAAGGCGTTCTCGACACCCTCTAGTATAGATATATGACTATGACAGTGGGGAAGGCTTCTCTGATTAGGATCATCAAGGTAATTTTGCTTTATTTGTTGATGGAGACCCTTTATCCTATGTGGATGCAACTTGATGTAACAAATAGAGATGTGCCATGGAATCTGAAATTGCAGCCATTAAAAAAAACAATACATGGGACCTCACTGATCTTCCTCGTGATGCAACAATAGTTGGGGTGAAATTGATATATAAGACTAAGCTAAATGAACATGGAGAAGTCGACAAAATACAAGGCTCGCCTTGTCGCCAAAGGGTACATGTAACAACACTGGGTGGGTTACATGGAGGTATTTGCTCCTGTGGCTCGCATGGATACTATACGGCTGGTGCTCGCTTTAACTGCTAAAAAAGGGCGGTCTCTGTTTCAGTTAGATGTCAAGTCTGCTTTTCTTTATGGTGAGTTAAATGAGGAGGTGTATGTTGAGCAACCTTCTGGTTATATAGTAAAAGAAGCAGAAAACATGGTGTATAACTTACGAAGAGCTTTGTACGGTTTGAAACAAGCTCCACGGACATGGTACAGCCACATTGAAGCCTATTTTCTGAAGGAATGATTTGAGAAATGTCCTTAGGAACATACTTTGTTCATCAAGAAATCTTCATAGGGTACCTTATTGCTTGTGTGCCTTTATGTAGATGAACTCATTTTTACTGGAAATGATGAGACATTGTTAAGCTCTTTTAAACATTCCATGATGAAGGAATTTGATATGACGGATCTTGGAAGAATGCGGTATTTTCTTGGTTTAGAAGTGCTACAACGAGCTGATGGTATTTTTATTTGCTAAAAGAAATATGCCTAGGAGGTGTTGGAACGTTTAAATATGGCTGGGTGTAATGCAATATATAATCCTATTGTTCCAAGATTCAAGTTAGTTACAGACTCTGCTGGCATGGCAGTAGATAACACATTGTACATGCAAATGGTAGGCAGTTTAATATGTTTGACATCTACAAGACCTGACATTATGTTTGTTGTTAATCTGCATAGTAGGTATTTGGCACATCCTATAGAAATCCACATTCAAGCTGTTAAGAGAGTACTCCGATATATCAAGGGGACACTTACATATGGAATTTTTTATAAACAATGTGGTAATGAGGAGCTTTTTGCCTACACCGATAGTGATTATACAGGAGATTTGGAGGATAGGAAAAGTACATCGGGTTTCTTGTTTTTGCTAAGCGCTGGAGCTATATCTTGGTCTTCAAAGAAGCAACTTGTCATCACACTCTCCACCACTGAAGCTGAGTTCATTGTTGTTGCCTCCTGTGCCTGTCAGACTGTGTGGTTGAGAAGAATGTTAGAAAAACTTAATCATGTCTCTACTGGGACTACAATGATATATTGTGATAATAGTTCTAATATTAAACTCTCTAAAAATCCCGTTATGCACGGTCGAAGCAAACATATTGATGTTCGTTTCCATTTCCTTCATGATCTGACTCGAGATGGAGTAGTAACGCTACTGCACTGTCATTCTCAAGAGCAACTAGCTGATATTATGACCAAACCGTTGACATGAGTTGTTTTTGAGAAGCTGCGTATGTTGTTGGGTGTTTGTGAAGATCCAGGAGTAAACTGAAGACAATATCATCAGTTTAAGGGAGGGAATGTTACTAAAGTTTAGGTGTAGACTCAGTATTTATGTTTTTTCGTTAATAATGATCCCTAGAAATCAGGGACTGACCTATTTCTTTGGCTATGATCCATGTTAATGTGGATTAGCATTGCATTAGCTTTTCTGTTATCCTATGTATGGCTATATATAATCACTTTGATAATGAATAAAGACATATTTTTCCTCCTGGAAACCTAAGTTTCAACATGGCTGACCCTTTGCTTGAAAGATCTTGGCAGTAGCCCCTAGGCAAGTAGAGGTCACGAAGAATATATGATAACTAGTTATATGACCCGCGCGATGCCGCGGGTCAATTTTTTTGCATAAAAAATATTAAAAAACACTAAGATCTAAATGTGTTATGTTTTTTTGCAAAGCTATACCCAAGAGTCTCGGGTTTGGCTGCAACGCCTGTGATATTTATAATATTAATAATAACATTAAACTTGCATGACCCAGGTTTAAATGGGTCTAGCTGCAATACCAGACCCAATAGTCTTGGATGTGGGTCTGGCTGCAAGGTCGTGTCATAAAAGAGTGATAATTAAATAGATTAATTAAAAAGAAAAAAAAACAAAGAAAAAAAACCAACAGGAAGAAAAAAATTAATGAAGAAAAAAAAATCTGAATTAACTGGGTTAACCCGTCAAACCTGAGATCTGTGTCATGAAAGTTTGATAACTAAATAGAAAAAAATTTAATATCAACAAACTAAATAAAAAATTTAATTAAAAAAAAAGAAGATATCAGCCTTTTCACCGTGGACTGCACTGTGCAGTCCACCGTGAAAGACATAAAAAAATCAAAAATAAATAAAAATAAAGGCATCAGCCTTTTCACCGTGGACTGCATACAATATAAAAAGATGAAATCGGAAGAACAAAAATAATGAGGAAAAAGAAAAACAATCTGAATCAACTAGGTTAACCCACCAAATCAGGTTAACCCGTCACACCTGGGATTCGTGTCATGAAAGTGTGATAGCTAAATAGAAAAAGATTTAAATAAAAACAGGAAAAAAAATAAAAACAAAAAAAAGACAGCTCAGTGTTTCACTGTGCAGTGCATAGTGAAACACTGAGCACTTTTAGTATATGTTATAATTATAATTATAATAGAATATAATTATTATTATTATAAGTAAAGAAAAAGATTAATTAAAAAGGACAAAGCAAAGAGAAAAAAAACCTACATGAAGAAAAAAACTAATGAAGAAAAAGAAAAAAAATCTGAATCAACTGGGTTAATCCATCAAACCTGAGATTCATGTCATGAAAGTCTGATAATTAAACAGAAAAAATTTAATATTAAAAAACTAAATTAAAAAAAAATTAAAAAAGAAAAAAAAAACAAAAAAAACTAAAGACATCAGCTTTTTCACTGTGTGCAGTCCACAGTAAAAGGCTTAAAAAGGAAAAGAAAAGAAAAAACAAAGGCATACGCCACAAGTTATTTTTTTTCCTTGCATAAAAAAAAATGCGAAGATCTAAGAGTGTTAGATCTTTCAGCAAAGATATACTCAAGAGTCTTTGGTCTAGTTGCAACGCTTGACCCAAAAATAATATTAATAATAATATTAAACTTACATTAATTGAGTCTAGTTGCAACAGCGGACCCAAGAGCCTTGAATGTGGGTCTGACTGCAAGGTCGTGTCATAAAAAGTGTGATAATTAAATAGATTAATTAAAAAGAAAAAAACCAACAGGAAGAAAAAACTAATGTAGAAAAAGAGAAAAAATCTGAATTAACTAGGTTAACCCTTCAAACCAGGTTAACTCGTCAAACCTGAGATTCGCGTCATGAAAGTCTGATAACTAAATAGAAAAAAAAATTTACGGGTTAACCCAGAATTAACTGGGTTAACCTGTCAAACCCGGAAGACGTATCATGAAAGTTTGATAATTAAATAGAAAGAAATTTAACATTAACAAACTAAACTAAACAAAAAAATTAATTAAAAAGAGAAAAAAAATTTCGGGTTAACTCGTCAAACCAGGTTAACCCGTTAAACTCGGGATCCGTGTCATGTACGAAAGTCTGATAACTAAATAAAATAAAATTTAACATTAACAAACTAAATTAAACAAAAAAAATTCATTAAAAGAAAAAAACATAAAGAAAAAAGCAAAAAAAAAAAGGCATAAAGGCATAACAAAAAGGAAAAAGAACGAAAAAAAAGGGCAGTTTATAATTATAATATAACATAATAATAATAATAATAATATAATTATTATTATTATTATTATAATAATATATAAGTGAATGAAAATAAAAGGCGTGGGAAAGCACTGTAACTAGCTTATAACTAGCTTCGATACCCGCGCGATGCCGCAGGTTATTTTTTTTGCATAAAAAATATTTAAAAAAATAAAAATTTAAAAATCTTGGGTTTTTCTGTAAAGTTATACCCAAGAATCTTGGGTTTGGTTGCAACGCCTGACCTAAGAGTAATATTTATAATATTAATAATAAAATTAAACTTGCATGACCCAAGTTTAAGTGAGTCTGGCTGTAACACCGGACCCAAGAATACTGGATGTGGGTCTGGCTATAAG
>Ga0307518_10003355_pt1 | contig 11547 bp, 9 predicted proteins | sample 25_EM_MG_FD_203889 | JGI IMG/M metagenome (GOLD analysis project Ga0307518, IMG submission 203889) | Populus trichocarpa ectomycorrhiza microbial communities from riparian zone in the Pacific Northwest, United States - 25_EM | ecosystem: Host-associated > Plants > Roots > Unclassified | place... | reverse complement strand
ACCCTTAACTTGCCCCCCCCCCCCCCCCCCCCCCCCCGAATGAAATGGCCTTCTAAAGAGTGACGTCTCTAATTATCCTTCTCACTTCAAGGTTTCGATTCTTGATGGGATTGTCATGGGAGGTGGGGCTGGAGCTTCGATGCATGGAAGATTCCGTGTAGCAACTGAGAATTCAGTAACTATCTTCTGTTCATTATTTCAAGTCTCAAGGACTAGAGGAATCTCTCTTGCTAATTAATCAATTTTTCATCGATTATGGTCAATTATTTTGCTCATTTGGTGACGAGCCAAGAGAATGAGGGCCCAACTCCTGGAGCTTGCATGATAACCTTATTTATTATTACTTTCTGTAGGTCTTTGCAATGCCTGAAACAGCCCTGGGTCTCTTCCCTGATGTAGGTGCCTCTTATTACTTGTCAAGACTTCCTGGGTTCTTTGGTAATGCCACTTGCATCCTTGTTTTACAGGCTTATAAGAGATATTCTCAAACAATTTTTTCATTTTCATTTTCTAGAAAAAAAGAAGATGAAGTTCAGCTTCTTCGCAGCTACGTAGGTTTTAGGGTTTAGACACTGTTATGCTTTCATGGAAGCCATATCATTTCACACTGCCCTTTCGATGTCGTGGTTAGGTCATATGATGGTTCTCATTGTGGCAGGAATACTTTAAGAGCCTTGAAGTGGTCTGAACATACATGAGTTGGAAAAAAAGAAAACACAAAAAATGATCTGCCCATTGAGCTGGAGTCATACCAGCAACTCATTTGAAGTAAAGAATTGACGAAGCGGAATTTAGTGGTTTCATTCTAACAAAAAATATATGAACTTCCACTTCAATTGACGACAACAAATTCTGCTGGAACTCTAAATTTATCTCCTAATTATCTTTCATTCTTTTGGTATCTAAAAATAAAATCATGCTTTTGAGAATTTACCAAATGTTTTATAAAATTTGTCTTTTGCATGCTTGAGAAATTCATTTTGTCTTGCTTCTTGTGAAATTTATAGATTTGGATTTCATTTGTTTATTAGGATCATCATTCTGCATATTGTGGCAGGAGAATATGTTGGGCTTACAGGTGCAAGGTTGGATGGTGCTGAAATGCTCTTGTGTGGTCTTGCAACTCACCTTGTCCCATCTGCGGTATTTCCCCTTTGCACTGAAATCATAAAATGTATCTGCTCTAAAATTGAAGAGCAAAGTGAAAATATTATGTTAGCCCGAGGTGATAACATATGTAACATGTTTTTGTTCATGTATCAGCTCATGACATGGATGTTACAATTTCTTCTCTACTGTCATGGTAATATTAGCTGGCACAGACATATCATGCTTGCAGAACCTGAGTTGATCTAGAATTCACTGCATCAAGTTCCTTGAACAATTTGAGTTACCCCTCAACTTAAGCTGCATTGCATGTGTTCTGATTTCATTTAATCTATATGAAGCTGCTGACAAGTTATTCACATTCATTTTATCTAGACTGATGGAATCTTTAACGGTGGTAAACAACTTTTAAAATTTTTAGCATCTGTTTTCACTGATGGAAAGCCTTTTGATTTATAGTGCAAGCTGAGATACATCAGATGTTGAATTAATCTGTGAATATTTGTCGAAGTTCAAAACCATGTTATTGTCCATTTAAGTTCATTGTTAGTAGGATGTTGTTTCATCCACTCTGAAAAATTCCTTCTTCCAGTTTGTTGTGTTTGATAAAAATATTTATATCTTAATATGCGTTCCAGTGTTTCAGAGTACGTGTAATTGGTAGGTGTTCAAGTTTTCTTTCTTAATTGGCAGAGTGCTTTTTTTAAAAAGGTGTATTTCTTGATTGATAGAAATTGCCTCTGTTAGAAGAAGCATTGGTCAACTTAGACTCCAGTGATCCAGCCAGGATTTCAGCAATTATTGATGAATACTCTGAGCGACCATATTTGAAGGGTAAAAGTGCTTATCATCGGTGAGTTTTTTTAATTTGACATCCATCAATCTTATTCTGTCTAATTTATCAACAATGTGTGTGAAAGTTTTGTCATGTCATGACAGACTACATTTGTCAGTAGCAGCTAGCTCAGGGCATGTGCAAGTGTGATCTGTTTAAATCTAGATATTTCTTTATGTATTTAATTGTTTGGTTTCATTATCAATGCAACTTATTTCCTGAATATTTATGGAGACTGTCTGGGAGTTAGTCTTGACATGTTATACTTAATGTTATGTTTTGAGATTCTATTCTAAACTGTAAACAACTACTTCATCCCTTGATAGCTAAATTGATATTTTTCTCACATAAAAATGCTCTGAAGTTTGTTAGTTTTTAGTATCATTTGCTTGTCCAGAGAGTAGCATACATGTAAAGATAGAGCAATCCCTTGAGTTATATACGTTCACAAACTCAACTAACAAGGAGTTTACTCCTTCACGGTGCCAAATTGCCAATGTAGACTGCTGTATGTTTCCCAGATCCTCATTTTCTGTTATTACTTGGTTGTAGGTTGGATGTTATTGACAAATGCTTTTCTCTGAGAACCGTTGAAGCGATTTTGTCTGCCCTTGTAAGTTGAAGATGTTTGCATGCTTTATTCAGAGAAAAATAATATAAATTTCTCTTCATGATGCGTAAGATAGTTGCTTTTTACACTGTTAACTGAGTACTCTTTTTTTTTTTTTCATTTGTGTTGAGTTGTGCAGTCATGGATATGACTTTTGGTAATAAATTGACTTTCTATGCTTCCTATGTCGCAGGAGAAGGAAGCTGTGAATATAACAGAGGATTGGTTCTCTGCAGCCATTCAATCACTGAAAAAGGCTTCTCCTACAAGTCTTAAAATCTCTCTTAAATCTGTACGACTGCAGCATACCTTTGATTGAATTATTTTCATCAATTTCTTGATAAAAAAAGTATTATGTTAGTTATTCGAGTAAAAGAACAAAACATTTTGTATCGTACTCATGGTTCAAGAGGATCACAATACTCACCTCCGTTTTGTTTAGGACATTTGGACTAGTGACTTTTTCTTCCAACCATGAAATTAGATGTCATTAACATCGACATGCATAATTAATAAACTAAAAGATGTAAATCGTTCAAAATTGATCATTGAGGGATATGATTGATATTCAGAGAAACTGTTGGATTTGAAGAATACCCTTTTCACTTTATGATAGAGACAGAAGTCAGATATTATGTGATTGAGGAGCTTATATAATATTGCAACTTAAAAGATGGCTTTGGTACTGTGGTTCCAGATCAGAGAAGGCAGGCTCCAAGGTGTTGGTCAATGTCTGGTTCGAGAATATAGAATGGTTTGTCATGTCATGCAGGGAAAGCTTAGCAAGGATTTCTTCGAGGTTTGTTTTCAGCTGAGCCAAATATTTCCTTTTTCTACCTTTTACTGTTTCTTGACAATATTTCTAAGACCTAACTTTCTAATGCAGGGTTGTAGAGCTATACTGTTGGACAAGGATAAGAACCCAAAGGTGTAATAAGCTTTCTCTTTATCTCTGCATCTTAGATCCTTTAAACCTCCACAACTTTCCTTTAAGAGTCTACATGTAGATTTTGTTTTCTTCTTCACTGATGAGATATAAAAATTTCCATCTTCCCATTCGTTTATTCAGTGGGAACCTTCTCAATTGGATCTCATCAGTGATGCTGTGGTCGAGGAATACTTTTCAAAAGTAGATGATGAAGAATGGGAAGAATTGAAGCTCCCTGCTCGTTTCAACTTGCCTGGACATGCCATTGCAAAGCTTTGATCATCTCTTCCCACCTACCAGTGAAGTCCAAGCTCCGAGGAGAGTTTTATTTGATAATTTGAAGGTAGTTCATGAGCTTGAGTTGGCTGATGTTCATTTATGAATACTGGACATAATCAAATAAACAAACACAATCATAATCAACTATTTCTTTGAATAAATAACGAGCAAAAAGTGTATACATGCATTTTCCTACACGGCACAGGTGGGTTGTAGACCTTTGAAACATAGCAAGGAAATGAGTCATGTGAATTGTGATGAGTTGGGATTTGGTTTGCATCCACTTTGAGAGGATGACCTTGTAATAGTCATCTTTAAGGCCCCGTGAAGTCATCCCAAAAATTGAATCGAACATTTCCAAATCGTGAATTTGTTGTTCTGGTGTTTTTACTAAGATTCTGGCTGGTTTATGACAGTCACGCCCACAATAAGGGTGACCCTTTTAGGCCGTAGCCCTTATTTAATCTGGTGGTTTAAGTAAGAATCGTGAATTTGTTGTTCTGGTGGTTTAACATTTGTTTGGGATTTAGAGTGGACCACAAGATCAAAAAGGTTTAATCTTGGTTGTCTAACATATGTTCTTCCTACAGCAGGGGCGATATATTTTCAAAGATTTCTTTTGAACCATGTTAAAGGGGCATTAAGTTTTGATGACCTTAAAAAAGTTTCAGGAATTATGTATTCTACGTTCCAGCTTGCTTGCAAATCTTTGGATTTTTTAGGAGACGAATGGGTAGATGCTTTACATGAGGCTATTGCAACAGTAACATCTCCACAAATTAGACAGTTTTTGCCAATTCGGTTCTTTTCTGTGAAGTTAGCAACCCAAATGGTTTGTTTCTTCAGTTCTGGAGATCCATGCATGATGATATTTACGACATAACCACCAATATGACAGTATTGGCTTTGCAAAATTTCAGAGGGCCATGACATTCACCTTTTCTCAACATGCATGTTGATGCAGCAGCTACAGGGGAAACTTTCTTGATATATATGTATGGAATGGAGGAGCACAAAAAAGGCTTATCCAGCTAATGAACCAAAATTCTAAAAGTTTATTATTATTTTCTCAAAGCACCTATAAATGCATGCCCTTTCTCTTGCTTCTTATACAGATGTGGATGAAACTTTCTTGATTCTAGCCACACAGTTGTCTGTTGGTCTGGTATGAGGGAGGAACATCCAACGACATTCAGGATTTTCACGTTCGAGCCTGTAACATCAAATACATATAGCATACAATAATGTATCTAGGAGAAAATAATGCAGGATCGTTCGTAAATATTAGCTGAGAGACTCACATATAATCAAGAAGAAAATAATGCAGAAAAATAGATATTTCAAGCTTGGCAAGATCATTTCCAGGGCACAGCCTGCTTCCAGCTCCAAAAGGAAGGAAAGTCCCTGCTTTGGGGGTGTAATTCTACAATTAAGGATGTTAATATATATTTTGATCATCAAAATATAATATATAGTAACCACTGCAGGAGCTGATTGACTTACATCCCATCTAGAAGGATTAAATTCCTTTGGATTTTGATAGATTTCTGGATCCAAATGAACTGTCCTGAACCAAACCAGAACTTTCCAACCCTTTGGAATGATGTATCCTGAAGATCATGACATTATATCCGTCAGCGAACGGACTCCAGGTCTATCAAAGAATGTAAAATTTTACACCAACTCCCCTAGGGAGAAGATCTTTTAGCAACTAACCGTTTATACTGAAATCTGTTTTTGCTTCTCGGAAAACAGTAAGCGAGAATGTGATCAAACGAAGTGTTTCATCAATCACCTGTAACAAATTACGAAATTGAAATGTGTTGTTATGAACTTGATTGATTTGCAAGAAGCTGAACATAAAATCATGACAGGCTACTGATAAATTGTACCTTGGAAAGATAATCCATTTCTCGAACTTCCTTAAGTGACAATCCATTTTGTGCTGGTGGCCTCCTTTTTACAATCTGTTCTTGCTCTTCCTAAAACGAAATCAAGTGATGGATCAATGCACGGACATACTTTCAATGGGAATATGGAATGTGTCTTATAATTAATGGAATTACGGTACATACCTTAGCTTTTTGGAGAAATTCTGGATGTTCCTGGAGAAAAATAGTAGCCCATGTCGTGATATGGCCAGAGGATTCATGGCCTGCATTCAAGTACATCAAAATTACATCTATGATTTCTTCATCAGTCAATTTCCTACCATTTTCATCTTCAACACCCAACAGAGAGTCCATCATGTCTTTCTTCTTTGCGTTACGAGCACTGTTCTTCCTTAAATTTCTACGCTCATCCACTATAGATTGGAATATAGCGACAAGTCTTTTGCGGGCCTGGAATTAATGACAATTCATTAATTTAAACGCTAAGAGTAAAGAATAAGAGTAGTAATCAAGAAAAGTGAGATCAACCTTCAATGCTTTATAGTAAGCGAATCCAGGAAGATTGATCGCCATGGCTCTGACTCCATAATTAAGAGTGGTGTAATCCTTCTCCAAAGCCTCCATGACCACCTCACTCTCAGAGCTAAGAAATATATACATGATTATTTTGAAGGTAAGTTTTCTCACTTGAGTCAAGAACTCGATCTTCCCCATTGTGGTCCATTTTTCCAACATAGCTATCACATTTTCTTCTATATATGGAATGTAAACGGACAACGCTTCATGACCATTGACAGGAGCGGACGTCAGACGGCGAAGGCGCTTGTGCTCTTCGTAAGAAATATCAATGAAGGATTTCCTTCCGATAAGCTTCAGTGTGGAAATTGGCCATCCAGGCTTAAATGCATCATCGTTACTTAATACTCTTCTGCATGCTTCAGGTGTTGTTACGAATACACTCGGGTTCCCAAACATGAAGGCCTTGTAGATTCCATTATCTCCATATCTGTATCATATTGTTTCCATTCAATTGAGTAATATATCATTAATTAATTATAGAAAACAATTTCTTCTCATAAGCCAGAGTACTACTGATATTACAGATATGATTCGAGCAACAATAGAGCAATTCAATTGTGTAACTTCAATTACCATGCACCCATGTACGCGTATGAGACCCCTAAGAATGGCAACCAAAGCCGAGATAGAAAAACCACTTTTCTTTTCCTTGGAGAGATAACATAAAAAAGCAGAAAACAGTCAAAATTTCAAGGATACTAGTCAAGGTGTGAAAGGGCAAGGAAATCTTCGAATCAAATCCACATGCTTAATATTAGTGGCAGGTAAGATAAGTAAAGGCTAAACATAACAAATATTATTCTGGAACAGAACCAAACGGTACCCTAGATGATGCTGCATACGCACTAAAATATCTATTCATTAGCAGACAGTCAGAAAAAGGACACCATTTCACACCCACACGCATTCATTTCATAATAATACTATATTTCTCCAGAAATCTGAGCTGGCTAGTCTTGAACTAACTTTACCGAACCCCATCTATATTGATTGTGTGTGTTCTCTTCCCTCTTCTCAGCAAAACAAAAGGAAAAGAGGAAAAGGCATATTGGGGCTGTACTGCATATTCCTGTGGGCTACATTTCTTCACTCCTTGTGCTTCACTAAAAGCAGAATATGTAGATATAGCATTCCTACTATTAATTAATTAATCCTTCTGAAAAAGACTCGATCTCTCCATTGTTAACAGATAAAAGAAAAAGTAATTCACCATAACACATGATAAAAAATACGAGTGGAAGAGTTGGTAGGAAAAAAAAAACAACTAACTAGGTTGAATCATTTTAAGAGGACAGGGAAAATGACAAAAACAAAGCCAGCTCCTACCCTCTTTATTCCCTTTCCAACATAACTGGTTGCGAGTAAGGTACATGGCAGATGATGATAGAGACACACACACACATACATATAAATAAATTTATTTATTTATTGTACCGAATTGCCACTTCCCCTGGAAACAAAGAAGAATGATGGAATGGAATCATGCCTAGAGGAAAGCCAGAAGACCGGAAATGCCATGATATATGTATGTACATAAAAAGGAAAGAGAAAGATGTAGAGAAAGAGAAAGAGAAATTAGCAGTATACTTGTTGATGAAGGTGCGCATGAAAGAATCAGGATCGCTGGATTTGAAAGCTCTGAGAAAGGACCACATATTGCCAATGAAAGGCCAGCCCAAATCCCCTGGAGGTAGTGAGTACTGCTTTTCACCCAGTTGGGCTTCATACAACCACCAATTCACTTTCTTTAGAATCCATTTCCCAACCCCTAATCCACCAAATATGACTGCTAGGACCACCCAGATAGATCCCGACTCCATAGCTAGCTAGCTTAATTTGTTACAAGGAACCGGACAGAGGGGCCACCTGATAAAAGAATTTGATACAAGAGACTACAGTCACAGATATATGCGTAGGTATATGGATTGTGCAAGAGATTTGCGTGAGCAATAGCCAACCCTCCTATAAAAAAAAAGTAGAGGAATTATGTCAGAAGGTCATCTAATATAATAAGCTGTAAAGAAAAGTGTGGGACACACACACACACACACATATTTATATATGGGTAGCTTTAACCAAGAGAATATGAGAAATATATCATGATGTATAGATGTGAATGTAATGGGAGATGTTTTTAATTGATCGGTTGAGTCACAGGGGAAAATCTGTTAGATGAAAAAACAAATAGTAACAATAATTTATAGTGGCAAAATATGAGGGGTGCTGGGTTTGAATGAGATGACAACTTTGTTGATGATCATAATCGATATTTGTAGATGAAGCTGTCAACAAAAACATCTCAGGGATAGATGTTTAGAATAAATGGAATTGAAAAAAAAAAAGCACAATAATTAGCCTTTATGAATGCATTGATGATCCCGATAGGAGCTATTAACCAAGCAAGGAAAAAAAAATACATTCTGACTATTCAAAGTAGAAAACAACTAAAGTATTCATTTAAAACTAACGAAATGAAAATTTTGTTCAAAACATGTGGTTAATTTTGCGCAAGCCAAGTCTGTCATCATCATGGAACTAACATGACTTTATACATATCTGTTAGTATTTGTGCCAAAGGCATGTTTCATGTATGCTCTTCATCTATAGGAACCGAATGCTATGCCAAGAAAAAGAAGAAGAGAAAGAAAGACAGGGTGTGAGGAAAGGACATACTTGTTGATGTAGTGGTGATAATGATTCCAGCCAGGTTTCAATACCTATACATTGCAAAAATAGAAAAATAGGATGAACATGTGGTAAATATAATGGATTGCACATATAGAAGCATCAAATCTTAGCTTTGAAATGCTGCATAAAGCATTGTGCACTTAATAGCACATTTTCTTAATATGACTCTTAGAAAGAAAAGAAAGGATTGGATGACCTAGTGCACCATGAATCACAGATTTTGTTTGCAATCATCTCCACTGGAAAAAATCAAAGCAGAGTTTGAAAGCATGGTTTATGTCATTTCAGCAAGTTTGGTATCCCAATGCAGCAAGTTATTAGAGGTGACCAACTGATCCAATAGAGTGAAGCACTAAGGGCAAAATTTAAGAAGAAAAAAATCTGCTAGCCCAGAACATGGCAGTTCTGTTATTCATTGTAGGAACAGCAGTTCCTGACATTTTCTTAGGTGCAATACAGATCATAATCAATCTCCTTTCCCCACCAACTGTAACTTAAAATGTTGTCTATGTTATAACAACTTTGAACCCAATCTAATTTTATAAATTCTCAAACTATTTCCTAAAGATATAGGCTGGAACATCACCAATCATCACAATCAAATCAGAAATTGTTCTATGCACAGTGAATATGACCATGACCAGCTTGATATGATTTTTGAATTAAACATTGAAATCTGGCATGAAGATCGACAAAGCAAACACATTGAACACTATCATGGAATGGAGACAAATCTGGTTAATGTTTTTTACATAGAGCACCAGCAAATTTCATAAACAACAGCTAGTGATTTATCCAATTTCTAAGCATTTCTAACAAATCAAGTCCCAATAAAAAGCTCAGAATTTCTTCCAAGTTCTACATTTTAAATTAGCATTAACTTTTGTAAACAACTCATAACAATTCAAGCTAACTAACCTAAACTCGTGAACCCCTCTGTCCAATTACCTGCCTAATCACTGACTTTCCCAAAGCCACAAATTGAAAAACACGTCTAGAAACCAGCCTCTTAATAAATTAAAAATGTAATAATAATTAGCCTCAATATCATCTGTCTATAGCAAGGGGGGACATTTTGAAATAAAAAACTCTTCCAAAAGTTCTGAAAACCACTTAAAAATTGATTACCTGAACATCAAGAGGGTTCCAATGAATTCCCATACAATTGATCTATCATGCAAGAACCATCCATCACCAACAATGCTAGGAACATGTCAATACCATCAGCAAGACATATCCTCACAACCACCTTGGTTTCGTAACCTGGATCCCCACTCAAAGCTAGGTGAATCAATGGCTTTGAAGGTCAAAGCAACCTGTAACGGAGTAAAAAGGGAAACCAATCAGTATCTCCAAGTAAGAAACAAATAAACAACAAAAACCAAACAGAAAAAAGAACAGTATGGAAAGATAAAACACCAAAGAGTGTGTAGATGCAAAAAAACCTACACGGAGAATCGAAAAACCTATCAACATCAACAAATGAAAATAAAAAAGCAGACAAAAATCAAAAACTCATCTCTTAAAAACTTTGCGAACCACAAACAAAAGATGGAGATCCATGAAAAAAAAAAACAACTTAAAATAATAAGAGAAGAGAAGAAAGAAACGCAACAATATATCTAATATTAATAGATTCAAAGATTCCATTTTCTATTAATTCAAAGAGACCGAGAAGATGAAAAATCAAAATCAGTAGTTTTTCTCACCCGACTTGGCCTTCCTTGCTTCTCTCTCTTCTGTCTTCAACTCCTGAATAAAAAAAGACGATGCAAAGAAAAATCAACCATAATTACTGTAAAAAATTCAAAAAACCATCTTTGAAAAATCCCTTAACTTCAAACAAAAAGATGTTGATTCATGAAAAAAAAAGAAGCCAACTCTTGATCAGAAACAAAACAACCCCAAAATTAATCCATTAAAATGAAAAGGCTAAGATGAAAAGAGAGAACCAGTGTCGCTTGTGTGAAGAGGGAAGAAAGAAAAGAAAAATCGATTTTCGTCGATGCAGATTAGGAAAGTAAAAGGGGATTGACTGATTCGTATGCTAGTGGTAGTGTTGTTTATTAGAGCTTTATATGGACAACATAATGGCTTTGGAAATTGAATTTACAAAAGAGATTGCCGGCATATGTCCTTTACCCTTTGTCATCTTGTCTAATACTTTTCCTTCACCTTCTCATCATCATCATCATCATCATCATCAACTTAAAATAATAAGAGAAGAGAAGAAAGAAACGCAACAATATATCTAATATTAATAGATTCAAAGATTCCATTTTCTATTAATTCAAAGAGACCGAGAAGATGAAAAATCAAAATCAGTAGTTTTTCTCACCCGACTTGGCCTTCCTTGCTTCTCTCTCTTCTGTCTTCAACTCCTGAATAAAAAAAAGAAGATGCAAAGAAAAATCAACCATAATTACTGTAAAAAATTCAAAAAACCATCTTTGAAAAATCCCTTAACTTCAAACAAAAAGATGTTGATTCATGAAAAAAAAAAAGCCAACTCTTGATCAGAAACAAAACAACCCCAAAATTAATCGATTAAAATGAAAAGGCTAAGATGAAAAGAGAGAACCAGTGTCGCTTGTGTGAAGAGGGAAGAAAGAAAAGAAAAATCGATTTT
>Ga0307518_10003354_pt1 | contig 11558 bp, 10 predicted proteins | sample 25_EM_MG_FD_203889 | JGI IMG/M metagenome (GOLD analysis project Ga0307518, IMG submission 203889) | Populus trichocarpa ectomycorrhiza microbial communities from riparian zone in the Pacific Northwest, United States - 25_EM | ecosystem: Host-associated > Plants > Roots > Unclassified | place... | reverse complement strand
CTCGTTCCCAGGGGGGATCGCATGAAGTTCCGGGTCGAACGGGACGCGCTCGCTGACGCCGTGGCGTGGACTGCCAAGAGCCTGCCCACCCGCCCACCGGTACCGGTGCTGGCCGGCGTGCTGCTCAACGTCGGCGACGGCAGGCTGACCGTCTCCGGCTTCGACTACGAGGTCTCCAGCCAGGTGCAGGTGGACGTGCAGGCCGACGCCGACGGCAAGGTGCTGGTCTCCGGCCGGCTGCTCGCCGAGATCACCCGCGCACTCCCGGCCAAGCCGGTCGACGTGGCGACGGAGGGCTCCCGGGTCGAGATCACCTGCGGCAGCGCCCGGTTCACCCTGCCGACCATGCCGGTCGAGGACTATCCGACGCTGCCCGACATGCCGCGTTCGGCCGGCCGCATCGACGCGGCCGCGTTCGCCACGGCGGTCCAGCAGGTCCAGGTCGCGGCCGGCCGGGACGACACGCTGCCGATGATCACCGGCGTCAAGCTGGAGCTGGAGGGCAGCGCGCTGACGCTGATGGCCACCGACCGGTACCGGGCGGCCATGCGCGAGCTGGAGTGGCAGCCGGACGAGGCGGACACCAGCCTGACCGCGCTGGTGCCGGCGCGGACGCTGCACGAGACGGCCCGCGCGCTCGGCCCGCTTGGCGGCACGGTGGGGATCGCGCTGTCCGCGGCCGGCGCGGGCGAGGGCATGATCGGCTTCACCGGCGGGGACCGGCGCACCACCAGCCGTCTGCTGGAGGGCGAGAACTACCCGCCGCTGCGCTCGATCTTCCCGACGGAATACGTATCGCACGCCCGGGTCCCGTCCGCCGCGCTGGCCGAGGTCGTCAAGCGCGTCGCCCTGGTGGCCGAGCGCAACAACCCGGTGCGCCTGTCGTTCTCCACCGACAGCCTGGTCGTCGAGGCCGGCGCCACCGAGGACGCACGCGCCAGCGAGGCGCTCGAGTGCGAGTATGCGGGGGACGAGATGACCACCGCGTTCAATCCGCAGTACCTGCTGGACGGGTTGGGGCAGCTGGCCAAGCCGATCGCGGTGCTGTCGTTCGTGGACCCGATGAAGCCGGCCGTGATCTCCAGCCGTAGCGAGGACGGCGAGGACGACCCGACGTACAAGTATCTGATCATGCCGGTGCGGTTCTCCAACCAGTAACGTCGGGTCTCGCGGCGGATGGTCGGCGCTCCCGCGTACCGTCACTGGCGGGGGAAACACATCCGCGAAGGTCGGGGAGGACACATGCAACTCGGGCTCATCGGTCTCGGCAAGATGGGCGGCAACATGCGGGAGCGGTTGCGCCGGGCCGGGCACGAGGTGGTCGGGTACGACCGGAACCCGGAGCTTGCCGACGTGGCGAGCATGGCCGAGATGGTGGACAAGCTGGAAGCGCCGCGCGCCGTGTGGGTGATGGTGCCGGCCGGCGAGCCGACCCGGCAGACGGTCGAGCAGCTCGGCGAGCTGCTGTCACCCGGCGATGTGGTGATCGACGGCGGCAACTCGCGGTTCACCGACGACGCCAAGCACGCCGAGCACCTGGCCGGCAAGAGCATCGGGTATGTCGACTGCGGCGTGTCCGGCGGCGTGTGGGGCCTGGACAACGGGTACGCGCTGATGGTCGGCGGCAGCGTCGAGGACGTCGCGAAGGTGCAGCCGATCTTCGACTCGCTCAAGCCCGAGGGGCAGTACGGCTTCGTGCACGCCGGCGGCGTCGGGGCGGGCCATTACGCCAAGATGGTCCACAACGGCATCGAGTACGGCATCATGCACGCGCTCGGCGAGGGATACGAGCTGCTGCGCGCCGCCGAGGTCGTGGAGAACACGCCGGCGATCATCAAGTCCTGGCGGCAGGGCACGGTCATCGAGTGCTGGCTGCTGGACCTGCTGGACCGGGCGCTCGACACCGACCCGGAGCTGCGCACCATCGCCGGCTGGTCGGAGGACTCCGGCGAGGGACGCTGGACCGTCGAGGAGGGCATCCGCCTGGCGGTGCCGCTCAACGTCATCTCCACCGCGCTGTTCGCCCGGTTCGCCTCCCGCCAGGAGGACTCGCCGACCATGAAGGCCGTCGCCGCGCTGCGTCAGCAGTTCGGTGGGCACGCGGTCAAGCCCGAAGCCTGATCATGTACGTCCGACACCTCGAACTGGTCGACTTCCGCAGTTACCCGTCGGTGTCGGTGGCGCTGGACCCGGGGCCGAGCGTTTTCGTCGGCCCCAACGGCCAGGGCAAGACCAACCTGGTCGAGGCGATCGGCTACCTGGCCACGCTGGGTTCGCACCGGGTCGCCACGGACGCCCCGCTGATCCGGCACGGCGCGACCCGGGCGGTGGTGCGCGGCGCGGTGGTCAACGAGGGCCGCGAGCTGACCGTGGAACTGGAGATCACCGCGGGCAAGGCCAACCGGGCGCGGGTCAATCGCGCGCCGGTCGGCCGGCCGCGGGATGTGCTGGGCATCGTGCGGACCGTGTTGTTCGCGCCGGAGGATCTGGCGCTGGTCCGCGGCGATCCCGGAGAGCGGCGGCGGTTCCTGGACGAGTTGCTGGTGTTGCGCGCCCCGCGCTATGCCGGGATTCGCGCGGACTACGAGCGGGTGCTCAAGCAGCGCGGCGCGTTGCTGAAGACCGCGGGCAGCGCGCGGCGGGCCGGTGGCGAGGGCGATATCCGCACGCTCGACGTGTGGGACGGGCATCTGGCCGAGCACGGCGCGGCGCTGCTGGCCGGTCGGCTGGACCTGGTCGCGGACCTGGCCCCGCTGCTGGCGGCGGCCTACTCCGGGGTGGCCCCGGAGTCGCAACCGGCGGCGATTGGCTACAAGTGCTCGCTGGGCGCCGCGCTGCCCGAGGGCTACGGGATGCCGGGCGGGCCGCAGGCCGATCCGCAAACGCTTGCGCAGGTGCTGCTGACCGAGCTGGGCAAGGTGCGCGCGCAGGAGATCGACCGCGGGGTGAGTCTGCTCGGCCCGCATCGCGACGACCTGGACCTGATCCTGGGCCCGGTCCCGGCGAAGGGGTACGCCAGTCACGGCGAGTCCTGGTCATTCGCCCTGGCCCTGCGGCTGGCCGCCTACGATATGTTGCGCGCCGACGGGGCGGAGCCGGTGCTGGTGCTCGACGATGTGTTCGCCGAGCTGGACCGGCGGCGGCGGTCCCGGCTGGCCGAGGTGGCGACCGCGGCCGAGCAGGTGCTGGTGACCGCGGCGGTGGACTCCGACGTCCCCGCCGAGCTGGACGGCGCGCGCTACACGGTTGCCGACGGGGAGGTGCGCCGTGTCGAATAGCAGGTCTGCTGATTCGCCGAAAGCCGCCGAAGGAGTGACCCGGATGGGCGATCGGGTCAGCACATCTGGGGATAAACCTGTGGATAGTGTGGATAACAAGGTCACCCAGGGCAGGGAAATCACCGCAAATCCGGCCAAACCGGACGAATCCATCACCGAGTCGGGGAGGACCGGTCACGACCTGGCGCACGAGGCCCTGAAGGCCGCCCGGGAGCGGGCCAGGGCGCGCGGCCGCCAGCCCGGCGAACGGGCACGCGACGGGAAGTACGCCCCGGCCGGCGGGAACCGGCGGCGGCGCCGGTGGTCGGGCGCGAAGCCGGACGACCGGGACCCGCAGCCGCTGGGCCGGCTGGCCGCCCGGATCGCCGGGGAACGCGGCTGGTCCGGGCACCTCAGCAATGGACAGGTGTTCGCCAAATGGGCCACCCTGGTCGGGGACGAGGTCGCCGAGCACGCCCGGCCGGTCCAGCTCAAGGACGGCGAACTGACCGTGCATGCCGACTCCACCGCCTGGGCCACCCAGCTGCGGCTGCTGCAACGGCAACTGCTGGCGCGGATCGCCAAGGGGGTGGGAAACGGCGTGGTCAAACGGCTGAAGGTGACCGGGCCGACCGCGCCGAGCTGGCGGCACGGACCGTTGCACGTACCCGGCCGGGGGCCCCGCGACACATACGGGTGACCACTCGGGGGCGGAGTCCGCTGACAGCGACGGAGAGTTGCGCGAATCCTGTCAAGGCCGCCCGGACTCGCCCGAGTTCACATCGGGCGCTCTGTGACGTTTTCAGGGGTGTCCTTGGGCCACTTCTGATCGGGTGGTCAAGTAGACTGGATGGTGCGTGATGGACGGTTCCAGTCGTGCGAGTCGGTTCGAGGAGACAGCGAGGCCCCGTGGCAGCCAATCAGAACGAGTACAACGCATCATCGATCACCGTCCTCGAAGGTCTGGAAGCCGTCCGCAAGCGGCCCGGCATGTACATCGGGTCCACCGGTGAGCGCGGTCTGCACCATCTCATCCAGGAAGTGGTGGACAACGCCGTCGACGAGGCGATGGCCGGGTTCGCCAGCAAAGTCCTGGTGACCCTGCGCGCCGACGGCGGCATCCAGGTCGTCGACGACGGCCGCGGCATCCCGGTGGACATGCACCCGGTGGAGAATCGCCCGGCCGTCGAGGTGATCATGACGACCCTGCACTCCGGCGGAAAGTTCGGCGGTGACTCCTACGCGGTGTCCGGCGGTCTGCACGGCGTGGGCATCTCGGTGGTGAACGCGCTGTCCACCCGGCTGGACGTGGAGATCTGCAAGGACGGCTACACCTGGAACCAGTCGTACGAGAACTCGGCGCCCGCGCACGACCTCAAGCAGGGCGAGCCGACCAACCGCACCGGCACCACCATCACCTACTGGGCCGACCCGACGATCTTCGAGACCACCGAGTACAACGCGGAGACGGTGGCCCGCCGGTTGCAGGAGATGGCGTTCCTGAACAAGGGCCTGTCGATCACCCTGCGGGACGAGCGGCTGGCCGAGGGCGACGAGGACAGGGACGCGGGCAAGACCCGGGAGCGCACCTTCCACTACCCGGGTGGGCTGGAGGACTTCGTCCGGCACATCAACGCCACCCGCGAGCCGGTGCACAAGAGCGTGATCTCCTTCGACGCCAAGGAAGCGGGCATCGAGGTCGAGGTCGCGATGCAGTGGAACACCGGCTACAGCGAGTCGGTCTACACCTTCGCCAACACGATCAACACGCATGAGGGCGGTACCCACGAGGAGGGCTTCCGTGCCGCGCTGACCCGGGTCATCAACAAGTACGCGCGGGACAAGAAGATCCTCAAGGAGAAGGACGACAACCTCACCGGCGACGACGTCCGCGAGGGACTGGCCGCGATCATCTCGGTGAAGCTCAAGGAGCCCCAGTTCGAGGGGCAGACCAAGACGAAGCTGGGCAACACCGAGGCCAAGTCGTTCGTGCAGACCACCACCAACGAGTGGCTGGCCGACTGGTTCGAGCGCAACCCGGCGGACGCCAGGACGATCATCACCAAGGCCACCCAGTCCGCGCAGGCCCGGATCGCCGCCCGCAAGGCGCGCGAGTCGGTGCGCCGCAAGACCGCGCTGGACATCGGCGGGCTGCCCGGGAAGCTGAAGGACTGCCGGTCCAACAACCCGGAAGAGTGCGAGATCTACATCGTGGAGGGCGACTCCGCGGGCGGCTCGGCGAAGGAGGGCCGGGACTCGCTGTATCAGGCGATCCTGCCGATCCGGGGCAAGATCATCAACGTGGAGAAGGCCCGGATCGACCGGGTGCTCAAGAACACCGAGGTGCAGAGCCTGATCACCGCGCTGGGCACCGGCATCCACGACGAGTTCGACCTGAGCAAGCTGAAGTACCACAAGATCGTGCTGATGGCCGACGCCGACGTGGACGGCCAGCACATCTCGACGCTGTTGCTGACCCTGCTGTTCCGCTTCATGAAGCCGCTGATCGAACACGGGCATGTGTATCTGTCGTGCCCGCCGCTCTACAAGATCAAATGGCAGCGCACCGACCCGGAGTACGCCTACTCCGACCGTGAGCGGGACGCGTTGCTCGAGCAGGGCCTGGCGTCCGGCAAGAAGATCAACAAGGACGACGGCATCCAGCGGTACAAGGGGCTGGGCGAGATGAACGCCCAGGAACTGTGGGAAACCACCATGGACCCGGCCAACCGGCTGCTCCGCCAGGTCACCCTGGACGACGCCGCGACCGCGGACGAGCTGTTCTCGGTGCTGATGGGCGAGGACGTGGAAGCCCGCCGCTCGTTCATCGTCCGCAACGCCAAGGACGTGCGGTTCCTGGACGTGTAGTCGCTTGTTCTGACCAGACCTAATTTTCTTCTTTTCCCGGAAGGCTCATCGTGACCGAAACCCTGCCGCCGGAGGGCGACCGCGTCGAACCGGTCGATCTCCAGCAGGAGATGCAGCGCTCCTACATCGACTACGCGATGAGCGTGATCGTGGCGCGGGCCCTGCCGGACGTGCGGGACGGGCTCAAGCCGGTGCACCGCCGAGTGCTGTACTCGATGTGGGAGAACCGGCTCTACCCGGACCGCAGCTACGTCAAGTGCTCCCGCGTGGTCGGCGACGTGATGGGCAACTACCACCCGCACGGCGACAGCTCGATCTACGACACGCTGGTCCGGCTGGCCCAGCCCTGGTCGATGCGCTACCCCCTGGTCGACGGCCAGGGCAACTTCGGCTCCCCGGGCAACGATCCAGCGGCCGCGATGCGGTACACCGAGTCGCGACTGACGCAGATGGCCATGGCGATGCTGCTGGACATCGAGAAGGACACCGTCGATTTCAAGGCCAACTACGACGGGAAGACCGAGGAGCCCGAGGTTCTGCCCTCGCGGATTCCGAACCTGCTGGTCAACGGCGGTGGCGGGATCGCGGTCGGGATGGCCACCAACATTCCGCCGCACAACCTGCGCGAGGTCGCCGACGGGGTGGTCTGGGCGCTGGAGAACTGGGAGGCATCGGACGAGGAGACCCTGGCCGCGCTGATGCTGCGGATCAAGGGACCGGACTTCCCGACCCGCGGCCTGATCCTGGGCACCGCCGGGATCGAGGAGGCGTACCGCACCGGCCGCGGCTCGGTCCGGATGCGCGCGGTCGTGGAGATCGACGAGGACGCCAAGGGCCGCACCATCCTGGTGGTCACCGAGCTGCCGTTCCAGGTCAACCCGGACAACCTGGTGGAGAACATCGCGCAGCTGGTCCGGGACGGCAAGGTCACCGGGATCGCCGACATCGCCGACGAGACCAACTCGCGGCGCGGCATGCGGATCGTGATCACGCTCAAGCGTGACGCCGTGGCCAAGGTGGTGCTGAACAACCTCTACAAGCACACCCAGCTGCAATACAACTTCGGTGTCAACATGCTGGCCCTGGTCGACGAGGTGCCGCGCACCCTGCGGCTGGACCAGATCATCCGGCACTACGCCCACCACCAGGTCGACGTCATCGTCCGGCGCACCAAGTACCTGTTGCGCAAGGCCGAGGAACGCGCGCACATCCTGCGTGGCTACGTCAAGGCACTGGACCTGCTGGACGAGGTGATCGCGCTGATCCGGCGCTCGCCCTCGGCCGACGAGGCCCGCCCGGCCCTGATGGCGCTGCTGGATGTCGACGAGATCCAGGCCACCGCCATCCTCGACCTCCAGCTGCGCCGGCTGGCCGCCCTTGAGCGCCAGCGGATCATCGACGAACTGGCCGAGATCGAGGTCCAGATCGCCGACTACCAGCACATCCTGGCGACCCCGGAGCGGCAGCGCACCATCGTCAAGGACGAGCTGATGGAGATCGTCGGCAAGCACGGCGACGACCGGCGCACCCAGATCATCCCGTTCGACGGCGACGTCTCCGTCGAGGACCTGATCGCGGTCGAGGACGTGGTGGTCACCATCACCCAGACCGGCTACGCCAAGCGCACCAAGACCGACCTGTACCGGGCGCAGAAGCGCGGCGGCAAGGGCGTGCAGGGCGCGCAGCTCAAGCAGGACGACATCGTCGCGCACTTCTTCGTCTGCTCGACGCACGACTGGATCCTGTTCTTCACCAACAAGGGCCGGGTCTACCGGGCCAAGGCGTACGAGCTGCCCGAGGCCAACCGGACCGCCCGCGGCCAGCACGTGGCCAACCTGCTGGCCTTCCAGCCGGACGAGCACATCGCCCAGGTCATCCACATCTCCAACTACTCCGAGACCCCGTACCTGGTGCTGGCCACCAAGGCCGGGCTGGTGAAGAAGTCCAAGCTGGCCGACTTCGACTCCAACCGGGCCGGTGGGCTGATCGGCATCAACCTGCGCGAGGACGACGAACTGGTGGGCGCGGTGCTCTGCGCCAGCGAGGACGATCTGCTACTGGTGTCGGCGAACGGCCAGTCGATCCGGTTCCACGCCACCGACGAGGCGCTGCGGCCGATGGGCCGGGCCACCTCAGGCGTTTTGGGCATGCGGTTCAACGACGGCGACGAGCTGCTGTCCATGGGCGTTGTCGTCGAGGGCCGCTACGTTTTGGTGGCGACCAACGGCGGGTATGCCAAGCGCACGCCGATCGAGGAGTACCCGGTGCAGGGCCGCGGCGGCAAGGGTGTGCTGACCATTCAGCACGACACCCGGCGTGGCAAGCTAGTAGGTGCGCTCATCGTGGACGAGAACGACGAGTTGTACGCGATCGAGTCCTCCGGGGTGGTCATCCGGACCAACGCCCACGAGGTGCGCAAGGCGGGGCGGCAGACCAAGGGGGTGCGGTTGATGAACCTCTCGGACGGCACCGAACTGATCGCGGTCGCGCGCAACGCGGAGGAGCCTGCGGACGTCCCGGCTGACGGGGACATCCCGGTCAACGGGACCGAGGCGCCCGCCGCGGACCAGACAGACGAAGAAGCCAGCAGCTAAGGACCACCACGTGACTGAGCCCGAGAAGCCGGAAGCCGCGCCCGAGCCGAAAGCGAAGGGCGCGGAATCCGGGACCGTCCGGATCGCGATCGACGAATCGCAGACGGCGGCCGCGGGTTCGGCCGCGGCGGCCCCCTCGGGCGACGGGGTGACCTCCGGCGTGCTCAAGGCGGACGGGTCCGAGGTGACCTCCTCGGCCCCGCCGCCCTGGCAGCGGGTGGCCGAGGACAACCGGTACGCGGAAGAGCACGCCGCCCCGGCGGCCGAGCAGGGCCGGTTCGAGGACTGGGGCTACCAGCGCAGCCCGCGCTCGGAGACATATCCCCAGGCCAGCGAGCAGCCCACGATCACCGCCTACCGGCCCCCGGCCGACCCGGGCCGGACCACGGTCAATCTGGGCGTCGGCGCCACCCAGTCGCCACGCGCCGGGAGCCCGGCGGCCGCGCCCGCGGGTGCGGCGCCCAGCGCGCTGCGCAGGCCGGGGCGGGGACCACGGCGGGCCAGCCTCCAGGTCAAGCGGGTGGACCCGTGGTCGGTGCTGAAGCTGGCGTTCGTGCTGGCCGTGGCGTTGTTCTTCGTGTGGCTGGTGGCGGTCGGCGTGCTGTACGGGGTGCTGGACGGCATGGGCGTCTGGGACAAGCTGAACGGGACGTACACCGAGTTCGCGCAGAACACCTCGTCCGGCAGCAGTGGTCCGCTGATCACGGCCGGTCGCGTGTTCGGCATCGCCGCGATCATCGGCGCGATCAACATCGTGCTGATCACGGCCCTGGCCACGGTCGGTGCCTTCGTCTACAACGTGTCCGCCGACCTGGCGGGTGGCCTGGAAGTCACCCTGGCGGAACGCGAGTGACACCCGGATTTGGGGCGCTGCGGGACTTCCTGTAGTCTTTCAACGTCTCCGGGGGCCTATAGCTCAGGCGGTTAGAGCGCTTCACTGATAATGAAGAGGTCGGAGGTTCAAGTCCTCCTAGGCCCACGAACTCGGCCGAGATGTGTTCGCGGAGAGCACGAACCAACTCGGTCGTTGTTTCTTCTGGGGGACGACCCCCAGACCCCGCATGTCCGGTTCGCTTCGCTCCCGGACGAGTGTTGGTCTGTTCCGTTCAAGGAAGGCGGACTGTCGTGAAGAAGATCCTCGCTCTGGTGGCCGTCGCCGGCGCCGTGTTCTTCATCGTGCGGCGTAGCCGCTCGGCCAAGGCCGAGGCGGACCTGTGGCGCGAGGCCACCGCGAACACCGAGAAGTGAGTCCACGCGAGCCCGCGGCCATCGGGCCCGGCTCGTCGGGGACGTAGCTCAATTGGCAGAGCACCGCCTTTGCAAGGCGGGGGTTAGGGGTTCGATTCCCCTCGTCTCCACAGTGCCTGTCACATGCTCGGGCCCAGCCTTTCGCATCACCCGGCCTGTTCTTCCGGCGTGCCCCTCGCGTGCCCTTTCTGACCGGAACGCATCCTCCGCTTTCGCTCGCGCTTGGTCTTGGGGTGCTGGGCCTGCTTCACATTCTCACTGATGGCCTCCGCGATCCGCTGGTCACGCGTCTGGCTCGCGTGCTGGTAGATGAGCGCGGCCCGCATGGTCGAGTGCCCCATTCGCGCCATCAGATCCTTCCGGCCTCCGCGTACGCCTCGACGTGCCGCCGCAGATCGGCCATGATCACGCTCGGTATGGCCACCCGCCGCTTACCGGCCTCGCTCTTCGGTCCCTTGATCACCGTCCGGCCGCCCTTCAGCTCGGCCTGTGACCGGCGGACCCGAAGCTCACCGAGGTTGAGGTCAACATCCCGCCGACGCAGCGCCGCGAACTCCCCCAACCGCAGGCTGGTGAAGGCACCGATCCGGCAAGGGTCGCGCTTCATCCGTCCGTCGTCCACAGCAGTGGCAAAGACGGCGTGTATCAGCCGGTACGCCTTGGCCACGGTCGGTTCCCCGACGCCGTTGTCCAGGAGCTTCCGCCGCCAGGTGCGGATGGTGGCCTCCTTGATCTCGGCCAGCGGCTTCCCACCGAGCGTCGGTTCGAGGTGGTTGCGCAAGATCCCCTCGTACCGCTCGTACGTGGTCTCGGCCAGGTCGCGTTCTTTGAGCCACACCCAGGCGAAGTCACCGAACGGAACCTTGCCCAGGTCAGGATCGGTCCATTCCTCCCGGACCCGAACACCGCCGAGTCATAACCGACCCCGCCATAGACGGTCACCGCGGTCTGCCCCGCTGGCCCGGACAATGTGGTGTCCACATCGAGGTGCACGGCCGTGCCGGTGGGTGGCAGCCAGACCCGCACCGCCGCCGAGGTGAAGCTGTTCGCCCAGAGCAGCAGGTTTCCGGCGACCTCCGCGAGGTTCCGCCCGCCGCTGATCTGGACCCGGACATCTGGCCCGTGGTAGCCGTGCGCGTCGACGTGCAGCGACGCCGGTTCCGGAAGATTGTGCTCGGCCAGGTGCCCGAGAACCAGCCCGGCGACCTGCGCCGTGGTCATAAGGGCGACCGTTATGTCAACAGGCGGGCTGTCGCAGACACAAAGCTGTCGCACCACAGCTTGCTACACAGGGTTAGACCAGTCCCACCTTCGGCGACGTAGGCGGATTTCGACAAGCATCAGAACTGGCAGAGCCGCGCCCTCATCGCTCTCGCACTCATCCTGAAACTTCACAGGTGTAGCCGGCATCAGCCGGGTGACCGCCCCGGACCGCATCGTCGCCGTCGTACCACTGATCGGATCCTTCGCTCGCGGCATGCGATCTCGTGTCGCGCCTTGTCATTGCGGGCGGCGCAGTCCGTCCAGGACGAGGGTGATGAGATCGTCGGCCTCGGCTCGCCAGTTGGGGCGGTTATGGGCTGCGCCGATG
>Ga0307518_10003352_pt1 | contig 11563 bp, 15 predicted proteins | sample 25_EM_MG_FD_203889 | JGI IMG/M metagenome (GOLD analysis project Ga0307518, IMG submission 203889) | Populus trichocarpa ectomycorrhiza microbial communities from riparian zone in the Pacific Northwest, United States - 25_EM | ecosystem: Host-associated > Plants > Roots > Unclassified | place... | reverse complement strand
TCCACCAATGAAGAAGTTGACTCCACTGCCCACTGCCCTACCATTCGCCGCCCCCACTTGTGGCCTCACCCCGTCGCTGTCCAACAAGCAACAGTATTCTCCCCCCAATGCACAGTACGTGCCCTCACATCAGCAAACCAACCCCATGCTGTACAGAGATTATACAGATTTGTACAGAACCACGGACTCCACAGCAAGGTAACTACTATTACAGAGTTTGCTAGGGATGTCCAGGCCAACTACTTCTCTCCCAAGTACTGTGTAGCAAGATGCTTGACAGCATTGTGAATTCATGTTGCACTCATTGACAGCACACAAATCCCACACTGCACAGACACGCAAAACGATTCATAGCATTTCACACGACCTCATCAAAGGAATACACAATAGTAAAAACAGGACAAATAACCAATGAACACGTCAGCCTCAATCCAGAATGACATCGAAATCATCTTCGCCCGCGGTCATATTGTCGCCATCCATAGAAGATACACTGCAGAATGAATCAAGAAATATAATGAGAATACATGGACTTGACTCACTGCCCAGTAGTTGCCCAGCGAATTCTAAGCGTCCGAGTCATTGCAGCGTGCTTGCTATTGGCGTCAATTTTGGCTTGCATACCCATAAGCTGTGTAAAAATTTTGGAATAGATATTGTACTCGAATGGGCGGTCTTGTCGGACTCCTGTGATCGTATACTCGTCGATAGCAGCTCGCAGCTGTGAAAGATAGCATCAGTATGAAAGCAAGTAAAAAACTGGTACTCACAGCTGTTGCTGCAAGGCAGACAACAGACTTGGGGACTTCCTGTGCGAAAACTTCTGGAAAGAGACCAGCAAGCGCAGAGGTTCCTGTGTAAAAAAATTCGAGAATGAGGCCAGCCAGAGCTGGAGACGCCATGTTTCTTGTGGTACCCTGCAAAATAAATTACACTTCAAGGCAATGCAAAATGCAGGGAACAAACATCTGGTTCCACACCATCCCTGATGAACATTGCTCTGCGGATGAGCTCTTGCGCATTCGCCAAATTCTCCTCGCATGATTTGTTGCTACCCAAGGGATAATGTCGCACGACGTATTCACGAGCCTTGGCTTTGATTGTTGATCGCCACGTCATGGAGGCTTCCCAGAGCTGACGAACATATAATTATGTCAATAGGAGAGTGGAAAATAACTTACCAAAACACCGAGTTCTTCGCGGTACTGGGGCCAGTATCCTGTCCATTATCAGTGTATCAGTGAATGATTTGTTCACTGAAGGGTAGCACAATACTTACCTGGTGGAACTAACACACTCTTCTCCGCACGTTCAGCAATTGCTTCAGTGATATACATACTACTCTTGTCTAAGAACAGTGCCTTGATTGGGAAGGGATCCAGAGCGGCATCGCATTGCACAAGTTGTTTAGCACGTTCGACAACCTCGCGGAACTTGTGAGGGTAAGAACGAAATTTGGTTGCCGGACCAGTTAGTTCACCGGGTGGTGACACAGGGATACCTGAAACAGGACCTTCGGACAATGGTGGATCTTGTGAGAAGGGAGGGTCCTGATGTCCTGAATGAATGTCGCATAGCCGCTGAGGATCTGGAGCACGCGGGAAACCATTTCGGCGGTGATGTTCTTTGACTACATCAGTTTTGGGCGTGTCCTCCCCTGCAAGTAGCACAGGATCTGAATAAGACAACGTTAGCTACATTCTATTCGAAGTCACAACTTACCAATTACCGGAGGAGTGCTGTAGCTTGGGGAGCGGTGAGAGCTTTGCAATTGAGACTGAGGTTCTGCAGAGTAAGTTAAGTGGACACATGTAACGCTGTCTGACAACTAATGTTCACCTGTGCACCAATGTTGTTGAATCAAACTCTCGGCCGCCCTATCATCTTCATCAGGAGATACTTCATCGATATCCAGATCCTGCCCAATAAAATATTGAATAGCGAGTGTGAAAGGAGCAGTGCACTTACATCGGGTTGTTCGATATGGGTACCCTCAACAGGGAAATGGTTGGCATGGGCCAATGCGCGTTTATGGTACCACTCGGCCGGTACCTGGCTTTCAAAATCATCAGAATTAAAGTCAAATGGTGAGGGAGGACGAAGCACAGCGAAGTTGGGTGAAGTGAAAGATGTGTTTCGCTGCAGGGTGCCTGTTGTGGTCGGTACAAGAATATGTTGATGAGCAATTTGCTAAACTAGAGGCTGCATCGTGGGCGCACCGTGGACAGATCCGCTACGAAAACTCAGACTGGATACCGCGCGTGAACTTGGAGCGGTAGAACCTCCGCGTGAAATTGGAACAGACCCTCCACGAGAAGTTGGAGCAACAGACCCTCCACGAGAAGCTGGGGCAACGGACCCCCCACGAGAAGTCGGAGCGACGGACCCCCCACGAGAAGTCGGGGACCCCCTACGAGAAGTTGGAGCAACAGACCACCCACGAGAAGTCGGGGCAACGGACCCTCTATGAGAAGTTGGGGCAACGGACCCCCCACAAGAGTGAAGAGAAACAGAAATGGCGGCAGGAGTATGGACGTCGTCTCTTCCACGTTGATTTTCCGAGTTTGCAGAATGAAATCCATAGCGAGAACCTTCCACAGCTGCTTGATATGCAGGCGGGGGCGGTCTGTCAAGGGGTGCAGGCTCCTGTGGGTATTGGCTGGCCTGATTCGATTGTCAGCAGTTGAACCCATAATGAGGGAAACTCTCCTACCGAACGGACGTCCGAATAATCATCAACACCTCGCACGGAAGCAGAGGAATGCATGATGCGAGGCTTCGGCTTCGTTGGTGCCATGGGGTTCAACGGTTCGTTAGCAGTGGCCATGTCAAGCTGAGACGCACAAGATGTCTTGGAGGAAGTCCGTTCTGACTGAATGCGCTCAATATATTGAAGTTGAGCGATTTGACTGCCACTCCCCTTGGTCGCCCTGGAGGAGCGGCGTACGTTCTGGGCGTCAGTGCCATCTATAAAGGAATTGAGAGAAATCCGCTTGAACACTCGAAAACTTACCAGTGCTGAGATCAAGATTCATTTTCCTCTGCTTTTTACGAGTACCGGGACCCGCTTCCACGGGAGACAGATCTTCAGATTGAAAAGTCGAATGCTTCTTCGGATCGTATGCAGCCATCTACGTGGAAGAAATGGGGTCACAGTTCAAAAAATTCAGCTCAGCCCACCTTAATATTGTGCGCTACACGCTGAAGCCGCATGTTTTGGCTCAAACTTGCGGGTCAACCAGGCTGGGTTACATGTTCGGCTGAACTGTGAAGACGTAGTCTGTCGTCAAATAACTGAGGTAAAACATCATGACTTGCGAATGAAAATATCACTCACCGGCTCGGGCCTCACTGATGAGTCCATTCTTCGAGAAACAAAGCCAGGTGAGTCAACTGGGATTGAATGAGAATAGAATAGATGACTTACTGACTCATCGCTTGGTTGCGCAGACTGGATATTGAGTCGAACAGCAATATTCGGCTGAAACCAGACCTTGACGAGGTAAATGAACTTTTTGCCTTTTATGTACTTACCTGTCTCGATGTCCTTTCGTCAAAGTTACTGCTCGGAAAGAGCAATGTATGGCAAGTTGAATAGGACATAGTCCACATGTAATAGTTGCGACTATGTAGATATGATGCAACAATAAAAGTTCAACCAAAGTTCAGCAATGACGAGCCCGACGAGCAGGCCGAGATGACTCATGTCTGGCACTTGTCACATACGAGGGTAATTTACGCTTCTCCACCCGTTGCAGTAGACCATAGCCGTATATGTCTTTCGCAGCACTCCAGTTTGGTACCCCCTCCACTGTGCCAAAGCCCTCCAACAAAATGTTCCTGAGAGCTCTGTAATTAAGCCTATGGTCAATCGCGGAAAATTGCCCGAGTTGTATGAGGAGTTTGTCAACAATTGGGCAGAGGGGCTTAAAGAATGGAGTAAATTCGTCGGTCACGATATTTGGATCAGATTTTAGCGTTGTCTTGATGGCCCCGAGGTTCACCGCATCGAGATTGTTGGCCACCGTGACCCAGGGCTTCAGGACCATATTACTGACGTGCTTGTCTTTCCGAAGCGTTCCTGGTCCAGCATAAAGAATGCACATCCAGATAAGAATATACACCACTGATTCCAGGTCATCACTGGTGGTGTGCATTGTCCCTCCCTTTTTATAGTTGAGAAGAATGTTGGTTGACATGAATGGGATTGTTCCCTGATGGAAATTCATGAGTAAGAATAGGAAAAATTGGGGGGATTCTTACGGTGCGGTCACCAGATACCGAGGAAGGGGTTTGATCAAGATCGGTCGCGTAGTCGAAGTCGATGAGGAGACCACTACGCAAGGTGCCAGCCCGTATTTGTTTCTGCCTGTCTCTATCCCACTGCGCATGCCTATCCTCTTGGTTCTCCACAGCTTCATCGCTAAGGGCCTCCAAACGATAAAAGCCTTCATTGTTGGGACCGCCATCATTGGAAGACTCACTACCACAGACTTCATCTTCATTACCCTCGCTTTCAGGAATATCGGCAACGTATATCATGGTGTTGTTAACACTAACATCACGATGGAGAACGTGAAACTTCTCAAAAAGTGCCATGTTGGCTATGAACACTATTAGGTTGCTAACCAAGTATTGAATGTGTTACGTACTGTCAAGGATATCGATGAGAACGCTAAGAAGTTCGTGGATAGACTTGAAGTCTGACAAGGGGAGCCCAACTGGTTGCATGAGGAGCCGGCGGTGAACTCGAATATCGCTAGGAAAAGAAAGGGACCGACGGCGAATGTCTGTCCGATCATCTGAGCCCCCGATCTGAACAGTCCACGCAACTATAAGTCGTGGAACACCTTTCAACCCCCGGATTTTGCTGAGGATATCCGCCTCACGGTTCAAGCGACTTTCGTGAGTCCATGAATCCTTGATGACATAGTTTTCTTTGTTACGGCAGACATGCCAACATGCGGTTCCCCGACCATGGATAACGAAATTGTAGAAGATCCGATCGATGACATCGTACGCTGTGGATTCGACATAGATAGCACGAGGGTGTGGTGACGAAAGTTGTCGAGGTATGAAAGTGGTATCGTATCCAATTTGATCTAATGGACCGAATGCCAGAAAAGAAAACATACGCAATAGCACACGTGGGTGACGGTGTATGTTGTAGGGACGGGTATGGACAACTCCGGCACGGTCAAACATGTGGGCACGAAACTCTTGCTTTGCGATGGACATTGCAAATAAAAAGTGTCGATTCGGCTGGGATGCGAAAATAGTGTAGGCTTTGCGCATGACACCGTTGCGAATGGTCCTCATGCTGTCAGAGTGTGAGTAAGCGGAAGAAGTCAACTCCATAAAGGAGATGACATTCTTCCAAGAGAATTCCTGATGAGGCCCAAAAGCAAGTTCAGGGGGCTCCTGTAGGACCAAGTCTGGCTTCAGAGGGAGTAAGTCATCTTTGATCGGTTTGCAGGATGTTTCCGAGGACCAGACATGACGGTGTTTGGCAGTAAGAGAACGTGTGACAGCCCTGGCAGGGTGTACAGATTCTGGGAGAGGGGGAAGAGGGACGAAGTCCTCTAGGGCACGTGTGATCTTGTTCAACCAACTTGCGATGTGTTGTTCTTCTGAGCCAGCGGTAGGCAGGAATGTCCCCGCGATGGTCTCCTCCTGTGAAGTTCCGGGGATGCACCTTTGCACGATCTCACATCTGACACCACCTCCAGCACGATCTGGAATATGCGAGCGAGTCCAAGATGAGCCACGACCCCGCTCCTGCCCTCGCCCTCGCCCTCGCCCCCGACCCTGCCGGCCCCTCGATGACCTGTGACCCCATGATGAACCTGTAAATGAGGGATCCTGAGACGAACCAGTAGATAATGGAGATCTCAACAGTTGAGGGATCATTGTTGGCTCCCAGCGATCATTGCAATAAAGATTTTCGTTGCCGAGCTCTAAGGATGTAATTTTCAGTGGTGATGCTTCGTCTGATGGAAGATTGACTGTCGTCGTGGGTGAAGTTTCGTTGCATACTTCGAGAATGTAGTGAATGCCCGTCAGTGGGTCCTCGTCAATGGTGGCATCTTCCAGTTCAATGAGAAGGTCTTGATTAACTTCCTCTGCCTTGAAAATTCTTCCCGTGGTAGGAACAGATGTTGTTCTGAGCTTGAGAGGAGTGGTTTGTGTCGCTGCATGTTGAGCAGGGATTGGAGGGCGAGGAATATTCATGACGTTCACAAGGGGATCCCGGTGTTGTCAAATCAACATGGCGCACATTTGAAATTACAAATTCATCCACAAAGAAAACAATCTACTAAGTACTAAGTGACAAAGCGTAAAAAAATTCCTTGTTCCAATACTTGTTGAGCCAGAATTCATTCGATAATTCGTAAGCAGTGTGAAGTGTGAGCCGTGGATTTGCCTCTTTCCCAAAACGTGGAATAACGTGAGCTGGTGAATGAATGTAGCGCAATGGAACTTCTCCAACACGGGTACCATTATTCTGGATTGCACGTTTGAGTACGTGCATGCCAGCAGCATTGTCAATTGTAGCATTAAAACGTTGGACGTAAGCAAGGAAAATATCACTGCGAAGCAGACGAAAAATGAGGCGAACTTGCACAACATTATGTCCTGTAAGATGATAAACATACATCAGAAAGTTTACACATCCAAACATACCTGTGAGGCCGTTTGATGGCCAGTCACTTTGGTCTGTTTGGCTGATGATAGCGAAGTCATATTGCCCATTGGGAAGCCGCGGTGAGGGGGGAGAAGCGAGAAGGCTTTGGGGAGGCTCCAGTGACTGCCGGTTGTGATAGCTTGGATGTTGGACTCGAACCTTGAACCAAATCTGCATCCCCTCGGTGGCGAGAGTGGCTTGCATTGTCTGATTGACACGGCGAAAGTAATCGGTAACAGCCAACCGTAAGTTAGCCAGGCCATATGCTTCTGATGCTTCGTCAATTGTGGTCCATAGTGATGGCTTGTTGGCGAGGCGAAATGCTGTAGTGGGTGAGGCGAATATTCTGTGGGGGAGTAAAGTATTGGGGATGATACCGCTAGCGACCTCTTTGGCGATCTCGAAATAGTTAATAACTGTGGCAGTTGGGGAGTAATAATGAAGGACGCGAAGGACTTCGGAATCAGGCTCGTGTTCGTCCTCCGGGTCCTCATCCTCTTCTCCTGACCCTCCTTGTTCAACGGATGCAAGTCGTGTGGCAATGTCGAATTGAAAGCACCTGTCACTGCGGTCGAGATGTCGGGCAATCTGCGCATAATAATCTTGATTATTTCCAGAGCGCGTGGGATGCTTGATTTCAGTAACGTGGGCATGCTCTGTGACATCAGCTGTCCATTGCATGATAGCGCCAGAAGCACGAATAGATCGCACGACATGCTGTAGTAGTTCAAGCTTGGGGACCTCCCAGTGGTCAAGAGGCCCTCTGCTGCCCTGCCTACCGCCAGCAGTGATAATAGCAGCCTTGTTGGTATGGAATGCGCGTAGCGCCGCTTCGACTCTACGCAAAGTATTGTCGTCGAAACGAGGCATCTGAGCTAAATAGCGGAAGTCCAGAAGGGCAACGACTGCAGCTAAGAACTTCGCGGGAACTGCACCTGCGATGGCCCCAATAATGTACCTTTGTACAGCACGATGATCGCGACCTGTCACTTGTTTTAGCTTAGATATGCCTTCTGCAAACGAGCGATATCCAACTGGCGTTTGGATCAAAGAAAACCGGTAGTCCAGCTCCTCCGGTCCGACAACAAAGATGCACCACTGTAAATCGTGGTCCCAAAATAAACGATGAAACATGTGTAATACCTCTGGAGGGAAGAAAATTGAGGGATCACAAAGCGCCCAGTTACGCCAAAATGGCATGTGTACCCCATTGAGGAAGAGGCGCCTACAGACTTTCAGAAACTCCTCAAAATTGCTCGGATTGGCCTCAGCACATGCTCGTTCGATCTCGTCCAGGGTCTTGGTAGCTGTGCGTGGAGGATGGGAATCAACATCTCCAAATTCCTTGTATGTTGCGGTTGAAACCGGGGACGCCTTGGGACTGACACCTGCAAGTAGGCACTGCTCGGGTGTATCAGCAGTATATGCGACAAGGGGGGTGAAGCAGTAACGTAAGTTACCGATGGGATCGCTCATCATAATCCCGACAGCAGCAGCGACTTTGAGGGGCTTCAGCACGAAGTCGAGACTTTCATGTACGAGGCGGTCGGACAACAGGCTGCAAACGCGTGTTGTCTTATGAATGAAGGACGCAACGGGTAGAAGTGCCAGGAGGATGTGCGCGTGTAACGATCCCTTGGAACGGACATCAGCGTCAATGTTAGCAAGGCTGAGGAGGAGGGGGTGTGCCATCCTGTTCCCACTCATCACCGAAATATTGGTCTTGTCAGAGGACAAGACAACGCCAAGAAGACTGGCACCATTCGGAATCTGATTCTTGGGGAAGTCAGAACGACATCGAGAACTTGAAATCATCCACTTACTTGTAAATTCCAGGCATGATCACCCGACAACCATTCTTCGTAGACACGAACAATGCGTGCAGCTGATGTCCATACTTTCCGCGGGACAAAAGAAATGTGGGGTGCAAACAGTGGGTGACTGAGGAGGAATTGAAGACATTCGATTGGGTCACGATAGTAGATCGCAACTTTGCGTTTAGTCGAGACTTCGGGGCGAAGAATGTGCGATTTCCACCTGGGACCTGATGGTAGCATTTCTACACGACGCCTTAGCTCCTTTGCAGATCGAAAGGAAATTGGCAGTTGCTTGATCTGTGATACGAGTCGGTTTCAAGGAAGGAATTTAAAAAAAATCGACATACCAGTTCCAAAGACAAAAAGTTGTCAATAGCCGCCATACTTAGACGTGAGCGAAGAAGCCATGAGGCGAGCTGCCAATCTACCCTTGACGCGAAAGGATAATACAAGTTTTCTCGCCGAAAGCCAGCATACTGGTCAGCGAAAAACTGGTCCATGAACGTGGTGCCGCCTGGATAGATAGAAGGAGTGCTTGGGTGAGCATCAACAATTAAGCCGGGGGCATCCTCTTGCTGCCCATCATCTGGGTTGTACGCAGGGTCTTCGTTCGCCGCAAATCCATCGTAGGCAGGTGCATCGTCGACTTCAGGAACTATGTCACGATTAGAGTAAGGCCGATACTGAGGCATGTAAATCCGAGCAGCTGCATGGGAATAGCTACGGTATGCTTGTGATAATTCATTCATCCACGAGCCGCAAGTATTTGAGGGCTGATTCATATGTTGAAGGACCCGCGTCTCGTTTGCGAACCTCTTCCCACAATCAGGACAGAATGACATTTTCGCTGCTCGACGAAGCTTCCGCCTTAGTACCTTAGGCATGGTGAGGTGATGTGATGGCCCACGAGTAAGCAAGGTTGCGAGGTTGCTTACAACTCGGCAGCGGTGTGTACAAGTCCCCAAATTACCTTCACACTTTTCAATACTGATGACCAGTAGTGAGTTATCAGTGTTCTACTCACATTCTGCGATTATTCACCGCATCTGCTTTCTATAGCCTCCATCCAGCTTTCCTCAGCGCGAGTGGATAGCTCTTCACTCCCGAATACTCAAGAATATTTGTTGCCTTCTCGTGAAACCGTTGTCCTGAAGCAAGAGGAAGACCAATCCGACGAGAGCGCTACTCTTGTACAGGCCAGTCGGATGTATGGTGTGAGTGGTCTGCTTCCACATTCTGGATCCCAGCTAATCAGTAGAGCCTAGCCGGAGGCGCATGGAATGTCAACAATCCCAACCCCCGACAATACACTTGAAGCGCACTTACTTTTAGAGACAGCGATCAGCGATTGCAAAGTACGACACATTCAAAAGTCTCTTGCAGACCAAGTTGTCCATCGCGATCAGCTACAATTACAATACAGCCGTTTGCAGGTGGAGAAGGCACTGTCGAATCTCACCGCTGCGGAGCTGCACATTGGGCGAGTGCGCATGGTTATGAGGCGTAGTGGTTTTAGTCCAGATTGTAGAGAGCCACACACCATCTGTATGACTTGACTTGTACACGTTCCAAGTTCTCGGCGCCTCGTTCCAACAATAGTCGAGTACACTAGACACAATGTAATACTTGTATGTACGGTGCTTGCCGTCATTGACCAGCGTGTCATCTCGCATAGTCCTGCTATCAGTGCATCGTCATAAATGAACTATCATGTCCGTATGCTTGTGATGTCGTCGATAGCCTATGCCTACATCCGTTCATCATATGTCAGGTGCTTCCATGCGCATGCTTTGTCGTCGTCCTGATGCATCCGGGAAGGAGGTAGTTGCATCGAATGAAACAACTCACTACTTGTAGCCGCACTTTCATTGAGCATGAGCTTGTGGATATCATCGTTAGTAGTTGTCATATAGCTGCATGAAATGGATAAAATTAAAAGAACTCACCAAATGCCGTTGAATGACAACCACTAGGAGCGGGTTCAGTATGAGATTGCGGGTGGATGGGTGGCTTACTACTAAGAGATCCAGGCAACCAAGACGGTTGAAGAATAGCGGCCGAGACGCGATAGTCAGATGAGAGTGTGATGAACGGACTGGAACATTGAACTCACTGCCGCAGAAGCCAGACAGTGCCCTATTTGCTTCGACTCATCCTCCATACCCATGAAGCCCTTCGGTTCCTTGCCTGCTTTCAAAGCATTAGCAATCTTCTCGCGATCGGGAAATATCTCTTGCTGAATGTCACCCTCGTCATCAGGAATTGAATCCTGTTTCATCCCATCCCAGACAACGACCATTTCGTTCCTCATCTGAATGAGAATCTCCGAGCGATGTCCAGTCAGGTCTCTTGTCGACCTCGGAGTGCCCGACTTGCGAGGTGTGTCTACTAAGCATCTGTGGGCTGCGTCAGACTTCAATACTAGTAGTAAGACCAACCAAGCTAGATCATTCTAGAACATAAACATACGTTATTGTCTGTCTTCCGGGAAGACCTGATGCTGTACAGGAGGAGCCGGCGTTGAGTCAGGCTAGTTTAGTACTAGTGTCGAAATCGATCCCACAACCGTGCTGTCTGCTTTGTAGACTCTGTGACAACTGTTGACAACTGAGGACATGTCGACCGCTTACGAGTAGGAGAATAGCCAACGGTGTGTGGAGTTGAGAAGGCCGTACAGGCTGTGCAGATCTGGACAAAGGGTGTGGGAACTGTAGGACCTGTGGCGCAAAAAGGTCAGTTTGCTGATGCATTGCCCTCACTGCCCTCATTCAACTTGCCCCCCAGAGACTCCCTCTTTGAAGACATGGTACACAAGGATTTTGCAAGCCCCTGCCCTTATCCAACTTATATTCTTCCGCCAATGAAGAAGTCGACTCCGCCGCCCTCCGCTTTACTGTTCGCCGCCCCCACTTGTGGCCTCACCCCGACAGTACGTGCCCTCATTGCCCTCACTGCCCTCATTCAACTCGCCCCCAGAGACTCCCTCTTCAAAGACATGGTACACAAGGATTTTGCAAGCCCCTGCCCTTATCCAACTTATATTCTTCCACCAACGAAGAAG
>Ga0307518_10003348_pt1 | contig 11570 bp, 7 predicted proteins | sample 25_EM_MG_FD_203889 | JGI IMG/M metagenome (GOLD analysis project Ga0307518, IMG submission 203889) | Populus trichocarpa ectomycorrhiza microbial communities from riparian zone in the Pacific Northwest, United States - 25_EM | ecosystem: Host-associated > Plants > Roots > Unclassified | place... | reverse complement strand
TTAGGGTCTGGATCGGTCTAAGTTTTTTTTTTTTTTTTTAATGATTAGCTTAACCCGATCAAATTAAAAAAACGAGTAAAAAACTCGCTCATTAATTTTTTTGGTCAAAACAAGATTTTCTTAATTTTATTTTGGATCATCTTGAGTTCAACTTCCTAACTTGTGACTCAAGCCTTTTCTCATGTTGATTCCTGAGTCAGTTTTTAAAATTATGATAATTACTTTATATCCATACATTGACTTGGGTTAACCTTGTTTTGCCCTCTCGACCTGTGACCAGGCCTTGCCTTAATCGTGTCCCTGTGTCAGGTTTTAAAAATATGATAATAATCATTTTCATCCATACTTTGACCTGGGTTAATTCAAGTTGACCTTTTCGATCCGTGACTTGAGCCTTACCCTGGGTCGACTCCCATGTCTTGTTTTAAAATTATGATAATAACCATTTTTATTTTTATGTTAACTCGAGTCAATCTGAATTGACCCTCTTAACCTATGACTCAAGATTTGCTTCGGGTCGACCTTTGAGTCAAGTTTTAAAATTATAATAATAACATTTTTATTTTAATGTTGACTTGAGTCAATCCTGGTTGACTCTTTTGATAAGTGACTCGGGTCTCGTGCTTGATTGATCCCCGAGTTCAGTTTTAAAATTATAATAATAACCACTTTTATCCTTAATTTAACCTGATCAATGGTCAAGTAGACCTATGACCCAAGCTTTAACCTAAGTTGGATTTTAAAATTATAATAATAATTATTTTTATTCTTATATTGGCTCGGGTCAATCAGAGTCAACTCGACCCGTGATCTGGGCCTTGCTCCTAATTGATTCTTGAGTTAGAATTTGAAAATATAATAATAACTATTTTTATTTTTATATATTTTAATTTGATAATTTTAGAATAAACAGTTTTTTTAGGAAAATGTCTTAAAAATAAAAAAAATAACAAATATTGTATCTGAAAATTAATCCTCCCTATATCTTTTATTTTTTTAAAAATACAAAAATTTATTCCAAAATTTAATCAAACGCTAGCTTAAGCAGCTTGGCAATTTGGGATGTGTCATCAAACCCTAAAGCTGATCCTGTGTGTAGGGGATTAAACGGGATATTAGATTCTTTGCCTTGATTTTGTCAACACCTCTACTAATCAGATTCTATTTCTAATATCTAATTAGGTGAAAACGGATCATAACGAGCTGTTGAAGGTGTCATGTTGGGCCTCATCAGATGATGATATGTTCTGATCAGGTCAAAGCTCAGCGGCTTTGACTGAGCTTGTGAGCAAACTCATTCCTGGATTGAATTTGATTTGATTCAATATCCTCCGATTCAAGATGGAGTAGAGCTCCGTCTACATAAATCAACCACTGAACTTCTAGTAATGACTGCAACCAGACCAATCGACCAAGAAATCTTTTTAGTGATTGTCAACCAATTTCTACCATGGGGTCAAAAACTACTCGATCAACTTAAGAAGCTGCTAACTGAAGGCAACTGCAATGGACTATCATAATTCACCTGAATTTACAAAAATCTACTTTCATATTACAAAACTGGGGAAGACCAGTCAAAACTTCCTTGCGAACCCTTAAAATCCAAATCCTATAACCAACCATCAAGTACTGTTACTCTGCATATTGGCTGGGAAAAGAGGGATAAAAAACACTAGTGCAGACGACACCAAAGAGACAACATGTAGTTAAAGCATCCCTTTTTACATGCGTATTTTTCAATACACAATTTATAAAGCATAGATCTTCTCCAGATCAGAGTTGTACTCATCAGGATCTGATATATTTGTTGAGTGCACTGACCAGGAAAACGACTTGCTTCCACTTGCCCTTTTTATGCGCCTCTGGGAGTCCCGGAAAAATCCAAAATGCTGTCGGAAAACAAAGTAGCACATGCTTGCGAGTGTCCCGACAAGAATCGGTGCTCCTGTTAAGGTTATGGTTATAGCCATCCACGAACTTTTCTTTCCCACAACCACAAATGCTATAGATAGAAATGCACCACAAGTGCAAGCACATGCAGCCCACATCAGCTTGTTAACTACAGAGACTACCTGTTTCTGAGCCTGGGTGTCCCAGGCCACCAAAGTGATCTGAACCACGACAACAGCTAAAGATATAAAGAGAGATGTTGCATTTAAGAGGCAGAAAACTTGGAAACCAACACTGTCAGCTATATTAGCTTTCCCTGTTTCAGCTCCATCCTGTATATATTGCCCAGGCAAGTTGAAGATAGCCAAGAAAGCAATCGAGGCAAAAAGAACAGCAACAACAGTGACAGAGTTGGTTGTATTCTGGACAGCTTCTCTATGGAGTTTCCTTAGTTCCTTTGCAATGCCAGAAACTCTTCGGTTGGTTTTTTCATTTTGTATAAGTTGTGAATGCACCTCATGCTTGATATCACTAACTGTCCTCTTAAGTTCCATTGCTTCATCCATTTGACCAACATGCCTAGCATGCTTGGCACCAGCCTCTATGAGAGCTTCCTTGATTTCCAAAGCAGATTCTCCATATTGGAGTTTATCAGCCAAATCCATCGCAGTTTCACGCTCATTATTGATGATGTTGACATTAATAGATGTATAGCTCAGCAAAAGGAATATTATCTGCAAAATAGAGAACACAGTATAAGTATGACGTGGCTGGAAAGAGAAATGACAGGAGAAAACTCCTTGAACAGTAGTACCAATGCTGCCAAAGAAGATCCAGGGAGAAACTAGTAAGCTCATAATCCACCCCATGAATCAACACATCAGATTTGGTCATTAAATAATACATTTGAGGTGAGAATTAATGGAGATGAGACAAGAAAAACAAGAATGACGCATTCTCTTCAACTAGCAATCGACAGATAAAGTACCTGGGGACGAGATTTCCTTGTGGCTATATGCACTGCCGTGTTACCCTTCTTGTCACGCTCATTTAGTATTGAGTGATCAGCAAGTAATATCTCCTCAACGACAGAAGTACTCTGACCCTTTACAGCCATGTGAAGTGCAGTTTGGCCTTTCTTATCTTTGATGCAGACAATTCCAGAATCACGGGCTATAAGAACTTTCACTATATCAAGAAGACCATACCTCGCAGCCGTGTGCAAAGCAGTTTTCCCATTTTTACGCACTATCCTCATTGAACTGACATCAGCATCCAATATGGCATTCACCACATCCAAGTGATTTTTAACAGCAGCTGAATAAAGGGGGCTAGTATTGGAGGAGTCGCATAACTTGCAAAGCTCAGGCCACATGGCCAAAAGTTCCTTCACAATGCCTAAAACCAGTATTCAATACCATAAAGAGTTAAGCAACCTGCCATCAACTTATAAGATTACAAAACACTGGCTGCGAGGCACATTCCTAAGGGTAAACATTCAACGTAGCTATCCTACATGACGAAGCTCAACCTTCATGAACAAAATCTCCCAAGCCTCAACGATTATGCGAAGCAAATGTGCTATTTGACTATGACCAATTTCAATCGGCAGTGATCTATATAACTTAAAAAAAGTAAATAAAGTTGAATTGCTACTTTGACTGACCATGTTTATCAAGTAAGAGCTATATTGTGATAACAGTTGTTTTTAAAATGATTTTTGTTTTGAAAGATATCACAATAATATTTTATTTTAAACAAGATGAAAACACTAAAATGGAACAAAAAAATTTTAAAAATTCAAAAATTTTTAAAATTACTTTTAAAGCGCAAAATCAAGCGGTATCTAAATGAATTTATATTCTGAAGCCCCTCCTCCCTCACACGTGTCTAATCAAGGAAACAAACTATAACCTAGACCTTTCATTTCATAGAAACAACACGATTGTCATGCGTTTTAAAAAATAAATATCACTAAGCTGTTTGAAATTGAAGCACAGACCTCCAATCACACATATACAGTGGACATCAGAGAGAATTCAAAAGAAAAAACAAAAGCCATTTAAACAAAGGCAAAAACTTTACAAATCAAAATCTAGAACAAAACAATATTGCAGCCAACGTAATTTGTGAGCATATCACAGACAAGATGGCAGTAATTAAGCATGCAACTAGAGCAAGTAAAAGAAAACATACCCAAGTGACCCTTCTTAGCAGCAAGATGGAAAGCATCCAAGTCAGACTTCGACCTGATCTTAACAGTTTCAAGATCACACCGCTTTATCAAATAACTAAAAATCTCTTCCAAATTATTATCAGCGGCTATATACAAAGCAGTCTCTCCTGCATCAGTCTGCAAGGACATTAGATCGGAAACATCGGATGGCTGATCCCCCACTATCTGTCTCAAAGAATCAAGGTCGCCCGATCGGACGGCTGAGAAGAATGCCTGGTGGGCTATGAAGCGTAGTGATGACTTTGATGGCTCCATCATCATCATAACAACAACAATATCAATATTAACTCAATTGATATACATAACATATGGGTTTGTTTATTCAACAGAGAGGGGAAAATACAAGCAGCGATGAAGCAACGAGTGTGAAGCTGTCATTCAATTCTCTTTCTAAAAAGTTATCTTTTTGAGGTTTCTTTTCTTAGAGAGAGAGAGAGAGAGGGAGCGAGAGAGGACAAGGTGCCAATGATAGTTTTTAGTGGTGGAGGGTGACCTTCTTCTGAGTAGGGTCATGCATTTCTGACTTTGTTTGTTTGGAAATAATTGAGGGAATTATTTTTTAGTCCTTGTATTCTAAATATTCAATGACTTAGTCCTTTTAGTCTTAAAACAAATATAACTTAGTACAAAGAAAATAAACACTAGCTAGTACAAAGAATAAGGGTTGAATTCGACATAAAAAAATTGAAATTAAGTGATGAGTGATGGGGTTGAAACAAGATTTGATATAAAACTTAAATGAAATCTAATAATTAAAGATGAAATTAAAGAAAAAAATCAATTAAAAAAAATAAAAAAATAACAATTAAAAAAATAAGGATTAAATTGAATATAAAATATTAATGGTAGGACATTCCCATATTTTAATCTACCATTTTTTATTTATTAATATTTATATATGTGAAAGATCAAAATGAAAAAACCCTTTGGAATGAAGCTTTATTTTTGTTGCTTCCTAAAACACTTTCGTAATTTAATTGTGTTTGAAAAATAAAGATATTTAAAAGGCACTTGATAAAAGGCAATATTTTTTTTTTACTTATAAGGCTAATTAAGTCATTTAACTATAAGAAAAGTCGTAAGTCAAGCTTGTCTCTAATCAACTTGTCAATAATTAATGTGTATTTATAAAAATACTAAATTATCCTTTATTTGCTAAGTTAATGGATGTTTTTATATAGAGCAAAAGTAGAGAAACTCTTGTTCATTTAGTTTCTAAGTAATAAATGGTAGTTTGCTCTTGATAAAAACAACAAACAAAATAAAAAATAAAAAGCTTACTTACAAATGTGAAGAGGGTAAAACTTAATTAATTAAAGTCTACTTGGTACATGATTAAATTGATTTTTAAAAGGACACAAACCTGATTATAAAAGATATACAAATGTGTATCTACAATGTCCAATACTTTCCAACGTGATTATCATGTTTCTTTATAAAGAAGAAGAAGAAGAAGACGAAGACGGCGACGGCGACGGCGACTTGCAAGTGAATTGCAGGGATGACTGCATGAAGATGTCGATTACCCATGTGATTGTCTCTCCGCGATCTTCATATCGGCTCCTCCACGTGCGACGTGTTCCTTAATTAATACCATTAAGGTTAGGGCAAGTTCTTCAACATGCATCCTCACGTTAATTTATGTTCATGGTTTTGTATTATGATGTTTAACAAGAATTCAGAAATATAATATTTAGATGTTTCGTATATAGTTGATTTTAATTTCATCATTTATCCCTCGTACGCTATTTTTTATATAAAATAATCTCAATCTCTCTATGTTTTCTATTTAAAAAATCTTAAATATTGTTGTTTTGTATCTCATTCAGTTTCTCAAGTTTGAGCCATGATAATGAAGATTTTATTTATTTTTCATTACATTTACTAGTCAAAAAATATCTCTGTGCTATACAAGTACAAGTTTCTCCTTGCCTGCGGGGTATTAATTAAGGGCTTTATGTAAGCGATTAATTATTTTTATCTTTTATATATTCCGGTTCAATATTAATATACGTTTGTCCCTTTTATTATTTCTATTAAATTTGATTCCGTATTTTATACCATGATTTTTTATGATGCGTCATAATTAATAGTAAGTGGGATAATTAAGCATATATAAATCGCTATAAATGATAAGTCGAAAGAATTAGCTTGATGGTTAAAGAATTTTAATCTATTTCTCAAGGAAAGTTTATTATTTTTTTTTAATGCATTAAATCAATGTAAAGACAAACTCTTAAAATCATTCTGAGAGAGACTTGGTCTCGATTGAAGAATAATAAATGGTTAAAGGATATCCTTACTAATGAGATCAAGTTCTTTGCCTCCTGCTTAATAATGAAAAGGAAAGGAGACTTGGGAGAGGTCTGCCTAAATCTTGAGCCGCATGCATGCTTCGTAGGTACATTGCAAATGTGGAAGGAAGCTCGTTTCTAAGACTGCATTCTCAAAATTATTGTCATTATGGTTATTTTCCCACTATGATCTATGAGCTTTATGCACCATCATAAAACTAAAAAAAAAAAGAAGGCAAATTGCTTCCCCTGTTTCGGAGTTGTTCTCTCCATATTAGTTCTCCAACCATGGACATTAAAAATGAAGAAAACGAAAGAATTAATCATATATTATTTTATCTCAAGAATTCTCATAAGGCATCGCTTAACTGTTGGTTCAAAGAGAGTTGCGACTCACATCATTCAAGAACTAGATTTCTATTTAAGCTAGCTATTTACGAGGAATGTGATTTGCCTTCGTCTATTTTCTTCTATGTTTTTAACAGATATAAAGACCAAATAGAATGGAAAAAAAAAAACCAAGATTTAGAAGAAGAAGAAGAAGAAGAGAAGAAACAGCACTGGCTATTAGTTACCAATCACAATTATAACTGAACTTTCTCAAACAAGTTTCAGAAAAACTCTCCATTCATTATGGGTATTGTAAGCTATAACATAAATCTACATACGTTCCAGTGACATTCATCTAGCATCACGAGTATTGAGGCAAGATGTCGAAAATGGATTCAAATCCATCACGCTCAGACATCATAGATCGATCACAGCACAACTATGCTTCCCCTGAGTTTGAGCATAGCTTTATTCAACCTTTCTTTCAATATATGCTGTAGCAAAAAGAATTTACAACACCGTTAGTATGAGCAGGGTTGTCAAGATTTCTCAAAGGCAAGTCAATAATAGAAAGAGAGATCATGAACTAACCTTCTCAAGCATGTCCTCCAAATCTGTCTCCATAAATCTTTCTTGGTAGATGGTTTTTGCTTACCACAATCATCACTCGGAACTTGTTGTAAATTTTGTCAACTAATCGAAATAACGCATCCCTCCAGGAATCCTTGAAATATAGCGTGCTGGAAACTCCTACGAATCCAGTCATAAAACCCACTCCCATACCGCCATAAAACCAAAGAATTTCGAACTCATCTTCTGGTCTTCCCTCATCAGGAGGCAGTGCCACTTCTTGGCAGTCGTCAAGTGGAAACCCGCAAAGTCCACTGTTCCCAGCGTAGATGGATTTGTCATCTAAAGTTTGGAGCTGATTTCCTGATGGAACGCGTCCAGATAACTTGTTGAATGACAAGTTCAAGGCACTTAGGAAATTCAATTCAGAAAGGCTTGTAGGAATTAAGCCAGAAAGTTCATTTCTAGACAAATCAAGCGATTGCAACTGTCTCAAATCTCCAATCTTCCAAGGAATTTGCCCCTTAAAATTGTTTCTAGATAAATTCAGGTTTCGTAGCTCCAACAGATTCATAAGCTGATTTGGAATCTCTCCAACAAACCTGTTTCTTGAAAGATCAATGGAAAAGAGAAACGGAAGTGTCTTAGTGTATTTCAGCTGCATTCCCTTCATATAAACCCAAAGGTTCTCCACATATACCACAGACTGAAACCCAAAAATATCATCAAATATCGTAGGACCGTATGGCCATTGTTCTTCCACTGAGAACTCATTTGCAATCATTCCAGTAAAGTTGTGAAAACAGGAGGGAATAGTTCCGGTCATCTCATTGTGTGCCAAGCTCAAAATGCGAAGAGAAGTGAGGTGGCAAAGTTCCTGAGGAATCTCACCTTGAAACCTATTGGAATGAACATCAAGCACTGACAGTGAAGATAGCCCTTCACCTATCCATGGAGGAATAGTACCATTTAGCACATTTTCACTGAGATCAAGAATGTGCAAGTGTTTTAGCTTCTCTAACGACGCAGGTACTTTTCCCTGCAAACTATTGTTTCGCAGGTGTAAAGATCGAAGTTGCTGTAGAGAACCCAGAGAACTTGGAATATGATCATCCAGAATGTTACTAGACAGATCCATCACGCGTAGATGCTGCAACTTGCTCCAGCAATTAGGAATTCCTCCTGAAAACTGATTTTCTGAGAGATCAAGAAATCGTAATCCCCCCATCTTGCATAAAGAAACTGGGATGTTCCCATTTAAGGAATTGCTGGATAGATGGAACAGGGTCAATCGTGGCATCATGTTGCCAATATCTTGGGGGATTTGGCCTCGGAGAAAGTTGTTGGAGACGTCTAATTCAATCACATCTGAAGGAAAAGGAGTTAGAGGACCCTCGAACTTGTTGGAATACAAGTATATGAATCTGGAAGAAGCATCGAAAGATTTTCTCAGCTTCGGCAAGTTTTTTCCAATTTGATTAACAGACAAGTCCAATAATACAATATTGGAGGAAATGCTTTCAAACCAATCCGGAATTCTATCCGAAATGCTAGTGTTAGACATATCTAATGTTGACAGATTTTTCTGTGTTTGGAGCCATTGTGGAAATTGGGGTCCAACTTTGCAAGAAAACAATGCAAGCTCTCGAATTTGGAAAGGAGGTACCCAAGTGGGACGAAGATCAAGAACTAGTGAGTTAAGGTACAAATACAAGGTAGTCAAGGAGGCGAGCTTTGAAAAGTGACGTTCAGAAACTATGCCACTCAATGAATTGTTATGGATATTCAAAATCTCAAGATTGAAAAGCTGCCCAACGCTTTCCGGAACACTACCATTCAGGTAATTATGGGAGAGGTCTAATATTTTCAAACTTGATAGTCTTCCAATTGATGCTGGGATTGGACCTGAAAAGGCGTTAGAATAAAGATTGAGGTTGACTAGATGCTTATAGCTTCCTAAACTATCTGGAAGACTACCTCTGAGATGATTAGTTTCAAGAACCAAACTCTGTAAACTGTTCTGCAAGCAGCTAGTTGGACTGCCAAAAGATTGAGAAATCTCACCACTGAATTTGTTGTGAGACAAGTCAAGCTCACGCAAATTGCATAGATTCCTCAAGGTTCTTGGCATTTCACCCTCTAGTTCATTGTGAGAAAGGTCAAGGAATGCAAGTAGATTTAAATTACCTATGTCACTGGACATGGAGCCTCTAAAACCATTCTCCCTTAGATTAAGAGTTTGAATTCTGCTAAAATTAAATAGCCATTGGGGGATGGAGGAATTGAAGTAGTTGGTGTTGAGATCAAGAACGGTAAGAGATGTGAAATTGGTTTGCAAAAAGAGAGGAATGTGAGGAAGGGAACAAGAGGATAAGTGCAGTTCTACTAGAGAAGGAAGCATGTTTACTGACTCTAACCAGTCGATGGCCTTGGTAAGTTTCAAACCTGAAAGGTCCAAGTGTTTCAAAGAAGGAAGAGTGGATGCCCACTGGAGTCTATCAACTTTCAAGCCATAGTTCCAACTAAGATCAAGGTACTGCAAGTTTGAAAGATTTCCAAGATGGTGGGAAACCTGTCCGTTGAAAGATGCATGAGAAAGGTTTAGGGATTTAAGATTTTTCAGAGAACCTAGAAAAGCTGGAATTTCAGCACCTTGGAAATTGTTGAGGCTCAGGTCTAGATAATCGAGACGTGTCAAGTTAAGTAGAGAATGGTTGATCTCACCTCGCAAGGTAGTTTTGTTTGCAAATGAAACCTGCCGATTTCGTAGATCAAGCTGTACAACATGGCCAGTTCTGTTGCTACAGCTTACTCCCTTCCATGTGCAACAGTCTTCTCCAACCCAAGAAAGCAATTGGCCTGAATCATCTGTGAGGCCTTGCTTGAACTTGAGAAGTGCATCTCTCTCCCTCTTGATACAGCTTAAGTTCGAATCAGCTCCTATTCCATCGAATACAAGATTCACAATCAAAAGAAGCACAAGATTAAAAACAGTAGCAAGCGTTTCCATGCGCACCCAATTCAAGAAAACTGGAATAAATATTTTGACAATATTTTGCTTCTGTGTGCAAAACCCGGTTGCATAAACTTGATGAATAATAGGCTGTTTCCTTATCTCTCTCTCTCTCTCTCATATATAGATATTGATATAGATATACATACATAGTTCCTCTCTACTCTTGATCCTTCACCCACGGAACAGGGGAAGACAACTTTTACTTTGCAAGGTCGAGTCGTTAATGGGAATTGACACCAAATTCTCAAACGCGTAGATTTTTTTGTATCAATTTCGGGTGAGTCCAAAAGTCACATTCGTGGCGGTCTCGCTGCAAGTACTAATCAGAAATGCTTTTTGGTTATTTTTAGAAGTAGTCCCTCTTGTCTCAGGTTGATTGGAACTTGGTCACTTAAGAATATATCTATAAATGGTTAATACTCCGCACAGACCAAAGACTTCTGATATTCAAAGTCTAATATAAAGACATTTTCCATTTTTTCTACAGCAATACTGATCCAGTTAGCTTTGCGTGCAATGCAAGTTTCCAGGCTTGTTCTGTTTGTGATGACTTGTCTGCATTTCCTTCACCCTTTAGTATATTCACTTCACATTATGGTTACAGAGAAACTCCCATTTGAATTTGGACTTTTTTCTGCATTGACCGTTCAAAGTTGGGAGCAAATCCTAGCAAGTGGTTCCTTCCAATCCAAAGTGAATTGGATTGTAAACTCAATAAAAAAACATGTTAATAATATTTTTTTATAATTTATGATCAAAACACAATAAATTATCGGTCCCATAAGTTTTAAATTGTGTTTCAGGTTTAACCAAATAATATTAAATTGTGATATGTTTCAAACATAAAAATAACCACGAAAACAAACATACTCATTCATTTCTGAATCTATGATTCAAGTTAAAATATATAATACTTGTTATTGTTTAAGAGAGTTTAAGATTTTTTTTAAAATATAAAAATGATTATTGGATTATTTGTCATAATCTATAAATATATATGAACACAAGGTAAAACATTGAAGTCAAACAAGTTAAAGCCATGAGATTCAACAATCCAATAACATTTTGTTCATTCACAGTACAAATTGCTCATGCTCCTCTCTAGCATACTTTTCTTCTCCTTGTATATTTAATTTTTTTGCACATTATTACGTTTTTTACATGTTATTTTTTCTTTTTATATTTATTAATTCAAGTATCGGAGGACCCTTTATTCCTTTATTTCTATTGGGAA
>Ga0307518_10003347_pt1 | contig 11576 bp, 8 predicted proteins | sample 25_EM_MG_FD_203889 | JGI IMG/M metagenome (GOLD analysis project Ga0307518, IMG submission 203889) | Populus trichocarpa ectomycorrhiza microbial communities from riparian zone in the Pacific Northwest, United States - 25_EM | ecosystem: Host-associated > Plants > Roots > Unclassified | place... | reverse complement strand
TGCATTATGCAGTGGAAACAATCTTAAACTTTGAAAACCAAATGACAAGTTGAGAAATATAAACAAAAACTAGCACAATTACATAGAATTTATATAGTTTGCAAATTTAGGCCTATACTAGATGAGCAGTTGGTCAAATAAATTTATTATGAGAAAGTACAAGATTACAAGATTACAAGTGTCACATGAAACTGTTATTTCATTTAAAATCTTAAAGTAACTCAAAACTTACTTTTTCTCTCCCATCTTTAACCAACAAAGTGTATAAAATAAAAGTACTCATAAAATAAGTTTTGCCCTAAAATATGATAATTTTAGATTTTTATATGGACTAAATACATGGATATTTCTTTACTTACTTGGGTTCACAATTTAAGACAACCCCATAAAATCTCTATCTTGATTTAAATTGAGTTAACTTATGAAACTTGAACATCTCTCAAGTACTACACAAACCAATCAAGTTTAGGTAACGTTTAAACTTGATTATAAAGATAGGCTTCGTAAACATATCTATAGGGTTCTCATTTGTAGTAATCCTTCTTCACTTATACAACACCATATGACATGATATCTAGAATGAAGCAATACCTGACATCAATATATTGAATCATTTAATGGTATATTCGATTCTTGTCCAGATGAATAGCACTCCTATTATCACAATGCATAATAGTTAACTCATGTGATAAACCAAGATTATCAACCAAACCTTTTAGTTATAAAGTTTCTTCCATATCTTTGTCAATGTCATATACCCGACCTCTATTGTAAACAAGGTAATAGTGGATTGAAAAATTACATTCCAACTAATTGCACCCCCCCCCCCCAAGAAAGTAAAAATATAACCTGTCAATGATGTTTTTCTATTCAAATCATTAGCATAATTTGAATCTACATAACCCTTAACACTACCTCTAATGCGGCTACCTCTATCATATACCAAACCAATATTCGTACTACATTTAAGATATCAGAGTATCCATTTCCTATAAACTTGGTGACCACAATAATAACATGTGAAATGTCTGAACGAGTGCAGATTATAACATACTAATGCTTCCAACTATACTTGTACAAGCAATACCTGACATGTGCTCCTTCTCCTCCCCAGTTTCTATGACAAAGCTGAAGATAACCTGAAACATAATGTAAATTGAGTGTTTACTAACATACAGTCATGCATACCAAAATGCTCAGGTACCTTCTCAAGATAATTCCTATATGACAATTGTAACTTGCTTACACTTAGATCTCTACCTATGTTCATACCTAAAATCTTATTGATTACACCTAAAACCTTCATTTTAAACTTACAATTCAACTGATCTTTCAAATTGTTAATCTTAAACATGTTCTTGGAGGCAATCAACATGTCTTCAACATACAACAACTAGTATACAAATAAACCATCTGAGAGCTTTTTGAAGTACACAACTATCATAGTCCCTCTTAATGTAACCATGTCTAAGCATAAAAGTATAAGACCTTTTATATTGTCATCTCGATGATTGCTTCAATCCATACAACAGTTTCTTTAATAAACACATATGGTCTTCATTACCTTGAGAAATGAAACCCTCTAATCGATGAATATAAATCATCTCCTCCATCTTATCATATAGAAAAGTTTTTTTGACGCTCAACTGCTCAAAATCTAAGTCAAACAAAGCAATCATAACAAATAATGCCTTGATATAACTATGTTTCACAACTAGAGAGAACACTTTATTAAAATCAACACCTTCTATTCATGTAAAACACCTAGCAATTAGGCGTGCTTTAAACCTTGCACCCTCAATCCCTGAGATTTCATCTTTCCTCTTGTTAACTCATTTTACATCCAATAATTTTCTGGCCCTGTGATGGCTTAATTAGCTTTCATGTCCGATTCTTATAAAAAAAAAAACTCAATCTCCTTATTCATAACAACATTCTCAAAAAGATTTTTTACAAAAAATTGCTTATTTATAAGAATAAGACTCATGACCATCAAGATTTTTTGCAATATTCAAGTCAAAATTAACTAAATCAATATAGCCATACTTAATTGATGTTTTTATCTGTCTTTTTTATTTTCTTATAACAATACTATAAAGTTGTTCTTCAGGTGTATTTTTATCAACAATATCTAACGGTTCAAAAGGGCCATAACTTTTGATCCGACCGTTGGATCGCGATCAAACTTTTGCAGGAGTTTCCGGAGGCCCTTTTCCATGGAGTGCATGTGGAAACCATACTCGGTGAGGTGGAGGTCTGGTCGCGCCAGGCTAGAGTAACGGTTCGAAAGGGTCATAACTTTTGATTCGCCCGTTGGATCGCGATGAAACTTTTAATGGAGTTTCCAGATGCCCTTTTCCATAAAGTGAATGTGGAATCCATACTCGGTGAGGTGGAGGTCTGGTCGCGCCAGGCTAGAGTAAAGGTTCGAAAGGGCCATAACTTTTGATCCGACCATTGGATCATGATCAAACTTTTTCTACCACTTCCTCAACTGGCTCAACTAAAGCATATTTCTGCATTATCTCTGAAGCTTTAACCATAAGTTTCACCTACTTGCTAGTACTCTTGTTCATCACAGCATTAACACCATTCGACTCTTTTTTCTTATGAAATATAGCAGACTCATCAAAGGTCACATCTCTATTAGTAATAAAACTCGATGACTTAGGATCAACACACCATAATCGATATCCCTTCACTCCAGATGTAAATTCTAGGAATACGAATTTCCTTGCTCTCAACTCAAATTTATCTTTCTTAATATGAGCATAAGTAGGATAACCAAATAATCTCAGTTTATAGTAATTAGTTGGAGAACCAAACCATACTTCATATAAAGTCTTTAACTCTAAAACTAGAGATAAGATCTATCCACTAGAACAAGTCATGTTAACTACTTCAACTCAAAAGTCCTTTGATAATCTAGCTCATAAAAATATACAATGTGCTTTTTCTAAAAGTGTCATATTCATATGTTTTGCAATCCTATTTTTTTATGGTGTATTCTTGACTGTGTGATGTCTAACAATTTCTTTATTCTTGTAGAACTCATCAAACTCACCTGAGTAGAATTCCAAATCACTATCAATTATTATGTGTTTAATCTTCTTACCAATCTACTTTTTAATCAAGGCTTTCCATTGCTTAAAGGTGACGAACACTTCACTCTTTCTCTTTAGAAAATACACTCAAACCTTCATAGAGTGGTCATTAATAAATGTCAATAAAAGTCGTGCTCCAACTTTTGACATAATAGAATAAGGAACCCAACAATCAGAATAACCATAATCCATAATATCTTTGGTATGATAAATAGTCATATTGAATTTCATCTTGTACTGTTACCACAAATACATTGCTAATAGAAATCCAATTTACCTTATTTCTGACCACACATAAAATCTTGTTTGGTTAACTATATCATCCTTATTGCATTTATATGTTCTTATAACATGTGTAATAATTAAGTAAAAGCACTCAACTATAAATAATACACCAGCTGAATCAATAAATATTGAACCTTAAAGATGGTAAATATCATTAACTAACTTTTCTTTAATCATTCTATGAGCACCCTTACAAACCCTCATAACTCAATCTTTAGTAGAATAATTATGACCTTGAGAATAAAAAAAGACTAAAAAAAATTAAATTATTCTTTGTCTTTGAAACATGTCGAACCTATAGTATCCTAACAATGTAATTATACATCCTAATTAAAATTGTACTCACACCAATAACAGAAAGTCTATTGTTGTATCCTAATAAAATAATACCAATGATAACCTTACAAGTGTGGAACCAACTTTTATTAGAACAAATATGAAATTTACAACGTGAATCAAAAATTCACTCATCACTTGAGCTACCGATATATATAGTTAAAACACTTTCCGTGTCATCTGAAACTTCCCCTTCACTAGAAATATTTTCAGTATCACAATTAAACCCTTTACATGATCATCATTATGACTCTTTAACACATGTCTTTTTAACTCTTTAGAGTTTATAAAAGCTTTAACATCATCTGAACTAAGACTATCCCTTCCATACAATAAAGTATCAATAAAATGATTATAAGATGGAGGTGATGAACACAATAAAATCAAAGTTTAATTTGACATACCTTCTTTCATATACAAAGTATACAATCAGTGCTTCAAATATAATCGGTTCATCAGGGATTTGGTCATATAAAGAGTTTCTCTTCATCATTCATCCCCCATAGGTGAATTGACTAGACCTTTTAGTACCATAAAGAAATCTTGTTGAACTAACAAGGTGCACATATTAATACGTAATAAATTAAAGTCATTTATACCATTAAATTTATCCATATCAAACTTCATCATTGGTGTTACTTTTGTTGTTATCATGAAAGCCAACTGATAACAAACCTAGCTCTTATATCAGTTTGTAGTGGAAATAACTATGAACTTTAAAAGCAATTGGCAAGTAGAGTAATATAAAAAAGACTAGCATAATTAATTATATAAGAGCAAATGAAATTTACATGGTTCAGCAACTTAGGTTTACTCCACGAGCAAGATGACCAGAGAAATTCAATATAAAAAAGTAAAAGATTACATGATATCACACAAAATTGCTCTCTCACCTAAAATTTCAAAGTAACCTAAAACTCATTTTTCTCTCTCCTATCTTTAGCTACCAAAGTATAGAGAATGGAAGCTCACAAAATAAATCTTTCTCTAAAATATGATAGCTTTAGGTTTTTATATGGGATAAGTACATGAATATTTCTTTTTTCACTTGGACCCATAATTTAAGACAAACGTACATTCTTTATCTTTTACAAATTTTTATAGCATTATCTTTAATTATCACTTATACTAGGAAAATTAATTATAAAAGGAGTTAACCTAAGCTAAGCTAAGTGATATTTTATATCAATTAAGTCATAGTCTCCTTCATTAATGGATACATCTAAAAGGGTAGGTTCACAATTCTTGTATCTACAAAAATATCAATATTTCCTCACCATTATTTTATTTCCTTGTGAACAAATACTTAAACATCTTAACCCGATATGTGTACATCAAGTCCAACCATAATTTCCACAACCACTCCGTATTCAATCAAGCTTCAATGTATATAGACCAATAAAAGTACAGTTATAATGGAAACTTCAACTTTATCCGATAACACTTTTCCAGCTTTTTAGCATAACACAGTAACTTAATTATAGGGTAATTAACAAAACCAATGAGAGCTTTCACATGGGATTAATATATAAATTATATATAATGCTTATGTATGAGAAAAGAGTTGAGAAATACATATGTTAGTATGATAAATGATGATGTTCCAAAATCCAAGATATGTAACTAAAAGGTTATCTACCTTTTACCTGGATAGTTCAGAAGATATTTATACCCCCTGAACCTCGTCATTTTCAAAGAAAGGAAAGACTGAAAATCCTCTGCTTTCGACGACATTAATAGAAGATAAATATCTTTTACATATCATTAATGAGATAGTAGTATAGTAGGTCCCTTAAGAGACCTTGTATGCACCTATAAGTATATAGAAATTATTACCTTAATATGAATGATTATTTTAGATAGAGAGACATGATGATTTATCATGTTTTTAATACTTATATTGTAGAAGATCATCCAGGATCAGGTATATAGCCTTAAAACTTGGTAATGTCTAAGCTCTTTGGCCTAACATGTTTGTCAAACCCATGTTTCTATGAACTTGACTAACTACCAAGTCCAAGTTTTTTGGGTCTAGCATGTTTGCTAGACCCACGTTACCTTGGGTTTGGTTGATTGTCAAGTCCAAGTTCTTTGGGTCTAGCATGTTTGCTAGACCTAAGCTTTCTTGGACTTGACTAACTGCGAAGTCCAAGTTTTTTGGATTTGGCATCACTACTAGAAAATTGACAAATACAAACAGAAACACTGATATAATTTTTTCATTGGTATATTGCAGTGATATTTACCAACTGAATTTTCCATCGCTAAATCTACTGGTTGATACCAATATGAATATTCTCATGGTATATACTAAGGGAATCATAGTGGGAAAAGAAGGAATAAAAAAAAGCTAAATAATATGATGACGTGTAAGTTTTATAAACGACGTTACCAATGGAATTGACCTGACAATAAAATTCATTCATGAATATACCGACGAAAAACTTTTATCAGTATATATTGGCGACATTATGAACGATAATACAGTGAGATTCAAGAACACAAATCGTATGGTGACGTGATATTTATACCGACAGAATTGACGACGGTGTTACTATTAGAATAATTTCAGCGGCCAGTCCGTCGGTAATATTTAATTTATGACCTGACGCTCGACCCTCCTCTACCCCTCCCCAATTTCTACTTCTTCCTTGTGTATTTTTCTCTGTAACAAACAGCCACTCGTCCCCCTAAATCTTAACACAATTCAACCTCCCACAACAAATCCAGCCACCACAACACTTAATTTGTCAATATATGTGTTCTTATTCAAATTTTATTGAGGATTCTCCTCCTTAAATGAGCAAATCTAACTTTTTTTAATTTGAACATAATTTTAAAATGTTTTTTTTTGCATACTTTTTGTAATATATATATTTTGTTTAGGAGTTAACTTGTTTTATAGTTTTTTTCTCTCAACACAATCAACATGTATTTGTGGGTTAATTTTCTTGATTTTTTAGGTTTTATAACAATGTTTTTTCATTTTTTTTCATATTTTTTTGTATCACACCTAGTTCAACTCCGAAATTAAGTACGTCATTAAGGTAAGAATTTTCCATTCCTTATCCATTATTTTTTTTTGCATTATTGTTTCTTCATTGTCTTTGTTTTTGTTCAATTATTAGTTAAAATAATTTTATGAATTAATAGTTGAGTTGAATTCTAGTTGTTATTGAAATAATTTTTGCATTATTTTGTTTAATTTTTAGTTATTTAAAAAAAAATTGTTGTTCAATTTCCAATTAAATGTATAGGATTAATTTTAATTATTATTTTGTATTTATTCTATTTATAATATTTTTTGTGTGAATTTAGGATCATAAGTATTACCACTTAGAAATAATTGTGTTGAATTGTAGTTGTTATTGAAATAAGTTTTTCATTATTTTGTTGTATTTTAGTTATTTTCTTTATTTAATTTTGTTGTTAATTTTTAATGAAATGTGTAGGATTAATTTTAATTATTATATTTTATGTATTTCATTTAAAATAAATTCTTGTAAATTTAGAATTAAAAATATTATCATGTAAAAAATGAGAATTTTCTATGAAATTGAATTATTAAAATTGCTGGTAGAAATTGAATAAAATCAATTGGTTTGTGGCATATATGTTGTCTATTTGCAGGATTAAAGCCTTTGGGTAGCTTCCCGTATAGGGAAGGTGCTACCAAATTATTTTTTAAAAATAGAAATTGTTTATTTTTTTTCTCATAAATTTATGTAGATGCCTGGGGGAAAGTCTATTGCAAGTCATGAGGATAGGATAGCTATTAATTCGTCTAGCAACGATAATGACAACCAAAAGTCATTAGGTGCCGACCAAAAAGAGGCACCTGAGGCACATGCATCGACTCACAATTGTTGCCTCATTGAGTGCGATGTTGTAATGTCGAGGGGGGTCCTTTCACAGCGGGATCCATTCACCCACAAGTACAAGGCCTAGTAGAAGAACAATCTTTCAATGTAAGTTTGTTTTGCTTTCACAACGACATGTTTAATCATTTTTTAAAAAAATAATATTTTATTAAATTTATCTAATTTAAGGTTTATAAACATTGAGGCTGCAAGAACAATAACATTGGTATTTAAATTATCAATGAAAATTCTATTGTTTTAATAAAGCCAGATTTCAAAACATCCTAAATAGAAAACTGTTGGTCGATGAATGGTTTTCAAGGATTAAAGTTAGTATTAACTTAAATTTTTTATATGAAAATTCTTTTACTTTATTGAAATTACTGAAATTTTCATTTTTATAATTTTTACTGTAAGGAAAAATTTTAATGGGATAGAGCTAGTGATAATATTGTGAGGAGGGTTTAAGAGAATCACTCTGCAACTAGGTAATATCGAAATCAGGATAATTTTTTATTCCAAATATTAAAATTTTACTTGTCATTTACTTATAGAAAATCCATTTGTACCATATAGGTTGTGTTATTTTTGGTACGAGGCACAAAAAAATCTAAAAAATATGTGAAAGAAAGCGATCTATCAGGCCGCCATACTTCTTGAAGATTGTATAGGCGGAATACATTCAACACATGATGTCCGCACGTTTCACACGACAGTCACAGTCTTGTGCGGGGAATCAGAGCTGATATATTCACAGTTCTGTTACTACGCACACTAGCGGCTCCGTTCTATTTGTTTCACATGCGAAGCGGATGATAAGATTTTTTTTAATTACATCCATTTTTATTTATTGTTTTTTTTATAAATATATTTAAGTAACAACATTTTTATCTTGCAGGTTACGGTTCTTGGACGTGAGCCAATCCCAATGAAGCATTTTGTGGAAACACATTTGCGAAGTGATGACCACCAAAAAAGGATGCAGTAATTCGTGAATAACTGAGCTCAACACTTTATGGTATGTTGGTTTTCAACCATGTTTTTTTCTTCAGTTATTATTTACTTAAATTTGATGAAATTATTTGTTATTTGTAGGAGATATATAATAGTCGGTTGAAGGAGATACGAGGACAATCCTTTGACGCACCCGGATATCGATTCGGATTTGTGGTTAGAGGCAAGATCATCTGGTGGACCCGATAGAAATCGGGTGTATGGACTCTCTAACACTACGGCCGAGAACTTGCAAATGACCCATAGTGTTTTGACAATTGGATGCTTGTAATCGGTCCTGAACACTCAAACTCTAGAGTTTGAGGTGATGTTGGACCAACGAGTACAGGATCGGACGACCCATCTCAATGAAAAATATAAACGACTCACTATGGATTATGAAGAAATCCGCCAAGTGGTAATGGAGATGAGATAACAGATGAGTGGTATATATGCACCCCCTAATTGGCCCCATGGTCTTGGCGATGACCAGCCTCCACCTTCTCCTCCAGCGCCGCCTCTATTTTAGTTTTATTGTATTTGAATGTACAAATGTTTAAATTTATAATGAAAATATGTATTTTTATATTAAGATAATTTATTTTTATTTTATTTTAATTATTTTTATATTTTTTCAATATATATTTTTAGATAATTAAATATTGTATTACTGATGGAACAAGTTTGTCGGTATACTCTAGATAATTGAAAAAGAATTACAGCAAATATCATTGCTACTGTTAACTCACCGACGGAATAAGTCTGTTGGTTATAAATTCCAAAGAGTTGGAAAAGAATTACTGCAAATGTCACTATAATGAAAATATGTATTTTTATATTAAGATAATTTATTTTTATTTTATTTTTATTATTTTTCTATTTTTTCAATATATATTTTTTAATATATATATATTTTTCAATAATTAAATATTATATTACTGATGGAATAAGTCTGTCGGTATACTCCAAATAATTGAAAAAGAATTACAGCAAATGTCATTGCTACTGTTAACTCACTGACAAAATTAGTCCGTTGGTTATAAATTCCAAAGAGTTGGAAAAGAATTACTGCAAATGTCACTATAATTGTTAATTTACCGACAGAATTACCGATGACATTCTAATGATGATGTGTAATTTTACCGATGAAATTATATATGGTTCAACTATCAATGATATTCTAAACTGTATCGAGGGAATTATCAACAAAATGAAGCAGGTAATTTGTTTTTGCGCGTATGTTCAGTCTGTAAAGCCATCGGTAAATTTATTAACAAGAGACTCACCAACAAACCAGAAATTACCGACAAGTGTTTTTTCGATGAATGTTTTTTGTCCGTGATCTTATCGGTAAAATAATCACAGATAGACTGTTAGTGTAAATACCAACAGAAAATTCCATCGGTAAAACTGTTAAATCTAGTAGTGCATGTTCGCTAGATTCACGTTACTTTTAACTTGGTTGATTGCATAACCCAAATACTTTGGATATGATATATTTATCAAACCCATTTTATTTAAGAAATGTTTTTTATAAATAAAAATCTTAACCAAAAACTAATTAATTCATCATTTTCTTGTCTGTAATATATGTAGTAGTCTGTACTTAATTATCGTATATACATTTCAATTCAAGGTGCGGCTTCTTGTTAATTTCCTTGAGGAATAAATATTTATTTAGTCTTTACATTGAAAATTCCGTTTGAATGAGTCCAAGAAAACATTTTGGGATCTCAAAAACATAAAGAAAGATGGAGGATTAATCAATTAGATGCTTAAATTGTAGCCTTCATTGTCATGTATATGCAAGACATGGTGGCAGTTAATTATATTAACCCCCCACAAATTAGTTGGTTAATTACTTAATTAACTATAATTCATAAATTTTCCTGGCAAGCCAATCCCCATGACTATCTTCTATGCAAGGTAGCACTAACCCTAGCTGTGTATACATGAAGTTGACATATAGCAAGTTTTTGGAGACACTATGCAAAAAAACATGTCTATTTTGTTACACCTTAAAACTCTACAGTGAAGGACAGGATCCCTTGGATTTGTGGCGATGTTTTTCTTATGGGATGGCAGCAGACCTTCGAGCCATCCAACACGCAGACCATTTTCCGGACCTTCGATGTATATTATTAATTATTGAGCACTTGGCTATGATGAAAAATACTTGATCAGGACCTTGTAAATGCAAACAATTGATTACCGGAGGTAATTTATTTATGATATGTTTACACGTATTATTTCATGAAAAAAAAAAACACTTCTGTATATTTATCTAGACAGCGTTTGAACAGATTTAATCTTTAAAAAATATCTCACTCACTTTTTTAATAACACGAGTGTCGTCCACTCATAAGGACGTATAGAACACGCGCTAACAGTTTTTCGAATAAAAATTAGAAAAAACAATGTAAAAATACTAAAATGTTTTCATGATCTTCTTAATCACACACCATACTCAAGTAAATTTTACTATCATAATCCATAATAATTTGTATTTGAAGCTATATTTAGCTGATATATATATATATATATATATATATATATATATATAGACACACACACACACAAACAACAGTTTGTGTTACAGTATACATTTGATCACCACAAGTCTTTATTTGGTAATGATGTTGTTTTTATCGTGGGGTATGGAATATTTTGTTTTGATAGTCTTGCATAAACAAATATTTCCAGATGATTTAGAAAATCTGGGAAATATTTTCTTCTAAAACAATTAATTTTATGATCATCATACAATTATTACTCAACAATAAGGCCAAACAAATTGTCAAATGGTAATTACTCATAATCATATTTTGGAAATTGCTAGGGTTTGCCTACTTCCCAGTTGTCTGAAGTTTCAAGACGCATAAAAAAGAATATTAGAAGTGTGAAAAGTAACCCTACGCTACCGTACTTCTTGGATAAGAAAGAAATTAGTGCAAGAACCTATCATTAAATACTTTGATTATCCCATAACTTTTTTGAT
>Ga0307518_10003344_pt1 | contig 11586 bp, 6 predicted proteins | sample 25_EM_MG_FD_203889 | JGI IMG/M metagenome (GOLD analysis project Ga0307518, IMG submission 203889) | Populus trichocarpa ectomycorrhiza microbial communities from riparian zone in the Pacific Northwest, United States - 25_EM | ecosystem: Host-associated > Plants > Roots > Unclassified | place... | reverse complement strand
TTTTTTTTAATTTTTAAAATTGTCACATATTAATTCTTTTATGCCCAATGAACAGCAGACACTTGATAGATTAACAAACAACCTCAACTGAATCTTTAATAAATAAAAAGGATAGAATCATAGTTTTTAAATCTAATTGGATGTCAATCTAAGATAAATTCTTGATTAAGAGGGTTTACCCGGTTAATTTAGCTTAACCAATTTTTTTAAATTAAAAAATAAAAATAATATTATTTAAAAAAAGCAATTGTAATTTACTAAGTTTTTTTCTAAACTAAACGAGTGATGGGATAATTCAAGTTTTTAATTAAATTATATTGGATCAATTTTTTTTTTTATTTTTTTTGGTTGAAACCTGGGAAGACTTAGAGTTCGGGTCACTGGTAACAAATTATTGAATTTTAAAACTATAGATAAATTATTAAAATAAAACAAAACAATCTACCCAAGGGCAAAATCGAAAGAAAACCAAGAGTGCATGGACAAAAAGTGTCATAAACCCTATTTTCTTGTCAAACACTCAGTTTCACATCTTAAGAAACTCTCTGCTTCGATTCCTATGGCTCTTCTGGGATCCAACGTAGTAAACGAGGTTAGCAATTACAGTAGCATCCTGATGTTCTTATGTTTTACACAAAAAACTAGCATCTGTTAAGGTTTCGATTTTAATATTGTTTTACGCAATTAATTTACCAGTCATTAAATCCCATTAATTATCCAATTTTGAAGTTTTTATGGATGTACGGATCTATTTCATTCGATGATTAAGAGAACAGACAAAATTAACTGTGTAATTGAATTGAAGAAGCTGATTTCATGATTTAGATGCCTTAAAATTATGCTAGCTGTCGTGGGCCATTACCAGTGCAGCATTAAAAATGGTGTGAATGGATTAAATTTGGTGGATGAATTGCAATTGAACCTTATTTAGGAGGCATGTTGTCTTCTAGAGGGATCTAGTGTCTCAAAGGGTTATGGAATGTTTAGCCCATGATAGAATTGAATGCAGGCGACCGGTGGTGAAGCTAGAGGTAGTTTGAAAAGAGGCTAAAAGAAAGGGAAGGGTCCATATGGGTGTTAAACTGAAGGGTAGTTGAATGGGCTAGTTGCATTTTTTGGATGGCTGTTTTGTAAGCATATCTGCCCGCTGTTGGATGAGGGGAGGTTCATGTAGCCAACACCACCTAGTTACGGGTTGAGGTTGTGGATTTTGCATAAATCCTCGTGTGTTTTTAAATAATTTTGTGTTTATGATTTTTTATTATGTGAAGCAGGTCGGGTTGCGGTTACTTCTTTGCCCACTTGGATCGAACATTGTAGTAAGAACAGCATGGTGAGTTTTGATTGATGGATGTTTGATAAGTATAGTTTTCATTTTGGCATCCATGTTGATATATATCTCTTTTAGTACTTAAGGTGTAAATAATTTTTTGTTCCAGATGTCTATCTAGGATTCCAGTTTTGGGTTTTGGATAGCCGCTATCTATTGTTTCACCCTGTTTTTCATCATTTGATGCTAAAAGATGGTAGCAATTAACTTGATTTTTTTCCCACTCATGCAGCTGTTCTGTGGGGATTGTTATACCTGTGTACCATACATTTAAAGCAATTGAGAGAAAAGATGAAAATGAGGAACAGAAGTGGCTAATGTACTGGGCAGGTTAGAGAGTTTCTGTTTCTTAGGTTTTCTTTCTCATCCTTTTTCCCATGCAAAATTTGTTTTAGGTTCTTAGAAACAAATAAGTAATCGGTGCCTTTTTTTTTTAATTCTTTCAACCTACTTTTAAGGCAATGACTATCTTCATTTTATTCTTCATGAGTAAATTTTTCCCTGCTTGTGTCCTATAATAGCTATTCAATTCTAATTTTCAGTTTTCAGTATGCCTGTTCCCTTTCTTTTGAATGTTTACATGAGTATTGAGGTAGGAAGAAACAAATAAGTAAGACCTTATTTTTATATTGTGTTGCATGCCTTTTACTGTGTTGCAAAGTGGACATGGAATCTTGGCACGCTGCACCCTCTACTTTATGTCTGACATTAATTGAGCAGTCAATCAAAGCAATGCATATCTACCTAGAGCTTATGATCCATATTTGTGCGGTGCTCGATGTTTGATAATTATGTCCTTTTATTATGTTTTGTTTTGTTTTGAGAGATGGTTGTAGTTGGGGACCCGCTTATCTCTTGGCATTGTTATTCATGCTTCCTGAGTATCTTGCTATAATTGCAGCATATGGATCTTTCACCCTTGCGGAGGTTTTTACAGACAAGTTGATCTCTTGGTAAGTTCTGAACCCTGAGCTTTTAGTTCTGAAGTCTAAATCATCCGATTTGGTTCCATAGGACTAGTTCTTTCTAATCTTGTAAATGCAGCATAGAACTTAAAAATATTCCATCTAGGAGTTAAGAGATACGTAGCATGCATAACTTGTATATCTATTTATTTATTACTTTGATTAGTCCTTGATCATTGTTTATCTTTCTCCAGGTTTCCGATGTATTATCACATGAAGTTTGCTTTTTTGGTGTGGCTTCAACTTCCATCTGCTGAAGTAAATTTTGATCCTAAACTCCTTAATTCTCCTCAGATAGAATTGAGTTGTTTCCTCTGATTGAATGCCCTCAATCTTATGTCATTTTATAAATGTCGACAAAATAAATCTAGCTTGTGTATTGGTTATCATTTGTTGGGAGCTAGTGATATATTTATCACTGGCATTTTGTGGTGCCACAGCTCTATTATACACAGCATGATGAAGTATATTTGATCAAGACATGGGATGAACCTATACTGAAATTGAATATCTCACTTTCAAACAGGGGGCTAAGCAATTGTATATGAACCACCTGCGTCCTTTCTTATCGAGGCATCAAGCTAGAGTTGATCTGATTATGGGCTTAGCATATGGTGAAATGGTATGTCCTCTTTATTGTTATCAAGTTTAGGACATTGTAATTTATATGAATTCTTAACTCTGAAGTGCATTTATGTCCATTTTCCAATTTACTTTAAGATGGTTCAAGACCAGTGACTTTTTCCTATTCTGTTCCCTGTAATTGATCAAAATATTGCATGTAGACTGCATCCTTTTTGTTCTGAGTTTCATCTTACACGTGAAAATGCAAATTTAAAGTGATCTGATTTCTTCAATTTTGCAGGTCAAACTCATCAGCAATCACCAAGCAGAACTTCAATATGCTAAGAGAATGCTTTTGAAGGTTATGGGATCAGGTTCGGATGATGTAGACACATGTTTTAGTTAGTTTGTTAATGCTACCGATCTCCATTCTGGCCAATCCTGAAACTTTGCTATCTTTCTCTGAACCAGCTGACCAAATGTTAAAGGATGCTCCTAATCACCCAGAAGGGCATCCTGAAGTCCCAGCCATCGAAGAAGAGCAGACAAGAACAATCTTGGATACTGAATCTGATCATGCTGATTGAAACTCTCTATCCTTCACCATTCATGTGCCCAATTTCAAATCCCTGACAAAGGATTAAGAGCTCTCCCATCCATCATTGAGGCGTTACCATTCAAATTCTTTATGCCTTTCATCAAAGTTTGCTTCCCTAACCAATCAGCTGAGGAAAACCTACCTTAAACTCCAGTCAATATGTTGCTTATGAGCTTAGATTTTTCAACAGGATCACAGAAGTAGTGTTTACACTTGTATGTATGTAAGAATAAGATAACTAGATTAGCACCTTGTTTGATTGACCCTCGTCGCTTACCCGCATTTCTCTTGGTATACCTAGCCTACCGAAAAGCAAAGAAACAAAGATATGGTTTGATTTGCGTTCTTCATTCTGTACTATGTCAGGTTTTCGATAAAAACATGTAAATATATTAAACAATTCAAAAACAACACAGACGATTGCTGCTTGTGTTTGTTGTTTTAATAATTGCCTGGATTACTCAAGCATTCAGTATAAGAGTCATCATCTGCGATTAGACTCCCTACTTTGTGCTGGAATCTATCAATTCTCGTTCTTGAATTTGCAATGATGGCAAGGCAAATCTGTAACTGGACACCGCTTTATCATCTCGCTGTTTTTTCGTTTAATGAAAATATGTGATCTGAACGGTTTGATCACATCTCGCATCGGGTTGTTAAACTTTGTTTGCACAGAAAGCTGATGTCTAATAATGCACAAATTCCAGATTTCCTAAACAAACTGATTAAGCCAACATCGGATCTTGATGATTTGGAATAAAAGCAGAAGCCATTTCCACACTTTTCAGGTTTATATTACCCGAATTATATAAGCTAACATTAAGACTAAGAGGTTCCTTTTTAACCAGAGAAGTTGATTGAACTTAATAATCCAACAATGCTCATGGATTCATTAAGGTTTCTAGCTCCAGTTAAAATTTTGTAAATAAATTTCGCTATTACAAACTAGGGTTAAAGGTATGGATCAGTATGGAAAGCCAATGTTCTATGCTCGACTAATGGTAGTCATAATATACGGGAGGAATTCACGAAAATTTTCTTCCAGTTCCGGATTCCAAGTCATGACTCAGTCTTTACTGTCAACTGTCTCCCTCACCACCATGAGACTCTGGAACCGAAGCAGGGTTGCTCTGTTCAAGTTTAGCTACAACTTCTGGTCCATACAACCGAGTCAACTCCTCCTGTTATGACAGCAAACCCACATTTGTTAAATGAGTGGTGTCGTACTGATTAATTTTTAGCAAGGATTTCATTACCCTGTTTTATGATTAGGAAAACAAAATAAATATAAAGTAACAATGGCGAAGATGCTAATGTTGCACGTGCCAATCACTAAATAAATAAGAACGGGCTTCAAAAAGAGTCCAGTGACAAAAATGAACCTTAATGGAATCATTTTCGGATTTAAGCTTATTGCATTCTTCAGAGAGACTCTGCAATTCATTTCTGAGATTGCTATTGTCACTGCTCAAATTCTGTACCCTGGCTTGTAGCTCCTCGCACTCTGCCTGGTAAAGATGAAAAATCAAAGCAATAGATATAAGCATTTTAACAGGAGATTAACAACAGCAAACGTTTCCCAAAATTTACAATATGTCGAACAACAACGCAAAGAAGCTTTCCTTTTATATTAAAAGAGCGATAACAAGCGAGTTCTAATTTGGACCTTGAACTTTGAAAGGGCTCTTAAGGATCATGGGGCTTTTACACTGTAAAAAAATTCTTAAGCTGTTGAACTCTTTTTTGAGGCCAATGAAAAGGAAGTGAAATTATTTCAGGACATGTTAAGTGTACTCCTTAAGACTGTTGTCGTGAAGGTGGACTTCTATTCATAAATTTCTATTTGATTTAGAGAATCATCCTTCACTACTGAGTTTGATAAAGAAAGTTTAAGTAGCCTGTTTTACCACGAGCAATCACTCCAGATCTAAAATAAAAGAAGTGGGAGATATGGCATCTGTACTGGCACTAACAATGGTGAAGAAATAAGCAAACACTCAATGACAAGAAAAGGTACAAACCACAACAGTACCTGTTTGCGTAATCTGGACCTTCTGGCTGACTCTCTATTAGATTGTTTCCTCTTCTGTCTTTTCAATTCACGTTCATCCTGTCAGAACCCAAATCTATAATTCAGTGGAAGAAAAAGGAATCCAGATAGCCTAACAGCTGCGCGGACAAACAGAAAAAAGCCTCCTGTAAATAACACCCCCTCTTTATCATTCTCAAAAACAAATTGACCTGTACCTTGTGAGATACGAGAAGGCCACTGAGTGTATGAGTTTTTCACAAAATTTGAGATATTATAAATTTTTTAAAAAAAAAACAGAACACAGCAGAATATGAACATGAAAAAAATGAAATAGAAACCTATTGATTAGACCATACAGCAAAATTTGACTTTCAGAAACTGAATTTTACTACAGGATTAAAAAAAAGTTCAAGAATGATACAAGTAAACGCAGCGCTCATACTTGAATCCATTGTTCAGGCAATCCAGCAGGAACAACTCCAGATGTGGCACAAGATGGATTTGGTCTCATTTTTGTAGCTCCAGCAGCAGAAGATGCATTCCATAAGTCCATCCCAATGTTTAAATTAGTTGCAGGCATAGACGCCACAGGTTTCCCAGGCACAGAAGCTTGGATATTTGCTCCAGCTGAGGTACTTTGTGCATTAGCTGTGAAGAAAGTCAACATGTTAGCAAGCTATCACAGCAAACAAACAAAAACAGGTAGAGAAAAAAAAGAGAAATGTACCATCTGCAAGCATCTGGTTGAAGCTTCCCTTCTTGCTTGCACCATATTCCTGGAATATTTAGGCAGGTATTCATTAAATAAAAGATAAATCATCAAGTAAACACGCTTTCTATTGGCTAGGTTAGCATAGAAAACTGCAATTCCAAAATTATTCAGGGCATCTGGATTTCTACAGCATGAACAAACTAAATAAAACCAGTTTCTGGGATAGGTCACCTATGCTTCTACATGATATTCGTCATTCGCACTAAGCAATAACAGCACACAGAAAGCAAATAATGAGAGTGCACAGAAAAATACCTGCTGGTTAGTATTCTCGTCACTGGCATCAGATGAGCCATCACTACCACTTTCAGCACTGTTCAGTTAGCATATAGGTCAATATCACAAGAATTGAATGTATAAGCATTTCAAAGGGAAAAATCACCAATAAACTTGAGCTTAATTAACCTTTGGGAGGCACCATCATTTCCAGAACCAGAAGCTGCCTTTCCGCTCTCCCCTGCTTTGCCTCCAGAAGTTCCCTTGGTTTTTTTAGCTGAAGCACGGTCCTTTCCATTGGGGACCTTTCCTTCCATCTCTATATTTGCCTGGGCTGAATTTGGTGTCTGCAAGAGAGATGATGAATAAGAAATATCAGATGACCAAATAACAGGCAGGAATTATAGAATCCTAAGAGTGGGAAATAGTAATATTTGGCTACGGTTCTAGAAGGGAATTCACCACACACACACACACACACACAAAAGAAAATAAATCTTGTATAAGAAACACTCAATATTACCGGGGCCATGTTCGGATGAGCATACACTCCTCCTGCAGGATATAAAGCTGGGTATGGAACTGGAGTTCCGTAAGGTGGGATTAAAGGATGCTGAAAATTGTCAACAGAAAATAAAATAAAATTAAGTGGCTTCTCCTTCAGATAAGGGTAACTGACATGCTTTTCTCAAACAATAGGAGATATCCACCTGGCTTCCCCATAGATAGGGGTGAGAGGCTGGTGAAGCTACGGTTGAGGCATAAAAGGGAGGCGGGGTAGCTCCGGCACCATAATAAGCCTAAAACAGAAGCCGAGTTATGAGCATTTAATGTTATTTCTGCAGATATTTATATCAATATGAATTTTATAAACATAAACCTGCATAGAACTTGACCAATCAGGATACAAAGGTGTTGTGGGTATTTCCTGTATACACAATGAAGAGGGGTTAGTACGCTTGCCGGCATGTGAATCTTTGTGCCTGTGTTTGTACAATCGTGTGTGTGTGTGTGTGTGTGTGTGTGTGTCTATGCGAGAAAGAAAGGGAACCTGATTTGAAGATGTGGGCTTGGAAGGCTTAGCAGGAGTGCTTTCTTCCCCTGTCCCCATAGATCAAATTCAGTAAATACGACCAACTTCAACAATTTATATTTAGATCTAGCGTATCCTGAACAATATCTACAAAGCACCTGCCAATATCATACCAGATTACAACCCATATCAGGAATTATATGCAATTATTGTGAAATTAACTGTCATTGTCATACATGGAAGCAATGATCTTAGAGTTAAACATTAACAGAAAGCGTACAGCCAAATCCACCAATTCACTGAACTGATGTACAAAATCTTCCACATGGAGATGGTCATCAGGTTCTTACATCACAAGCAAAATATATAGCAATAGTCCCTAATGACTTGGAAATAGCCGAGGGTCCTTAGCTAAAATGCTTGTTACTAGCTTGCTACCTCTCTTGGGATAAAAATTAAAAAAAAAAAAAAAATCAGGGTTAGCCATGCAATTAAAAGATCATGCTATCAATGGCTTCCCCACATATAATGCGTTTCCGTGACATTTTGGTGAAAATAAAAAAATCTATGATTACAAAGAAAACTTTAATATATTGAATTACAAAACAACTAACAAAGCCATAAATCCCAACCACATATATATGGCCATGGTCACAAGTCTTTGTAGGCGAAGTTCCCTTTCAGATCAATTATGTCTCTTTGTCACTGTACTGACCATCTAATCCATGTCAACATTTGTAAATAACCTTCACCACCTAGTATAAAATAATACAGCCTCATAGTTATCTCATAAATTTCCTAACAATCTTGACCAGGGCTGACCTACAATATACTTTCAAAAGCAACCCTGCTCCATCCCTATTGGCTGTGAATATTTTTACCCTCCTTGTGGACAATAAGTTATCAATTTAAATTACCAACTATGATTTATCTCTCCATCCATCTATCTGCAAATCACTTTGCTTAAATCCAATACTTTAAAAAAGATATTGAAAACAACAGTGGAGAATCATTTAAAGATTCAGCCGCAGGCAAACGAAACATCATTACTGGAAATACAAGTTTATATTATGCCCATTTTCCCAATATATTAGCAAGCACTTCTTAAGCAAAAACAAAGCACTTGAAGTGTCCAAAAACAACAATCATTCACTTAAAAATGCAGGTGTGTCCCAGCTATTCTAAGCTTCACAAACATCAATGCAGATGCCATATTTGCTTATCAAATGGCCATCAGTCATTACAATATCAATCAAACTAACCCAAAATGCAATCAAACCTTCCCAAAGAAATTGCACTACAATAATCTCCAAGTCAATTTTTTTTCTGAATTGCAATACTCTATGACAGGAGATAAAGGTTGCTTCCTATACCATGCCAGTTGGGAGCGGGAGCTTGCATGCTCTCAATCTGCAATTTACAAGATTGAGAATAGATCCATCCCAAATCTGGAGATTATAGGCTCTCCCAAAGCTGAAAAAATGACACACTAAATGATATTTGAAGGAGTCGGGGAAATATTTGAACTTTCATGAATTTCAAGAATGCACCAAGCACCAAAATGGAGTTGCTTATTCTTAGCTTGAATTGTAACCCCCCCCCCCCAGCTGCAAATAGTCCAATTTGATTTGTAGCCTTTTAATTATATGCTAAAATCTGCATAAATCATCAGTGTTCTCAAGAACATCCTCCTCCTCAGCATTGTAGATCATGGTGCTCTCACTACATATCTAAAAGAAAATTAATAGTTCTGCTAGTAGAACCTCCTACAAACACATGAACAAATAGCCGGTGATTTATAATTTATTTTTTCATGTGTCATTTGTTTTTGTAGGTGATTCTTTTATGATGGCTTATTAGGAGAAAATAGCACTGTTCTATTTAGAATGATCCCGCTCTTTCATATGACCCAACTGTTATCTTGACAAGATTAAAATCCAAAGCTGGCATCTGCCCCCTAAATATACTAAAAAAAAATCCATAAATCCATTTCAGCCCTTTGTCGACAGCTTCCAGTATTCTCTCTTTCTGTCAAACCTAGTTAGTATTAGATCTTACTCTCTGATTTAAGTAAAATAAAGCTACCAGAGATAAGTTTCATTAAACAGACTAAAAGCAAGCATCCCAAACTACATGACTAGAATATACACTTATCTACACGCATGGCCTAAAATTTCAAACTCAAAGCATAAATACTCAAAGCACAAACTACAAGAAAGCATAAATAAGTACAATAAAAGAAAGCATAACAGAACTAGCTAGTTTCTAATAATAGCAACCTTAAAACTGATAAAAAAGAGAGAGACCCAATTCATGAAAACATAACCAAACTGCACAAAACAAATTCAAAGAACAAAACTTTATCATGAACAGAAAAAAAAACCATGCCCCACTAATACATCTCATAAAACAGAACTATATGTAGATCCCATAAACATGATGAATTAAACAACACAAAATAGAAGCTAGTACATGCACATGGGAGTAGTGAAATTTGTAGAGGGAGAGAGAGAGGCACCTGGTTTCGTGGCTTGAAGAGAGAGGGATGAAAAAGAGTGAGGTGGAAGTCCAAGTTGGATAACAAAAGCCTCTGTTCTAGTAAAAAGAACTTCCCTTTTTACTTTCTTCTTCTTTGTTTTCAAGATCAACGGCTGAGAGAGAGAGAGAGAGAGATAGAGATTTAAACAGACAAAGAGACAAATAGAAGAATATGCAAAGACCCTCCCGGGCTGTTGTTTCCTAGTTTCACTTGTCTTGTGTCTCTCCCAAAAACAGGTGCAGAGGTTTGATGCTAGAATCTTTACATGTAAGTTTCTAGGATTTTTCTTTGTCTTAAAATAAACAACGGCGATAGAAATTTGGGTGATGATGTGGGGTTTAATGTTACGTTTGATCCCTCAACTATATTTTAGTTTTTTATTTGATCCTTAACTGTCTTTTATCTCAAACCATTCCTCTAATTTCTATTTCTTTGACTTATATTTTGGTCCAAAAAGACAAAACACGGCTCAACTTACATGATATAATTGGCTAAATCTTCTCTAAATTGTAATTTTTTTATCTCGCTTCTCTCAAAGTGTGATATAAAATAGTTAAATTACAAGATTGTGTTGGTTTCCAATAGCTTTTATGTTAGTGATGAATTAAACTGAATAATATATTTAGTTTTTAAAATAATTGAATTTTATGTCGCAAGACCCACTATAAATTAAGTTTAAAACACAAGTATAGTAGTTTCTACATGTTTTTTAACTGAGTTTTGTAAATATTTCCGATAAGAAAGTCAAAAAAAATTATTCAAACATTTTACACATGTTTTTTAGTATACATAAACTACAACTATAGTTTTTACTAAACACGTATTTAAATTTAACTAACTACAACTAAAAATACTTTTTTAAAATTTATTTTTTAAAATCACAACCATAAAAACTACCTAAAAACAAACATACCCTAAGTTTTAAGAGTTAGAGACATCATTCCTTTTTAGATTTTTATTTCTATAATTACCGATCTTTTTGTCAATTGTTTATTATTTTCTATGAAGGGCAGCAAAATCTAATGGTATATGATGTATTACTGTAGCTAACTTTAGTAAGAGAGCCGGAGTAGTGCATGATAAAGAGTTGAGGGACCAAAACGTATCATTTACCGGATGATGTGGTTGGGGGGCGGTGACCAATAGGAGAGAAGCGTGAAGGGCGAGTGAGGTTAGGGTTTTAAGGGGGTGACACGTGCGAGAAAAAGGAATCCAGCTGTCCAGGTTTTGCTGGATTAGGTGTTTTTATTTATGATGGATGGAATTGGCTATGTATGACTCATCATTGACAGATACATTCTCTCTTATGGATAAGGTTAATAAATTCATTTACCTTGCCAAGTGGAAAACCATTGCTAACTACCATTAACCACTTTAATCCCATAAATCAACAACAGATAAAATACAACATTAACAATAACATGATGATGTAATGGTTATAAAACCTAGATTGACCGGTCAATATAAAATCTGAATTGGTTTAGATTAAAAAATAAAAACAAAAATTTAACTTGATTTGATTCAATAAAAAAAAAAT
>Ga0307518_10003343_pt1 | contig 11587 bp, 21 predicted proteins | sample 25_EM_MG_FD_203889 | JGI IMG/M metagenome (GOLD analysis project Ga0307518, IMG submission 203889) | Populus trichocarpa ectomycorrhiza microbial communities from riparian zone in the Pacific Northwest, United States - 25_EM | ecosystem: Host-associated > Plants > Roots > Unclassified | place... | reverse complement strand
AGCCCCCTTGCCCCTTTGCTGCACCAATCTCCAGGTGTAGTATCCCTACTTCAGTCTCAGTCACCTCAATCCCCGCTTTGACACTTCCTAGGCTATAGGAAGAGTCCAGACACCTGTCCCCTTTGTCATCTACTGCTCCTGTACCCCAGGAGTATCCTGCATCTCTGTCTGCATCACCCTGTTGGTGTAGATCCCCTCTCCCCCTCCTCAGCACATCCTCTCTGGACACCGCGGAGGCAAACCACCACTCGCACTTTTTCGTAGTCCTTTGTTGGTGTTGTGTTTGGGTTATTACTCCGACCCAAATCCACACTTTGACTCACATCGCCCTGAGGGTGCTTGAATGAGGAACTGGTCAGGTGAGTGTCGACTTCCAGATCAGCTAGACCAATGAAATAAATCAGCTTCCTGAACCAACACGGCCAGTTTATGAAATTCGGTCCTCACGATCAACACAAGGAGGACCACAAGGAAGACCAGATATATTTGTAGGTCTTCCTTCACCAGGGCCCCACTTTGGTCTTACTGGCTTCACTTTGGCAGTTGCCTGCTCAGCCTGTTCAACCTCCATGGTTTCCTCCATTTCACTGACCCATGCACAACCCTGCTGGATAGCAGCATTGCGAGCAGCCTGGATTTCCTTTGCACGCAAGTCAGCAGCATGCTTCTCAGCTGGGGTGCGCCATTTTGTCTGTGTATCAAGAACTAATCGTCCTGGGTGTAGGTTGGCCTTCTCTCTTCGCGGACGAGGAGTTGCAGAAGAGTTTTCAGTCAACATGGTCCTTGTCGCTAGTGGGAGAGAGACAGGGCAAGGTGGGTTCGAACTTGTTGAATTTATGCAATTTTTCTCCCAAAAAATGCCCTGATTTTTTGCACTAAGTCCTGCTTACCATGTCAACTTACTCATCACGCAGCTCTCAGTGCCATTCTTCCTATTGAAATGCCGCCACGGTTGACATTCAGCGCTCTCCAGCACCCTTGCAATGAACCAGGGTGTAACTGCTGGTTCAGAAATATTGCTGGTCTTACTCAACACAGATGCATCAATCATCCATGCCTAAGTCTCCCCAATCAAGGTTTTTCCAATGATATATTAGGGCAGGAAGATTATGAAGCACAAGGTGACCAGGATGAGGACATGATGCCTCCAATAACTGACCACAATGCTGCAGATGAAGGTGGCCATCAAGAATGCAACACCCCCATATACAATAACAATGACTTATTGGGTCAGGAATGCGAGAGAGTGATGGCAGAGTTTGTTGGCCCTGGGAGAAGACTTTATCGCAATTATCATGTAGGTCTCAACGGTAAGCTGTTTTGCATGTTCATGATGATTACCTCAACACTAATATGTCTTACTGCAGTGCGAAGATGTGATGCCCACGGTCAATTTTTACTGGATGATGCACCACCACTGCCAACTGCTCAGAAATCACTGGACAACTGGACTCCATACCGCAACTGGTTGGAATTCGAACTTGCTGACTTTATCTTTATGCATGCTGAAATGCCAGCAAAAAAGATTGACACATTGCTGGAGATATGGGCAGTGTCGTTGCTTCCACTAGGAGGGCAGCCATTATTCGCTAACCACACTGACCTTTACCACGTCATTGTTAGCACTTGCATTGGCAAAGTCAAATGGGAGAGATTCATGGTTCAGTACGCCAACAATGGACAAGATGAAGAATCTGCTCCTTGGATGTCTGACATCTACGACATATGGTATCAAGACCCATGCGAAGTCGTCCACAATCTCCTCTCCCACTCTGACTTAACAGCTGAACTGGACTTGGTACCATACCATGAATATGATGCTACGAATGACCAAAGGTGCTGGCAAGACTTTATGTTGGGAGACTGGGCATGGCAAGAAGCGGTAAGTACTAGCCATTTTGTTTAAGTTTGACTTTCCACTAGTCTTGATTTCTTAGGACAGGATCATGAGCAAGGATCCAACAACAGCCAGAGAAATGCTAGTTCCTATCATCCTCAGTAGCGACAAGACCACAGTATCCGTAGCAACTGGACAGACAGACTACTACCTGCTTTATCTCTCCATCGGGAAGATTCGCAACAACATTTGTCATGCTCACCGCAATGCAGTTATTCTCATTGGATTTCTTGCAATGCCAAAAAGTAAGTACCCTGTCTTACATATGTACCATTACTGTTAACTTGTTGTCCAGCAACCAGGGAGCATGCTAGCTCATCTGCATTCCATAAATTCAAGAAGAAGGTCTTCCACTCATTGTTATCCCACATCCTTTCTTCCCTTCGTGCTGCAATGAAGGACCCTGACATTGTTCTATTTGGCAATGAGTACTATCAGCAAGTCATTTATGCGCTTGCAGCTTACATTGCTGACTATGAGGAGCAGGCTCTATTATCATGCATAGTGTGCAATTGGTGTCCAAAATGTCTTGCACACCGGGAGAATCTCGATGAAGATGCACTCCACCGTCATCGAGAGCATGCTGACACAATTATTGAAGAATTCGATTTTCACAAGCTGTGGGATGAGTATGGGGTTGTCAGTGATATTGTCATAAGTTCATATCCTTTTTTTCTTTTCTTTCAGTAACTAATCGAAGGCAGCCATTTACAAATGACTTTCTGTGTGCAGACATTTATGCAATGCTTTCCCCAGACATACTCCACCAACTCATTAAGGGTGGTTTCAAGGACCATTTGGTAGATTGGGTTGAACAGCTTCTAATCCAAATACATGGGAGACGCAAGGCAGAAAAGATCTTGGATGAGATCGATCACCGGTAGGTTGCCAGTTTACTATTAACACTCGTGTTCTGGACCGTGGTACTTCAGGATTGCAGCTGTTGCCCCGTTTACTGGGCTGTGTTGTTTCCCTCAAGGACGCCACTTTAAACAGTGGACAGGCGATGATTCCAAAGGCCTGATGAAGGTACTTCTGTCTTTCTTTCACTTAGTTATGATTATTGACCTAGTATCCTTCACAGGTTTACATTGCAGCCATTGAAGGCTATGTCCCGCAAGATGTCATCCACACGTTACATGCATTTTTGGAATTTTTCTACCTCGTTCATCACAATGTCATCAGTGAACAAACACTTGCAGAAATTAACAACGCGCTTGAGCACTTCCATCACTATCGTGAAGTTTTCCAGAATGTAGGGGCTGTTGATTCCTTCTCGCTACCCCAACAACATTCAATGAAACATTACCACTATCTCATCTGCCAGTTTGGTGCACCAAATGGGCTCTGTTCCTCGATTACAGAGTCCAAACATATTAAGGCTGTTAAACGACCTTATTGTCGCACTAACCGTTTTCAGGCCCTTGGTCAAATGCTTTTGATTAACCAATGACTTGACAAACTTAGCGCGGCTCGCACAGACTTCAAAGCATGCAGCATGTTGAATGAAACATACCTTTCACATGCACCCTTGGCGGCATAGTAGCCAGCCGGCAGTGGGGTGCTTGCAGACTTTGCATTAAGCATGCCACAGTGTTCAACAACCTTTTGGAGGTACACGCATTGATCCAAGTGGATAGCACGACCTTTGCGAGTGATTCGCATTCAGAGGAACTCATTAGGTTCTCCAAGGTCTCTGCACTCCCATTTGTGCATGAATTGTGCTTTGATGGCATCAACAACAGCATTGTTAGGGCCACAGAATAGTGCGTCGTCAACGTATATAATACCAATGACAATGTTGGTGCCTTTCTTCTTGTAGAAGAAGATGCCTGCTTCAGACTTAAGGTGCTCAAACCCGAGCTCTTTCAGAGACTCATTGAGTGTGTGCCACCAAGCTAGGCTGGCCTGTTTAAGGCCATAGAGGGCACACCAGAGGCAGAGCACTTTGCGCTCTTGCCCGGGAACAGCAAACCCTTTGGGTTGCTCCATGTAGATCTCTTCGTCGAGCTTGCCATACAAGTAGGCGCTCCGAATGTCAAGTCCAGTAATATACCAATTCTCAAGTGTGGCAAGCGCAAGCATGAGGCACACTGTTTCAAAGCGCATGACTGGTGAGAAGACCTGGTCGAAATCTAATCCCTCAACCTGGGAGAAGCCTTTCGCAACTAAGTGGGCTTTCTTGCGGCCATCCAACTTTACGTTGAAGTCCCATCAATTCTTAATGACCTTCTGGTCTCGGGGACGGTCAACTAGCTCAAAGACTTTGCGCTTTCACAGCACGTCGAGCTCTTCTTGGCAAGCAAGTCGCCAGAGGTTCTGCTCAGCTTGGGGTAAGCGAGCAATGTCCTTGTAGGACCAGTTGCGGACACTCTCATATTGAGGCTCGTGGGTTGTGAGGGCTTTGCCCATCAGGAAATGGACTAGGTTTGCTCCCCCTTCCTTGCACATCTTTTGCACATCTTCCTCACTGGGTGTTGCAGAGGTGTCAGGGAAACCACCAGGGATATGGTCTGGTGTGTCTGGTTGTGGGGGCCTAGGGGCCTCACCCACTGTTTCTCACCATCGAGAGGCACTTTTGATGTCCTGGAGTTGCTCGACGGGATGTCACCACTCACCATACACGTTACTGGGGCACAATGGTGCTCTACATTCACATTGGGGGCGGGCAGGTATATTAACTGCAGGGGGTCGCGGCGCATTCTGGCAGCATTCAGCTTGGCCAGGGCGCTGCGGTGCCAGAGGTGGCAGGTTTCTCGCCGGTGAAGGTGTTCTTGGTGCCCGTGGAGGCACTGGAGATGGCATACAGGGAGGATTTATTTGATTAGGCTCTTCCTCAGGAGCCTTAGGTTCCTCACACTTTGGATTGTCATCCTGCACTTGGGGATGTGGATAGCCATGGTCATGTTCCACATTGTCATCACTGTCGATATCATCAGGGGGATTCCCTGGTCGATTGGTGGTAGGTTTTGGATTTACCCTTCCAAAGGGGTTCTCGAGAGGTTCATGCCTGTTTTTAGGGCAGTGAGGGAAATGACGCTCATCAAAGACGGCATGAGCAGCAGTGAACACTGTTGGTGGAGCACATAAACAAGAAGTTGCGCTCATTGCCAGGGGCAACACCGACATAAGTCATAAGCTCCAACTTGGGAGCCATCTTATTTGCTCTAGCCGTTGCTGGGAGATATACAAATGCTCCACAGCCAAACACATGGAGGTGATCAATGTTGGGCAACTCCCCCTTAAGCATTTTGTGGGGGGTGCACCATCGCAGGTGAGCTACCGGAGTACAGTTGTAGATGTGGGTTGTGTGAGCGAACACAAATTCCCACCAAGAGTCAGGAATGCAGGCTTGATGCCACATAGACTCAGCTTTATCCATGAGAGTGTGCCCTAAACGCTCAGCATGGCCATTCTGCATGGGGGTTCTAGGAGCACTTTGGTAAATTTTTATTCCTTTCTCGAGGAGTGCTCAATCAAACAGATCAGATTTATATTCTCCACCAGTGTCAGACATCCATCCAATGACATGCACATCATGTTGCACGCGCACCATTTGGAGGAAATCTTTGGCAGCCGTAATCGCTGCAGCTTTGGAGCAAAGAGGCATGGTCCAGGCGTGAGAGGTGAAATCGTCGTAGAAGGTGATAACATATTTAAACTTCCGGTATGACGTAACCGGGAAGGATTTCAGATCAGAGTGCACCAGCTCGAAGGGCTTGGAAGCACGTCTTTCATTTTCTGGGAAAGCTCGATTGGGCATCTTGCCAAGAGCACATCCAGGGCAAACACAGTCCTCAATAGGAAAGTGGATCTCCGGGAAGCGCTGCGTATGTTTTTGTGCGCGTCGGAGTACTTCCTTCGAGGGGTGCCCGAATCTCCGGTGCATGATGTCATAATCAACTTTGCTCATGGAGGCAATATAGTTAGATCTAATTATCGGGATAGATCTAATCCCAAAAATGACATTGTGATCATCTTCTGGGTCTGGCCCAAACCATAGGTGTTCAGCTTTGTGAGTGAGGCTAATGCCTCTCTTATCTCCAGTGACTTTGTAATTGCGCTGGAGCATTTTGCCCATAAAAATAAGGCGTGCAGTAGCGCCTGGCATATGGAGCACTTTGGTGAGTGTAATGACTTTCTCATCCCCAGAGTTGTGGTCTAGGCACCGGAGTAAAACCGTGCCAATGCCAGCAATCAGTGCTACACCATTAGCTGTTTTGGCGTAGTGCGCTCACTTTAGTGCGTTGTAGGAGGCGAAATCGCCTATGTCACCGGTAAAGTGGTGGGATGCACCTGAGTCTAGCAGCCAGAAAGCACCAGATAGTTCACTATCGTCGACCATTTTTCCCTTACAGCCAGCACAGCGTGCATTATTCAAACATGAACAAATATATGCATTTCTCGAGACACGACATGACAAATTATAGTGACTACTTGCTATATACAGTGCAGGTGTATAGAGCACAGGTAAAGGGAGCATGTCAGTGTCGGTCAGCATGCGTGCAGAAGGTACTTGCCTGAAGAGGCTGGCCTCCGCATCCATTGCCATTGACGTCGTGTTGTAACGGTCAAGGACCATTGCATCGATCTCATCGTCAGCAGACGGTTCATGGGCAATGGGTTCATCATCCCCGAGGGAGATGGCATCCTCCTCATACATCATGATGCGCTCCTCAAGACAAGGGCACTTCAATGAGGAGGGACCGGCCTCAGGCTGGTCCAGGCTCGCACTGGCCGTCGACATGATATGGTCGAGGGTGTGGATGGTTTGGCAGGAGGGCTCCACCCCCAAGCGGTGTGCCAGATCGAAGGCCTTGATGGTATTATCAAATGCGGGGGGGCCAAAGTTGGTAGCACTGGGGGTGTGGGCCAAGGTGCGAGGGTCGACGGTGGGCTCAGGTCCATCATAGTGGACATAAGTAGCGAAGGCAGCTTGCTGGGCATTTTCATGGTGAGCGTGAGCCTTCTTGCCACCACAACGAGTGCGGCCTCCCTGTCCTTGGGCAGGAGCGTTTCCGCTCGCACCACCGTTGGACCTGCCTTGCTGCCTTGCTGCTGCCTCTGGGGCTGCTGCTGCTGCTGCTGGGCAAACTTGGGGTCAGCCGGCTTGCGCTTCACAGCGCTAAGCTTATTGGCCTGAGGGCCCTTACCACCGCCATGAGTTGCACCTTTCTGCTCAAACGAGAGTGTGGCAGCCTTCACGATACCTTCCGGCTTGAGATTCTTGATCTCGTCGGGCGACATTTGGCTGAGAATCTGAGCTACGACCTCCATGGTAGGAGGGAGCTTGCAAAGGATGATCATCATCTGCACGGGGGCAAGGAAATTGAAGCCAGCATCTTTGAGATAAGTGAAGTGGCTCAGCATCTTGGTTATCGCAGGAGCGGGATGGGAGCCAGCGGTGTAGAGACAGTCCTGTCTCTAGGTGTGTAGATTGGTAGTACTGATACTGGACTCTTACCTTAGCTATGTAGGCTTGTACTTAGCTTACTAAGCAATATCCTTCTCTTCAGTGTACATTCTTGAGCTCAGTCTTGGAGTGACTGAACCACCACTACTCTCCTTAGTTCTTCTAGTCTCCCCAGTCCCTGGGAGCTCTTCCAGACCTCCAGAAGCCCCTGGGTCGAGCATGCCTCACCTGAGGCAGCAGCAACACCCAACCCCCCCTACAGTGGGAATGGTAGTTGAAAGGAGCTTGCTAAGCTCAGCGTAGGCAGAACCGATACTGGGGGCGCCGAAACTCTTCTTGAGGTAATCCCACACCTCCTTAACTGTAGTAAGGTCGGCGATAGCAACCTGGATGGAGGGGGCGAGGCGCAAGGTGATGTTACCGAGCGCTCTCTCGGTGTTGTCGTCCCAGTTGTTTCGGTCGTCGTGACCGTCGGCAGGCTGAGTAGTTGAATAGACAAACCATTGGCCTTGTGCCCGAAGGTAGGCCTGCATAGAGGTGTGCCACTGCTGCCAGTTGGAGCCAGTGAACACGGGGACCATCTTGTCGAGAGTGCTGGACATGGTGAATTCTGTTAGGTCAACGGAGTCAGCAAGTTAATGCGACAACGGACAGACAAGAAAAGAAGAAACACCTGAGTGCTAGTGAAAGCACTTCTGTCAACAGCTAACTCATGACTAGGGTCAGCCAGCGCAAGTCGTCGATGAACTTCGCTTGTACAGGTGCTCAACTAAGGAGCTCACTGACTGGTGCAAATCATTGACGAACTTCACCTTGTGGCTGTGCAGGGGCTCAACTAGGAGCTCACTGTCTTCCACAGCATCAAGCTAGTTAAAGCGATGCTCAGGGAGCTGGAGCGCTGTCTGGTGCATTGCTGCACACAGTGTGCTCACGGGGCTCATAACCTGTTGAAGCAATACCTATATATGTAGAGGAACTGCTACTCCTGCTCACCTGTTGTGTGGAGGGTACAAGCTGAGATGATAGCAGTAGCTGGTCAAGAGCTGTTATATTATATAAGCGATGAACACTGTTTATATACAACAAACATTGTGATGCGTGCCTGTGACACGTGATGTGTGACATGTAACATCTACTCTAAAGAGGACTATTACTAAGTCTACACTAATATGGGTCGCAGTCTTGTGCGCACTTTGTCGACGGTTTACGCTGGGTGCACGTGCGACTTCAACACATAGAGCACAAACGCACAAAGAATGTAGCAGCCCTTGCAACTGAGCTCAGCATCCCAAGACTCCCTGATATTCTGCACCGCTTTCTTTACTTGCAGCTTAATCCCGATGACAACCGTGATCCGGAACACATTCCTCTCAATGAATGTCCATTTTATGATGGACAAGTTCGTGTTGCATGCTCCACCTTCTTTGCACCCAGTGACCTGAGCGGCCTCTATGGCATGTGTCACGAATATATCCATTCCTGTCCCATGTGGAGGAGCAAAGGTCCTCATCTTGATTGTGTATTTGTTGTAACTGATCCACAGGCAGAGGGTATGCATGGCATGGATGTTGTCAAGCACCTACGGTCTCTGCCTTGCTTCTGGGTGCTACTCCGACGAAAAAGGGGACAAGTCCGATGGGAGGAGCTACAACTCCGAAAGGAGGAGATGCAAGTCCGATGTAGAGGAGGACAAGTCCTACAGGGGAGGAGTTCAGCACCTGAAGAAGAGGAAGGAAGATGTAGGGGGTGAGGGCGTTGGCTTCAGCTTATGTGCTGCGCCCTTGGACAGGCTCAGCCCTCGTATTTCGGAGGAGCGGAGTTACGACGGAGGAGTAGGAGCAGGAGCAGGAGTAGGAGTTGAGTCGGAGGAGGAACTTAGAGTCAGGCAGAAGCAAGATGAGGACGGGGCTTTGTTGATATTTGTACTAAGGTACGAGGAGATACACAGAGACTTATATACTAACTTAAAGGACAGGATCCTTGTGATAAACACAAGACATGTGAAAGACAGAGTATGAGAAACACATGAGAGGAGGAAACACATGAAAGGGGTAAACACATGGAAGGAGTAAGTAGCAACAGGGTGACAAGTAAGTGACAGGAAGGAAACAGGGTATGTACCTGAAGGTATGACAGAAGTGGGCCGGACGGACCAGAGGAACAGAGTAGGAGTTCGGAGGAAAAACGTCGGAGTTAATAGGAGATATGTCAGAGCTAATAGGAGATACGTCGGAGCTAATAGGAGATACGTCAGAGTTGGTAGGAGATGCATCGGAGCAAATAGGAGATACGTCGGAGTTGGTAGGAGAGACATCGGAGCAAGTAGGAGATGTGTTGGAGTTGTCATGGATGTGACAGATGTTGTGCATGTTCTATGCTTCTTTTCTCTTAGGTATCTAGGCAAGTTGTATCCTCTTGCTGTTGTATGGTGGTTTGACCGTGTGGGGAATGGGCCCAATGGAGATACAGGGATGTGGGTTGTCCGCCCGAGCTACCGTGCGTCCAACAATCCAAACATTGGCATCACTCACATTGATGCCATATATTGTGCAGCTCATCTCATCCCTGTCTATGCTGCCCACAACATTGATGCTAAGGATGTCAAACCTCATCAGTCCTATGACACATTTCAGTCATTTTATGTCAATAAATTCGCTGATCATCACACATTTGAAATTGCATTCTAGTTTGCTGCTGGTGGGGTGAGCATGTCCACTGACGAGGCACAGAAATCAAGATATGTGCTCAGTCTAGTTGGTGAGTTTTCACCTCACATTTGTCAAATCAAAGATGGGCTTATGGTTATGCTGAAAGATCAAACCATGAAGTCTTGATGCCCCCAGGATATTCCTCCTGCTTTTGTTTTCTTTACTTCATGTTGTCTGGCCATCCCCACACACATCATCCTTTCCAATCCTCCACTGTACTCACCCCCATCATTTTCGTCATATCCCTCACCCCTTCCTGCCCCAAAGCCATTGTGTCAAGTTATTGTTTGCATACAACCCCCAACAATCAACTGAGGGCTTTGTCCAAGAGGTTGATGCTCACGGACCCCCAGAAGCGTCCTTCAAACAGCAGTTCTCACCCCCCAGATACCTTATCCCCAGGTGGTAAGCACTCGCATTTTTCTCTCATCCCTACTCCCATTGACGCACATCAGAAGCCCCAATCGGCTTCAGATATTCTCGCAGAATGTGCTCGCCTCGCCTGTCTCATGCCCAACACTTCCTGTCTCCCCATACAGTCTTATCCCTCCCATTCGCATCTCATGACATCAGTCCTTGGGCCCATCCCCCTTTCACACTCTGCAAAATGCCTCCCACCCCCAGATACCTTATCCTCAGCCAGTAAGTACTTGCGGTTTTCTATCTTCAATGCTCCTTCCAATGCACATCAGAAACCCCAATCGGCAGCGTCTGTTGTGCCGCAACCTGGCCCCTTCTATGGTCACAAGCACGAAGTACATATCGCGCAGCGCGATAGTGCTTGTGCACATTTTATTGCAGGTCACAGAGGCCTTGGGCCTGTTCAACCAGCCCAGGGATTCATCCCCTTTCACACTTCACACGATGCCTCCCACCCCCGGATACCTTATCCTCAGCTGGTGTGCGTCTAAGTGAGGGAAGAGGTCAGAACAACCAACAACCAACACCAAAGGACAACAATAAGCAAGTGGTGGTATTCCTCTGCAGTTCTGGTAGATGATCTCCACAGGGGGATGTGCTGCAAGCCTTCAGGTAAGGTGCAGGAGGGAAGGGAAGGGCTTCTGATGGGGAAGGAATGCGATTGATGATGGTATTGACTCCTCTTCAGCCTACCACAGTGGTTAGGAAGAGTCCTGGGGTTGAGCAGTGGTGATAGAACAATGATAGGGGTGATACAGCAGTGATGGAGCAGAGGGGAAGCAAGGGGACAGTTCCTGCTTCAAGAATGCGATGGACAATGATGGGATAGAGTGGACAGAGATGCTAGACTGCGCTTGAGCCTAGAGAACTGATCAGATATCAAGTATATCTGACAAACAACAATAATGGAGCTTTAGGCCAGCACTGGGTGACCTACAAGTCCAAAGACAGAGATGGAGCTTATAGACAGTGAGGGAGAGTGAATGTGGTCGCTTTATTGAGGGGGAAGCTGGCTCTTCCTTAGCCTTTGGCTGCTGGTTTATATACAGGAGGGGCTGTGGCCCTGTAAGCACAAATGACTAAGTGCTTGGTAAGAGATTGGTAAGAAATTGGTAAGCGATTGATAAGCAGTGTAATCAGGCTGAGTCA
>Ga0307518_10003342_pt1 | contig 11589 bp, 7 predicted proteins | sample 25_EM_MG_FD_203889 | JGI IMG/M metagenome (GOLD analysis project Ga0307518, IMG submission 203889) | Populus trichocarpa ectomycorrhiza microbial communities from riparian zone in the Pacific Northwest, United States - 25_EM | ecosystem: Host-associated > Plants > Roots > Unclassified | place... | reverse complement strand
TAGAGCCTCCACTGCAATGGTAAGGTCGTTCTTGGTTGATCGTCCATTCCTATTCCACGCTCATCTGTTTCTCTCGATCACGGGCCATCCAACGCCCCAAGTCTCACTGCCTGATCCGTGTTTCTCCTTTGATTGCGTATTGACTGAAGAAATCTCACGCAACCGTTTGCGGAGAATCTGCCCCCCACCTGTGGCCGTCGACGTACTCAGCCTCACACAAGCCATTCATGAATGGAGCATCCGTATTAGTTGTGTGTCAACTTTGCGTAGCCTTCATCACGCATTCGTGGATCCAAAGTTCCCATATTCGACACATGACGGCTTCTTCCGAGTGTGTGCTTTTATCTGCTTCCAGGAGCTCATTCAGCGCGTTCTTGAATTTGAAAGACACTACACAGTAATCATAACTGGTCGCGTATTTCGGTCCATAAAAGATGGGGGAATGCACTTGGACCTGTAATTCGGCATGGCACTTGAAGGAAAAGCTGCCGTGCTTCTTCGACGGGACTCGTGCAGTCAGTCCGATGAAAGAGCAACGAAACACGCACTCGAAAACCCTGTCGGAACATGAACAAAACTCCTCTGCCATCCGAATTCTATCAGTTCAGTTGTTCATTAGGAAAGACTCACGAAGACCTGCTCCAGGAACCGGTGCAAGTATGCTATTTGACTCCATCAATGGCTTTAATCTCCACTCTCGGGGTCATATCCTCAGGTGGCAGGGGAATGGAAGTGATATATATGATTCGATACACAGGACAACTTCTTTTACTAGATACAACTCGGAGTTCATAAATTATGGGCTAATTCCTGGATGAGCAATTATCTTCCTCTCAGGGATCATTGCTCGAGTCACTGGGTCTGGATGTCATCCAGATAGCGCTAATCGCAGTCGGAGGCAGGACGGTGCTATGACATGCTGATAAGAGAGACCCCGCAGAGAACGTTATAACTCACCAACATCGCACAGCCCCGGGTCACATGCCTTTCAGTTCACAAAGTCTTCTTCTCTGAGTAGGTGCCCATCCAAGATCTTGCCCATATGGGTCAGTGTAAACCGCACGCCCATTCTACGGCGTTCAACGAGTTGCCTCAAGAAAAGTAACGGAGACTTCTGGAACGAGCATTCTCTTCGGACTCCCAATGGACGATGCGCAGGCTCTATGAAACCGTCATTCTGAACCTCGAAGTAACCCTCATCACCGAGATCATTGGCATAGACACAGAGGAAGCGGCAAACTCGGATATAGGTCTCGTAGTCGCGCAAATATAGCTGACCTGCGAACAAGTTTAGCTGGTCCACAAGCGAGGTTGGTGCAGCCCAAATGGGTGGGACAGCGGGGATACTGTACAGCAGCAGATCGTCGCAAGAAGGCAATATTTTGTGTGTACGAGGGGTGTAGATATGGAGATGGACATGTTTGCTGGTCCTAATTTCGGGTAGAAGTTCATTTACTTCAAATGGGCTGAGGATGACCAAAGTTGGTATTGATGGAGAGGGTCTCGAGAGTACCCAGTTGACAGGGCGGAGATATTCGCCTGCGTTACCACTGTCGACGACCTTACAGAAGTCAGATGTAACAAATAAACTCTGGCTCCACGCAGGTACGTCTTCAGGGTGAATATTGCATACCACCGAAGAGGCGAAAGCACGAAAGGAGGCAGGAAGACTGACGAATGTTCCCTGTATAAATTCACGGATGCCCCAGCTGACCTGATGCAACGCAGGGGTTTCTTTTTGGGGCCGTTCCACCTGATGCTCACGTTCAACTTCATGAACGACTTCTCGCTCTTGTTCTTCGTCCAGATTCTGGTCAAGTAATGAGAAGACACCAAGCTCTATACACCGTTTCCGAATGTCCGGCATGGAGATCATACCGAGGTCACGAGGGCTTGCCGGCGAATACAACTCCTCCAGGGTTTTCGCATCCGGTTGGCGCCACGCCCGTGTAAGTTCATTCGATGAGATGTCACGGTTACAGAAGTTGGACCACGAGTCATAACGCAAAGCATGATCCATGCCTTGCTGGGCCCAGAGGGAGGCGCGGCTTTCAATCTCAGCGCACGTCTCAGCCATTGCCCACTGCAAGATGTCCATAGTATGGATGACCTCCAACTCGGTTTTGGAAGCTATGGTACGGATACTCCTGTCCACATCCAATGGTGCAAAAAACATGACAGAATGGCCGTTTCCGAGTTTACGCATGCGCATACACCCTTTGATTGGTATCAGTACCCATGCCATAGCAAACGAATCAATCTGATTTCCGTACATACCTTGGGTTAGGCGGTCCTTGGTGACTTTGGGACCAAGAGTAACGGCAGCGCGGAAGCCATCGGGAAATTTGATATCCGTACCCCTTGTATGGGCGTCGTCTAGGTACACGACGCACTCGTCCAGCCGATGTGCGAAGGAAGACTCCAACAAGAGTTGTGTAGTCCCCTTCCGCGTGAGCACTGTCAATTCGTCGTCTTCGTTGAAATAGATGGCAGCCAGTGCGTCGGGTTTTGCCTCTAACCATACTGAGGCGAATTCGCTGTTCCGAAGCTCTAGTACCTGTGCGCCAACGTCCAATATGGCACGTATTTCCGGCTTTTGGTCAACCACTAATTGAAGGAATTCACGAGCTGTGCGACGTTCGCCATCTATCAATGACGTTTTCATGTAAGAGCCATTTTCTGGTTGCAAAAGGCATGCAAGCACCATTGCATTGGTCCCTTGCTGATGATCTGGGTCCCGCTGCGTGATGCTCGTAGGTAGGAGGTAACGACCATCATTCGTTCCAGAAAATCCTTGGGGAAACTAATTCAAGAAAAGTTCAGTAGTGTAGGGTGTACTCACCGGTTACAACATGTGTCCTCTCCTCTGCAAGATCCCAACTTGAGCAAGAAAGCTTGAACGAGAATTCTTGGGCATCTCTTGGGAAAACAACTTGCGATAGATAGAAGTCTATGGTGGCTTTATTGCATGAGAACATGGGTACGAGAAGATCTCTCCATTGTTCCGAAGATTTGGTGTTGATCCCACTGATATGACGAAGAGCGTCCGGAACCAGGGGCAACTCTCGGACCCATGGCTCGTATTCTTGCATTGGGTCACCCTGCTGCAGAAGGCGCTCAAAACATACCACCAGTTGCTCCTGAGTAAGTCCTTCATAATAGTAGGAGAGACAAGTGAGAGCCACAGCAACGTCTGGTTGCCCGAATTCGGCCCTTGGTGCAGGTACGTCTTTCGCACGATAGGGAACAGCAAGCATAGTCCTCCAAGGCGCAAGACCGAAGTCGACGCGCCATCTCCGCTCTTTCAAAGTGAACAATAGTATTCCGCATGCTAGGAGTCCTCGCAAGTGCAATAAACCTGTCCAGGTGCGAGTACCCTTCGTATAGTTCTGTACTGTTCGGACTTCAGAGGGTATGACGTCTAAGAGTGTAAGGAAATTGAAAATGGCAACCCGAACATGCTGAGATGCTTGGCCGAAGCTATAGTTTGGGAGAAGACCGTCCATAATATCCCAAGCTATCCTGGAGATGAGCTCTTTTCCGGCATCGTGGTGTAGAATGCGAAAGCGAGGGAATGCCCCATGTATTAGGCGGGGCTCAACTTCCACCCCTCGAGGAAAACAGAACTGAATGGAGGCAGAAAGGCTTTTTACGAGGCCCAGAACTTGCTGTACATTCGTCCACCGTTCTGGGAAGCCCTCCAGGGGCCTCTGGGAACCGATCGTATACACCAATTGATTCCGGACATGCAGAATCTCGTCACATTCATCAAGGATGTCACGAGCGTGTGATTGTAACCACTGTTGTGTTCTCAGCAGCTCAGCGGCGGTGCTTTTGTCTTGACCAAGCTGCTTCTCGACCGTCATGAGCTTGAAAGAGAGTATGTGTTCGGGTTGAGCTACAAGGATCCCACCTTCATGCTTGCATTCTTCCAAGATTGCGAATAAGGCGTTGACATCAGACTGGTTGAATTTATGGAATCGTGAAAACGGTAAATGATAGATGCGTCTGTTTGGGAGTCCACCGAGGCGATCGACGAGAAGCTGGAACATTTGAGTGGTCAAAGCCTTGGGAACGACGACTCTGACGATCTGGTCGCCGTTCGCAAGGGCCGAGGCAGCCATCGGGATGATGACCGATGATTTCCCCTCACCCATATGTAACTGCAGGGTGGTGTTTTCACCCGATCGTGGAGCCATCATTTCACCAGCAACATTAGCTTGAATAGCTCGAATATGGAAATTTCCTTCCAACTGGCAGGATGTAAGAATTGGAAGGACATAGGTTACGGAAATCGACACCTACTTGAATCAACAACCAGTCAGGATGTGATTCTGCCTCCCATCCATCACAACCGACGTTCTCCATTTCTTTGCACAGATCCTCGAATTGGTGACGCATGGCCAAGAGTAGCATCCGGCGAGCGCGTTGATACTCTAGGCCAAACTTTGCGAATGATATCAGACAATCTCGCCAGAGAAGAGGCACCTTGTTTCGGGATGTGGATGCAATGCAGCTGAGGAGGGCCTTTGGTGTGATGCGGGGCCATTGACCTGCTTCGTTGACTGCACAGTCGCTCTTGGTTTTGGGGCCTAAGCTGTCTGCAAGGATGTCTAAACACTGGATGTATCCCTGCTCGCTGTGGGCGTAATGCTCCCTAAATAGGTCCAGGTGTTTAAGAGCCAGTGGGAACGATGAGGATTTGTTACGACAAAGAGAATTACGAATCTCGCTCAGGTGAAGGTCATCGGCATATTTCACTTGGAATGAATCTGTAGACCTTCGACGGACTGCATCGATCAGCTGGCGTAGCACTTCTGAGGCCGACGCGGAGGGAATTTGGATGGGTGCTGCGATAATCTGCAGAGTCACCCCGCTTGGGGGCAATATCGGTGGCGGGCGACCAAATAGGTTGAATAAAGTTGTTTCGTGACTAGTTTGAAGAGAACGGCCAGTTCCAGTCGTGAAAATATAGTCTGACCATTTCTTTGGAGAAACCTCAGGTATTTGACCCAAGATATGCCGAACATGAACCAGGTGCATTTTCAACTCCCAATTCTGGTGGCAGCTGGCGAACAATTTCCGGACCTTGGAGGTTAATGCTCCAACGTCGTACAAGGAATGATCCAGGAAATCAAACGGGGGTAGAGTCCTACTTGGCCACTGCATCGTCAATTTCGCGGTTGCGATCGTGGCGTCTCTTTGGAGCCGTTCCTTCGTAGACTTTTTGGAACTTCCCTTCAATGATACTGTGCACGATGACAGAAAGGTGTTCACCGTCTGTTCTTCTGGCATGTATTTATCAGAAAGGACATAACTTGTGTGTTCGGGGGGGTTTTCGTCCTTGAACTGCGGTACTACCGCAAACGCTACTAGCGTGTGGGCGATATCATCGAGATGAGGAGAGCTGTATGCCATGGCAGGAAGTGAAAATAGGAGTTGAAAGCGATGCTGATGCATGTTGCTCTGGCGACACCTGTCATACATTGGTAGCCAGTCGTCTGGTAGATTTGGACTCAACCAGTCTTTACTATAGCACAGAGATATTGTCTTCCCCTTGGTGCCTATCACTGGTTGTGTCACCTTTTCCAATACGGAGTAGATGTCAATTACTAATGGCTTGTGCGGAGACCATGAATAGATGGCAAGGGCAGCACCATATGCGCGAACTTCGCCACTAGCGGGCTGCAACAAGTCACGCGCATTATAGGTAGTATCATGGTTACCGCCCGGTAGTGGTTCACGAAACTCTGGAGGACACAGAGCTGCAGCCCTGAGCGATGCTCGATGAAGAAGATGTTCTTCCCTTGTTGGAAAGTCTACCACCGGCGACGAGGAGTTATGGTCGTCATGAAGAAATGGCTGGAGGCTTTGGAAGATTTCTACTATTGACGCACAGGAGAGATAAAGTCCATGATGTTGGGAAGCGACAGGAAGGGATGCCCAATGCACACGTTGCATATGCTGGAGGTGAGGGGGGTACCATTCTCGTTTGGTAGTCAATGATGCGATGCTACGCAAGAGTCTCGCATCTCGATGATCGATCTTTGTAAATGATTGGCAGGCAGCAGATTGCAGAATAGAGAGTGCCTCCTCGGTACCCGTCCTCTTAGTCAAAGGGTCGACCGAACACGGGTTGCTAGACAACGCGTGCAGATATGCTCGATAAAGTTTGTTTGCAAGGCTCACATTACCCGTGAGGCAGCCCATGTCGGTGTCAATCACATACGTCTGGTAGTTCATTCGCTGGTGTCGGGAATCATGAATATCAACCAAGACCCTGACATGGTGGCCATGTCTAGAGAATGAAACATCGCCCTCGGGGATCAGCACGCATCTCTGCTCGTCCGCGGTATTGAGCTTCGGTCGCAACACAAGTCGGTTGACAAGGCCAACCATAGTTCCCATGGACTGCGTATCATCGTAGACCATGTCACGGAGGTTACGAGACTCCAGTTCACCATGGCTGTTGATGAAGAACGTAAGGCCGTAGCGAGGTAACTCCACATTCACTTCGGATGTGTCACTGCCTGAGGTTAATGTTATGACGAGATTCCGTGGAATTTCCAGGGGTTCCAAGCGACTAGATACCATTTTCCATGTTGTACTGCGAATGTCCAGGAGATTCGTATTGCCTTTCTTCATTGAATGACGTCCAGGTGCAAACTGGATGTGCCAATTGTCTGGCGATGACTGCCACATCTCTACGAGCGGACGAACTTCGATAGACCTAGTCGTAAGATTGAGCCAGTGCGCGTGGTCCTCAACGAGAACATTTGGAAGGTCGGATTCCAGTTTCGACGAGGGAATCAGTTCAAGAATGTCGTCGCATTGTTGTTCTTTTGCCCGTATTATCAGTTCATCCCCCGCCATCCGGAAATAAACCTGACAAACTCTTCAGCCGAACTTCAGCACTGATTGGGTACAAACACATACACGGTGCCCAGAAATCAAGCCACGAGTGCCATATTCCATTCCAGCCATATCACTAGGCGTGACATCCAAGATTAACTGTGAAAAATCAACAATTGGTCCATGTCAAACAGAATATACTTACATTGGGAAAGATGGTCGTGAAATGGGAATGCTGCTGTATGGTGTTTGGAAGCTTCCCCACTGTCTTCCCATCCACCAATAAGGAGCCATAGAGGATATCAAGGTGTAGCTTCTGCGGCTCCTGACCCGCGCATTTGAGAGTCGTGCTCGTGAACCAGCTGCAGCTGGCAGAGCCACATCTGTGCCAGTGAGAACCCTGACGGTATGTCGGCCAAACGCGTTTCACAGCGAGGTCGATGCCCTTGTTCCCTTTTTCAATGGTATCATTTATTTGGGGCCACAGTTTCCATGACAGGTGATGATCTCGCTCAATAAGTAGTCGAGACATCTCGCTAAGTGTGTCCAATTTGGCAGGGGTATTGTCTTGAATAATGATCGCGCAGGATAATAGTATCTCGAGGTCTCCGGAAGTCTTGAGGAGTTGAGTCACTTCCACAATATGGAAAGTACTGCGACAGATGGCAGCGGTATCACGAAGCCGAGATTGAAGGTCCAACTTCTCGTTTTCGTTTGCGGTACTCTCAAGTTTTACCATGAGTTCTACCACCCAGGAGAAGGTCTCCGCACGAACTGTGCGAAGGAGCTGATGAGCCTGATGGGTAATGTCCGTTCCATCCTCCACAGAAAGTGACCGTGCGAGAAGTCTGGAAACCAGAAGCGTGACCGTGTTCATCGTCATGCCCTCCAGCCAATTACCGGACACTGCCGCTACGAGGCTTTCGAGCTCTGTCAAGAGCGAGGAACAAAAAGACGAGCATTCGAGTTCCCGATGCCAAACCATTTCCCCGTTATTTGAGTAAGGGCCTACTTGGCCAGCCGCCTGAGCAAGAAGCATGTGCACTTCATCACGACGAAAGCTCAGTGAGTTCGCGCGGATCTCTCGCAAGATATTCAGCCATTGCAAGGAGGGCCCGCTACGCAAATGCCCAAATGCGATGAACTCGTGCATGGAGAGGTCTTTGTCACAGTCAACTTTGCTGCAGATGACATCGTTCGACGTGTGGGCGGTGTCTTGAAGATATTTCTGCAAGTTCTGATATGGGCCATGACCGAGGTGATACGAACAAAGGGACGAAATATCCAAAGAACCGAAGGCATCGGTGATTCGAGTGGAGTGGTTGGTGTCGAAGCAATAGAAATCGAGACCACTGTTTAAACAAACCTTTTGTTCAGTGCTTGGAATGCGAGTTTTACGGTAATGGGATTTTGTGTATGGCTTGGTATCAGATGCCAGTGTGACACGAGACTTCGGGTGTTTGGTGTAATAGGGAGACAGATCGGAACACTTCTCTAGAATGATGAAGGGTTTTGTGGGCTCGCGCGGCGAAGAGCAAAGGTCAACGAGAGCGTGAAAGGTAGCTGAACGCCACATATTAAATGCGGCGGGACACTTCAACTCGAAGACAACGATGGCAGCACGACATGAATCCGTTGGCAGGGGCCACTCGTGCACCTCAATGGTCATCTCTTTTATTCGCTTCTCGAGCTTACACTTTCCACAACGCTGCTCTGCGTGTTTCCCATTCGAACTAAGGACATGGGTAGAACGTGCGGCTTGTTCTTGGAGCTGAGCATGAAGAGCATTGGAGGTCTGTAGCTGCTCGAGTTTCGTCGCCCTGGTAGCTCTTGCATCTTTTAGGATCATGGACTTAAGTGTCTGCAAACTTGAAGACTTGTTGTAATAGCGTACGGCAAAACTATTCCCGTCCGCCCGAGCGGAGAAAACAGACCAGCCGTCCTTGGCAGCTGCGTGGCGACTGCGAAGGTATTGAGATGCTAAATGGCACTGCTGGAGGTTCTCGGGATGTCGAAGAAGAAGGCATTCTAACAAAGAAGTAGGCACCTCAGGAGAATAATCGGCAAGCATAGGGATCTGTCTCGTGACAAGTTTGTCCAACGCGATCCATAACTCAATCACAGTAAGAAACATCCGAGATACATCCTCAGGGTTGAAGTTGTAGGTTTGTAGGGCGGCTGTCGAGTAGCCCTTCGCAAGGAGCTCCAGCTTCTCTGAAGCACTGTCAATGTCCGACGTCAAGATGCCCGCAACCCATCTGTCGATACCCAAACTGACTTCTCGCTCGACATCGTAGAGTGTCAGGTGTGGCTCGTGTTTGTGCGCAGCTTGGAAGAAAGCGCCATCTACAGTCAAGAAGTCTTCCAATGTCGCTCGCGCACGGATCTCGGGTGTGAACGTGGATGAAGGAGGGGAGGAATGGATGCTCGACAAGACATTGCTAATATAGTGACCACTATGGAGCAAGGAGAGCTGAGTATCAGCCGTGATATCAAGGGCGGAAGGAGCCCAACATGGAGAGACTGCGTCAATTGCCTGGACCTGTTTCCATCTCTCATCAAGGAGAGTTCGAATGCTTGTGCAAGTTTCTAGCACAGTTATCGAGAGCCATTCAGCTGCCGACTTGCCCAGTTTCTTCAGCCGGCGACTTATCTTGGCAACTGTCCACTGGAGTACGTCATTGGACATATCATGGAGCAGGGCTTTCTGCGCGAGTTCATTCATGAAGAACAGCATGAATGACTTGTAGATATTTCGGTTCAGTGCGTTGCACTTGAGCGTGGTCTGTATCGCAACTCTGATGATTAACCAGAGCGAGGACCGACGCCAAGGAAGTCGAGAGTTATTCCAAACAACGTCGTCGCCAATGCGCTTGGTTATCCGTTGGATATCAGCAGGCCTGCCCACTCCCCGTAAGATACCAGTCAGCAACTCCGTTATGTACCGGGGGTGCACAGTGTCCCTCTCTTCGGCCACCGTTGAGCCAGCCTTGCGCGTCGTGGGTGCTGCGTCAAGGTTGTCCTCATTCATCCGACAAAGAAAGTGCGCCAGCTCTGAGACGAAGAGGGGGTCCTCGAAAACTTCATTAGGGACAGCGATGGCAGGACCTGGATATGAACACACGAGTTTGCCACGTGTGCCCATGACCGCCTCCACACATGAAGAAACTTCGAAGGTTTCTGCCAAGGTTTCACTGGCATACTTTCTGAAAATGACCGCCGCATTCTGGGCACGAATAAAATACGAGAGGACATCTGCGAGTATGTTCTTTCGGTGACGGTGGAGGATCAAAGTAGACTACTTGCCTCCTTCGCCCATAGACAGTAATTGAGAAATGACCAGACTCTCATCTAGCGCTTCGAAGTTGATCGTATCATTGAAATTATGAAGCATTTTGACTATATGTTGCCATTGGGATTTTTGCGAGCCACTGACATGCTCCGCATAAGCGCAAGCAGAAGCGTATGCCACTTCAGAAAGCGCATGGTCATTGGAAAGCGAGTGGTCATCTCCGTCTGGGAGTTGCAAAGGGCAAAACACATGAGTAATCTTGTACTGCAGTGCCTTGTCCTCCGCCACGTCTGAATCCGCGCTCGGTGAACTGTTGACCATGAAAAATGAGGAGTCGGAGTATGACGAACGCAAGCCAAGTCAGTGAGCGCTGAGCGGCTGCGGTTTTAATAATATATAGGCGTCTATGTATTGCACCTTGTGTCAATCCTTGGGCAGCGGTTCAGGCCCAGGGCAAGGGACCACAGAAACCCAGTGCCCATGCCAGTGGGAAGAAATGCAACTATTTGAGCCTCGAGCCTTCTCGAGAACACATCGTTGCAGAAGCAAGGAGTCATAACAATGACTCGACTGAGTCCACCAGTGACAGCCTTGGTCGGGCCCGGCGACATCGCAGGAGCTCTTGAAGAGGTGAGTCGGACAGAGTCAATCCAACGCAATGAGAGGTTCTACTAGACTAATGATGTATGTAAGCGTCCGACTGGATGCGCACCATGGGAGTCTAGAGGGAATTCACAGTAAGCAGGGACAACTGCTCAATGAACAACACCTTACTCAAATCTTGGGATCGATCCCTAATACCAGGGGATAGGACCAGTCGCGCGACAACTCTACATGTTTCGACTTGAACTTGGCTTCAATGAACAAGTCATGATAGTCTTAGTACTGTTCTATAGTTCTCCCACTGACAATTTCCGATGCAAACCCGTCGATCGATCTGCTGGTTACCATGGCCCTTCACAGTTACTAGTACCACACCATCAATCCGACCATCATTTGCAGTGTTCCCTTTAGATTCCATTGCTAGATAGTTTCATTATGAATACTCCTGCCAGAGAGCTCTATGGCTGATACTGCGTGTTTTCTCCGATTCGATACCTGGCTCTCGGACTCGGAACTTAACTCAATCACTACTCAGAGTGTCCATAAATTATGGTGTTTCTACATGATTCTGGGATGGACGATTGTCTTCCTCTCCTTATGGTGTGCCTTCGGATTCTAAGTACGCGATGTCGACAATCTCAGTGATCTTAGAAACCCAGGGAGTGTGTTTGGATTTGATTCCGATGGCCGGAGCCGCACAGGAGCAGATAAGAGACCCCAGACAACCACATTGAACGTTACGACTCACCAATGTCACTAGAACAGCGCCGTTGCAGACAGCAAACACCTTGTCTAACACGTATGACCCACACCACAGTCACATTGTCATTCTACCATCTACC
>Ga0307518_10003341_pt1 | contig 11591 bp, 12 predicted proteins | sample 25_EM_MG_FD_203889 | JGI IMG/M metagenome (GOLD analysis project Ga0307518, IMG submission 203889) | Populus trichocarpa ectomycorrhiza microbial communities from riparian zone in the Pacific Northwest, United States - 25_EM | ecosystem: Host-associated > Plants > Roots > Unclassified | place... | reverse complement strand
GACATGGCAAGTATCTGGGAGGAAGGGACCATAGGCTGAGGGCTCAGGGGACACAGAGACGACCAGAGAAGACTTCTCAATCTTGACAATAGACCTAAGATGACCAAAGTACGTCCTTGATGCAGGGCTGACAAGGAGAATGTGCTGACCAAGAATGAGGGGGACTGAGGGAGCAGGCTGGGAAGATATGTGCCAGGCAGTGCACAGGAACTCCGGGAGAGGCTATCCTAAGAGCAGGACATAGTGGAGATCTGCAGCAATAGCAGAGAAATGATCCAGAGAAAATACGGACTCCATAGTGACTGATGATGTTATGGTCGCCCCGCTCTTTTCTTTCTTCCTTCCCTTCTTGGACTAGACCCTTCTCGATACAGCCTTGTTGCTGTACAACACGCCTTTTCCCTGCTGTCCATGTTGGCTGTGCCAACCTGTGCTTGTCTCTACGTTCCTGTGTCCGGCTGAACCTGTGACAGCCAATAGCCTTAGTTTCTCTTGCCTCATGTATACCGCACTGCCTCCATGAGGCTGTACGGACTGTAGTATATAAACCCTAGGGACAGCTCCTGTATTCCCCATTCTCGAGCTACCCAATCTAGCTTACCTCTGCTCTCTGATCGCTCTCATATCTCTATCAAGAGATACTCAGAACTCTCGACTAAATCCAGTAGACTTTGCTGGTTAGGGAACCGCTGTCCCTAGAACTAAGTCCCAAGTATCGACTGTGGGCACGACACAAGGAACAACCTTGTAAAGGACAAACGAACGACCCTTTGGGTTAGAACACGCTGAGACTCAGTCTCAGCATAACCAAAGCTCGAGAATATTGCCTTTGCGCCGAATGGTCACTGTTTAGTGAACCACCATTTCGTCCCAGAAGAACAGACCTTGGGTTATACCCTTCGGTCTCCGAACCCAGACCCCAGAATTCTCTTCCTCCGAAGGACCGCCTTCTACTAGGCCGAACACCCCTGATCCTAACGACGCTTCCGAACCCCTTGCGAAACTACTTTCTTCCGCACTCTCTCCCTTGGGATCCCCACATCCATCTTTCACCATGTCCTCCTCCGCATCCGCGTCTACTGGAAAGAACCCCGTAAACCCCTTCCCCTCTCTTGGGACATCCTCCTCCTCCACTTCCTCCACTGTCAAACCTACTGAGCTGAAGATCGGAGTCCCGATAGAGTATGATGGGAACCAGGAAACGGCCACCAGCTGGCTGATGTCAATCAAGGCCTACCTGTTGATCAACAACGACGTCTACAACAATGACGAGAAGAGAGTCGCCTTTGGCCTCTCTCACATGAAGAAAGCTGTAGCTCAGTCTTGGGCCACAGACTATTACGAACAGGCTCTCACCCAGAACCCCCCTAGCTTCGGGACTTGGGAAATTTTTGAAAAGGAGTTCAAGAAATCCTTTATGCCTGTAGACACCGCTGGCACCGCTATCGCCAAGTTGAGAACCTTGACCCAAAAGGGAATGGTCAAGGAGTATATCACTGAATTCCGAATCCACGCTCATTGAAGCACAATCAAGGACCAACATGCCTTGATCGAATTCTTCACCACTGGGCTAAAAACCCCTTTGGTAAACCGAATCTATGGAATGGACACCGTCCCAGACACCATCGAAGGATGGTACGAAAAAGCCTCCCATTTCGAGAACCAATGGCAAAAGGCAAGGGCCATCGCCTCCAGATCTAACAGGACAGATCGACCCAAGAGGAAGAACTACTCCAGACCCAATGTCAGGGAAAGAGATCCTGACGCCATGGATGTAGATGCTGTCCGACTTCCCAGAGAGGACAGAGACAAATACATCAAGGAAGGACGCTGCTTCAACTGTGGCAGTAAAGGACATCTTTCTCGAGAGTGTAAAGGAAAGCAACCCACTAAAGGAGTAAAAAGGGTTGAAAGAAAGAGAGAGGAGGAAACCTCTGACGAAGAAGGAGGAGCTGTCTCACTAGTCAAGGCAGCCAAGTTCCTCGGAAAGGATTTTTAGGAAGGAGGGTTGAGTTGACGCCAACACCTCCTTATTTTACGAAGGAAAGTTCATCTGCTTCTGTTCTCGCTGTACAAGTATCTTCTGCACGATCTATGCGAATTTCAGTATCTCTTCTACCCGATGAACAGACCCTTCGAGTTGTCAACACACACGCCAAGGTAGATTCTGGAGCCGACGTCTCCTGCATCGATTGGGGATTTGTCAGGAAAAACCGCATCCCCACCGAACGGCTCCCAAAACCGATCAGTCTTAGAAACGCTGATGGTTCTGTAAATGCCAAGGGAAGAATCCTCTTCGTTGCCCCCCTTTTCTTCCGAATTGGGAGGATCACCCAGAAAGTCCGCTTCTTTGTCATGAGTTGCGGAAACGAAAATATTATACTCGGCCTCCCTTGGCTAAAGTAAGCCAACCCAAACATCGATTGGGAAAAAGAGTCCCTCACTCTTGATGACAAAATTGACCAATCAAGAGAGTTGGTTGAACAACACAACATCCGAAATGTCACTCGGTTCGACCCCTCAAAACATGATCCCTCTGGTACCTTCTATGAACCACTGGACAGAAAGGGGTTGTTCACTCATCTTGACTACGAAGAACCAGAACCCTTCACTGTCCGAGCAGTCAAGGCTTGGGCCTGCGAAACTATTCTCCAGGCCTCATTGATTAAGTGGCCCAATAATGCAGAAATACAAAAGATAAACGTGGCCACCAAGTTAGCCAGAGAAGCAGAAAGATCGAAGCCAAAACCCACTCTTCCACCTGAATACTCCGACTTCTCTGACGTCTTTGACAAACCTCTAGAAGGCATTCTTCCTCCACTCCGACCTTACGACCATACCATAAACCTTGATGAAGGATTTGTCCCAAAGGTGGCAAAGGCATATCCGTTATCCCCAAAGGAAAAGGAGGCAGCCGAAAGATTTATTGATGAAAATCTAAGGGAAGGAAAAATCTGCCCCTCTAAGTCTCCTCAAGCTGCCCCGTTCTTCTTTGTAGCCAAGAAGGACGGCTCTCTTCGACCATGTCAGGACTATTGATACCTGAACAAACACACTGTCAAAGACGCTTACCCCCTTCCCCTTGTATCCACCTTGGTCGATCAGTTAAAGGGAGCATCCATCTTCACAAAGGTGGATGTTAGATCCGGATATAACAATGTTCGCATCAAGGAAGGCGATCAGTGGAAAGCCACCTTCATCACTCACAAAGGACTCTTTGAACCCACCGTCATGTTCTTTGGCCTGTGTAATTCCCCTGCCACTTTCCAACGATTCATGAATGACTCCTTTCGAGACATGATCGCAGAGGGATGGCTAGTGGTATACATGGATGATCTCCTCATCTTTTCTGATGATGAGGAAACCCACCGACTCCGAACACTCCGTGTTCTTCAGCACATGAGAGAACTGGCACTCCCCCTGAAGATCGAAAAGTGCCACTTCAATCTCCCTGAGGTCGAATACTTAGGAATGGTTGTCAGAAAAAACACTGTTGCAATGGACCCAGTGAAGGTAAAAGGGATTGCAGACTGGCCCACCCCATCCAAGGTCAAGGATGTACGGTCTTTCCTTGGCTTTTCAAACTTCTATCGACGGTTCATTCCTGGTTATTCAAACATCGCCTGACCCCTCATTGACCTCACCAAGAAAAACACCTCCTGGGAGTGGTCTTCTAAGTGTGAAACGGCATTTAACGTCCTTAAAAAGATCTTTTGCATGCAACCTGTTCTAAAGATGCCCGACCCATCTGCCCCATTCTCCATCGCCACTGACACCTCCAAACACGCCACCGGAGGGGTCCTTATGCAACAAGACACTAATGGAGATTGGAAACCCTGTGCATTCCTCTCTCAATCTCTAAACCCTGCAGAACGAAACTACGACATCTACGACAGAGAACTCCTCGCATTTATTCGAGCGCTAAAGGAATGGAGACACTACCTCCACGGCTCTCCTTACCCGGTAAAAGTTCAAACTGACCATAAGAACCTTACCTACTTCAAACAACCACAAAACCTGAATCGTCGCCAAGCTCGTTGGCTCCTTGATCTCTCAGATTTCGATTTAGAACTTCATCATGTCCCGGGCAAGGACCTAGGAGCACCAGATGCCCTGTCTAGACGACCTGACCATATTGGTGATGACTCTGATAATGAACAAGTCACCCTCCTCCCCGAAACACTGTTCATCAACCTCATTGACTCCTCCTTACGACAAAAAATTATATTGTCCTCCGAAACCGATCCTGTGGTCCTCGCCGCCTTACAAGCCTTGGATGGCGAGATGCCTCTCCCCTTTAAGTCCAAACTGACTGATTGGACTTACAAAGGGGGTATTCTCTCATACAAAGATCGGGTCTATGTCCCCGACCACCTTAACCTTCGCCGCGCCGCCATGGCAAAACATCACGACCACCCCACTGCCGGACACCCTGGAATCTTAAAAACACGCCAACTGCTCTCCACCGAGTTCTGGTGGCCGGGTCTGCCTACCTTCGTTCGACGATACGTCGAAGGATGTGCCATCTGCCAACAAAACAAGGTCAACACTCACCCCACCACCCCACCCCTTGTCCCTATTCTGTCTTCTGCTTCGCAACCCTTCCAGCAGATCTCGTGTGATCTTATCACCGATCTTCCCCTTTCCTCCGGGTTTGACTCTGTATTGGTTGTGGTGGACCATGGCCTTACAAAGGGGGTAATTTTCTCCCCAACCATGAAGACTGCCTCCACTGCGGACGTTGCTACCCTCTTTTATAACAGGGTATACTCTAGATTCAGGCTCTATGACAAGATTATTTCCGATAGAGGTCCCCAGTTCGCGTCCCTCTTTGCGAAGGAACTCAGAAAACTCCTCGGATACTCCCTTGCCCTATCAACCACTTACCACCCTCAAACTGATGGCGAAACAGAACAGGTCAATCAGGAACTTGAGGTCTACCTTCGGATCTTCTGCCAGAACAATCCATTCTCTTGGGCTGACCACCTACCCACCGCAGAATTCGCTCACAACCACCGCCCCCACTCGGTGACCAATCAGTTGCCATTTTACCTCATGTATGGCTATGAACCGAGACCACTCCCCTCGGTAATCTCCGAAACCCACATTCCTGCAGTGGAAAGTCGCATCAGGGAACTGTCAGAAGCGAGAAGGGAAGCCCTGGCTGCACATGACATTGCCCGCAGGGTAATGAAAGATCATTCAACGACAAAATTCTCCCCCTTCCAGAAGGGTGACAAGGTGTGGCTCGAAGCATGCAATCTGAAATGCCTATATGAAAACTGCAAGTTTGCCCCGAAGCGAGAAGGACCCTTCTTAATCTCCGAAGTTCTTTCCCCCATCACTTATCGCCTCGCTATTCCCACCAAATGGAAGATTCACAACACGTTCCATGCTTCCCTCTTATCGCCCTATCGCAAAAATAGCGTACACGGCCCCAACTACATGAGGCCACCACCAGACCTGATCGAAGGAGAAGAAGAATACAAAGTTGAGGCAATACTTTCCCATCGGGGCTCCGCTAGGAACAGATCATACCTTGTGCATTGGAAAGGATATTCATCAGCTGACAACTCCTGGGAACCAGAAACACACCTTGAACACGCTGCAGACCTTCTCTCTGCGTATAAGAGACTGCACCCCAAGACTTTCCCCTCCAGAACCACAACTTCCATCGTCTCTATAGGTCGTATTTCTCTGAACATGCCTGCTACTCGCACTACTCCCTTCGCTCATCGTCTTAGACAGCCTGCCCATGAACAGATCCTCAGGACCCACAAACTCTTCCTTGACGACTCTTTGCATGCCAGCCCCCTCTTCCTGGCTCTTGACCCCGACTCCCCCCTTTACCTTGTTTATCGCGCCGCTCTCCTGTCCTTCCGAGTTGAAAACCTAGCTAAGTATCTTGACGACAGCGAACCCAACCTTCGCCTTACCAAAACCATCTTGAGAACCATCGCTATGGAACTCGTCCCAGATCTGATGCAGTTGTTTGACCAACTCGGAGGCGCAGACCTCATCTATAATATCAGGAACGCTCGCACCAACCCCACCACTCGTGCTAGTGGGGGGGAATCCGCCTCTTCCTCTGACTCGTCTGCTCCCCTTCCTGTTCGAGTGCGTACCCCTCAACGTGCTCGCTCCCACTCTGTTGTTTTTGAGGTTCCCCTTGCTGGAACCAGACAGCGAACCAATCCTTCCCCTCCAGGTAGTCCTGCCAACCCCATCGATGTTGACTCGTCCTCTTCCAGTGAGGTTGACCCAGAGAAGGCTTTCGGAATCAACCCTTTTCATTTTGAAGCCACATTACAACATGTCGATGAATTACACTCTGAACCCCCTCGCTCCTCTCCTACCCTCGGTCCCCTTGGACCATCTCACCCTTCGTACCACCTAGCTTGCTTTGAGTGCCGTTGCCTTGGGCATTGGCACCAGGATTGCCCCTTCTATCAGTGCCCATTCTGTCTTCGGTTCCATCCTGGACACACCACTGGCACCTGTCCCAGTCGTCCCTCGACTTCTCGCCGTTCCGCACCTCCTCCTGTCATTGAAGAAGAACTAGCAGACTACGATGACAACTACAAGTACGATGAGGTTGCTGAGGCTAATATGACCGGAGAGCCCTGCGGAGATGCCTTTTGAGAATCGGTGATTCTTGATGTACAAGGGGGGTAATGTTACGGTCGCCCCGCTCTTTTCTTTCTTCCTTCCCTTCTTGGACTAGACCCTTCTCGATACAGCCTTGTTGCTGTACAACACGCCTTTTCCCTGCTGTCCATGTTGGCTGTGCCAACCTGTGCTTGTCTCTACGTTCCTGTGTCCGGCTGAACCTGTGACAGCCAATAGCCTTAGTTTCTCTTGCCTCATGTATACCGCACTGCCTCCATGAGGCTGTACGGACTGTAGTATATAAACCCTAGGGACAGCTCCTGTATTCCCCATTCTCGAGCTACCCAATCTAGCTTACCTCTGCTCTCTGATCGCTCTCATATCTCTATCAAGAGATACTCAGAACTCTCGACTAAATCCAGTAGACTTTGCTGGTTAGGGAACCGCTGTCCCTAGAACTAAGTCCCAAGTATCGACTGTGGGCACGACACAAGGAACAACCTTGTAAAGGACAAACGAACGACCCTTTGGGTTAGAACACGCCGAGACTCAGTCTCAGCGTAACAGATGAGACGAACGTCTGGATTGCAGGGGGAATATCTCCGTGGGAAATAAACGGATCCACGTCAGAACTTGACAGGCAGATAGACCACGCTCTAGGCTCTCTGACAGTATAGTCACGTGCCTGATAGCTTTGGAAATGGTGGAGCTATTCAAAATATCGGAATGCCAGCACTGGGCGCCTAAAAATGACATTTGAGCGCTAACGTTGTTTCTTCTCTTCTTTCCTTCATTTCTCCTTCAATTCTTCAGCTTCTTTGCTCGTTCTGGTATGGGAGTTGGACTGCAGTAAATTGCATTCCTTTCTCATACCATAATGGACGTTATTCCTCCAGTTTCTTCTGCTTCTTGGCAGTTCTTGTGCGATAGATAACTGTCAGCATCAGCAGTCGTCTCTTGCATCAGGATAGTCTTCTTGTGCGATAGATGCCTACAATGAGGCTCCATCGTGCTCATCCTTCGCCTCAGGATCATTTGATATTGATGTTATCTTCCATGTTCACTGTACCAAACCTGTTTGGTGCGTGACACCGCCCACCTCGCTACCCTCCAGTCCAACTCTGAAGTGAAGGGAGCAAACTCCTGCTCAGGCAAGGCTGCCTCCCCCATAGCCATATTGCCATTGGCATCCTTGCGGCCATACATAGCCCTCCATCTTTCATGCAGGGTGTGATCCATCCTGATAGCCCTGCCAGTGCTAGGGAAAGGGTCTTCTTCAACACGCTCATCTATGAACCTGTCAGAGCCATCCTGTGGGTTGAGATGTCCTTGGCAGGAAGGGCCTGGATCTAAACCATGGTCAGGCAAGCTATCTTCCAGGGGGATGAAATCGAAAGCTCTGCCAACGAAGTCCTCCACCATGTCAGAGGGATCTTGTTCATGGTGAGCTGAGCCTCGGTGTATAGGGACCTGGAGCTCCTCCTCTTGGCTTGCCGATGTATCATCTCCAATCTGTGATCCAGGTATCTTTAGCTCAGAAAGCTTACCGAGCCTATACCATGAGCATTTCTTGGCTGATTGCAGGTGAGCTGTGAGCCCTTGAGTGGTTTTGAGGTGCTTATTACAGACTGGGCACTGAGTAGCGCTGTCAGTGTTCAATGATTGAAGGATGGATCACATGCTGTCAAGCAAGGAGAGCAAAGACAAATGGGCATGGGACAGTAGCTGAACAAACCTGAATTTGAAAACAATATCTTACATTAGACAAGGTTTCATAGAAAATGGAACCAAATTGCAACAAAACTAGTATACAAACAACAAAACTGTGATAGGCTTTAATAAATAAGACAAAGTATGTGATAAGGGCTGTAAACAGACCTATGGTACCGCAATGCCTTATGCAGCCCCTGCTTGCTTCATCCTTGAACCTTTGCCAGATTCTTTGGCCATTCGTTTGCGAGAACCATGCAAGCGTCAAGAAGTCATCCTAGGCATGGATGCAGGCCTTAGCATTGAGCTTCCATCCCCTAGAAGGGGTTCACATATATTCCTGGCATTCAAAAGTTGTTCATAGCGGGCCCTGGCCTGCCTGTAAACACCATCAGATGGACGACTGTCCTTTGCTGGATCAATGCCCTCCTGGATTTCATACAAAATGTCCATCATCTGAAGGTACTGAGCATCAGGAGGAGGGAGAGTCCCTTGACGAATATCGAGGTCAGTATCTTCTTTGCTGGAACCTGCAGCACGCCATTGAAAAAGAGATTGCAACTTGATAAGGCCTTGGATGACTGCTGTGTGTTTGGCAAAGTATGGGGAAAGTGCTGCCCCTACTATTGCAGGTCTGATGCAATTTTTTGCTGTGGCAATTCTTGAATGATCCAGCTTGTGTATCCCAGGCTGTGCCCATTTGGGGACATACAGCTGATGACATAAGGGATTGTCATCATCATTGACAATGGGTCGTGTTTCAGAGGGGGACTTGTCAGGTTCTAGAGATGAAGTTGCTGGGCAAGACTTGATAGGGGGGGGGCATCTTCCACTGGCGATGATGGTTGAAGGGGCCATTGATGTTAATGCATATGATCCATATGACCCAAAAGAACACTTCCAGGTCATGGTTGAGCCGATGGCATACTTTGGGGCTTGTGTGTAGCAGCTCAGCAGCCTGGAAGGGATAGGTACCCTGAGAGAATATCAGGCAAGCGTCTATGGTATAAAATGGAGGAACCTACTGTTACAAACCCAGCACTGCTGTTGCCAGACTTGGCCAACCAGTTGACATCCTGCCCCAGTCCCCAAGCATGCCAGGTTGTTGTGGATATGCAGTTGGGTCAGCTGCTTGTGGCCAGTCAGGGACTGCATAGTCACTGCTGGCCCTTTTGATCCGCATCCATGCATTGGAGTCACTTAGATCAGAGTGGAGAATCTGTCTCCTCTTCCAGGCATTGTAGTGACCTGATTGTACCCACTGTCGATGCTATCACTCTTTAATAGAATTTTGTTACCTGCTGAAATGCCCATAGTCACATTAAAACACTCCCTGACACATGAAAACCACATAATAGGGATTGCACACATCAGGAAAGACACCCGGATATGCTGCCTTGGCTCATACAATCCAAGGGAAATGGATTCTGATTCTGTTGGTGGTGTCTTCATGGCCCCCTCCATCCCAGGTGTTGCACTTGACAAACTCATACTTATGGCATATAGGGATGCCAGGGAGGTTCTTCTCTTGGTCCCATTTGGCATCTGCAGGAAAAGTCCCTTGACATTTACTGAAGATTTCATATAGATCTCTGGAGCCAAATATAGCCTGTGTCCTCATATCAGGTTCTTGCTGGTTGCAATGACTGTCCTGAAGCAGCTGATGAATATCGATGTCAGTGAGCCACCCAATATGAAGCCAGCAGTCCTTTAAAATGAACTGGTTGCCTTGCGTGTCTCTGATAACCATGATTTGCATCCCTCGTCCTTGAATACTGGACGACATGAAGAGGGGCTGGATGATCTTGTACATATCCCCTGCAAACTTGACCATGAGGTAATCATCCAGTGCAGCAAAGATATGTTCATCATATCCAAGCCATGGCAGGCGACCTAACGCGAAGATGGCAAGGATGTACATGAACTCCTTGGGATGGTCATGAATGTCAATCAAATTGGAGACAGCACTGCCTCCTCTTGTAAACTGAAGGACCCACATCTCCGAGCCACATAGTGTAAGTCCTACAAAGTACCTGCGATCCAACTGGGAGGACAAAGTGAAAAAGGCCTTGTCTGCAATTTGAATGCATGCTTCTTCATCCAAGTGAGGGCCGTACTTGACCTCGCAAACACTTGCCAGCGTCTTCCAGCTAATTCTTGTGGCTGGGTCAGCATAATTGGCATGCATCGCTAAGTTGGGTTTTCTTCAGTTTCCAATGAGTATTTTGTCGTAGCATAACCAGCTTCTGTGGGTGGGAACATGGGGGGGTGACGCTATTTGCAGTGCTTCAGTATAGATGCCCGCTGCCACATGTCCACATGGTATGAGCTATGACTGGCAGCTTTCTGGAGTGGAGGGGCTTACGGTGTTGAAGAAGTCAGTAATCTTTTGCTCAGCCTGGGGTTGAGGTGCACTAGTGTGGAAATCCAGCGACAACCACCTTTTCTCTTGTTTCAAATATGTCCCATTCAGGGCAAAGGTTTTGAGTGCCACAGCTAGCATGAAGGAGCTCATTTGTTAAAAAAAAGGGAAGCGGAAGAAAGTGACGATACCTACTTAATACTGAATTGGGAACTGGAAGTGCGGTCTTGGGAAGCAGCTGTTTGAGCTCCATAGCATTGCTGAAATCTTGCATTTCCTGCTTCACGAGGTCGTCGATTTTGTTGTGCAAAGTGTCTTGTAGATGTCATGACTGTGACATCCGATCACCCTGTACCCTATTGTCTGATCGCGTCCACGCGTTCGCCGTCTGTTTATAGTATGTACTCCCCTTTTCCGTTTCTCTCTATCTGTCTTGTAGCACCACCAATCGGTGAGCGCATTGTCCAGTCTGTCTCCCTGTACGATTATCTAATATGTTTCCTTTCTTGTTTCCGGTCACTATACGTTCCCATCCTGTGTCATTACTAATACATTATCTATCGGTAATCCGGTTATCGCACTTACCATACTTACTCAGCGTGCAGCGCGACTGCACTCGTCGTTCGTCGGTAATCCCGACTCCCCGTACATTGCCTCATCTGTTCTACTTAGTATAAATACCTAGATACTCGGTCTGTTGTAGTTTCAGTTCGAATATTGAATAAGATACTTCTCCTCTGTTCTCCCTTCGCACTCTCCGTCTCAGTCCTTGTGTGTCAGGATCGGTTCTCCTCAACGATCTTACTAGGAGGTCCAGGGATGCAGGGGACTAATGAGGAGGTAAGTCCAGACACTAGTAGGTGCTAGTTAGTGTGGACAATCAAGTCCGGGTCATATGGACGAAGTCCGG
>Ga0307518_10003340_pt1 | contig 11592 bp, 5 predicted proteins | sample 25_EM_MG_FD_203889 | JGI IMG/M metagenome (GOLD analysis project Ga0307518, IMG submission 203889) | Populus trichocarpa ectomycorrhiza microbial communities from riparian zone in the Pacific Northwest, United States - 25_EM | ecosystem: Host-associated > Plants > Roots > Unclassified | place... | reverse complement strand
CCACGCAGAATTTAGCTTTGGTTAAAGGGAATCGCTAGATGGGATTTCAGGTTGACCGAGCTACACACCAATTTTTGTTCTTGTTAGATCGCCAGATGGGATCTCAGGTAAACCCAATCAAAAGGGCCAGTCACCCCTGAAAAAGACCATTTTGAGTATGTGTGGGCAGGTCGCCCGTGAAAATAGATCAGTGTGAGTGAGTGGGCTGGTCACCCCTGAAAAGAGACCACTTTGAGTATGTGTGGGCAGGTCGCCCATGAAAAGAGACCAGTGTGAGTGTGTGGGCAGGTCGCCCCTGAAAATAGACCACTTTGAGTATGTGTGGGCAGGTCGCCCGTGAAAATAGACCCGTGTGAGTGTGGGCAGGTTGCCCCTAAAAATAAACCAAAGTGAGTATGTGTGGGCAGGTCGCTCGTGAAAATAGACTAGTGTGAGTGTGTGGGCCGGTCGCCCCTGAAAATAGACCACTTTGAGTATGTGTGGGCAGGTCGCCCGTGAAAATAGACCAGTGTGAGTGTGTGGGCAGGTCGCCCCTGAAAATAGACCACTTTGAGTATGTGTGGGCACGTCGCCCCTGAAAATAGACCACGTTTCTTCAAAAGGGGCAGGTCACCCAAGATAATGAGATCATTTTCTTTTTCTTTTCTTTACAAAGTTTACTATGCAAAACATTGAGGAGTTTTGCTTCGTAAGCATTGTAAAGAGGGGGCATCTGTTGTTACCCAATTTTTGACCCACCTTTTTGATAAAAATTTTGAAAAATAAAAAAAATGGCGAAAAACAACGAAAATCCAAAAAAATATGTTTTTTATATGTTTGCATCGTTTTTAGCATTTTCAACGTCGTCTAAAAAAGAATTTTAATTTTCAGAAGTTTTCGAACGCGTTTGACTTTTCACGCATTGTTTTTAAAATCCTTGATTTTCCTCATTGAGTCGACGTTGATATTGCTCGTTTTCAAAAAAATACAAAAAAAAACAAGAAAAATCAAAATTTACAAAGAAAGAAAGTTGAGGGACCAATTTTGAGGGCCGGGCAACATTTTACCTATAAATATAGGTCCAAAACTCAAAAGAAGGGGGGGCAATTTTGCAATTAAAGGGGGACGCAACACAAAGAAAGAAAAAAACCCTAAAAGTTGAACTCCCTCTTCTCCCTCACCGAAAGGAGCCGCCGCTGCCCCTCCCCTCTGATTTTTAGCATTTCTTCTCTTCCTCCCCGGCCATCTCTCTTCCTTTTCCTTGGCCAGCAGCCATCCTTAACCGGTTCCCCCCTCCAGAGATCTTCCCCCTCACTCTCCCTTGCCCTCTGGCCCTTTTTCCTTCTCATCTTCCCTTCCCCAGCCGCTGACCAACACCCAACGCCCCTCTCCTCTCTCAGCCCCCTACAGACCATCTGCTCCTCCCTTGCTCTCTGCCAAGACAAGCCAGACCAGCCTCCCCTCACAAATCAGCCTCCACCGTAGCCCCATCTTCCTCTCCCCTCTCCCAGCCAGTTCCACTCTCTCCATCGTCCGCTGACAGCCTCTCCAGCCGCTGCCTCCCGTGGCCTTGGGAAAGCCAATCGGAGAGAAACCCCCACAGTCCCAGCAGCGCCGTCCACACTCCCTCGGCCGGCTACCAACAGCAACGGAGAAGCAGCTCCACAGAACCGGCCTCCAACAGCAGCCAGCACACGGCTGTGCCCACAGACCCGCAGCAGCTCCCTGCGCCCAAAAAACACTTCCTTCTCCTCCAGGCCGAGACCCTCAAGCACTGGCAGATCCGTCCACCGCCACGACCGCCGCCACCGAGACACAGTCGCCTGATCTGCAACCTGAGGAAGAGAGAAGACAGAAAAAATCAGACCAGGAGGAAGAGAGAAAACAGAAGGAGAGCAGATCTAAAAAGGGGGAGGAAGAACCGAAACTTTGCTTGCGTTTTTCTTCTTTTGCAGGTGATGGTGGTTGTCACCGCCGACAGGGAAAGGAAGAGGAGGAAGACGCTCCAGGCACCCCTGTTTTTTCAGGTTTTCCAGCGGCGGCGCGTGAACCCACGCGCCGCCAGTAGCGGTGGCTCATGGAAGGATGCGCCGCCACTGTTCCCGCCCCTAGAAATCCTGTTGAACACTATTCCGGCTTGCAGAAGGTGTTCCCTGTAAATTCCAGAATGTTTTGGGGCTGTTATTGTAATTTTAATGTATTTTTTTGTTTATTTGTTTTGAATTTTTATTTTGTATAGTGGATGTAAAAAAAAAAAGAAAAGAAAAGAAAAAATATAGTAAAGAAATGTGTGTGTTGTTTGTATTTTTTATGTATCTTATTGAATCAAAAGGAAAAAAATGAATTTAATATTTTAATTTATATGCACAAATATCTAAAGGACAGATAAAAATCATGTTGTATTTTCCATAGAAATGTAGAACATGTATCTACATATATTTTGGGAACTAATAACTGATTTATCAAAGCCTTAGAATTGGGCTAAAATTTTATTTTTTAAATCATATCAAGTCCACGAAGCTTGAAAGTGAATGTGTGGTGTGTATTTTGTTTATTATGGTTTTTTTTTAGGATAAAATTGCGAGAATAAAGAAGAATTTAATATTCTGATTTGCTCACGGATAAAGAATTATGAACTTACATGTAAGTGTAAGTTGTATTTTCTAAAATTCGATGAATGAACCGAATTTTAAAACTTTTTTAACACATCAAGTCCACGAAGCAGGTTACCTCAGGTAGGGTGTGTTAGGGGTGCTAATACCTTCCCTAACCACAACCAGTCCCTTACCCGTGAATCTTTGACGAGACCAGTACACCCGGGTTTCCTAGTAGCCCTCAATTAAATACTAGGTGGCGACTCCCAACGATGTAATCAAAGCAAACGAGAAGATGAAAGAATCGCCAGCCCGATGCCGCACGGATTTTCCGACGTGCGACAGAATGGCGACTCCACTGGGGACGGTATTGTTTTCAACATTATTGGACTAAGCTTTGTATATTTGATGTGTTTATGTTTTTGCATTTGTTTGTTTTTTTTTTCATTTTGTAGAATTGTCTCATGCATCACATAGTGTAATTTTTTAAAGCACACACAAGCTTCAGGTTAGGAGGGAGACTAGCAGCTTACCTTACGACTTTTAGTCAAGGTTTAAGTTTGTGTAAACCCCAACTCTTCGTTGAGTGCTTAGACTGGTAATAGTTGGACACGTGCCATCTCACTGCCTACTGGCCCCTATATTGCCTTCAAGAGGGTAATCACTGGGACAACGAGAGACCCTTTTTAGAGACCAAGTAGTAAACCTACCTTTTGTCTCACTTTAAAAAATTAGAACCTGCCTTTAGGGTGTATGCTCCATATACATTGTTTTGCATCCAAGCAAGCCCTTCTTGAAGCATCTTGAACTCCAGACTTGTGGGTGACATAATGACCGTCGCTCAGAAAATTTTCATTGTAGAGTTTGTGCAAGAATCAAGATTCTTGTTTCATCATGCAAGAGTTGTGATCATATGTCACCCCTCGAAGGGCGAGTCCATCATATAGATTAAATGTTCATACATTTATCATGCATGTACCGGGTTGAAAGGTAGGTTCCCTCACACAAGCTGTGCTACACGCGATTGAAGGAAAGATGATGGAAGCAAAGAAAGATTCAGATATAGGCTCATTATCAAAATGAAGTTGAGAGCATCAACGATGAAGTAGCTAGACTCAAATCTCCTTGAACAAGAGTTGGGCATCAAACGGAAAGAGAATGTCGGTGCAGTCTTCTGTGGGAGCACTGCTTGTCCACGTCTAATTGAAGCTGCACCTCTCCTTTTCAGTCATGAACAGCAACAACAATGCTTTTAGTCATAAGCTAATGACAACCTTTGCTCTTGTTCAGTTGCACTGTTAATTTTTCATCGCCTCCACATCTTTTAATGGAACCAAATAACTACTAGCCTCATATGCATGGTGCATTAGTCTTCTTTGAAGTTACCACAATTGTGAGCTCAATTCCAGTTCAGCAACAGGATTAAACACTGAACTTCCACGTTGCAGAGCTCTCTGTAGAGATTTATTTGCGGGGAACGCAAGAGAGGATGTAGTTTCACATGCTTTGAAAATTTCTCCCACCAGTGGCACCAGCAAAACATTGTAGCAGGGAGAAGAGTCAGATCTAGTCTGAAAAACATGAGTAGACATCAAACTTCAACGTGGCAGAGCTTTCTCAGCAGAAATCTGTTTATGGGTCTGCAAGTGGGAAACCCAAGAAGGGATGCAGTGGTTTCAGATTGTCCACAATTTTCCCCTACCAGTATCGGCATTACAACGCAAAAAAAGGAAGAAAAGACAAACCTGGACTAAACAACATGAAGAAGACTGAAACTTCAACAGAGCAGAACTCCCTTTGCAGATGTCTATTTGTTCCACTGTCTGTGAGGAATCGAAGAGGAGATAGAGGAGCTTTAGATTCATCGGGCTCTCTTCCAGTTTTGACAATGTGTGATTCCACACGTTTTTGTTTTTGTGCACTACCAGGATTCCTTAGCTATTGAGAGGTTTCCAACAATCCTAAAACAACAACAATAGCATTGGAAGATTGACATGAAGTTGTATGAATTGCCAAAAAAAAAAATGAACAAGCTATCAAGATGGGAAAGATTGAAGGTTCTGCCAAGGATTCCAGAACAATGATGAGAGATGAATCAAAGAAAGACTCTGATGGTGGGAAACCTTAATTATGTGGTCTAGCCAGGTCTTGTTGTATCATCGACCACTCCAATGTCTTTGCCAAAGATAGACATTCCTTTGCCATGTGAGTTTATTTACCAGCATCTGCTAGATTTCAGACTTTTACCTGACTCCGACAAATACCATGCAACCACCATTTTCTAGGTGGTTTAATCCAGACAAGAGATGTGATGTCATTATGGGGTCCTCAACCATTTCAAGTGAACAGTTGCAAGAATTGCAAGAATTGAGTCCGAAAGTTGGTGAGCAAGAGACAAGTGGAGTTTGTGAAGGAGGGTATCATTGGCTATATTATCCCCCAAACATCTTCAGAATAACATGCGATCGAAAGTGCTTGGCAAAACACAGATATTGCCAGAAAAGCTGATTCAAGAATGGTGATGAACTGTCAATCATATTGTTATGGAATTCTGCATTTTTGTTTTGGGATCACATCTCATCCTTTATCGAAACATGTCTTATTTTTGTCTCTTTGTTGTTTTGAAATCAACGGATGTTTAGCATTTTATTCTGATAAAATATTTTGATCAAACTCCAACATGCAATGAAGGTTAATCAATCATGAAGATTAAAAGTGTTTTGATTACAGAAATGACTCGATGCTTGAAAATGACATGAGGTGATCAAACAATTTTGAACCCATACCTCCTGAAACTGAGCCGCACGTCATATAGCTATGTTTTAGCAGTATGCATAATGACATGTAGTGGATTCGGTAGTTATGGACTCGTGAATCATGATTCTTACAAGTCCAAATCATTACACTGGATGGAGTCAAAATTTATCGGTTCTAACCGACCTTGCTTAAAATGAGAAAATGCCATTTTTGATATCCCTTCACTTTCTAAAAATTATATCCCTTGTAGTCCCATTTTGAGCTGGATAGAATATTCTTTTCATAAAAACCCTGACTAGGATCACACCCCACACTGGGGGCAGATGAGAGATATGTTGGAGACATTGATATAATTAATGGATAAAGGGGGAAGGCTTAGAACAAAAGTCCAATGACTGAGAGAGAGCTAAAAGAAAACACATAGACTGGGGGCATATAAGAAAGTTTTGAGGAAGGCTAAAAAAAAAAAGAGAGAATGAAAAAAAAAGGAAGTTGAAATTGCCTTCACTTAAATACAAGTCAAAGATAAAGGAAGGAAAACGCCTATCAAGTCTATGAAGAGCAAAAGAAATTTCAATCAAGGAAAGGCACAACAAAAGTCAATACCAGAAAAAAGACTAAGGTGTAAACGTGACTTTTGGTTTCTATTATAAAGCCTATGATGTTATCAAATGATTGAGGTTGGTTATTCATCAAGGAAAGGTGGATTTGCATTATTACTTATGTTAAGAAAAGTCTGATCTTTGAGGTTAGAAAGGTTATATGGCGTTTCCTCTATAAAGACAACAATAGAAAACGAGTTGATGAATAATTGATGTTGATCCTAAGTCTTTGAAACCCTCAAACACCTTTTGAGCCTGTGAAATTCCTTTCTTTCATAGCCATGAACCATAGCCTGCATTACGTGCTTTTAAAAGCCCTTTTTAATCAAGTAAGCAATCTGAACCGATAAATGGCGATCTCAAAACTTGAAGAGTTGTTCCATAAGGGTCGTGACTTCATGGATTAAGCTAGTGGTTATTATGCATGCTGATAAAATTGGTGCTAAAAAAGAAAACAATCTTTCTTGATGAATCCTCAAGTTTTGACTTGAGCCTTTTGTTTCTTGAAATTCACAGAAGGTCACCTCATCGTAGACCATCGAAAGGTATACCCAAGATCAAAGATTAAAACTGACACAAAGAACCATGAAAAAAGTCATTTTAATCTTACAACGGGTCATTTCTATTTTCAAAATACAAGACAATCAAATGACTACATTGAATAACGTGTGTTGGATCTTTGACCAAACAAGCTTGATTTCCAAAAATACTTTTCAAAATTGACATCTCTCTAATTTCATTCCAACAACTAGACTTTGGATAGACATGATCTTTGGAGTATGAGAGTTGATTCCAGAATAGAAAGATTGTCAAATAAGAAGAATATCGATCGAGTTTGCAAAATCCTTGATAAGAATGACATCAACACTTCTTAACACTCCTTGAAAAGTTGACCACCTAGGGGCAATACAGTGGACCCTGAGAAGGAAAACAAAAGGTATTCAGATCAGCTGGGGGCAAAGAAAGAATCGAACGATAAGTTGGCGAAGTCCATCAAAGTCATTCTTAGCGATCACAAAAGTCATTTGGTTATAGATAGAAGAACGAGCATGTTCAGATCAACTGGGGGGAATGTTGTTCAAAGACAGTCCATGATTTAGTAAACTTCAGCAGTAATTGATGAGCAACGCTGCACTTGAAGGATAATTTCATATCTTTATCTTGGTTTATCATCCCCAACATAGCTATGACTTTTGAACGATGTTATCACATAGTCGCATTTGAATGAATGTTGGAAGGCTGCACCCACTAAGACTGACTGTGGGGCCATTTGTTTTGAAGCTCAAATGCGCACTTCACCGCATGAATATGGGTGATGAACATCATTGATGATGCCAGTGCATTTCTTTTCATGATCTGATTTGACAAGCTGAGAGGAATCCATGGAGAAGAACATTGACTTTACAACGATGAGTTTTTTATTGCAAGCTATGAGATGCATGTCTGAATGACTTGGCAGTTTCCAAGAAGGTTGATGATAACATATACTTGAAAAGTATTGTTTCAATTGGGCAAGTTCATGACTAGTTGACAATCTTGATGGGTGATGGCATGAGGCACACATCAGAGGATAATTCTCAGAAGAATCCAAAAGAGAAAATCCTTTATGATGAATCAAACAACACCACACTTGGGGGCAGAGTCCAGCTTGATAAACAACGAGAGTAGTAATCGTCGTGGACAGCCTAAGATGGGCATTGTACTTGCATTTAAGTGGAAGGCTAGCACGCAAATGAGCCAATGCATCGAAAGAACAAAGAAAGCTTTGGAATGCAAACAAAGGCACCCTATGACGATGGATCATCGAAGAGGGGGGGACCTATATTTCAAATCAGGTAAGGATGCATGCATGCCATCTAACCTCAAAGTACTGCACATACTTGTGATTGTTACAGGAAGATCCTCAATGAAGTCCAGCAAGATTGTGGACAAAGAAAGAATCATTGAGTTGATGATAACAAAGAATCGGTTTAGATCCTGGAACGAGAAGAGAATGAGATGAACCCTGCTAGTAGGAGAATCTCAAAGAAATGAGGAGATCAACCCTGTCATCAAAAGGAGTCTTCAAGTCAACCCTGCAATCAGGAAGCGCCGTTTGTCAGCCTTATCCTGTCAGGACTTCGCCTGCCAAGTCTTTTTGCCAGGTAAGTCACATTTTTCCATCTGGGTAGGTCACCCATCATAATGAGACCATCTTTATCTGGGTAGGTCACCCATCATAATGAGACCATCTTTCTTTGGGTAGGTCACCCATCACAATGAGACCATCATTTTTTCCACTTGGGTAGGTCACCCATCATAATGAGATCGTTTTTAACATTTTTTCATCTGGGTAGGTCACCCATTATAATGAGACCACTTTTTATATTTTTTTGGTTTTGGTTAAAGGAGGTCGCCAGATGGGATCTCACATAGCTTTGGTTAAAGGGAATCGCCAGATGGGATTTCAGGTTGACCGAGCTACACACACAGATTTTGGTTCTGGTTAGAGGGGATTGACGAAAGGAATCTCAGTCTATCCTAACCATACAGGAGTTTCGGTTCTGGTTAGAGGGGATTGGTGAAAGGAATCTCAATCTATCCTAACCGCACACATGAGTTTTGGTTCTGGTTGAAGGGGATCGGTGAAGGGGTCTCAGTTCAGCCCAACCACACAGATTTTGGTTCTGGTTAGAGGGGATTGGCGAAAGGAATCCCAGTCTATCCTAACCGCACACAGGATTTTTGGTTCTGGTTGAAGGAGATCGGCAAAGGGGTCTCAGTTCAGCCCAACCACACAGATTTTGGTTCTGGTTAGAGGGGATTGGCGAAAGGAATCTCAGTCTATCCTAACCATAAAGGAGTTTTGGTTCTGGTTAGAGGGGATTGGCGAAAGGAATCTCAGTCTATCCTAACCGCACACAGGAGTTTTGGTTCTGGTTGAAGGGGATCGGCGAAGGGATCTCAGTTCAGCCCAACCACACAGATTTTGGTTCTGGTTAGAGGGGATTGGCGAAAGGAATCTCAGTCTATCCTAACCATACAGGAGTTTCGGTTCTGGTTAGAGGGGATTGGCGAAAGGAATCTCAGTCTATCCTAACCGCACACAAGAGTTTTGGTTCTGGTTAAAGGGGATCGGCAAAGGGATCTCAGTTTAGCCTAACCACGCAGAATTTAGCTTTGGTTAAAGGGAATCGCTAGATGGGATTTCAGGTTGACCGAGCTACACACCAATTTTTGTTCTTGTTAGATCGCCAGATGGGATCTCAGGTAAACCCAATCAAAAGGGCCAGTCACCCCTGAAAAAGACCATTTTGAGTATGTGTGGGCAGGTCGCCCGTGAAAATAGATCAGTGTGAGTGAGTGGGCTGGTCACCCCTGAAAAGAGACCACTTTGAGTATGTGTGGGCAGGTCGCCCATGAAAAGAGACCAGTGTGAGTGTGTGGGCAGGTCGCCCCTGAAAATAGACCACTTTGAGTATGTGTGGGCAGGTCGCCCGTGAAAATAGACCCGTGTGAGTGTGGGCAGGTTGCCCCTAAAAATAAACCAAAGTGAGTATGTGTGGGCAGGTCGCTCGTGAAAATAGACTAGTGTGAGTGTGTGGGCCGGTCGCCCCTGAAAATAGACCACTTTGAGTATGTGTGGGCAGGTCGCCCGTGAAAATAGACCAGTGTGAGTGTGTGGGCAGGTCGCCCCTGAAAATAGACCACTTTGAGTATGTGTGGGCACGTCGCCCCTGAAAATAGACCACGTTTCTTCAAAAGGGGCAGGTCACCCAAGATAATGAGATCATTTTCTTTTTCTTTTCTTTACAAAGTTTACTATGCAAAACATTGAGGAGTTTTGCTTCGTAAGCATTGTAAAGAGGGGGCATCTGTTGTTACCCAATTTTTGACCCACCTTTTTGATAAAAATTTTGAAAAATAAAAAAAATGGCGAAAAACAACGAAAATCCAAAAAAATATGTTTTTTATATGTTTGCATCGTTTTTAGCATTTTCAACGTCGTCTAAAAAAGAATTTTAATTTTCAGAAGTTTTCGAACGCGTTTGACTTTTCACGCATTGTTTTTAAAATCCTTGATTTTCCTCATTGAGTCGACGTTGATATTGCTCGTTTTCAAAAAAATACAAAAAAAAACAAGAAAAATCAAAATTTACAAAGAAAGAAAGTTGAGGGACCAATTTTGAGGGCCGGGCAACATTTTACCTATAAATATAGGTCCAAAACTCAAAAGAAGGGGGGGCAATTTTGCAATTAAAGGGGGACGCAACACAAAGAAAGAAAAAAACCCTAAAAGTTGAACTCCCTCTTCTCCCTCACCGAAAGGAGCCGCCGCTGCCCCTCCCCTCTGATTTTTAGCATTTCTTCTCTTCCTCCCCGGCCATCTCTCTTCCTTTTCCTTGGCCAGCAGCCATCCTTAACCGGTTCCCCCCTCCAGAGATCTTCCCCCTCACTCTCCCTTGCCCTCTGGCCCTTTTTCCTTCTCATCTTCCCTTCCCCAGCCGCTGACCAACACCCAACGCCCCTCTCCTCTCTCAGCCCCCTACAGACCATCTGCTCCTCCCTTGCTCTCTGCCAAGACAAGCCAGACCAGCCTCCCCTCACAAATCAGCCTCCACCGTAGCCCCATCTTCCTCTCCCCTCTCCCAGCCAGTTCCACTCTCTCCATCGTCCGCTGACAGCCTCTCCAGCCGCTGCCTCCCGTGGCCTTGGGAAAGCCAATCGGAGAGAAACCCCCACAGTCCCAGCAGCGCCGTCCACACTCCCTCGGCCGGCTACCAACAGCAACGGAGAAGCAGCTCCACAGAACCGGCCTCCAACAGCAGCCAGCACACGGCTGTGCCCACAGACCCGCAGCAGCTCCCTGCGCCCAAAAAACACTTCCTTCTCCTCCAGGCCGAGACCCTCAAGCACTGGCAGATCCGTCCACCGCCACGACCGCCGCCACCGAGACACAGTCGCCTGATCTGCAACCTGAGGAAGAGAGAAGACAGAAAAAATCAGACCAGGAGGAAGAGAGAAAACAGAAGGAGAGCAGATCTAAAAAGGGGGAGGAAGAACCGAAACTTTGCTTGCGTTTTTCTTCTTTTGCAGGTGATGGTGGTTGTCACCGCCGACAGGGAAAGGAAGAGGAGGAAGACGCTCCAGGCACCCCTGTTTTTTCAGGTTTTCCAGCGGCGGCGCGTGAACCCACGCGCCGCCAGTAGCGGTGGCTCATGGAAGGATGCGCCGCCACTGTTCCCGCCCCTAGAAATCCTGTTGAACACTATTCCGGCTTGCAGAAGGTGTTCCCTGTAAATTCCAGAATGTTTTGGGGCTGTTATTGTAATTTTAATGTATTTTTTTGTTTATTTGTTTTGAATTTTTATTTTGTATAGTGGATGTAAAAAAAAAAAGAAAAGAAAAGAAAAAATATAGTAAAGAAATGTGTGTGTTGTTTGTATTTTTTATGTATCTTATTGAATCAAAAGGAAAAAAATGAATTTAATATTTTAATTTATATGCACAAATATCTAAAGGACAGATAAAAATCATGTTGTATTTTCCATAGAAATGTAGAACATGTATCTACATATATTTTGGGAACTAATAACTGATTTATCAAAGCCTTAGAATTGGGCTAAAATTTTATTTTTTAAATCATATCAAGTCCACGAAGCTTGAAAGTGAATGTGTGG
>Ga0307518_10003338_pt1 | contig 11594 bp, 17 predicted proteins | sample 25_EM_MG_FD_203889 | JGI IMG/M metagenome (GOLD analysis project Ga0307518, IMG submission 203889) | Populus trichocarpa ectomycorrhiza microbial communities from riparian zone in the Pacific Northwest, United States - 25_EM | ecosystem: Host-associated > Plants > Roots > Unclassified | place... | reverse complement strand
TCAATCTTTATTCATCTTGTCAACAAAGGATTACACAATATAAGTGTATATGCTATGCACAATGATTGTATGCTACACAACCAAGGCTTAACAACCTATTTATAGACAAATATATGTGAGTTGCAAGGCACAACCATGATCCCTATTTTTCAGGACATAGTGGGGCACTTTCTCCCCCATGTTCCCATGATCTTAGTAGCTTGTAGAGCAACCCAGTTCTGCCCCCATGTTCTCATGGTCTGGATGTTCACAACTGCCACCACTAACCCACAATTCGCATGTCCACCTGGCAGTCTCAACCGCTAGTTTCTACTGCATCTGCTGCGTTTGCTTGGAAGGTCCATGATCCAAGCCCCATGTCCATGCCAAGTCAAAAGCTCAATGACTCGCCCAAATCGTTGCATATTGTTTTCAAAATTCATCGCTGCCTATACAAGGCCGTCACTGTCTATCACTGTCAAATTCTAGGCATTGTGCATTCATTGACGCATCCTCGCGCTTAAATCTCTAACAAACCACCCCTTCCAAAAGAGTCTGACTTCTCGTCAAAATAGAAGTGATGTATTCTTGCACCTGATCATTGAATTGCCACAAATCTATATCCTTTTCCCATAAAACCTCTGCATTTTTCTCTCATTTCACTAAAAATTCAGTTTGTTGATTCTTCTTATGTTGGCTGAGTCGATGATGATCCATGATCTTGACGATACCATCGTCAAACTATTTGTGAGTCGTAGGAGGAGCTCTTTGCGACTTACTTCATTTTGGATCCTTTTAAACTTCATGAAAAGGTCGCAAGTAACTTACGTGAAAAGTATAATGAAGCTTTAGTCGTTCGGGCAGCTTCAACAGCCCACACCTTTTCTATGATGTCAAAAGGTTCATCGTCTCTCAGCACCAACCCTCAATGCTTCATCTTCCCCATAATTTTCTTTCAGATTTGTGGAGTTAACTTGAGCAACACCTTGTCGCCTTTACTAAATTCCAGCAATCTCGCTTTTGGTTAGCGTATTTCAACATCCTTTTTCTTGCTTTACGCAAGCTATCTTAGGCTTCATTAAATAACTCTTGCCACTCCATCGCAAATCTATACACCGCTAGACTTTTCCCATCAGATTTCTGCACTGCAATCTCGACAGGAGTTTGGGGTTTTGCCCCCAAAACCAACTCAAACGAACTTGCTTTTATTGTCAAGGATTTTTTAAAATTGTAGCAAAACTGCGCACTATCCAGCAACTCCAACCAGTTTCGTTGCATCGCTGTCACGTAGTGTCTCAAATATTCATCCAATAGAGCATTTATCCTTTCCATATACCCATCGATTTTCAGATGATTAGTAGTGGAAAACTTTTGCCTTGTCCCCATCATGTTAAACAACGCTATCCAGAATCTGCCCGTGAATTGCATATTACGATCACTTACAATGTCAAAAGGTACTCCAAAATACTTCACAATGTTTCAGTAGAATAACTCAGCAGCCACTTCAGCTGTACACACCGTCGGGGTAGCCACAAACATTACATCCTTGATGAATCTGTCTACGACAATCATGACAGTGTTCATGCCATCCACCTTTGGAAACCCAATAATGAAGTCCATCAAAACTGATACCCAAGGCTTGTCTGGAATCGGTAGCAGCTATACCAAGCCTGCCTCTTACTGCCGTAAGGTCTTGTCTTGTTGGCATACTAGACAAGTCTTGACATAAAGTTCTACGTTGTCATCCATCTTTAACCAATAATAAGTTTGAGATAAGAGCAACCATCCTTTCCCTACCTAGATGTCCAGCCCACTGCGCGTCATGAGTCTATATCATTAAATATTTCTGCATCTCTCTCTTTGACAAAAAGATTCGACCCCTCTTTGCATAGAGTAGGTCTTGTTTTAGCCAATAACTATGTATTGTCCCTTTTCGTACAAAATCAACCAGCTTCTTGTATGATGTATCTTCCCTAGCAGCTTGACAAAGTTGACCCAGCATGTCTGACGCCACTTGAACAATAGCAAGGATAGTAGCGATTACCACATGTCTGCTAAGTGCATCCGCAACTTGATTATGCCTTCCTGGTTTGTGCTCCCATACAAAGTCATACTTGGCCTAGAATTCTTGCCACCGAGCTTGTCACTACGACAATTTCTTTTATGTCATAAAAGAGATGTTAGCAATGTTGTCAGTCTTGACAATGAATCTTGACCCCAATAGATATACTCTTCATGTGCCAAAGCAGTGTACCACTATAGTCATTTCCTTCTTGTGAGTTGAGTATTTCTGTTCAGCGTCATTTAACTTGCAACTCTTGAAAACAATTGGATGTCCCTCTTGTACGAGCACTCCCTCAATGGTCCTTCTGAAGCATCAATATGTACTTCAAATGACTTCTCAAAATTAGACAGCCCTAAAATTGGAGTTGATGCTACGCTGTCTTCAGCTTCTCAAAAGCTTGTTGGCAGTCAACAGACCATTCCCATATCTTAGAAGATCTGAGAGAAGAATTGTCTTCTTGTTATAGCCCTCAATGAATCATTTGTAGTAGTTTGCAAGCCCTAAAAATGATTTTAACTCCGGGACTGTCTTTGGAGCTGACCATTCAACGATGACTTGAATCTTCCATAGATCCATCTTTATTTGTCCCTCCCTAATTAAGTGACCTAAGAACATAATCTTAGTTTTTACAAACTCACATTTTTCTCTCTTCACATACAATTCATATTCTTTCAATCTACTTAGAACTTTAGAAAGATGAATTACATGATCTTCTATGTCTCTACTATAGATTACAATGTCATCTAAGTAGACTACAACAAAGTTGTCCTAAAAATCATATAAAACATTATTCATCAGATTATAAAATTTTGATGGAGCATTTGTTAGGCCGAATGGCATAACTAGAAACTCGTATGAGCCCTACCTCGTCACACAAGTAGTCTTTTGCTCGTCACCCTCAGCAACCCAAACTTGCTAGTATCCCGATCGCAAGTCTAATTTTATAAAGATAGAGGCTCCACACAATCTGTCCATCAAATCTTGAATAAAAGAAACTAGATATTTATTTTTTATGGTTACCTTGTTAAGTGCCTGGTAGTCCACACACATTCGAAGGCTTTCATCTTCCAATTGCTTCCTTAATTCTACCAATTCCATTAGCAACATTCGATAAGGGGCTTAAGATGGTGGCTTTGTTTCCGGCACCAACTCAATCCGATGGTTTATGGCCCTTCTAGGTGGGAGTTTCTTCATTAGCTAAGGCGACATCAGATCCTCAAATTGCTTTAGCAAACTAGCAATTTCATTCGGCACCTCCTTATAATAGTCTGCTTTCTCATCCACTATTGTCGCAAGAAACACTTCTCCACTTTTCGTAATACTTTCTCAATAGCAATGGCCGAGATCAAGCTTTTTCCACCCCTAATGACATTCGTCATTGCGACATTGCAACATGGGACAAAACATGGGCATCCCTCACTTGTAATCATGACTCCATTGAGATACAACATCAAAACAATCTTGGATTTTCTCAAGAAATCAAGACCAAGAATAATATCGTAGTCAATAAGATTTACAACCAACATGTCCTGCTTACCTCTCCATTAATCTAGTGTTATTGGCACATCATAAGGCACTCCTGCAATTCTTTGTGCCTTGGAGTTTACTGCCTTCATTAATGTATGGCTATAACTCAGCCACAAGCCAAGTTCCTTCACCAATCGATCAGCTATAAACATGTGAGTTGCACTTGAATCCAGCATAGCCCCAACGTCTTTGCCACCTATCCCAATTCTCATATATATATATATATATATATATATATATATATATATATATATATATATCAGATTGTCCGCAAACCCTAATTTCCCTTTTCGCAACGCATCAATCATTGCTAAGTCTTAATCAACAAGTCTTAACACACATATAGGATTGACTTGCGTAACTACCCCCTCATTCCCATCGCTATCTCTAACCCGAATAACATTCAACTTTTTCCTCTTCGGGCATTTCTTTGTAAAATAAGGACTATCACAAATGAAGCTAGTAAAGTTCGATTTAGTACCTTTACCTTGTGCACCCATTAACTTAGCTTTGCCCTTATCCATAACAGCCTTCGATGCACCCCCATCAAACTTCTTCTTCTTCTTCCTTTTCTTTTCCTCCTTATCTTTTTCCCTAGACTTGAAAGAGGTTGATGTATAACCCTCTCTAGTAGTTGATTTAAAATCAACTAAACTTTCCGAAACAATAATAACGGAGGATAGATTTTTTATATTCTGTCGTCTTAGTTTTGTTTGCGCCCAAGGTTTAAATCCAAACATGAAGTTGAATAACCTGTCCTCCTCAGACATATTCTCAATATTGAGAATCAAAGAACTAAAATATTTAGAATACTCATGAATTGACCTTTCATGTTTGAGCCTTTTCAATTCCTCTTACGCAATCTAAGATATGTTGTTCAGAAGGAACTGCTCTTTCAGCTCCTGTTTAAGACGATCCCACATCTCAATCTTTGGAGGTCCAACACTTAAGTCCTCTTTGGTTCTCGTCCTCTACCAAAACCTAGCATCAACGGTGAAATACATCATGGTGAGATCAACTTGTTCAGCTATGCCGATCTTTGCAACACTAAAGTATTGCTCCATGTCCCATAAAAAATTCTCAAGTTCCTTGGAACTTCTTGCCCCACCGAAAGACTTTGGTTCAGACACTTTAGGCTTATATGTACTTACCCCAATTGGAGTGTTTGTTATTGCCTGTTTAAGAATGGTTATGGTCTCTTCAACAGCTTCCATTTGCTCACTCGATTCTTTCGCAAGAGAAATGTACGAACTCTTAGCCCTTTCAGCGCTTTCTATAGCTTCCTTCAAGTGATCAATGATAAAGCGTTATTCATCTTCTTCCTCGTGCCTTATCAAAGTCTCAAGATGCATCAATCGTTTTCGGATAACTTTCATAACTTCGGGTTGCACAATCATAGAATCAACCACGCATTGATACCAATTGTCACAGGGTTAAATTTTTCACCTTAAAATTTAGCCCTATACGGCAGTCTAGTTCCAACTAGACCAAGTCTTGCCTTTTTTTTCACTTGTATTTGTATATAACTATGTATTTTGCTCACCCAAAGGGGTTCCCATAATTTCCTTGTCGTAAGAAAATAATATACACAAGTAAATGAACTCAAAGCACAACGAGAATACAATAAGATCTCTCAACCTTTATTAATCTCGTCAACAAAGGATTATATAATATGAGTGTGTGTCCTATGCACAATGATTACATGCTACACAGCCAAGGCTTTGCAACCTATTTATAGATAAAAAAAAATATACAAGTTGCAAGGCACAACCATGATCCCTATTTTTTTAAGACATAATGACACACTTTCTCCCCCATGTTCTCCATGAACTTCGTGGCCTATTTTCCAGCAAGTAATGGGCAGTTCCTCCTCCATGATCCCATTATCTTAGTAGCTTATAGAGCAACCTATTTCTGCCCCATGTTCTGCCCCCATGTTCCCATGATCTTGATGTCCATAAATGTCACCACTGACCCACGATCTGCATGTCCACCTAACAGTCCCAACCGTTAGTTTTTGTTTTGTCTGATGCATTTGTTTTAAAGGTCCATAATCCAAGCCCCACATCCATGCCAAGTCAAGAGCTCAATGACTTGCACAAATCATTGCACGCTGCTTGCCAAATTCATCGTTGCCTATGCAAGGTTGCCGATGTCCATCGCTACCGAACTCAAGGCAGTTTCACTTATATTTTAACTTTCTTAGGTTGGTTTTATCATATTTATGGATCCAAGGGTTTTTACCTTTTGGGTTCAAATTACTTGGTATCAGAGCGAAGCCCTAAAATTAGGTTTTCTCTATTCATTTATTTTTAAATTATTGCATTTTGTTTTTCAATTATTGAATTGTGGCAACTAATGTGTATATGTGTGTGCATGTGTATTCTATCAAATTTGCATACTATCAAATCAATATATTTTTTTAAAAAATTGAAATCACAAGTTTTTGTTATTGCCACAAAATCAAAAACTTATAATTCTTGAATTCGGTACTTGAGAAAAACCACAACTTAGATTTACTAAATTGGTTGTTTTTATTAGTGGGTGTTTTTTATTGAAAACTTGATTTTGGGTTTCATATTAGTTTTTATTTCATTTCAAGTATGATCAGTGTGTAATGTTTTTGTTTGCAATTCCAATTGTTTGAGTCTACACTTAGTTTTCAGATTTTGTTAAGTCATTCTTGAATTTTTTTTTCAATTTGTTCTTTCATTTTCACATTTATTTTTATTTTTTATTTCATATTCATTTCTTAATTCACTTTCATTTTTGTTTTCTTCATTCTTAACTATCTTGTTCTTACATTCTAATTGTTGGAAGTTACGAAACTTAAATTTTCTATTGTTGTGTTTAGTTTCCCTAAAGAATTGAAGAGGAAAACACAAAAGGTAAAAGGCAAAAGGTGGGACTATTATCGTGAAAACCAAAAATATGAGTGAAACACGAAGGGAGTGACTTATTTTGAGTGTAAACACATAAGGAAGTATGTCAGATAATTTTTATTACTAACATAAAATCTTGAATTTGACAATGTATTTAAAAGAATAGGAATCACTTAAAAAGAAGAATGAGAACATGTTCTTTCTATTATGAGCAATGTAATAACAATTAAGAGGATGAATGTGATGTTTGGTAAGGTGCAAAACCAAATAGAAAGACATGAGGCCATGATTACAAGTTTGTGAAAGGGGTAATCTCAAAGGGTTCCTAATGTCAGAAGACTAGAAAGATGTGCTACTACACCTGTGGATAAGTTGGTTGATAAGAATGAAGATGAAGAAGTCAAAGACTTTAATTATACATCATTCATCTAAGGTGAAAGATTTTGGGAACATAAAAATCATGATGATAAGGGATTTTGACAATTTGGATTTTAGCTATAGATGAGTAGGAAGAGATATAGGTTACGTGATGTATTGGACAAAAATTCAGAACGTATTAAGATGCAAATTCTAAAATTTTATGAGAGGAATGATCCCGAAGCATATTTAGAATAAGAGAAGAAAGCGAAGTTGATCTTTGATTGTCATAATTGTCGCACGTGAGCAACGTCGCGACGATGTGTCCACTCTTATAGGTTTGAAGTAATAAGGAAAATGGAGCAGACAAGGAATTCTTGTCTTTTATCCATGAAAAGTGAGAATGAGAGTCGCCACCGAGTATTCTTGTCACTAGGAACCCTAAGGTAAGCTGCATCATTTAATTGTATGATAAAAAAACTAAGGTCTTGTTGTGTTTTCTAATTGTTGGTCTGTCTAAGGCTTAAGAAAAGTCATTCTCCGTAAGAAGACCCTTATTTTATCGGGTAAAAGTTCATCCGTTTTAATGTCTATATAAAAGAAACTACCTTTTTAATATCAGGAATACATTTTACATATAAATTCGTAATCCTAGATACTAAGAGAAAACAAAATATTTTTTGGGTGTTTTTTGAAATATTGATCTAGCTCTCATGACTTTAATAAACATGTTATTAAAGACAAAATGCATGCTAAAATATATTTTAATTTTTTTTTCTATATGAAAATACAATATGATTTTTTTTTTCTTTGAGAGACTTGGTCGTATGCATGAAAACAAGACATTTTTGTTTTATAATTTTTTGCAAAGTTTCAACGAAAATCGGGTATTTTAATATAAGACTTGTATCTTTATGGTATAAAAATACAAACCAATAATAAGAGAAATTGATAAAAACAATATGTGGGAAAATCATAAAAAAATTTGAAAGGATTTTTTTCAGAAATTTTTGGACTGGGCCGGACCCGGCCCAACAATTTTGGTCTGGGCCGGCACTACCCAGCTTAGTAAACAGTGGAGAACTCTGCACTATTCAAGCAGAACATTAGAGGATGATACTGGAGAAGAAGAAAAGGAGGAGGAAGAGAAGCGAATCTGCGGTGAGGTGCTGTCTTTCATGGTGGCGATGTTGTGGTGGCAGATGGTGGTTCAAAACAACGGTCCTCCTATTTTCTCCTGTTTCTGCATTGCCTTTTCTTTCTGTTTCTGTTCTCCCACTTCTATATTTCTTCTTCTATTTCTAACGGTGGTGGTGGTGTTGTCGATGGTGGCTCAGGGTAGTTTTTCTAGCGGCAACGAAGGTAGTCAAGCTGGTGGTGAAGGTTTTGGCAGTTGGAGGTTGCGGTGGAGAAAGAGAGAGAGCAGAGAGGTTCGGCTGGCAGCAGAAATGAGGGGGGAGGCTGGTTTTTTTGTCGATTTTGGACCCAATTCTCCCCACCTTTGGATCATGAAAATCAAATTTCTTTATAGGTGATGGAAGAGGGACACTTTGTCTCTTCTAATGCCAAATCTCGGCCCTTGGCTCGACCCGAAAGCATCCCAACCATTGGTTCAAAGTAACAATGATAAACTGTCAGTTTTGTACAGGGAAATGACTGGTCGAGTTGACCACTTTAGGGCGGTGCCACCGCTTCTGAAGTTTAGATAAGCCCGAACGATTTACACTAACGTGTAGTTAGGTGTCACAGGATCGTTTGTGTGTAAGTTTCGTCCAATTTGGTGAAACAACGAGGCATCAAATGCCTTCAAAAGGAGGCCATTCGAGCAGCCTCTCTGAAGAAAAAGATGAACAATCATCTTTCAAATGACGCTGTTTTTGCCAATTATGCCTTAGTCCTTCGATTTGTATTTATTTCAAATTACACCCCTGATTGGCTTCAAACTTTTAATTTTGTTCATTTTTACCCCCTGACAAACTTCATTTCAAGCCCCATATTTTAGCGCCTTTTTCCCTTTAGTACTTGGTTTCGGATTTATGCGATTTGACCCTCAATTGATCAATAAACTTCCAATTTCTTCAAGTTAACCCTTGATTCGGTCAATTTTGGTCCATCTATTTATGTGCCTTTTCCAGTTTGGTCCTTGGTTTCGGATTTTTTCAATCAAGTTTCTAATTGGCTATCAAACTTCAATATTTATGCAATTAAGCCCCTGATTTGACCAAATCAACTCTTAAAAATTGTAATTTGACCCCTGAACTTTAATTTCTTCCAATTAAAGCCCAAATTGACTTACAAATCAATTTCTCTTGCAATAAAACCCTTTATAAATTCAATTAAACCTCCAATAAAATTTAATTGAGTCTTAAATATATATTTTTTGACCTTTTCTTCTTCAAATTGAATTTTGTTTGTCAACAAGGCTCTTTATCAGTCAAAAATATATTGTTAAATTTTAATCTTTGTATTTTTTTAACCTCCTCAACCAATTTGTAGCTACTTTTTAGGTGCTCTGGCCTCCTCTTCTCACTGCTATTATTATTTTTGGATTTCTTTTGAATATATCTTTTTTTTATTTTTGTTTTGGAAGAGAAAGGCAATTTTGGGGAATAACCCAAAAATAGGTTATGACAATAATTATTCAGAAGAGAAAAATATAAAACATTTTGTAGTTGAATTTCTAATTATGTTATAATTTGATGGGATTAACTTATTTTGAGTAGGAAAAGAAATTATGAATGGCCTACTGACACATGAGATAAAATGAAGATAATCATGAAAAAGAAATTTATGTTGGAACATAATTATTTGGATTTATATCAGAAGTTACAAAGTCTAACTCAGGTTTCTAAAAGTGTAGAGGACTACCATAAGAATATGGAAGTAACTATGATTCTGTAAAATGTAAAGAAGGATCAAGAAGCTACCATGACTAAGTTTATGAATGGTTTAAACAATGGGATAATGAATGTGATGGAGTTAAAAAATATGATGCATATGGCTATAAAGGTGGAATGATAACTTAAGGAATGGCAATACTTTGTAAGTTTAGAATCTTGGTTCCTTTTTTACATGGAGACTGAATTATAGGAAAGAGAGGGCTTCTAAAACCAAGCTGAATATAGGAGCTAAAACTAACCCATCAAAAAGAAAAAAAGAAGTCTTCATTGATATTTAAGGTAAATTTGATACTTAAACAACTCATAATCATGATAATAAGTATTTTTTATATATGGAAATATGTCATATAATGTCTTAATGTCTAAACAAGATAATTATGATTTTACATGATCATAGGGAGATTATATCCAAAAGTGATAACAATGATGAGGAGATGCCACCACTTGAGGATGCTAGTGCTGGAGATACAAAATATTTGGTTAAGGGTGAATCGCTTGTGATTAGACGAGCATTAAATGTGCAGATTAAAAGGATGATTTAAAGCAACAAATGAAGAATATATTTCATAAGAGATGTCATATCAATAATAAGGTAAGTAGTATGATTATAGATGATGCAAGTTATGCTAATGTTGTTAATACTACACTTGTTAGGAAGTTGAATTTGAATACAACAAAACATTATAAACCTTATAGACTTTAGTGGTTGAATGAATATGGTGATGTGAAGGTTAATAAATAGTTTTTGTTTTTGTTTTTTATTGGGAGACATAGTGATGAAGTCTTGTGTGATGTAGTTCTTATGTATATGAGTCATTTGTTATTAGAGGGGTTGCGATAGTTTGATAAGAAGGTTGAAAATGATGGGTTTAGAAATAAATATTCTTCTATAAAAGATGGAAAATCTATCACTCTTGTATCATTGTCACCAAAATAGGTTTACGAGGACTAATTGAAATTGAAAAAAGAAAGTGAGGTTGGGGGAGTGAAAATTCAATGATTGTCGTGAGGTTGGGGGAGTGAAAATTCAATGAATGTTAGATTTGACTAAGAGAGAAAAGAATAGAGAGTTGGTTGATAGTTGAGAAAGAAAGAGAGAAGGGAAATAAGAACTGAGAAAAGAGTGTTAAGGGAAAAATAAAAAAGCATAAAAGTTGTTATGCAAAAAAGAATGTTATTAATAATTTATATATACTAAGAATCATATACAAATTTGTGTTGTTTTTTCTTTGTTTCAAGATTATGAGGATGTATTGCGCATTTATGGTGTTTCTAATGGTAAAGTATATGTTTTGGCTAGTTTTGATATTTTAATGAATGGTTTGCCAAATATTTTTGTACGTTATTCACCATTTACTAAAATTATTAGGAAAATTATTGGTCTTATAACTATATATTTAGAGCTAATAAAGGTCATAGATGTGTTATATTTGAACTAGGTGATTTGGTTTTGGTGTATATAAGGAAGGAAAAATTTCCAGCTTATAGGAGATTTAAATTGCAACCTAGAGAAGATGGTCCATTTCAAGTTCTTGAATGAATCAATGACAATGCATATAAAATGGATCTTTTAAGTGGGTATAGTATTAGTACTACTTTTAATGTTTATAATTTTTTTCTATTTGATGTAGGTAACGATTTAAGGTCAAATCTTTTTATGAGAGAGGAAATAATTAGAATTATAAGGAAACATTGCATATAACGATTAGGCGAATTACAAAGTCAGAGGTAAAGAGGATTAAAGAAGCACTTAATGAGTTTATTCAAAATATTTGAGCTGATTCAAGTTTGAAGATTACAATAAAGGTTATTTGTTTCATAAGGTTTTTGGTTCTCCTACAAAGACAATGATTCTTTATTTGGGCTGCAGAATAGAGACTACAA
>Ga0307518_10003337_pt1 | contig 11598 bp, 3 predicted proteins | sample 25_EM_MG_FD_203889 | JGI IMG/M metagenome (GOLD analysis project Ga0307518, IMG submission 203889) | Populus trichocarpa ectomycorrhiza microbial communities from riparian zone in the Pacific Northwest, United States - 25_EM | ecosystem: Host-associated > Plants > Roots > Unclassified | place... | reverse complement strand
AGGTTTTTCACTAAGTTTTAATTTCAGAATCTGAATGTAGGCTAAATCAAAGTTAAAGTACACATATCAAGCTTTCCAAGAAGGCATTATAGGCAAAAATCCGATTTCGTTTGAACCTCTAATCAGACCTGCAAAATCGAACTGAAATCCTTCTTGCAACAGGATTCTCTACTTTCACACTACAGATTCAAACAAACATATCTTGAGCCTCGGACATTGAAATCATGTGATTTAAAAGCCCAATATCATCTACACATTTAGGACTACAACTTTTATGAAGGATGCCAAGTCAGATAAAATCTTTTTGAAGGCACAAATTCAGACGCAATTTGAAGGACAAGATTGGTCTCCTGATCTGACGAGGAAACTAACGACGCCGAACATCTCACTATAACTAAGAGTTTAACATAGAAACGGCGGGCTTTAGTACCCAAGAAAGGTGCAGATCAAACCACTAACATGCCATGAATTAAAGAATACCGTTGGGATGGTCAGATATTACAAGAAACTAAATAAATAAAAAAATCTAAGTTGCAGTAGAGTTTGAATTACAACAGAGTTGTGACAGCAGCAGAGTTGTGATAGCAGTAGAGTTGTGACAACAACAGAGTCTATTTTTCAACACAAATTCTAAGAGATTTAACTAACCTTAAGAATAAGATAAAGAAGAGAGGAGTTAAGTAGCATAAGAACTTCTAATTAGCCTAAGAATTCTGAAGAAATTTGGCAGTCAATGAAGAGAATAAATAGAGCAAAATATAGCTGAAATAGGGGCTCTGCAACATTCTTTTCTTCTTTGTTTTTGTCAATTTTCCAGCAACTATGAACTAATTCTTAATTTTAGTTCATGAGGAATACACAACATTTCCATTAGCAAGTTGTGAGAAGTAATGTTACCATGCATTGTAATTATTTCAGATTCAAGTATTTATTTTTTCTTGTTCAGAATTATGCTATTGATTGTTATTCAAGCTTATTGAATTGTTTTGAGATGACATGTACACTTTCTAGTTTCTTTCAATCCGTAATTGTTGTTAAGGTCTAGAGTAAAAAGCAAAAGAATTAATTTGATTGCCACAACTCTCATCTTGATTTATTAGGAAAGAATAAACAAAGTTATATTGTTAAGCTTTTGAACTTTTGCTTAGCATAAATGCACAAACTTTACTCCTAAAACTACTGCTAAGTGAATGAGAATTGCTTTCAATGTTAAATTCACTTGATGGTAAGAAATTGATTAAAGAGTTTTGTATAATTAATTTTTGCTCGTAATCTCATCGATTTCCCTCAGCTTTAAGGGATATCAAATTTATTTGCTTGACGTGAAAGAATATTTAATTTACTTCGATAATCAACAAATTTATAGGAATGGATGTGTGAACCCTTAAACTGAGTTAACGACATATCAATTTATTAATTTTAGAATTATCGTTTCTTTAATTTTTCATTTAAACCCCCTATTCTTTTCATTTCAGTATATTGTAGGAAGATTAAATGAAATTTTTCTTGGGTTCGACCTAGTTTTCACGATCATATTACAAATTTATTTTCTTTGTAATAGTTAAGTCAGAATTATATTTTGGAGGTTTCGATAACTGACTAATATATAAGAAAACTTTACCTAAGCTAGCCTATTTTCCTTTTTCATCTTCTCTCTCATTTTCTCTCTCCTAAAGATGATCTTCATTGCTAAACACTAAAACTTAAGCATGCATACAATTAATAAACCATCCGATCTTTAAGTAAGTACTAATGATGGAGGAAAAAAGCCTTAGGAACTGTTGAATTTTTTTTTTTGTCTTTTGAAGAAGATTGAATGAGAGGTCACTTACATTGGGGTTCTATGATAGGTTCAAGGCTGTTAATATAGCCTTGAAATCACGTTGTTATGTCATTGCAAGAGTACGATGACAAATATGCTAGCCACCTGAACTACTTAAGGATAAAGACTTAAAGTGACAATGAACCTCTACAAAAGCTATCTTTGTTCTAGGTTTTATAGGTTGTGTATAGTTGATGATGATAATATGATCAATCTTTAAGGGACACATAACCAATAAGTTCGCCCTCATTTAATATAAGTATGTTTTATCCTTGTGATTAGTGGTGAGTGGACCATATTTAACCAAGAGTGGTGCATTCAGGTGTAGTAGTTGGATTTAGGTCTATTAGCCTCATTTTGAGTTCAGTTTACTTATCGTCTCAGTGTGCCTTCTATTTAAAGATGTTATTATATTGAGCTCTATGGATATCCTAAGTCTAACTTGATGATAGATGTTTTGAAACCGTCGAGCATGAAGGCTTCTGGGAGCTAAATTCAATGACTCCCATTTCAGGAAAGCACTAGGTCATATGACATATTCATATTCAAATGGATACAAGCTTTTTTTAGACCTTTGATTTCTAATTGATCTTCGTGGCTTATCATTACTTTAGATTAATGTCTTCTATGAACCATATTTAAAGCATTATGACATAGGCCAGGTTGTTAGGAGTGTATAACCAACTTCTAGCAAGTGACTCAAATATTTAGTTTTGATGCATTATTTGAGTGTTGGTCCTGCCTTTTAGGCTCTATTGTAGTATTTCATAAGCTCTTTCAAGCTCTCTACTTACATTCAAGCTATCATATTAAAAGAAACTAAAAGGTCTTCAACTTTTATTGTAGCTTTATTACTGTGCACATAGACTCATTGTCATTGTGCCCCTGTAAACATATAACAATTAGCCTTGAAAGTGAGGTATAATAGTCTTTTTATTGTTATTTGAATGGTAAAATGATTGATATGCCTTTGGAGATAAAAATTAAAACAATTGCGGGCAAGGGCACCTTTGACTTTTTTTGTTTTAGTTGCACAATAAAATTATCATAATACCCTTGAATTAAAATAGCCTTTGCCTTGGGTTAAAGGGTGTTTTTGTGTTTTCAGTTTGGTTTTTGTTTTTTCTATAATTATCGAGTTTGACAAGAGGCAATTTATTATTTTGGCATATATAAAATATTATTTAATTTGAAAAAGTTGGCTACGTGGTGCTCTAGTGACGACGTGTATGGCAGCTAAACTTTGGCTTCCACAATTTTGTTTTCATCCTTACAACGTTACCTCCATTTTTGGGTGGCGTGTGTAGCAAAAATATATCGGTTTTTTTTTTTGTGACCATTTCTTTTTTTACTTCTTTCCTATCTCTTCCTAGGTTTCAGAGCCTTCCCCTACACATTTTCAAAGTAACCCTTTGATTTTTTCTTTTAGATTTGGTTTCTCTTCTTTTTTTTATTTTTGCTATTTTTTTATTTTAAATAACCCATAGAATTGAGATTTTCTTTCGATTTAACCATCATTTGGTTATCTCACCTTTTAAATTTGGTCCTCATTCTTCTGTTTGTTAATTTTTCTAATCATTCTCTTAGTTAAATTATCTTTTCAATTGCATCACTTCATTTTTTTATATCATTCTCTTGATTGAATTATTTTTTTCAATTGCATCCCTCAATATTTTAGTTTAGTTTATTTTATATTATATTTGATTCTTATTCTTTTTTGATTTCATCTCTCGATATTTTATTGATCGGGATTCTGTTAACATTTCAGGTCACGAGCTTGAAAGATTTGACTGGGTTATCTTAGATATGTTTTTAATGTTGTTTTTTACAATTGATTTTTTTATTCAATTCTTCTATGAGATTATCCTGATTTCATGTGCAGGTAAAGAGTTTCGCATGTTAATCTAACTCGACCCGGCCCAATATTTTTTTAATTTGTTGTTTTTCTTGTTTATTTTTTTTATCATATCATCAAATTAATTAAGATTTAACTTAACTCTCGGATTTCTCTTACTTTTTAAAAATGCTACCTTCACCTAAACAATTTTTCCATGCTTAAATAAAATTGGTCCGGCCGTGGTTACTGTTCTGTTATTCCTTCTATTCCTGATGTTTTGTTACTGTTCTGGATTTCTGGTGCATTCATTGTGATATATAGTGTTTTGCTGCTATATTGTATACATTTACTGATTTCTCCTAATATATGTGTGATTGCTTTCATTCTACTGTTTGGCCACCTTCCTCTGCCAGTACTCAATGGCGGGCTCACCTTGGTTTGTTAGAAGGATTCTGTTCATTTTTGCAGGTTAGCGTTCTTTGATTGCCCTAAGTGTTCGTAAGTAACTAAATATTAGTAGCTAGTCCGACTGGTCTCCTTTAGCCATTTCCTTGATGGTTTGGGATCTCTATCTCTCTTTCACAAACAATAAGCATTTTCTAGTATGCCTATGGAAAACTCCAAAAGCAATGCTCTTACAAAGCTTATTCTAAACAATTTTGTTTCCTTCTGAATGGTTTTACATTTTGCGAAACAGATATATTTTGATCAGGACACTGTATATTAAAATGGTTTGTCTTTGATCGTACTCAGCAACACTACAAAATGACCAACAGGGAACACATATTTACATTTTAGGGCAGTGCTCGTCTGCAAAATCTAAATAAGAATTTCCATCTATGAAATGTTTCATCAATGGCCTGGAAGAGGTCCAGCTAATATGGAACATTTAAGGATGAAGAAAACAACATGAGATATACAAATAAACTACAGTAGCTTCTTATCTGTTTCAAAATTAATCAAATTATCACGGATCAGCATGAACCATGCAATTGGTGAAGGCAAATTAAACAATCACGAAGTTAGAAAGGCAAAAAATAAAAAGGCAGAAAAGCAACGTAAAAAGCTGCAGTTAAGGTGCTAAGTCCCACTAAAAAGAGCCATGGTACTGGTAAGGGTTACAATTTAAAAAGATGTCAAGACAGCTAAAAGCCATGAGGGCATGCAAAAGAGCATCATTAGACTGCATCAGGATTAGATATAGAGTGTAATCTGCAGAGCTGAACTAAACGTTTAGTAGAAGGCCAGGTCTTCTTTAGTGGTTCATTAGAGTGCCGAATACACTTCTCTCGTCTCCAGCCTTTCACTGTAGGGATGAATACAGAGCAAACATCAGGGGCGCGAGTCTAACATTTTAAATTTGGGAGGCCATTGTAGAGAATTGACTTGCAAATTTATACAGACCTAGGGGGGATTTGAAATTTGTGTAAATTTTGGGGACCCACGGCCCTCTCACTTTTTTTTTGGGTTTGATATAATTGAGTTCGGTTTTAGTTATTGGTTAAGACGTTTAATTTGAGTTAATTCTTTAATTTGTTTTTAACAAAAAGGTTAAAATAATGTCGTTTTATAAAAACTCAACCCACAATATACATATAAAATAAATATTAAATCATATCTTTTATTATGCATACTAAAACATATATTCAAATAATTAATACTTAAACTAAAAACATGTAAAGCACTTGTTTAATAAAGTTTTTAGAATTTAATCAAGCTAAAATTCTTGTTGTTGTCAAAAATCAATTGTTTATCTTTAAAGCTTCATTATTCATCACTTGGTGTTAAATAACTTTCTTCAATTAGTCTCTCAAGATATCATCAATACCACCTTGTTTAGATGTACTCCTAAACAAGGTCTAATGAACTCAAATGAATTATATTTAATATTTCTCTACGAAGACTGAGCCTAAGATATACAGTAGAATGAAAAAGATAAAAAAATAAGTCTAAGAAAAAACAATAACAAAGGAAGGAAACAACTGAAGAAATTTCATGACTTTAATTTATAGAACTTGAAAACCAAAACATTAATTTTTCATTATTCATGATTGTTTATTAATTATGATGAATGTTCATAATTCATAAATGTTCATAGTTCAAGAATTACTCATAATGACATTCATTCTCATCACATTATTAATATATTGGTTAATGTACTAAGATATTTTAGGGATTAAATTTGATCAAACAGAGACTTAATAGCAAATATTCCTAATTAACTAAACTCAAGAAGCAAATATTTTTCTTTAACCAAACCCAAGCCCAAGCTCATGAGACAACAAGCCGACTGTCTAATCTACAAAACTATTTTGAATTTAAAACTTTTGCTACCCATAGGTTTTTTTAGAACGATTTTTCATTCACCTTTAATTGGTTTTTAAAATATGTCTATATTCTATATTAAAAAAAACTCATGTTGGATTACAAAATGTAAGTGGATCTCTCATATAATTTGGCCTTAAAAGGTCCATCACATGTTTTATTAACCAATTTCAACAACATCATTAACAAAATTAAAAAAAGTTCATAAATAATTTTTACGATAGATTTTATGTTTATACAATAGCAAACAATAAAATGGAAGATTAGATGTGATTGAGTAAGAAAAAAAAAAGAAGAAGAGAAAAGAGAAAGAAGAGTCATAAGTGTTGTTACTTCTTGAAGACCCTGTAAATGTGAACATGCAACATAAAAGGACCACACAAATGATCCTATTGAGAATTTAAAATTGGTTAGAGACATGTAAGTGACAATTCAGGTTGGCAAGGAATTAAAAGTCTATGTTCTAGAAGAAGATGTTGTGGCAAATAATTGAGAGCTCAATATCGGTAGCCAACTCTGTTGTTATCTTCACTCTAACTTTTCTCCTGTTGCCATTTCCTTGAAGGTTTGGGATCTTTGTCTCTCTTTATGATTGAAATGGTTTGTCTTTGAACGTACTCATAAATGCCACAAAGAGACCAGCATCTAGTGTTGACAAAATTATTCAAAATAAAAACAAATAAAGAGTTGACTTAGAGGCGTGAAAATATTATCTTTAAAGTATTTATTTGTTTCACATAGAGACAACATCTCTAAGATACAACTAAGTCATCTAAACCTCTGAAAGACTAAGAAAAGAAAATACTTGTTTTTTTTATATGTGTTCTCTGTGTAGTAACATATGTACTGTTAATGAAGTGTCATCTTTTGATATTATAAATATCCATATAATAGTATTAGGAAGCCTACTAGGAGAGCCTATTCATCATGGCTTTCACTTAATTCACTACATAATAGAAACTCATACTTATAAACACATAGGAAGGAGTGTTTCTTTCCAATGTGGGATAAATATTTTTTTCCTTCTTTATTCATTTACAAACTACACCAAAAATCCCCTACTGGTTTGTAATAAATATCTTTTCACTTGATAGAATTATACTTACAAGAATATATTTTGCAATTTAAACATTCAATTAGTGTTAGAACTTGAATACTACCAAAGCTATTGGTGTTCGTAGATTAAACCAAAATTTTTGTTGCAGAATCAAAGATAATGCACACATAGTACTACCTAAATTCTTGAAGAGGTTTGCAACTATTTAGCACTATTATGGCAATGTGATAAAATCTTATTTTCATGAATATTTATAAGAGAAAACCCTAATTTTTGTCAAAAGCAACTTTACTTTTATATTCATATAGGTGAAATTATATATGTCTCTATTACATATAACGCGAACTTTAAATTTCATTAAAGCCCAACACTCACCCTCCTTTACGTAATAGAACACACCAAATACTATCAGAATAGGGTTCAAAATTAATTATTACTATCCAACAAATACTAAATAGTAACTTGTTATTACGCATTAAACTTAGAGATAAACTTGTTGCTAATCCGAAGTTGAGTTCCTATTACCGGTATCTTTAATAACGACTTTCAACCCTATTCTACTAGTTGTTTTCCTTACCATATCTCTAGATAGTCCTTTTATGAGTGGATCCGCTAAATTATTTACAGATTTCACATAGACAATGATGATTACCCTATTTGTAATCAACTCTCAAACATATCCATGTTGAATGCTTATATGTCTTCACTTACCATTGTAAACGTTATTGTAAGCTCGAGACATAGTTGCTTCATTATCGTAATATAAAGAAATAACTAACATAGGTTGTGGCCACAACTTAATATCTAACAACATGTTTCTTAGGCGTTTTGCTTCTTTACCTTTAATAGTCATATCAATAAATCTTGATTTCATGGTAGAATGAGATATGCACGTTTGTTTCTTAGATGGCCAATATATTGCTCCTTCTTCAAGTGAGAAAATCCATCCTGATATGGACTTATTATCACTCGAACTAATTATCCAACTTGCATCACAGTATCCTTCTAACACAGCTAGAAAATCATAATAAAACAAGCCTAAATTGATTGTTCTTTTTAGATAACCAAATACTCTTGCCTTCTAATAATCCGTATTTGGCTTACATTTATATTTTGATAACTTGCATATAACAAAGCTATATATGGTCTTATACAATGCATAACATACATAAAACTTTCAATGACACTAACATATTCTAGTTGTGCTACCGTTTTATCAAAATAATCATTTAACTTCATACTAGAGTCAAATAGGGTATTAGCTTCTTTTATATTGAGATGCTTAAACTTATCAAACATTTTCTCGATATAATATAATTGATTAAGTGCATATCTACTACTGTGTTTCTTAACTTTGATATCTAAAATTGTATTCACTTCACTAAGATCTTTCATTTTAAAGATGGAAGTGAGATATCTTTTGATTTCAACTATTTCAATCATATTGGTGCTAAAGATTAACGTGTTATCTATGTAAAGGCAAATAATCACACCAAAATCTTTTGTAAATTTGGAATACATACATTTATCGGCATCATTGTAATTAAAATCATTGAACAAAATTACTTTGTCAAATTTCTCATGCCATTGTTTTGGAACTTAGGCCCCGTTTGTTTGCTGGAAAGTAGTTTTCTTTTGGAAAGTGAATTCGAGGAAAGTGTATTATTTTCTGATATTTGGTAGTGTAATGGAAAATAAGTTGGAAAACACTTTCCAGTGTTTGGTTATGTCATGGAAAATGAGCTGGAAAATAACTTATTAATGTTTTATTTTTTTCAAGTTTATTAAAATAATGGAGAACAAATCTTACAAATTAAAAAGTTGAATGAGAATGAAATTGAAAAAAAATATAATTTCATAAATTATCTCAAATAAAATAAATAATAATCAAAATAATTGAGATTAAATCTAACAAATAAAAAAAATTGAAAGATGAAGAAATTAAAATAATAATAATTACCATTTCATAAATTATTTCAAATAAAAGAAGTAACAATTAAAAGAATGAGGACCAAATTTGATAGATAAAAAAATTCAATTAAAAAAAGATAAGGAAAAAGCAAATAAAAATTATAAAAATGAGGACCAAAATTAATATAAAAATTAAATTCTAAGGGATGAAATTGAAAAAAAAATATTGAAAACAAAATATATATAACAATCAAAAGTTTGAGGACCAAATTTGATATAATCAGTAAATAATATGACTTTTCTAAATTTTTTTACAAGTTCTGGAAAGTGTTTTTCGCCCAAAATAAAAGGAAAACACTTTCCTGTAAACCAAGCCAAATTTTTCTTTGACTGGAAAGTGTTTTCCGTTGACTAACTTTTCTAATGACAAACAAACACAGGAAAGTTTGGAAAGTGGTTTCTAGAAAACCATTTTCCATGAAACAAACGCCCCCTTACTTTAAAACATATAATGACTTTATCAATTTATATACCTTTTTATCATTTCCATGAAGTATAAAACTCTCAGATTGTTTCATATACACTTACTCCTTTAAATCTCCATTTAAGAAAGTCATCTTAACATTTATTTGATGAACATACAATTTATAAATTAATCTTAATGCAAATAAAACTCTAATGTATGTAATTCTTGCCACTGAAGAATAAGTGTTAAAATAAGCAACATCCTTCTTTTGAGTAAAACCTTTGGCCACTAATCTTGTCTTAAAAGTTTGTGAAGAACCATCAATATTGTATTTTCTTCTAAACATCAATTTGCATCCTATTGGCTTAGAACCTGAAGGTAATCTACTAGGACCCAAGTATTATAAGACAATATTAAATCCGTTTTATCATGTACCATTTATTTCTAAAAGATAACGTCTCTAGAAGATACAGCTTCACAAAATATTTTTGGATCATCTTTCACATTTAGGATCATAAATATCTTTTTCAATACTATGTTTCTATTACTTTTCACTAAAAATACAATTAAATCAATAAAAATAAAATATATCTATGTTTTTTTTTCTAACGTTTTGATTCATTCTAGGTTCACATGAACCTATTACTTTTAGGTTTTTATATTTTTTTTATTAAAAATTAAGTTAGTGGTCATTATTTTTAAATTTAATTTTTGTGTATTTAAATTAAATATAAATTTATTTTCAATAAATTCAAGAGGCACATATTCAACTATCATATTAGTTTATTACAAAAGCCACGGTAGGGGATACTGAAGTCTGAAAGCCACGAGGGCTTCCTAAACAGTATCGTCGCATCGGGATTGGAAATCGAGAGAGGAACCAGAGCTGAACAAAAAGTTTAGCAGAAGGCTCATTAGAATGTCTAGTACACTTCTTCTCGTAGCCAGCCCTTCTCTGTAGGGACGAATTGAAAGGGAGTGTAACATTTCAATTTTGGGTGGGCCCTTTTAGAGAATTGACTTGAAAATTTATTCCGAACTACAGGGGGGTTTGAAAATTCTGTAAATCTTGGGGACCCAGCGACCTCACACACACATGATAGGTGATGGGTTTTTCCCCCCTATAATGCATTAGTCATATGTTCTTCATAGTTTATTATTTTTTTGTATATATAATAAATGAGTGTATTAATTAAAAGATAATTTTTATTGCCCCATGATGGTCTTGCATCAAGTGCTTCACAGTAGCGCATATATATATATATAATGTGCCTCATAGCAAATCAATTGACAACTAATTGTGTTTAAATCTGAGTCACATCATTAATTACAGATTAATCACCGGACCAAGTTCATGGCATGTACCGTGTAGGACCTAATTGGGTTTCTTTTTCTTTGTCAGATAACGAGGGAAATATATGGTCATGATTTATTTTGTTTTTTTTATTAATTATTTCCAGCCTATCTTTTCATAGGAGTGCAAAATCTCTGTCGTAAAATGGTAAATTAATCAAAGTGGATAGAAATTTGAAAAACTCCATCCGTACTTGTTAATTTGGGGCCAATCCATAGTCATAGCTCCCAAGTCCAAGTTGAGCACAGATTCCTTTTTAAGTTGATTTTTTCTCTAAAGAAAAGTACAGAGACCGATTCGCACATGCACATGCTATATATAGATGGAAAAATTCTACATCCCCACTAGGAAGTTAAATGTCTACCAGAAAGACAAAAATAACCAATGATTACAAGAATTTCAATTAAAATGCTGTTTTTTTCCTTTTATTATTAGAATTTTTTCTTATTATCGTATAATTAATAGGTTTCCCAACCCAATCATATTAAGTTTATAAGCCAAACTTAACATTGAAAAAAAAAAGAATTATGGTTTTTTATTAACCGAAAATTATAGGTGTTGGATATTTATTCAAAAGGGAGAGATCCATAATTTTAATCACTAAAAAAAAATTAATACACACACATATATATATGTTCACTTGTGATTCTCATGAGCCGGTACATGTTGTATAAAATCACATATATCATCGATGAAATTAAAAAAAATAAGATATATAAAAAAAATTACGATAATGTTTTAGGATAGATTTCATAACGAAGGATACAATTATGAATGCAATTAATAATTTGGTCACGATGGATATGGATGATTATAAAATATGATT
>Ga0307518_10003336_pt1 | contig 11601 bp, 7 predicted proteins | sample 25_EM_MG_FD_203889 | JGI IMG/M metagenome (GOLD analysis project Ga0307518, IMG submission 203889) | Populus trichocarpa ectomycorrhiza microbial communities from riparian zone in the Pacific Northwest, United States - 25_EM | ecosystem: Host-associated > Plants > Roots > Unclassified | place... | reverse complement strand
TGGTTCAGCGTCTTGCTGGTCATGCCCACGCCGTTGTCGGCGAAGCGCAGCTCCGCCGTGGTGGCGTCCAGCGCGGCGGCCGTGATCGTGATGATGCCGCGGTCGCGCCCTTCGAACGCATGCAGGATCGCGTTGTTGAGCAGGTTGCTGACGACCTGGCTGACGCTGCCCGGATACGAGTCGAATTCCAGCGTCTCCGGCACGTCGACGCGTACTTCGCAGTTGGCGCGGCGCAGCTGGGCCGCGTAGGTCGCCAGCGTGTCGCGCAGCACGCCGGCCAGCGCGAACGTGCGACGCTTGTCGGAGGTCTGGTCCACCGCCACCTGCTTGAACGACGTGATCAGGTCGGCCGCCTTGCCCAACGACGCGGCAATGATATTGCATGCCGTCCTGGCATCGGCCAGATGGGATTCCAGCGTGGATTTGCGCACGCCGCCGCCGTCCACCAGCTTGCGCTCGAAATCCGTCACCATGTCCGCCAGCGCCGTCGCCGTCAGCAGGCTGTTGCCGATCGGCGTGTTCAGTTCATGCGCGATGCCCGCCACCAGCGCGCCCAGCGCCGCCATTTTTTCCGACGTGATCAGGCTGGCCTGCGCCTGCTGCAAGGTCTGCACCATGCCGGACATTTCGCGGTGCGCCTGCTCCGCGTGGGCCTTCTGCTGCGCCACTTCGCGCAGGCTGTATTCCAGCCCCCGCCGGCTTTCGACCAGGGCTGCCTCCGTCTTGCGCCGATCGCTGACATCGGCCAGCACCCATACGCTGCCCTTGGCCGGCGCGTGCGGATCGAGCATGCGGCCGTTCACCATGCACCACAGGCTCTGGCCGTCGCGGCGCAGCAGTTCCAGCTCGGCATAGGCACGCTGCCCGCCAGCGCCGCACTGGAACGGGTCGATGCCGCTGTCTCCCGGCACGAGCGTCGTCGCGGGCCGGCCGGCCAGTGCACCGTGCGGATAGCCCAGCATCTCCTCCAGTCCGCGATTGCAGCGAACGATCTGGCCGCCGGAAAACAGCCCGATGCCGACGACGGCGCTGTCCTGCAGCGCGCGCAGTTCTTCCAGCGTGGCGCGCAGCCGGCGGGCGATGTCGCGCCGCCGCTGCAGCGTGACGACCAGCGCGGCGATCAGGGCGCTGATGAGGAAACCGCAGCCGCCGATCAGCAGGATGGTTGCGTACTCGCGGCCATAGCGCCCGCCGCCGTAACCCGTGAACTGCATCAGCCAGTGGCGCTGCCCCACGTTGAGCGTGGTGTGCGCCGTCAGCCCCGGCACGGCGGCGCGCGCGGGCCGGTCGGTGCGGATCTTGCCATCGCTGTCGTACATCAGGTTCTCGACGCCGGGCGGCGTGCTGCCGCCGTCGCTGAGGTAGCCCGCGTCGTTGATCTGCACGTGCATATCGCCCAGCAGGTGCGGATCGATCACTTCGCGCATCAGGTCGGAGACGCGGAAGACGATCGCAACAAATGACGTCAACGCCGCGCGGCGCTGTTCGACCGTGGCGAGCGGCGTGCCCGTGCGGTAGACGGGCAGGCGGGCAATGAAGCCGGGCTCGCCGCTGGCGTCCTGCACCAGCGTGATCCGTTCGGTGGCCACGAGGTCGCCCGTGTCGCGCCCCATCTCCAGCGCGCGCAGGTGGGCGGGGAACGCGACCAGGTCCAGTCCGAACGCATTTTCGTTGCCGCGCATCGGTTCCGTATAGTCGATCAGGTAGTGCTCGTCGCGCTGCGTGGCCGGATGGGGCTGGTAGTTCGGATAGCCGTCCGGCTCCAGGCTCGTGTCGCGCCGGGTCGCCTCGACGCGGCTGGCCAGCTCGGCGGCAGGCACCCGGCGCACGAGCTGGATGGCCTGGAAGCCGGGGTAGCGCTGCTGCAGGCGCAGCTCGCGGATGTAATGGTGGAATTCGGCACGGCCGATGCGCTCGTCCACGGCCAGCACCGCGCGGATGCTGAGCAGCGTGTCAAAATACGTTTTCAGCCGCGCTTCCGTGTCGCGCGCGACTTTGTCGGTATCGCGCGCAAAGCGGTCTGCGATCTGCACGTCCTGCGCGTCCAGCGCGAACAGGCAGGCCCAGGCCGTCAGGCAGATGCCGACGGTAAAGGCCAGATAACCATGTGCGCGCATCGTACGTCCTGCAGCTGAAAGGATGCGCTGACTATAGCACGGGGTAACGGCAGATTCAGCTGAGCAATGCCCGTTTCCGCGCGTGCTGTCTCGTCCATCCGACGGTCAGCGACAGGGTCGGCGACAGCCCGGCAGAGCGCACTGCCGGGCCATGCGACGGCCCCGCGGTCTATTCGATCAACGCAGGCGTGCCGTCTTCGAGAAACGCGCCGAAGCAGCGCGTGCATTCCAGGCAAAACAGATGAGGGATGCGCACATTCTTCTGGCGCAGGACAAGTTGCAGATGGCCGTCGCCGCAGACCGGGCAGGTCTCGCGCATCGTGCCACAGGTGCGGATTTCGTCCGCGAGATAGGTATCGTCGTAGCGCACGCCGTCGACCACGCTTTGCGGGTCGAGTTGCACCAGGTACAGGCCGGCCGGCTGGTAACGCTGCTCGGTCGAACGGGATTTTATCGGGTCGATCTGATTCATCTGATTCATCATCTTTCCCCCTTTACCTGCCAGCGGATAGCAGGCCTCAAAACGATAAGCCAAACGGGCGCCCGGTGGCAAGCACTATCCGAAGCTCAATCAAAAGCGGGAAATCGCTTGCAATTAGATAGCGCACTATTTATACTCGACGCATGGATACCAACAACACCCCCGACGCCCTGTCCCGCGTACCGCAGCTGGATCAGCAACTGTGCTTTGCCCTCTACTCCACCTCGCTGGCAATGAACAAGCTGTACCGCAAGCTGCTGCGCAAGCTCGACCTGACTTACTCGCAATACCTCGTCATGATGGTACTGTGGGAGCGCGACGAGCAGACGGTATCCGACCTGGGCGAGAAGCTGTTCCTGGACTCGGCCACGCTGACGCCGCTGCTGAAGCGGATGGAACAGGCCGAGCTGGTGTCGCGTACCCGCAGTGCCAGCGACGAGCGCCAGGTCATCATCGCCCTGACGGCGCGCGGCAGCGCCCTGCGTGAACAGGCCAAGGCCATTCCAGCCTGCGTGCTGGAAGCCACCCAGTGCAGCCTGGACCAGGTCGTGGGCCTGAAGGGCCAACTGGACGGCCTGCGCGGACAACTGATGAAGGCCGGCGGCTGACCTGGCCGTTCCGATGCCGTCCGGATGAAGGTCCGCATCGCTGCAACGAACGATGGTTGCGCCGCGCCGTCGCGTGTGCGCCACGCCGGCAGAGCCGCCGGACAGGCGGACGTCCGCCCGGACAGCGATGCTAGCAACGGCCCCGCCGGCGCGGACGTCCGGGCGCGCGTGCGGCCCGGCATTGTTTCAAAATATTTACAAAACGACTTGCCGCGCGTCATGTAACGAACGCTTAGAATACCCCGACCATTCCATAACTTTCAGTATGCCAGGGGTCTGATGAAGCGCTCTACCATTGCCGGTATCACCATCCTGTTGTGCACCTCGCTCAACGCCTCCGCCGCCGACAAGTTCGACGACAAGTTCCGCCAGCTCGACGAACTGCTGCCGACGGCCACGCCGTACCGCACCGCCTCGGGCGCCCCGGGCCACCAGTACTGGCAGCAGCGCGCCGACTACACGATCCGCGCGACGCTGGATGAAGCCAACCGCACCGTCAGCGGCGGCGAGCAGATCACGTACCACAACAACTCGCCCGACACGCTGACCTACCTGTGGGTACAGCTGGACCAGAACATCTACAAGCCCGATTCCGATGCCCGGCGCGTGCAGACGGCGCCGTCGCGCGAAGCGTGGACGAAGCCGCGCGGCGAGGACGGCGCCAAATTCGAAGGCCTGCGCAATACGCTGGTGGGCCGCGAATTCGACGGCGGCTTCAAGATCGCCAACGTCAAGACGTCCGGCGGCGCCCCGCTGCACTACGTGGTCAACGGCACCATGATGCGCATCGACCTGCCCTCCCCGCTGAAACCGGGCGAGCGCGTCACGTTCGGCATGGAGTGGACATACAAGATCAACGAGCAGAAGGTGCTGGGCGGCCGCTCGGGCTATGAATACTTCGACGAAGACAAGAACACGCTGTTCGAGATCGCCCAGTGGTATCCGCGCATGGCGGCCTACTACGACGTGGCGGGCTGGCAGCACAAGCAGTTCCTGGGCTCCGGCGAATTCACGCTGGAATTCGGCGACTACGACGTCAAGATCACCGTGCCGGCCGATCACGTCGTGGCGTCCACCGGCGAGCTGCAGAATCCCGGCGACGTGCTGACGGCCGCGCAGCGCCAGCGCCTGGAGCAGGCGAAGACGGCGACGAAGCCTGTCGTCATCGTCACGCAGGCCGAAGCCGAAGCGGCCGAGAAGTCCGTCAGCAAGGCGAGCAAGACGTGGCACTTCAAGGCGAAGAACGTGCGCGACTTCGCGTGGGCGTCGAGCCGCAAGTTCATCTGGGATGCGCAAGGGTACAAGAAGGACGGCACCAATGTGCTGGCCATGTCGTACTACCCGAAGGAAGGCAATCCGCTGTGGGAGAAGTACTCCACCGCGTCGATCATCCACACCATCGAGCAGTACAACAAGTACAGCTTCGACTATCCGTATCCGACGGCGATCTCCGTCAACGGCCCGGTGGGCGGCATGGAATACCCGATGATCTCCTTTAACGGCCCGCGCCCGACGAAGGACAAGAAGACGGGTCAGCTGACGTATTCGAAGCGGGCGAAATATGGCCTGATCTCCGTCATCGTCCATGAAGTGGGCCACAACTACTTCCCGATGATCGTCAATTCCGACGAGCGCCAGTGGACATGGATGGACGAAGGCCTGAACTCCTTCGTCGAGTACCTGGCCGTGCAGGCGTGGGAGAAGGATTTCCCCATCGGCCGCGGCGACCCGCGCGATATCGTCAACTACATGCGCTCGGCCAACCAGGTGCCGATCATGACGAACTCGGAATCGGTCCTCCAGTTCGGCAACAATGCCTATGCCAAGCCGGCGACGGCCCTGAACATCCTGCGCGAGACGATCCTCGGCCGCGAGCTGTTCGACCACGCGTTCCGCGAATACGCGCGACGCTGGAAGTTCAAGCGCCCGACGCCGGCGGACTTCTTCCGCACGATGGAAGACGCGTCCGGCACGGATCTCGACTGGTTCTGGCGGGGCTGGTTCTACACGACGGACGCCGTCGACATCAGCCTCGATAACATCAGCGAACTGACGGTCGACACGAAAAATCCGGAAGTGGAAAAAGCCTGGGCGCGGGCACACAAGGCCGAGGAGCCGGTCTCCGTCACCGACCAGCGCAACGCGACGATGCAGCGCCGCGTCGACCGCCAGCCGGAACTGCGCGACTTCTACAACGAGCATGACGAATTCACCGTCACGAACGCGGACCGCAATAAGTTCAAGGAAGCGACGGAGGAGCTGGAGCCGTGGCAGAAGGACCTGCTGGCGCAGGGCAAATACCTGTACCTCGTCGACTTCTCCAACAAGGGCGGCCTGGTGATGCCGCTGATCCTGGAGATCACGCTGAAGTCGGGTAAAAAATACATCGAGCGCGTGCCGGCCGAAGTGTGGCGCTACTCGCCCAAGGCGATCACGAAGGTGCTGGTGACGGACGAGCCGATGACGTCCCTGACGCAGGACCCGTACTGGGAAACGGCCGACATCGACACCAGCAACAACAGCTGGCCGCGCAAGGCCGCGCCATCGCGCCTGGAGCTGTTCAAGGCCGAGCGCAAGGTGCCGGACATGATGAAGGACTTCAATACGCCGCTCAAGGGCGACGAGAAGTCGGGCAAGGACGCCGGCAAGCCCGATGGCGCCACCGCCGGCAAGACGCCGGCGACGACGCCGGCCGGCGCGAAGCAGGAGGCCGAGCAGACGCCGTTGAAGCTCGATCAGCCGCTACCTGCGGGCAAGCAGTAAGCATGCGTATGCGCTTCGCAGGCTTCATGCTGGCGCTGTGCTGCGCCGGTGCCGTCCATGCCCACAACTACCATATGGGCATGGCGGATATCGGCTACAACGCCGCCACCGGCAACACGGAAGTGGTCCACACGTACACGGCGCACGATATCGAAGCGCTGCTGGCCAACCTGTACGGGCGCCAGTTCGACCTGGGGCTGGAAGAAGACCAGGACGTGCTGCGCCAGTACATCGAGCGGCAGTTCGCCATCAGCGCCGCGGGCCGGCGCCTGCCCCTGCAATGGGTCGGCATCAAGGCCAGCGCGGACACGATCACCGTCTTCCAGCAGATCGAACACACGGCCGTGCCGCCAGGTGCCATCATCACGGACGGCGTACTGACGGACTTCATCCCCACGCAGATCAACACCGTCAACGTGGGCGCCAACGCGGGCCGCGCCGCGGTGACGCTGACGTTTACCACAAGCCGCCCGCAACAGCCGCTCCCGTAATCCCGAAACCCCGGACGGACCCGGGTTTTGAGGAAACACCTGCCTCGAAACAGGGGGCTGTCCCGGGTTTTAGCCACATCCTTACACAAGCATGAAACACATCCTGCCCTTCGCCCTCGCCACTTTCTCACTGTCCGCCCAGGCCGACGACGCGCTGCTGCAGCGAGTCCTGATCGACGCCTCCCGCACGTCGCAGCTGGGCATCGCCGATTCGGCCGCCGACGGCAGCGTGACGCAGCGCCAGCTCGCGGCGCGCACGACGTACCGCCCCGGCGAACTGCTGGAAGCGACGCCGGGCCTGATCGTCAGCCAGCACAGCGGCGAAGGCAAGGCCAACCAGTTCTACCTGCGCGGCTTCAACCTCGATCACGGCACCGACCTGCGCACCACCGTGGACGACATGCCCGTCAACCAGCGCAGCCACGGCCACGGGCAAGGCTGGACCGACCTGAATTTCGTGATCCCCGAACTGGCGGCGCGGCTCGATTACAGCAAGGGCCCGTACAGCGCGGCGAATGGCGATTTCTCGTCCGCCGGCGCCACCGACATCAGCTACGCCAACCGCCTGACGCGCGGCGCGTTCGACGTCACCGTCGGCCAGGACGGCTATCGGCGCGCGCTGCTGGCCGACTCGCCGGCAGCCATGGGCGGCAACCTGCTGTACGCGCTGGAAGTGCTGCACAACGATGGCCCGTTTACGCGCGGCGACGACTACCGCAAGCTCAATGGCGTGCTGCGCTACAGCCAGGGCTACGCCAACAACGGCTGGCACGTGACGGCGATGGCGTATGGCGCCAACTGGAATGCGACCGACCAGATCCCGCAGCGCGCGGTGGCCGCGGGCACCCTGGGCCGCTTCGATGCGGTCGATACCACCGATGGCGGCAGCGCCCACCGTTACAGCCTGTCCGGCGCATGGCGTCGCACGACCGACGATGCGGCGTCGAAGGTGTCGGCGTACGTGATCGCCAACCGGCTCGCCCTGTTCTCCAACTTCACCTATTTTCTCGACGATCCCGTCAACGGCGACCAGTTCGCCCAGCCGGACCGGCGCGTGACAAGCGGCTTCGACGCCAGCCACACCTGGCACGTGCATGCGGGCGACGTGCTGACGTCGACGACCGTCGGCGTCCAGGCGCAGAACGACAATATCCACAACGGCCTGTATCGGACGGCCGCGCGGAGCGCGCTGGGCACGATCCGGCAGGACCATATCGTCGAATCGTCGGCCGCGCTGTTCGTCGACAACCATACGCGCTGGAGTCCGATCCTGCGCACGGTGGCCGGCCTGCGCGCCGACCATTACCGTTTCGACGTGGCGAGCGACCGTGCCGAGAACTCCGGCAGGACCGACGACACCCTGGTCAGTCCCAGCGTCGGCATCGTGCTGGGACCGTGGGCGCGGACGGAGTTCTACGTCAACGCGGGCAATGGCTTTCACAGCAACGATGCACGCGGCACCGTCATTGCCGTCGATCCGAAAACCAATGAACCGACACCGCGCGTAACGCCGCTGGCCCGATCGCGCGGCCTCGACCTGGGCGTGCGCAGCGAATGGGTGCCGGGCCTGCAGACGACGCTGTCGCTGTACCGCCTCGACTTCGATTCGGAACTGGTGTTCGTCGGCGACGCCGGCACCACCGAGGCGGGCCGCCCGAGCCGGCGCTACGGCATCGAGTTCTCGAACTACTACAAACCCGTCAACTGGCTCAGTATCGATGCGGACCTCGCGTATGCGCGCGGGCGCTATCGCGACGCGGATGCGGCCGGCGACCATATCCCGGGCGCCGTCGAAGGCGTGGCCCAGCTGGCGGCCACCGTGACGTCGCAGGGCCCGTGGTCCGGCGCGTTGCGGCTGCGCTGGTTCGGCCCGCGCCCGCTGGTCGAGGACAACAGCGTGCGCTCGCGCGCCAGCGCCACGGTCAATGGCCGCATCGGCTACCGCATCAGCCGCGACACGCGGCTGGAGCTGGAAGCGTTCAACCTGGCGAACCGGCGCGCCGCGGCCATCGAGTATTACTACGCCTCGCGCCTGGCAAGCGAGGCAGAGGCGCGGGACGACATCCACTTCCATCCGATCGAGGCGCGGTCGCTGCGGCTGACGCTGACGCACAGCTTCTAGCGGCGTCGTACAATAGGCGATCTCCACGTCCCAGAACCATCATGTCTGCCGCTCCCGCCTTCACTCCTCTCGAACAAGTCAGCAGCGCCTTGCGCACGCAGGGCTATGCGCTGCTGGCGCCGGCCGACGTGGCCGCGCTGGCCGGATCGCCGCTGGCCGAACTGGCGCGACTCGCACCGAGCTGGGACGCGCTGGAGCTGGACAACTACCTGAAGGACGGCGGCCGTTACCGGCGGCGGCGCCACTCGTGCTTCGTGCAGGAAGGCGCAGTGCTTTCGCAAACGGCGCACCGGGCGCACTGGCAGCCGGTCGAATACAACGCGCTGCATGGCGGCATGCACCGCATGTTCGCGCCCGTGCAGCCGGACACGATCGAACAGCCGGGCTGGCAGGGCCTGTTGACGGCACTGGGGCGCGTCTGCTCCGCCGTACGCGGCGAACGCACCTGGTATGTCGAAGCCCATCAGTTCCGCATCGATACGGCCGACGGCATCGGCCGGCCCACGCCGGAAGGCGCGCATCGCGACGGCGTCGATTACGTCGCCGTGATCCTGGTGGGTCGTCATGACATCAAGGGCGGCGAAACCCGCATCTTCGAAGCCGCGGGGCCGAACGGCAAGCGCTTCACGATGACGGAACCGTGGACGATGCTGCTGCTCGACGATGCCGCCGTCATCCATGAGTCCACGCCGATCCAGCCGCTGGGCGAGCACGGTTATCGCGACACACTCGTGCTGACCTACCGCGCCGGCGGATTCCAGGGCGAACAGCAATAAAGACAGTGGCATGCAATATGCAAGCCCGAATACCACCTGCGCGCGGCAGGCGCGCCACCGGCACGCCGATTCCGCTATAGTCAAACGCATCAAGCATTGGGGGGCAGTCCGTGGACGCCAGCTATGAAATCGAACCGGGCGAGATCGAGATCCTCATCGTCGAGGACAGCCCGACACAGGCCGAGCGGCTGCGCCGCCTGATCCAGTCCGTCAAATACCGCGCCCGCGTGGCCGGCAACGGCCGCCTGGCCTTGGCCGCCATCCACGAACGCAAGCCGCACCTGGTGCTGTCGGATATCGTCATGCCGGAGATGGATGGCTATGACCTGTGCCGCGCCATCAAGTCCGATGCGGGCCTGCGCGACATTCCCGTCATCCTCGTCACGTCGCTGAACGACCCGAAGGACATCATCCGCGGCATCGAATGCGGCGCCGATAACTTCATCCGCAAGCCGTATGCGGAAGACTACCTGCTCAACCGCATCGGCCACATGCTGGTCAACCAGAAGCTGCGCAAGAACCAGAATATGGAAGTGGGCATCGCCCTCTACCTGGGCGAGCAGAAGCACTTCATCAACGCGGAACGCCAGCAGATCCTCGACCTGCTGATCTCCACGTATGAGCAGGCCGTGCAGGTCAACAGCGAACTGCAGGCGCGCGAGCGGCAGGTGATCGAACTGAATATGCGCCTGGCCCATCACGCCGGCCAGCTCGAGACGATCAACCGCGAGATCGCGCTGAAGAACCTGGAACTGGCGGAGGCGAGCCGCATGAAATCGGCGTTCATCGCCAATATGTCGCACGAACTGCGCACGCCGCTGAACGCCATCATCGGCTTCACGGGCGCGCTGCTGATGAAGCTTCCCGGCCCCCTGACGACGGAGCAGGACAAGCAGCTGAACACCATCCGCTCCAGCGCGCGCCACCTGCTCTCGCTGATCAACGACATCCTGGACGTGGCCAAGATCGAGGCCGGCAAGGTCACGCTGTCGATCGAGACGATCAAGTGCCAGGACCTCGTGCGCGAGGTCGCCGAAACCCTGCGCCCGCTGGCCGCGCAGAAAGGCCTGGCGCTGGACGTGGTGCTGGACGAGACACCCGTCAGGCTGGACACCGACCGGCGCGCGCTGACGCAGATCCTGATCAACCTGGCCAACAACGCCATCAAGTTCACGGACAAGGGCATGGTGCGCATCAGCCTCGGCGTGCGCACGCGCGAGGATGGTAAACAGATGGTCGAATTCTCCGTGGCCGACAGTGGCGCGGGCATCCGCGACGAGGATCAGGCCAAGCTGTTCCAGGCGTTCTCGCAGCTTGACTCCACATCGACCCGCCACGCCGAGGGCGCCGGGCTGGGCCTCTACCTGTGCCAGAACCTGGCCAACGTGCTGGGCGGCTCGCTGTACTTCAGCAGCGAGTTCGGCAAAGGCAGCGTGTTCACGTTTGCGATGGCGGCCCAGGCTGGCGGCGCTTGATGTTTTCATAAGCTGTCTTTGTTGCAACTGCACATGAGGCTGTTGTCGCCTGTCTGCTCACAAATCTGACTAAATTGCGCACACGGTAGTTCTACGGTATTGCACCGCAACATAAATGGGGATATAGTTAAACCGTCTCCTCCAAGCGTTCTCCGAACAATTGGAATTTGCCCGCAGCCTTTGGCTTGCGGGCATTTTTTTTGCCTTTTCGATTTGGTGACGGGCTCCTGGAGGTTTTTGAAGACAGGCTTTTGCCGGTTTCCCCGCCGGAGCCTGTCACCGACGTTTAGCGACCTTCCTCCAACTCACCAAACAACCGGGGTCAGTCCCCTCGATACGCCGCTGGCCAGCGCTGAAGCCAACACTTACCGGGGACAGACCCCAGCGACAACTTACCCGAGATCAAACGACCGATTTACTTATATCAATCGTTTGATTTCTGTGGTGTAATCCGGGAATGATTGACAAACTCACCCGTAAATCCCGCGCCGACGGCGAGCAGTCGCGCGAGCGCCTGCTGCTGGCCGCGATGAAACTGTTCGGTGAACAGGGCTTTGCCCGCACGTCCACCCGCGAGATCGCGCTCGCAGCCGGTGCCAACGTTTCCGCCATCAGCTATTACTTCGGCGACAAGGCCGGTTTGTACAAGGCGGCGCTGACCGACTTCCTGCCGCCGCCGCAAAAAAACATCGAGATGTTCGACCAGCCCGGCTTCACGCTGCGGCAGGCGCTCGAAGGCTATTACGCTCAACTGCTGGGGCCCATGCT
>Ga0307518_10003335_pt1 | contig 11602 bp, 6 predicted proteins | sample 25_EM_MG_FD_203889 | JGI IMG/M metagenome (GOLD analysis project Ga0307518, IMG submission 203889) | Populus trichocarpa ectomycorrhiza microbial communities from riparian zone in the Pacific Northwest, United States - 25_EM | ecosystem: Host-associated > Plants > Roots > Unclassified | place... | reverse complement strand
ACAACCCTTGTGTTTTAAAAATTAAAAATATTAAATGGAAATAAAAAGTCTAAATCTAAAACAAAACAAATATTAAATTCAAAAATCTTATAAAAAGTTGACATAAACTCTAGCTGAAGTGCTAAGCAAATATGCCAGTGATATGAGCAATGTTTTACAGTAATACCAAACTAAAAGAGTTATTAACTAAGTCTTTGCGCTCGTGTTTTACCGGGGGACTGTGCTGCATGTTTTTATTTTTTAAAATCAAATACATAACTCGAGTTATAGACCCATCTGGATCGAATAAGCTTGTTTTATTTTAATAAAATAAAAAAAAATAGAAAACAACAATAGATCGATGGATCTATTTTTTTTAAAAAAATAATTAGGATAACTTGAGGAAAATTATATTTTTTTAAAGGGAACAAACGATATATCTCAATTCACAACCCATTACATAAAAAACGGGGTAAAAAAAGACATAAAAAAATCTTCGTTAACCCGAGTTAGCATGACAAACCTGTAACTCCAGTAATTAGGGTTGATTCAATTTAGGATATCATGCCAAACATGCGGCCTAAGTCAAGAGATTGGAATAACTCGATAAAAAAATAAAAAGAATTATAAAGTTGTTTTTGTAAAAAAACATTTGTGTTAACTTTTCAATCTTATTACTCAGGTCATTAGACTTGAAGCATCCTATTTGAAAAAACTATGAAGTCCAATTCTCAATCAATCACATATTAAAGTATGAAATTGAAAAAAGAATTTCAATTATACACAATGATTTTTTTTTAAAAAATCAATAAAATAATGAGAATCAAAATCCAAATACCAAATAAAATTTATATTTGATTGAAGAATGAAATTAAAAAAATAAATTTAGCAAAAGAACCCAAAAAAAAAAAAAAACAAGAGAATAAGGATCCAAAATGACATAAAAAATAAAAATAAAGTTTTGATTGAAGGGTGAAACTGAAAAGAATAACAACTTTTTTAAAAGGTCGAAGAACAAAATTAGAAATTAAAAGAATAAGGACTAAATTGAAAATTACAATATTTGGTAAATTGTGATTGAATGACGAAATTAAAAAAAATAAAACTTTTACAAAAAGACCAAGAATAAATATTTGGAATCAAAAGAATAAGGACTAAAGTTGAAATACTAACAACAAAGAGGGTCAAACTGTAATTTTTGGAGGATAAGAGAGAGAGAGAGAAAAAAGGCCCACCAATGACAAACCAAACCACCAATGCTGACATGACCCCTCCACAGGGAAGAGGACACGACAACGCTTCTAACAGTATGACAAAATGATAGTTTTAGATACAAAAGATGCTGCACATGTCGTCTAAAGTGTATGGCCCCTTTCCACACGCCTCTTAGTGCCCTTACACATACATGTCCTTTTTTTTTATTTATGAAATATCAAACTGCCCTTGAACCGACTTAGGTTTCTAAGAATCTTAACCTCAAGACCCAATAATAGAATCTCAGAGAAGCAAATGTAGGAAAATCTAGGATCCAAGAAAACCTAAGCTTATTATTTTAGATTCTCCTCTAAAAAATATCTTAAACCTCATATATTATTAAGAATTCTCAAATTTCCAGGCACTATTTCTCTCAAAACTACTACCAATATCTCTTGAACCCTAATCATTTTTCCTCTTTTTATTTCCTTTTTTTAAAACTCTGAAGACTTGGTTTTTATATATCCAAACAATGGCCGACTTGAACAATAACTCGAACTAATATGGACTTTTGGGTCAAAGCGTCTCAATCCTAACCCTTAAACACATGCAAATGAGAATAAAGGACAATTAGGTTATGTACGAGAAAGCTAACTCTTTCGTGGTGCTCAATGATAAAATCATCAAGAAAGCAAACAAAAAACAACACAAAAAGCTCTTAAGGTTACACAAGTTTTAGCAACCAAAACAAAAGTTAAGAGGTGACGACAATAAAATCAACTCAAACTGACACCTAAATCACTAAAAATGATGGTATGGGTAAGGGTTTGGTCGAGAGTGAAAGTATGGCTACTAGGGTTTGGTCATGTGTTTTTCTTCTCCAAAAAAGAAGACAAGGAGGCATCGCATTATATATATATATATATATATATATATATATAATGATAGTGTGTGGTCAGGCCAAACTTCAAATAAATCCTCGTAAACTAACTCCTTTTTAAAGTTAGTATTCTCAAAGCTCTGATTTTTCAAATGAGCCTGAAATTAAAGCCAAAAAATTAAAACATTCCAATTGGGTCCCTAGTAAGACTTAAAAGTAACCCTTTAATTTCCCAGCTTTTTCAAAATGGCCCTAGGATTTCAAAATTCTTTTAATTAAAATCAAAATTAACTATAAATATATACAAAATATATTCAATTAAGCCATTGATTGAATAAATAGAACCTCTTAAATTATACCAAATTGAAAATTTTGTTTATTGGTCCTTTAATTCTTTCAATTATAACCTATTTTAATTCAAATATGTACTTGGAGAAAATCATCATGTCCAATTACAATCTAAAAAGTTTGTCTAGTCAACTTAAAAATAATTTGATTTTCTTGATTTTAGATGTTTTTGAAAGTATTTTTGGTTGATTTTAAAAATAACTCATTGGTAAAAACAAGTTATAATAGTTACCCCTCTTTATAATGTTTACAATACAAAGTCTTATAAAAGGCTTTATGTAATAAGCTTGTAAAAAAAATATAATGTTTGTGAAAAAGTTTTGAAAGATTATAAAAATCTATTCATTATTACTCACTTTTCAGCATCATCATGGAAATGCTACCACTTTTTCTTCTCACAACTTGTCATGGAATTCTTTAAATTATCATTTAGCTATTATCCTCATAATGGATTCCTTCAAACATAAGTGCCCCTAACAAATCTAGATGTATTCATTTTTCCAATGGTTATAAAATTATGTTTGCATCATCATCATCATCATTAGTATTTTTTTGTTACTCATAGATCGCGATGGAGTCCCCCAAATCATTGTTTGATTAATGTTATTTCAATTAGTTTCTTTAAATTAAATTACCCCTAAGTTGATCTAAATTTGATCATCTTTCTAGTAGCCATTAAAAGGTATAAATACATTGTCTTCATCACAAGCTCTTCTAAATAAAGATATTTATAGCTGATAAAGATGTATTCATATTTCCAGTTGCCATCGAAATCATTCTTACCAAGAAATTTGCAAATTCAATCGATAAGAGTTTTGTTATAAAACATTTTTCTTCAAGAGTCATCTTTTTTTATGTTTCAATACTAAGTCTTAAATTTTAATGATTGTGTTCATATAAGTTCAATAGTTTAAATAAATCATTGACATGTAAATTTAAAAGTATTTTTGTCAAATGAACATTTATATTTCTTTGGTCAAAAGCCTAAAACATGCCATTGAAGTGTTACAAAGCAATGTTTGATTTTATGTTGGGAATATGATGAAATGGATATTGGTTGAGAAAGAATAGTTATCCTAAAAATTTAGTTATCTTTTAAAAAATGATTGTCTCGAATATATTATCTAGTAAATAAAGTGCTATTTTAGAAAGAAGAAGTTGGATTCCAAAATGAGAGGTTTGTCTTGTAAAAGCATCTTGCTTCATGGTGTAGTGATCTTGCTTATTTATTATTAGAAACTCATGATTCCATGTTATAAAGAATGATTTGCAACACACAAAAAATTTCTAATTAAGCTTATCTTTTTAGAGGCTAAAACTTATCAACACAAGCAAACTGTTTTTTTTTGTATTAAAAAGGGCTTTTAAAAGCATGTCATATAGGTTGAGACTTGTGTTTAAAAAGGAATGGGATATTCATAAGGCTCAAACAATGTTTAAAGGTTTAAAGACATATGATTACTTGTTTATCAACACAAGCAAACTGTTTTTTTTTATATCAAAAAAAGCTTTTAAAAGCATATCATATAGGTTGAGGCTTGTGTTTGTAAAGGAATGGGATATTCATAAGGCTCAAACAATATTTAAATGTTTAAAGACATATGATTACTTGTTTATCATGAAGATTTTTTTAGGGTTGTTGCATTGACTTTGTCATTCAAATGAATGATCTCACTTTAATCTCAAATCTTCCAATTGTATCTTATGCATTGTCCTCGACATTTTTGTCTTTAGTTTCGAACTTTACACCATTACAAGGGACACTTTGGAAAGCTTTTTATTTTTATTTTTTTAATAATTTTCTAGCTCTTTTTTGTAATATTTTTGTCCCTTTCACATTTTTCTTTTTCTTTTTATTTAGAGAATTTCATCTATTATTTAAAAACTTCTTAAACATACCTTTAATGTAAGGGGTGATCATAGCTCGGGTTATCATTCAAGAAATATTTAATGCTTAAAAATGGACAACAATGGATATAATTTTACTTGTGAAAGTTGTACCAAAGATGGTATTTTCTCATCTAAAAATCAAACTTGCTCATATTGATAAATTTTAGCCTTATCATCATAAATCAGAAAAACCATAAGGTTAACCTTAGAAAAGAAACGACATGATAGGTGAGATCATGATCTAAATACATTCTATTTATTTAAGACACCAAATAATTTGATTCCATTTTGGACAAAACTATATTATTTTAATCAAGACTCTTGTCGTTGAGGTTTTATGAGAGTGAAAAGGGTATTTTATGGTTCAAAGAAGGTTTGATATAAGATTTCACCCTTTTAAGACCTATTATGGGAGGAGAAAACATTTTGGAATCCAAAAAGAAGAGATAAGCCTGAATATACCTTTTATGGTTTATCAGGATTGGAAAAAGAGATTTTAGGATTTAAAAGGAAGGATTGTCCTCTAGCATTTGCATGACATGCTTTGTAGGTCTTTAAATGAGTTTTCCATTGTATTTCCAATCATTAAAGAGAATAAAATGTTAAATGTTACTTTCACATAAGTATTTATTGATTTCAAAACAACTATAAGACATAGAAAAAGGCACATTTCATTAAAAGATGTGATTCGGTCCCAAAACACACTAAAAACAACAAAGTTCTTAAATATGTCTAAAATGGATAATATGACTTTGTAAATTTTAAGCATCCATTTTCCAATAGCCATGATTTATTTGGTTAACCTCAATAAAAGCCAATTTGTGCCTCTTTACCCATCCTTTTATAGAACCAGTTGTTTGATCCATGCATCATCGAGATCTCCTTATACCTATGTTATCTTTTTCAATAATCCTAAAACCTCTTGTGACTATGCTATATTTACCATTCTTCTTTTTAAGTGAAAATCATCCATATTAAATCATATTGTTAACCTGCTTCTTGAACCCTTAACAATAATCAATAAAATGACCCACGATTTCTGTATGATATTCGAATTTAGCATTTTTTTTTGTACTGTTTAGGAAAAGGTGGTTAGATAGGTTTAAGAGGTTTAGGTACTTTTAGATGGGCATTCATAGGGAGTTGGTAAATATTAAGAAGAGGGACTGGAAAGGAAGATGATTGTTAATGGTGTGTTTTTTTCAGGAGTGATCATTTTCGGTTCAGTTCGGTTTTTATCTAAATAAATAACCAAAATAAAATTTTGAAAAACTAAAAAATTTAAACCGGAACCGGTTCAAACCAACTGGCTTCGGTTTGGTCCGGTTCGGTTTTTTTAACATAAAAACCGGAAAAAACTGTATTTTTTGTTTGGGCTTTTTTTTTTTTGTTTTCTGATAGGCTTGTAATTTATGTTAATATTATCTAATTTTGTTACAAGATTCTATAATATATTTAATTTTTTTGTCACTAAATATTCATTTATATTAAATTATTAGTGCTAATATTGTGTTCATATGTTGCAAGCCTTTCTAATATTTGTGTTTGGACTCCTCTTGCATCAAAGTTTAAATAACACACACACCAAGTTAAAATCTAAATTACAAAGCAAATCTCAAGTGTCTATACTGTTCTGAGGAGCGGTTGTAGGAACAGGAGGAGTGATCTCAACATTGGAGACAACAACATCGTCTCGCCGGATGATTTGGCATCTTTAGAAGGACCTTTGTTTGGTCTGTATGTCAATTAAAGCTATTTGAAATGACCAGATATTAGTCCTACAGTATTTAATCTCTAACAATGATATCCATTGTCAAGGAAGAATAAGTTGACATGCATGCATCACACAAAAAGAGACAAAAGAAAGCATAAATTGAATATGCAGCACCATACATCCCTTTCTGCCACTTAGCCAAGTCAAGAACTATTTTCTTAATTAGTTTAGTCAAGATCCATGAATCCTATTTTCAAAAAATCCTTGGCTTCTAATGCCTGTTTAAAAATATAAAACTAGTACCAATAAAACAAAAGGACCTGTAACATATCAACAAATCATAAAATGGAAAATTTATAGGACTGTCTAGTACAGTACTGACTCTTACCAATGCCTCACTAGGAACAGAAACAACACGTGGTGCCTTTCTAATATACTATTCCATAGTTGTAAGGATTGTGGAGGCTGAGAAAGATTAGGACAATAAAGTCATAAATCATTGCAATTGAAAGAATGAATCACCAGTGAAAACTTTAAATCTGTCTCATGACATCAAATACCTCTCTCAAAACGGGAAACTGGAAATTCCTAGCAAGTTCTAATCCTTTGCAAATGTCATAGAAATCAGAAAGGTTACCAGCCTGCAGGAATAAACAATTTTTTTCAACAAAACACCATGTCTAGCAAAAATGTTTTTAGTTGTGGAGACTTCAATTTTATAATGAATGCTACAACATAAAAGATATACCAATGAACACTTTAGGTGTTGATAAAGAATATTTAACCACAAACTGACATCTACAAAATCAATGGACAACATGACCTGTTGACCGGCTCGTTTGTAGATATCAAGGGCTTCGATTGCTTCATGTCTTGGCATCTCAAAAAACTGTAAAGAAAAGAAAGATTTAATAGTAAAATCAGACAAAAACAATGCTTGCAAAATGATGAAAACTGATGTTAGGTTTGATGAGTATGGTTTTCAAATATTCAGTTTAAATCGTGATTTTAGACCATTCACGGGAAGGAAAAATGAAATAAAAAATAAAAAATCTTCTTGATTCTAGTCAATTAAACTCTCTGAGTTTTGATCTTTGATCTAAATTTGCAAAGTTATACATGTCAAGATTCTGATGGGAAACTTCAGTAATGCAGAAAAAAAATCATCCCTACGCTAAATTTAAGCATATTCCCAGAATCCCAAATCAACCAAAATACCACTCTAAGCTCAAACTCTGATTTTTTGTAAGGATATACCAAAAAATACACAGATCACAGAGCATATGTTAAAAAAAAAACAGAGATTCAGGGATATACCAACAAATCATACCTGGTGTTAGTTGTGACAAGATCCAAGGTCGGGGTGAGAGAGAGAGAGGTGACTGGTTTGCTAGATCTAGACTCTAGAGGTTAGGTGTGTCGGTGTGGTGTGTGACTGTGTGTCATGCCCGTGTGGGAGAGGGATGTGGCTGACTAGCTGGTTTGTTAGATTTGAAGATAAAGATTGAAGGTCTATCAGCAGACAACAAAAGTCAGAAGAATGGAGATGAAGATGGATTAATTTGATTTTGTTAGAGACTTGAGAATGAGATGAGATCTGTGAATTATGAGGTTTGAGGGAGGGAGCGGCTTGTTTGCTCAGGAGCAAGGACGACTGGATGCGCTCGGGTTAAGAATGAAAGCATTTTTTTTGTATTTACTATTTATAGTACTCCCTTAACTGAATCGGTTCGGTTCGGTTGAGGTTTTTTTGGTTTCAGGTTTCTGAAACCGAAACCGAACCGAAATTTTTTTAAAAAAATTTAATCGGTTTAATCGGTTTTTTTTACGGTTCGATTTTTTTAGTTATTTTTTTCTCGGTTTAATCGGTTTCTCGATTTGTTTGCTCACCCCTAGTTTTTTTACAGCTTAAACCTTATGTACTTTGAGAAGCATGGTGTTCAGGAAGAAATAAAGATGGTGATGATGATTAACTTTTAGGGTATAATGTATGATTTTATAGGATTGAAAAAGGTGTTTTATTTGGGGGAAATTTGGATGATGTAACCAAGGTTGTAGACTGTGTTTATGAATGATATTGAATTGTGAATTCATTTCAATTGCCTTATCTTCAACCATTTTTCATCATATTCTTACATATTGGGTCTTCCTCTCTTTTAAAGCGTTATCAACTCTTTCATCCATAACCACTATATCTGAAATTATTTTGAGGTATTGGAAATCATATATCCAAAATAAAAAGCTTTGAAAGTATTCATGAAGAAAAAGATTATTTTATTTTCAACCAGATAAGGTTTAACTTGAATGGTGAGTCATTTCCACCTTTGAGCATATTCTCTAATAATTTCATTAGCTTTCTTTTTTATCCTTTATAAATTACTATGTTAGGGGCTAATTCTAGATTCAACTATTACCGTTTAGTAAAATATATGATCACATCACTTTATTTCTTGATTTTGGTTCTATGAAATCCCATGCACCGATCAACAGCAAGTCCACCCGAGCTTTCATGAAAGTAATGCATCAACAATTTTTCTGCAATGGAGCCTTTAGTGAATTATACGACATCGAGATCCAATAAATTTTTTGAATTGTGGCACCTTGTAGTCTTTAGAAATCATAATATCAGGCACCAAACACATCTCAACAGCCTCATAAGGACCATAAAAATCTATTTTCTTCATAGCTTATATTCACTCCTTAATCGAATGATATCAGCTTGCATTAACTGATTCAATTTTCATTTCAACATGATGGGTAGTTTAAGTTTGACATAGTTGAAGTAACTTTAAGAATGAGCTTAGAGTAGTTGGACCTTGTGTAATATGGCTGATTTGATAAAAACTAGAGGCTTATTTTTTGTAGGTAGGCATGCTTTGAATTGTAAGACATGGTGCTTAAGAGTGACCTTGAATGATGGAGGGTGAAAAGAAAACATCCCGTAGTGAGCTAAACTATAGAAATTAAAAGCCTTGTTCTGGATAATAAAGTATGTTTAAGCAAGCCAGTTATCTAGTTCATTTCTCCTCTTTAGGAATTGATCTAATTCAACCAAATTTGACCTCTTTCATTATCCTCCATGTGGGCTTTCAAGTAAAATTACATTTTCAAAATATCATTTGTATTTGTCCTTTTTTTTTTGTTCTTCTATACAAACTCAAAATTGACATACATATAAATACTTACAAAAGTAAATGAATAATTGGATATGAAGTGCTGATAATAAAGAGAGACACCATAAGAAAATGTTATAACCATTATGTATAGCAGGGTAAGTTTACTACTAGTTATAAGGGGTCTCTCGTTGCTTAGCGATCAACCTCTAGAAGTTAGTATGAGGTCTGCAAGGTGTGTGAAAGCATGAGGGTTGGTAGTTTTATGAGTCTTACCCAGGTCGATAGCCATTGAGGTACTGTTACACCCTCACATAACCTAAATCAAAGAGTGTGTGATCTTAAACACTATTGTACTATGTATGAGCATACATCCATATCTAATATAAAAAATATACAATAAAATATGAATGTTAGGCTAAGAAAATAATATGCAAATTAAACAATAGGTGTATCAAGAAAATTAATGATAAAAGACAAGAAATAGATATACTATCACATCAGATATCATGGCGTCCCACCCTCCTTCATGGAAAGGGGAAAGGCTTTTTTATGTTAAGAAGAGGGGAAAGGTATTATGTTAAAAAAAGATCATCGCCTAGTATTATGGTTACTATGAAATCCTAATTGGTATTTAGAGTTCTACAATAAGAGATTAGTAATGCTAAAGGAAAGATAATATCAATATAAAGTATCATACCTAAGGTAAGCTACATTCTTAACTTGTCTTCTATTCCTAATATTTGTAATGTCTAACCTGCTAGTGGTCTATCTACATGGTGAGAATGGGTTTACTATAATTATTTAAACCTTGGGTGGTTGATTAAAGCCTAATCATTCTAAGATCTAGTTCATCTTTGTCACTCTTAGTTATTATCTTTTGATAATACTTGGTGAATTGAGATATCTATAGCTGGTGACTCTTGATCATGACATGTGACAAAAGCAATGGACGTATAAGTATGCACTTAAACATTCATAGTTTCATATAAACTCAAATGAGGACCTTAACATGCATTCACACTCAGTATAAAAAAAAAATCTACATGCCATCAAAATTTAAAAGCAAGAACAACCATAAAGATGATTACAATAAGGATAATAAGGTATGCCTAAGTTATTGGTTGACACTAGTTGAACAGGACAAATAGAAAGGTAACTTTTACGTTTCCAAGAATCTTAACCTCGAGACCTAACACTGAAATCTCAGAGGAACAAGCCGAGAACAAAGTAGAAACTTAGAAACCAAAAAAAACCTGAGCTTTTGTTTTCATATTCTCCTCTAGAAAATTTCTTTAAACCTTTTATTTTCTTTAAAATTCTCATATTTTTCAGGAAAAATTTCTCTCAAAACTGCAAAAAAAATCTTTTTTGAACCCTCTTCCTTTTTCACCTTTTTTAAACTCTAAGGATTTGGTTCTTATATAGCTAAATAAAGACCGACTCGAACAACAACTCGAACTAACATGAGCTTTTATATCAAAGCCCTCAATCCTAACCCTTAAACACATATAAACAAGACTGAAGGACAACCAGGCTATATATGAGAGAGCTCTCTTGGTGTCAAAGATAAAAGTGTTGAGGAAGCAAACAAAATAAAAAACAACACATAAAACTCTTAAGGCTTCACAAGTTTTAGCAAATGGCACCAAAATTAAGAGGCGATGAAAGTAAAATCAACTTGAATCGATGTCTAAATCATTGGAAATGATGGTAAATGTGAGGTTCAGTCGAGAGCTAACAGACGGTCACTTTTTTTTCTCTAGAGAAGAAGACAATGATGAATCACAGGAATACATATGGTCATCAAAACAACACTGTGTGGTTAGGCCAAACTTTAGATCAATTCTCGTAAACTAGGGCCTTTTAAAGTTACTACTCTCAAAGCTCTAATTTTTCAAACAAGCTCGAAATTGAAGCCAAACAATTAAAATGTCTCAATTGGGTCCCTGACCCAGACTTTAAAATAACTTGTTAATTTCTTCAATTTTTCAAAATAACCTCAGGATTTCAAAATCCTTTTAATTGAAATCAAGTTAGCTATAAACATAAATAAATTACTCAATTAAGCTCTTGATTGAATTAATAAAACCTCTTAAATTATACCAAATTGACAAATTTGATCCTTGATCTTTTAATTCCTTCAATTATAACTGATTTCAATTTAAATACATCCTTGAAAAAAATTTATCTTGTTCAATTAAAGTTTTCCGTGGAAGTACGTCCTTTAAATTACTACAGTAAATTACTTAAAAATTAACATTGAAATTTGTATCACAAAAACATCCAGGTTTTAACACAAAATGTTTTCTGTGGAAGTGAGTGGCAATACATAGTACAACCTAATTTCCTTTTCTCCTTTTTGTTCTTTTTTCCTCTTCCCTTTTTCATATGGTTTTGCATAATGGTTACTTTTTCCTATTCCCCCAAAAGACGTAAGAAAGTAAGAAAAAAAAAAACCTTTTGGATGTTAGGTTAGATCAG
>Ga0307518_10003333_pt1 | contig 11605 bp, 7 predicted proteins | sample 25_EM_MG_FD_203889 | JGI IMG/M metagenome (GOLD analysis project Ga0307518, IMG submission 203889) | Populus trichocarpa ectomycorrhiza microbial communities from riparian zone in the Pacific Northwest, United States - 25_EM | ecosystem: Host-associated > Plants > Roots > Unclassified | place... | reverse complement strand
TCCATTTGATTTGCGAAGTGCCCCGCCAACTCTGTAGATGCACACATCACTCTCTTGTTCATATTTCAAAGCTACTCTAGCATGACGGAGTACTTTTCCATGCTTAACAAATTGTTGTGCATTGTATGAATTTCCAGAAATATCTTGATGAAACAATGCTTCAGAATGAATTTCAGTATTATCTGCCAGGTAGTCTGCGGCTGAAGAATATGGTGAATGAATTTCAGCATTATCTCCAAAGTAGTCTCCGGCTGAAGAATATGGTGGATGAATTTCGGCATTATCTCCATGATAGTCTCCGGCTGAAGAATATGTTTGATGGATTTCGGCATTATCTCCATGATAGTCTCCGGCTGAAGAATAAGGTGGATGAATTTCGGCATTATCTCCATGATAGTCCTCTCCGCCATAAGAAAAGTACGGTGAATGAATATGAGAATTATCTCCAGAGTAATGTTGGCCAAGTGAAAAATATGGTGAACGAATTTCTCCCATCTATTGCAATTTGCTGCCAAGATGATAGATAAACGAATCATTATTTACCAATAAAAACAATTTCTCAAAAATTAAGATTATACGACAGGAAAAAGTAACTTATTTTCTTAATTAAAGAATTATGTAAAAATATATATAAAAAAGTTATGCGTTTGAAGTTTTTGCTTCCGTAATCAAAGACAATATATAGTAACATTTGCCATTAATATTTGCTTCTCAAGAATCTGATTTCTAGTCTTGTTCTCCAAATGAATAAATTATAAATTAGTCCCTATAAATAAAATGAATTGAATAGCGAGTCTAGTTCTAAAAACTAATTAATTAGTACGAAAATTATAATATATCCATGGCTCTTCATCTAACAAGCTTACATCTACTTGTGCTCTTTTTAACGATCATCTTTTATTTTCAGGTCAGATTTAGCTCAACGAGACAAAGTTTATCTCTTCAATCTGATCATAAAAGACATGTTATCCACATCAAGATTTATAGATTCACAGATAGTGTATAATTTTACTTCTAATTAACGACCTAGTACGTAGTAAAAAAAGTAGCATCCTCCTTAACCAGGAGCTACTATATTCAGCTTTCTCATGGTGATTTTTTCAGTGAGGTTCATTTGAGACTTCTATAAGGTATCTTTAACAACAATTTTCCTTTCAAAGCAGAGGAAAGGTGAAAATTAACTCGTTTCAATTGTTGCACTTGCTAACTTACTAATTAAGAGCCAAGAGAAATTAATTAGAACTAGAGAGTTTCAGAGGGAGAGGCTACGTTCATGACATTCCCCTTGAACCGTTCGTCTTAGTGTGTCAAATATTATGGAAGGAAGAAACATGGATGGAGAGAAAACAAAACTAATTAATGAGCAAATTAAGCAAGCCAGAGCACGCACCTTGGCCTGTACTGGAGAAGGGCAATTGTTTGCTTCAAGCAGCAGCAAGCAGAGCCACTTTCCTAGAAGCAATACTGAGATGCTGTATGCAGCCTCTCTCACTCTCACTCTTTTCGATTTGTTTATATTAATTTAGCTCTTCGACTCGATGTCATATATATAGTACTCTTTCCTTTGCTCTCGACGTTGTTTCTTTCTTTAATCTTCAAGTAACTAGCTAGTTAGGTTAACTCCAGCTTTGATTTTTGAGAAATTTAATATGCTCGCATAAAATTTTCTAGCTAGTCTAATAGATTCCTAACCACCAAGTTTTGGACTGTTAGTGAATTAATATATAATTAAAGTTGGAATTTGTTCCATAATTTATGTTTTTTTAGGTGAAATGATTTTTCTACATCATATTTTAAATAAATTTAAAAAATATCAGCACAATATAACGAGTTGTACAAGTTTTAATTTCAAAAATATTTTTCATTAGGCATTGTTTAATAAATTAAATTTTAGATGAGTTGATTTTTTTCATATCATATACGATCATGATAGAAATCTCATTCAATAATTTAATCTTTTATATAGAACTCAAAGCCACTTAATTATAAAATTTAGTTGGAATAACATCTACAACCACTACCAATATCTCATCTAATAATTCAATTATTTGAATTAAGATAGTTTTTAACATGTTAAGAGACACTCTAATAGACAAACCGTCACAAATTTATTTCTAAGAAATTAATTTATTAAATGAAACTCTAAAAATGATATAACATTATGTTGGATTCAGTTGGTAATATAAAGAGATTACGTTGGTGATTCCATATGGACATTCATATCACTAAGATTAAAGCCTCAACTAAGAAAAAGTATTGCTTATATCTTGTAATTTATAATCAAATGCAAGAAAAAAATATTATTTATAATCATTTAGTAGGTAATCCAGTGATAAAACCTTGAAATCAAGAAATTTGTTTTTTTATGGTTGCTAATATTTATGGTCACTGGAGGTTTACCTGGTCGTTAATTTCAGGATTCATGGAGATTAATTAAGGTACATACAAGCTGATCCAAACACCTCATATTAATTAAAAAAAATATATAATCAATTGTATCAATGATTAGTGTTGGTAACGAATTGTGCATGTGAACGATGAAGTACGTAATAGGATTTTTTAATATCTGAGCCGCCAGAGTGTTTAGTTGGTGGAATTTTTTAATTAACAAATCAATACTATTATTTAATTAACAAGGTTTCTGTCGATTTAAAATTAAATTATTAAAAGAACTTTATTGGGGTTGGCATGGTTAATTAACTTTAACTAGAAACTAAAAGAACCTGGAGAAATGAACATTAGAGGAGCTGTTTTTCTTTTTTTATCCTGAATATTTTTTAATTTTAAATTAATTTTTATAATTATTTTTATTTTTATTTTATTTTTTATGAGATTATCACACCATCAAATAAATATTTCTATATTTAGTTTATACTCAAGTAAAAATAATTTAAAAAAACAACGTTATTAAATTAAATATATGATATAAGTTGTGAGTTTGATGGATTAAGTCATGAAATTTGGGTTAATTCAATATGTTATTGTTTTCATATTAAAAAATATTATCTTGAATTTTTTTTTTAAATTTATAAATAACTCACAAATCTAATGTCAAGAACTTGAATGGCTAGATTAAACTTCAAGAATGATTTGATCATAAACATTAAGTTGGATTCTAAATTTCACGTTCGAGACACTAGATTTCACTGCTATATTCCCCCCTGCATTCAGTCGGTGCTATAAAAGAGATTACGCTGGTGGCTCCATGTGGACATTCATATCACTAAGAATAAAGCCACAGCTAAGCACAAGACCTACAGAGTACGTAATAGATTTTTCTAATATCTGAGCCACCAGAGTGTTTAGGTGGTGAATTTATTTATTTTCTTTTCCCATTTGATTAATGAGTTGAAAAAAAAGAGGAGAATATATGACGTTATCGCATGTGTTATGGCAAAGGTAATATAAAATATTTTAGGAATAATAATAGTAGACTAAACTGTATCCAAGCCCGTAAGTTAAAGTGTCATTAGTATCTGAATAAAAATTTAACGTCATTATCCTGGATTAAATTGTTTAATTTATTTAGTCCATTCACTAATTCATCCACTCATCACAAAATTTAAATCTTTTGAATGCAACCAAAACTTACTTAATTATTAAATTCAATCGTAATAGTATAATAATATGTACAACAATTCTTAAAATCTCATCTTATAACTTTGTTTTTTGAATTAAAATAATTTCTGATATGTTATCATAAGCTACTCCGATGAACAAATATTCACAAATTGATTTCAAAAACTTAAATTGTTAAATTAGCCTCCAAGAATAATTTGATCAACATTAAGTTGATTCTGATTCTAAATTTTACAATAGAGACACTAAAACTCTCTGCCAGATTCTCCCTTACACTCAATTGGTAATATAAGGAGATTCCGTTGGCGACTCCATGTGAACATTCATATCGCTAAGATTAAGTGTCTGTTTGAAAGTGTGGTTACAGTTGCTTTTCAAAGTGTTTTTCGTGTCGAAATGTATTAAAATGATGCTTTTTTGTTTTTTAAAAAATTATTTTTGAGATCAGGACATCAAAATAATCCAAAACATACAAAAAAAATTAAATTTTAGTAAAAAAATTAAATTTTTATGGAACACAGTTTGCACTACGTTTCCAAACGGTGTCTAAAGTCATAGCTAAGCACAGGTGTGTGTGTGTATTGTAATTTATAATGAATTGTAGCAGTGATTAGAGGGTGGTTAGTAATGGATAGGGAAATGTGACCTACAAAATAGATAATGGGATTTTTTAGCATCCGAGCCACCGGAGGGTTTAGGTGGTGAAGGTTTCTTTCCCCACATGCACTTGTTAAAAGATTTAGAGAATATTTAACGTTATGTACAGGAGGTAAGGCAAAGCTAATATAAAATATATTAGGAATAACTATAAGGGCTAAATTGTAACCAACCCCAAGACTAATGGTCTAATTACCATTATCTTTGGGCAAAAGATTCTATGCTCATGGTGTATATATGAACAAATTGTTAGATTTAATTTAGTTTATACATGAATTTAAATTAATATTTATTAATTATTGTTTGACATATATTATGATTTATGGATAATGGGATTTTTTAACATCCGAGCCTCCGGAGGGTTTAGGTGGTGAAGGTTTCTTTCCCCACATGCACTTGTTAAAAGATTTAGAGAATATTTAACGTTATGTACAGGAGGTAAGGCAAAGCTAATATAAAATATTTTAGGAATAACTATAATGGTTAAATTGTAACCAACCCCAAGACTAATGGTCTAATTACCATTATCTTTGGGCAAAAGATTATATGCTCATGGTGTATGAACAAATTGTTAGATTTAATTTAGTTTATATATTAATTTAAATTAATATTGATTAATTATTGTTTGACATATATTATAATTTATGCATGCTTTTTTTGAAGGTGGAGTTAGATGTATAAGTGTTCACTACCAGATTTTACAGTTTTACTGACAGAAATTCTCGTTGATATTTACACTTAAATTCCGTCGGTAAGTTTTTTTATCGATGGGCTCATGGATTTGTGCAACCATCCCATAATAGTTATCTAGAATCTTTTAAAAAATCAAAAAACTTGGTCGCGTCTGCATTAAGTTCTTCATCTATTATTGAATATTGACCGACATAACATTGATTCATTCTCATCACATTCATAATCATATCCTTATAAGGATTACTATTGTCATCTACAACTCCATACTTGTTGCTAGCACTAAAAGTTGACTCAATCATCCTCTTTACCACGATATGTTGAGAAACCTATGGTTCTCCGTGTGCATACCAACACAAGTATTTGTCTATGAACTCTTTTTATAAAACATGAATCATTACAACAATATCTAAATCGATTTTTTTTATTCTTACACCTCTTGCATGAACATTTAATACCCCCTCTACTAATATTTCTCGGGTTAGATAATGCATAATTTATAAAATCTTGAACCTCATTACAATAATCCATCATCTTCAACCCCTATGATTCATCTCGATCCATCCATTATTTATATCAAATCTATTTAAATATATAATGATAACAACGTTTATTAATTAACTATGTTAACTAAATAAATTTGCAAAAATATTGGTTTAGCTCAATTTTATTTAATCTATTTTAATAGTTCTCTTAATTCATTATCAAATATATATCTACATAAATTCAAATTTCTACACATTTATAAAACATTATAACTCTACAATAAAATTAACAAAATATAAAATGATCCAATTAAATAAGTTATTATTTATTTCATCATAAAACACCGAAGTCAAAAATTTAATATAAGCTTCATCAATTTACAAACAAATATAATATTACAAAATTTAAAACAAACAATAACATGTGCCATAACCCAATTATTGAATTTTCAAAAAAAAATTAATAAAAATAAAATGAATGAATTGAAGATGGGGTTAAAACAACAAAAATTGAAAGTTTGGGGACTAATAAGGATTGAATTATAATTTTGGGAGTCAATTTGATCAAAATTGAAAGAATTGAAAGTTTGAGGGCTTAATTAAACTTTGATTTAATTAATTAAAGCAATCAAGAGTTTAATTGAAAAAAATACCAAAGTTTGGAGTTGATTTGGGGTCCGAGAATCAAAGTGAATAGACAGTGATTCTATAGGGTGATTAATTGATTTTTCCAGGGGTAATTTTAAAAGAATTAAAAGTTGAAGAGTCAATAAAAGATTGAATTGATTAAATTGAAAACTAATGACTGTTTTGTAAATAGCACTGAAATCCAAGGGTTCAATTGCAATTAATCCAGGGCCTAAATTAAAAAGGGACTTCCATAAGGATCCAATTGCTAAATGTCAGAAGTTTTGGGGGCAAATTGGAAATATCCATTTAAGTCAGGAAAACGTCGTCGTTTCCACTATTCATCGCCTTCTTCAACCAGGGACCGATTCAACTGGAAAAATCCAGGGAAATGCGCCAAAGACAGTCACCCACGACTCTTACCTCAGCTGCCTACTATTCTCCACGATACCATTTCAAAAGGCCACGTTGTCGTGACCAACAGTCCTGCATTGCAGGACTGTTAGTCCCCTGTTTTTCATCAAACAGGAATAAACGTGCTTCGACACGAAGAGAAGGCTTTCTCTGGCTTTATAGAAGCCAGAGAAAGGCCAGAGGGGAAGGCAACAGAAGGAGAGAGCAAAAACACTAAAACAACGCAAAACCCAGAAAACGAACAAAAACAAGAAGATAGAACCAGAGAAAACGGCACGAGAGGGAGACAGAGACGAGTAGAAGGAAAGAATATAAGCAGAGGAAATCTTCGAGCCTGCACGGGCTGGGCCAAACCCACAAAAAAAACAAGAAAATATTCATGCATTGATTTAAATTTATTTTATTGATTTATTCACTGATATCAGAGTCAGAAATACCAAATATCTTTTTTTTTATTACATAATATTTACTAACACTAAAATTAAAAGTATTCATAGTTGAATATTCATTGATGCTAAGGTTAGGAATATTACGAGTAGACCATTATAGCAACATCCAACAAACTCTTATCAATTTAAGACAAAACCAACAATGCAAAAAACAAAAAAATTTAAAGGTCGTCGATTTCCAATTTGCCCCCTAAACTTCTGACATTTAGCACAGGTAAATATTATTAGGTGATAATATCTTCTCTTACATGTAACCAGTCTCATACCATAGAATCTTTGTTGACTAGGTAGGTTCCTGGTGATCATAATGCTAGATGACGACTTCTTAGACAAAACATTTCCCTATCAAAGAACAAGGTGCCAGAAATATGTTCTTTCTCCGCCAAATTGGATTTTTAAAGTCGCCGCGATGTTGGGTGCGATAACATGTACAAATCGTAAATCCATACAGCAGAATTGTATGAGAAAAAAATTATAAAACAAGTAAACACATAGAGAACTGCTGCAATTGTCATCACCACAACTGTGTAACATGCACTGAAACTGATGTAGAAAAACTCCATGTCTATGAAACCATCATCTTCTTGTTCATCGTTAGGCACTGGCTGCAACGACACTACTTCCTTGCTACAATTGTTTCGCAGTGGAGGTCCACACAAGAAAGGATTTCCTTCATAACAGTTTTCATCGAAGGTCCCAAAATGATTTTTCCTCTCGGGTGTCTTACCTGACAAGTTATTGTTCGCCACACAAAAAACTTCCAGTGTGGTAATTTCAGTAAGTTGCTGAGGGATGACACCATTCAACTTGTTGTAAGAGAGATCCAAACTCTCAATCTGCTTTAGGTTTGAGAATGTTGCAGGGATAGATCCAGTGAGATTGTTGTGTGATAAGTTTAATGACAGTAACTTACTTAAGTTTCTCAATTCTTGTGGGATTGCTCCTAAGAAGTTGTTTGTGGAGAGATCAATACCAGACATGAACCTAAGAATTTTCCCCTTGTAACCATAATACATATTTTTAGTTGTAAATTCTATCACTTCTTTTGTAAAGTTATGCCAAAAAGGTGTTCTAAAGAAATGGGTACTATCCACCAACGTTTTCTGGGAACTTACCTTGAAAGTAAGATTGCCCAAACAGGAGGGTAATGGACTAGAGAGTTGATTTTGTGAAACATTCAAAATCCTTAATTGTTCTAACAAGCATAAATGAGCAGGGAATTCACCATTAAAGTGATTAGCCCTCAGAAGAAGAACACTCAGTAATGAAAGATTGCCAATCCAATTGGAATGGAGCCGATGAAGTTGTTATCTCGAAGATCCATCGTAATAAGGGAAGAGTTGTTATAAAATTCATTTGTTAATGGACCACTCAATCTATTATTGGATAGATGCACATGGGTTATTTGTGGTGGATTGGAGCAAGATGGTACAAAACCAGACAAGTTGTTCTCAGAAAGGTCCAAATATTCAAGCTGGTCAAGCTTACAGAAGTCTACTGGGACTGGACCATTAAAATGGTTTTTGGACAAATTAATTATGAAGATATGCTTCAAATTGAAAAACCACCTTGGAAGCATGCCTGAAAACTGATTGTTACTCAATCCCAATTCATACCATATTTTCCAAGAGGCTGGTGGAAAATATGGTATCTGACCCTAAAAGTTGTTACCATTTAGATAGAGAAAATACAGACCAGAAGAATTCAACACCGAGGTCGGTATTTGTCCACCCAAATTGTTGTTTGACAACTTGAGAAACGTTATTGTTGTTAGTTATTCTAGTTTTATTGTGGACAATTGATTGTTGGATAAATCTAAAATTCCCAAAGAGCTGATACTTCCTAAACAAGAAGGAATACAACCCGTGAATCCATTCTCGGCCATCGTTAAGCTCCACAAATTTGGAAAGATCAAACAAATATTGTTTGGAATTTGACCATTCATGTGGTTGTTGGATATATCTATGACTTTCATATTCAGATTTGAGTGATCTTGCAACTGCAAAGTACCAACAACGGAGTTCTCGCTCAAAAAGTAATTGCTCCAATCGTGTATTGTTCTTAAGCAACCACGATGGAAACATTCCAGTGATGTTGTTGTAGGAGAGATCAAGGACTCTTAAGTCGTATTGGTGATAAAGGAAGTTGGGAATTTCTACATTGACTGATTCTAATGTTGTACTATATGTATAAAAGCAGAAAAAGACTAGTTGGAACTTTGGAATCAAATCATGAAAGGACATGGGTTTTGTTACTAGTCTGTTGTTCTCACTGGAGAAGAACTTGAGGCTTGAGTGGTTCATAAAAGGTTTCATTGAAATGGGAACTTCAAAGAGGTTATTTGATAGTGAGAGGGATTCAATGGATATGAGGTTGGTAAGAGGACCGGAGGCAATATTTCCAGTAAATTGGTTACTAGAAACATCTAATAGTTGTAGAGATGACAAGTTTCCCAAACAATCTGGGAGTGAACCTCCAAAATTATTTCCGGAGAGATCTAACTACTTCAAATTCTTCAATTCACACCAACCTGTACAATTTATCTCGAAATAGTCAAAATAGATAGTGTTGAAAGAATTTTGAGTGGATGGAGAGTTGTTAATTTACCTTGAGCGGGCAGGGTGCCATTATGGTCACATTGGCCAACAGACAATACTTTAAGAGTAAGCAATGTTTCGATGTTCTGGAGAAAGTTTAATGGGAGAGAAGTACGATCTAGATGCAATTCTTCAAGAGTGCTCGAATTGAAGAAAGTCCTTGTGAAAGAGAAAGAAGAAAAGGTACGATGAAAATAATGGTGGTACAGAGTAGCCATTCCTTTCAATATTATTAATTAAGATTTTAAGAAACTAAACACTAATTTACGTTGACTTAAAGTAGTATCCTTGAGAGAAAGGGTCTTGAGGGATGGTTTTTATTCCTTAAGATTGCGTTTTTGTCAAGAAGGATAGATTGGAATTATCCATTCTGTGTATTGTAATATAATCATCTGTTAAGCTTGGCTTAACAAAATGAAGCAGAAGGGTGAGAAGCAGGGGAGGAGAAGAAGGAAAACAGAGAATTGAGAGACTCTTACGTAATCCTCCTACCATTATATTCTTACACGGTTTCTTACAATAATTGTCAAGAAGTAATTTTTAATCATCCTAATTTTTATTAATCTTTAGAGATGAAAGCGCTGTCAAACATGATGAAATGCTATCATTGATTACTAAATGGATATAAAGTCCTCAATTTTCTCAAGAGAATGTAACTTACTATTGTTTCCTGTCAACCCATTGTTTCCTGTCACCCCATTGTCTGATGGATCCAAAGACTTGAGAGAGGCAACCCATTGAAACATGATAAAATGCTTTTATCATTATTAAATCGGTTCTCACTTAGGTAAAGTACCTCCAGTTTCCTCAGTTTTGATGATAGGACTTCGAAGCCTGGAAGAGAAACACATCAAAGCAAGATAATTTGAATTGATGAAATGCTGTTGTTCAATTGATATATGATTCTCAAATTATACATAAAAAGAATGATACATGAACGCATAGTTAATTATAAAATAGGTTGTGTAACCTTCAAAGATTAAGAAACAATTTTTAATCATTCTAATTTTGATCCTATTGGAAAAAAAACAATTTATGGATATAAAGTCTTTAAAGTCAAACAAGATAAAATGCTATCATTAAATTGATCATTACATAGATATAAAGTCCTCATTTTTCTTGATAAAGAAACAATATAATTAAGAGAATGTCAAGTGAAGCAATTAGATAGAAACTGTGTAGTTAAGCAAGTCGGAACTGCTTAGAGTTTAGTTACCGAAGCTTCAAGTTAAGATCATTTTCATTATGAAAAATTAAGCTAACTATATTCTGAAAAGGGTATACATGAAAGTTAAATCCTCTGTTGAAATGGACAAAGAACTTACTGGCAATTCAATTCAATTAAAAGTATCGAACTTTATGTTTGTTTATTTGCTTTTTACATGGATGAGGCAAACGGGACAGGAGAGGAGGTCTAAATACGAGCAATCAAGCACATTATTGCAAGGAAGGCAGATTATGTCGTTGCCTTGTTGTAAGTTTAGACTTGTGTTCTTTCAGCAAACAAAATTATTGTAGAACCACATTTCACCTTGCTGGTATGATCTTTTGGTTCTATTAATTGTTATTTTAATTGAGAAAATACTGTAAACTATTTCTTGTGAATAAATTCCATATTATTAGGGATATAGTAATCACAAGAAGCCAAGAAATATTGGTTGGTTGCTCATTCTCCAAATCTAAGACCAAAACGCCACATAATTAAGACATAACAAAGAAACAAACAAATATGGATACAAGCACAAGGACAAACACAAGTCATGTCAAAACAGAAAGGCTAAGCAACAAGAACCAGACACTTCGACAAAACACTTCTCACAGGTAAATTGCTATACATGTTGTGAGCAACCATTGATTTGGAATGCGACTGCTTCCCCACAGAGGATTGCAACAAATTCAGAAAGCAGCCGCACGCTCATGATAAGACCCAATCACCTTCTGAATCTGGACAACTTGCGAAAGTTTATAGCCAAAAAGCAGTAGCAAGTGTCGATGCATTCTTCAATGAAGTAAAACCACCTGCGTCGCCAATGCGGATTTATGCACAGTACTGCTGCAATTGTCAACACCGCAATTATGTAACACACACCAAAGCTGGCATAGAAAC
>Ga0307518_10003332_pt1 | contig 11607 bp, 7 predicted proteins | sample 25_EM_MG_FD_203889 | JGI IMG/M metagenome (GOLD analysis project Ga0307518, IMG submission 203889) | Populus trichocarpa ectomycorrhiza microbial communities from riparian zone in the Pacific Northwest, United States - 25_EM | ecosystem: Host-associated > Plants > Roots > Unclassified | place... | reverse complement strand
AGCATGACCAACTTCGCGAATTTGTCATGAACATGGCATCACAGAGTGGTGATACATGTGCGCCTCCTTCTTTTTGGTCGTATAACAACCAGTCTCCTCCTCCTCCTCCAGCTCCACCATTATGTTAATTTGTAATGAATATTATTTAACTTTAATAGTTAATTTAATATTTTTTTTAAACACATTCAGTTTGTAATGAATATTATTTAACTTATTTCTTTTGTTTTTTATGTTTAATAAAAAATTTATTTGCATAATTGGTTTTTATTACCATTAATTTATATAATTTTATATTATGTATTCTAAATAATTTTTAAAAAACATATTTAAAAATAATCACCGAGGGGTTTACCGACGGAATATATCCATCGGCATTTGACAGTAGCTGCCACAGTCACCGATGAATTTACATACGGATATATTCGGTCGGTATTTCGAACTCACCGACCACTTCACCAACGGACATAATCCGTCGGTATTGTACAGTGCCTGCCAAAATGACCGACGAATTTACAAATGGATATCTTCGGTCGGTATTCCAATCATTCACCGACAACTGTACCGACGGTTTTTATCTGTCGATATGTCACACTATCACCGACGGGCTAAAATCCGTCGGTATATTTCAAGCGGGAAACTTTTTTTTTCGGCGCGTAATGTCCATCTGTAAAACCATCGGCAAATGTTTTTTTTGTTTTTCCAACCGATATAGCGACGGAATCTGGTATTACTGACAAAAGGAAAGCCGACGGACGTATTCCGTCGGTAAGGACATCGGTAAATATATTACCGACAAAACCTTAATAACATACCGACGGAATATGTCCGTCGGTAAAACTGTGAAATCTCGTAGTGTTTTAATTACCTTGTTGTATTTAGATTTTTTTTTCTATTTCGCTTAAGTTTTTAATTTAAATAGTATTTTATTATTTGAAATTGTATTTAGATTCTTTTTTTTATTTTGCTTTGGAATTTTAATGTAAATAATATTTTATTATTTAGAATTGTATTTGGATTCTTTTTTATATTTAGTTTTGGACTTTTAATTTAATTAGTATTATTTAAGAATCCTAATGCTAAATAGATTATATAAGATAGTTAAGTTTTAATTAGGAATCCTTCCATTGAGGATTGTAGTTTTAATTAGAAATCCTTGAATTCTAAGTCTATAAGTAGTATAAATAGAAATATAAGTGGTATAAATAGAAATATCTGTAAGTAGTCTCTAAATTTCTCAACCACCACTTAGATACGTAATTGAAATCCGCTATGTATCCAGGCCATTTACTAATAGGTAGAGCCCAGTAAGTGAACATCTTGCTATTAACATCTATTCAAACAAAGCAAAACAAAAGGTTAAAAGGGGAGAAAGCGAGGGGACACTGCAAAATCCTAAGATCTTCATTGAGTTCTAATACAAAATAATAAACTTAAAAGAAGATGGACAAAATATGAACTCTACTCATTCAAGCCTCGAAGCCACCACTTGGGCCTGCTAAGCTATGAAAGTGTTAAAAAGCTTTTCATTGAGTGCAAAGAACCGTGAGACTAATGCTCTTGATATAATGCATCAGAAGCTGCAATATACATCTGACTGGTAAAGATGTATATTTCTTGATATATATTTTTTTATAACATGTTTTCCATGATATATATGTGTGTATTTTTATGATAAACTAAACAATCTAATCTAAACTTATTTTTGGCTTACAAGTTCTTTTGCTTCAAGCAAAGGTAGTTGCTTCTGCCACTGCAATATCTCCTTCCTAGGCATGAAAAAAGGAAAACACAATTCCATCTTTTGAAATCTGAGTTAGAGTGATATGGGCTTAAAAATCTAATTACAAGTAGAAGGGCCTAGAACCCTATAAAGATCTAAAGCCTAAAGAACAGCCCAATTTAAATAGATCCCTCAAACATCATGTCAATATACAAGAGCTAAGCCAATAGCAGTGACAATAAGCGTGGAGGGGACTCCAAACTTCAAATGGCTCCAAAAGGTGATAGTGTAACTGGGCTGGGCACGAAGAGCCTGTTCACACATAATTAGGTTTGCGGCAGAACCTATCAGCGAGAGGTTTCCAGCAACTGTGCTAACCCATGCCAGGATGAGCCAAGCTTTCTTATCTTCACTAGGAGGAAGGTAATTATATTTCATAGTGAACACTGTGATTGTCATGCAGGGGAAGAGAAGCAACTTACCTGGTTTGCTGGGGAAGAAGCTGACGATGGTGTGCTGGCGGGTCGATGCTACTCCCCTCTTCAGTTCTTTCTCTGTTCTTCCTTCTCCCTGTTTTTAGCTTTCTGTGTTTTTGTTTTTCTTCTGCCTCTCTCGTCTCTCCTATTCTTTCTGTTTCTCTCTAGGTCTGTCTCTCTCTTTTTTTCTTCTGTCTTTCGCTCTGTTTCCTGTGCTTCTTGTTCTTTTTCTTTTGTTCGGTGTTTATCCTGTGTTCTTCGTTGCTCTCTCTGTATTTTGCTCGTGTCTCTGTGTTCTTCCTCCTTGAATGCCCTGTTTCTGGTGCAGTGACTGCTGAAGATGGAGCTCTGGAGCTGCTACTGAAGACGAAGTACAACGGTCTCACCCTTTGTTTCTCTCTTCTGTTCGTTCGTCCCCTGTCTTTGTGTGTCTCCCTGTGTAGTTTTTTTGTCTTCTCTCTCTACTGGTTTTCCCGTCCGCGTTCTCTCTGGTTTTTTTTGTCTTACTCCCTCCTTCGTTCATGGCCCTTCCATATAATGAGGCGACCGACCGTTGTTAATGCAGGAGCTGCATCGTGGGCAGCTGGCAGGGGCGTTTCTTTCCCCTGGCTTGGTGAGATGAGGAAGATAAATAGTCTTCAGTGAAACGGCGCCGTTTTCCCAATTCAAATGGCTTTGGTCATTGAATAAAGTTTTGAGATTTTGTGATCAATCACCTGCATAAATTCTAATTGGACCCAGTATTTTAGCGTCATTTACAAACTGGTTTTTAGACTTTAATTTCTTGCAATTTAACCCGGATCATCCCAAACTTAGGTATTTTCTCATTTAAGCTCTTGATTTTATTAACTAATTTTAAATTCAATTAATTCTTTAAACTTATTAATTCTTCAATTAAGCTATTGATTTCATTAATTAACCTAATTTAAAGTTTAATTATGTCCCAAAACTTTTAATTTATGTTGTTTTGACCTAAATTTCAATTTATTTTTTACTTTATTATTATTATTATTATTATTTTATATACAACTCAAAAATTGGGTTATAACAGGTAGGAATTCATTATGAGTTAACAACATCCTTATAAAACTCGATCCGGCCTAACGACTCAATTCAATAACCTGTCATTCAAAGTTTAACTCGAACTAGTTACTTTGAATTAGTTTTTATATATAAAAAAATTATAATTTGGGTCAACCCACCAACTTATAAATTAATCCACCCAAATTGTTAACAAAATTTAAATTGAGTTAATTACTAGGTTAGATTATATAACCATATATCATGTTAAATCATTTGAATAACATCTACTAGCATTTATTGTTAGCAATGTTTTTGGGAAAACATTGTTCACCTAGATTTAGAATCATTGTTCACCAGAAAGTTTAATGATGGTTTTACCTTTCCCACTAAAAAAACATTGAATTGTCTATAAAAGGCAGTACGGTCTTTTCATAAGGTTCAATGATCATTATCATATTGTTTGAGGACAAGTAGGTCGTTTTGCATTTTAGAAGCACAATGAAACGACTAAAATACCAATGGTAACATAAATTTTAAAGTTGGCGTGCAGGGGCACTTTTTTCTTTTCTTATTGATTTTTTCTTTTTTTGTGATAATTGAGTTGTATAAGGGACACTTTGGTATTTTAATAAACATAAAATATAACTAAAAAGCCAAAAGTAATGGGCCTGTGCAAGGCACGTGCTAGTGTGTGAGAGGCGCTCGTACTATTCGGGTTGTGCATGTGGCGCTTCTTAGTAGCTAAAAATACATTTCCACCATATCATTGGAATAGAATATGGGAAGGAACTACAAGTGAACTTTATAGGAACATAAAGTATAATATTAATATGAATTATGTTTTAGCATGCGCACATCATAAATTAAAATTTAAAGTTCACATGTCAAAGACATTGTATTTCATGAATATATTAGCTATAATGTTATATTCGAAATATTTGTTTTTTTGGAGTGAAAGAGTTTAATTCTTGACAAATAACTCGATGACAAGTTTTTCAGAAGTAAAAGAAATTGGTGTGGGGAAATTTCTTCAATATTCTTAACATAATAATGATATTTCATTAATAGTTAAGATTTATAGGTTTTAAGGTGTTTAAAAACAGTCTAGAACGTAGTTTGATAAATCAAGTATAACTTCTAATCTAATAGTTAGATCGAGCTAAAGTTTTAACAAAAGATTCTGAAAATCCTATTTCCCACTAGATTGAGATCTCATGGCAATCAAAGATCATGAAGGCTTTAAAATAAGACTCGAAAGTTATTGTGTATATTTAGATTTTTTTTTCTATTTCACTAAGGATTTTTAATTTAAATAGTATTTTATTATTAAAAACTATATTTTGATTTTTTTTCTATTTCGCCTCGGACTTTTAATTTAAATAATATTTTATTATTGAGGATTATATTTGGATTCTTTTTTCTATTTAGCATTGGACTTTTAATTTAAATAGTATTTTATTATTTAAAAAACCTAATGCTAAATGGATTATATTAGATAGTTAAGTTTAAATTAGGAATCCTTTTGTGAGGATTTTAGTTTTAATTTAAAATAATTTTTATAGAGAATTTTAAGTCTATAAGTAGTATAAATAAAAATGCCTAGTTAATTGTATTCATATTTAGATTTTATAAAATACTAAAATTTTCTATAAATTTCTCTAGCAATTATATATGTAATATTAGAGCTCTAGAACCCTAGTTTTTATCTTTATCCATTCTATATTTCGTATCAGTGGACATCTATTAATTGAAATCCGCTATGTATCCAGGCCATTTACTGAACAGGTTGAGCCCAGTAAGTGAACATCTTGCTATTAACATTTATTGAAACAAAGCAAAACGAAAGGTTAAAAGGGGAGAAAGCGTGGGGACACTGCAAAATCCTAAAATCTTCATTGAGTTCTAATACAAAATAATAAACTTAAAAGAAGATGGAGAAAATATGAACTCTACTCATTCAAGCCTCGAAGCCACCGCTTGAGCCTGCTAAGCTATGAAAGCGTTAAAAAGCTTTTCATTGCGTGCAGAGAACCGTAAGACTAATGCTCTAGATATAACGCATCAGCTTAGGAAGCTGCAATACACATCTGACTGGTAAAGGAGGGCATTGCTAGATGGGTGGCTAAGTTTAGGTGATCCAGATTATTTAAAAATTCCAATTTCAGGCTGTACCATTGAGCATTGGTACTGTACTATAGAGATGGTGTGAAGATAAACAGATCATATAGCTGCAAATGATAGCAAAAAAAGATGGCCATCTCTTAACCACAGAAATAATAATGTTTCCACTAGGCAAAAGCTCTAATCTCTTTATAAGACCATGCCAACTCCTCAGCTAACTTGCTCAACTCCACAATTCAAAACAACAAACATCTACAGGATTTCAGTGACATTCAAAGAATGCAGCTTTGATTTCAAACTTGTGTCATAACTATGATGCTTTTCAAGGACTAGACTTCTATAGCAGCTCTAATTTCTAGGCTCTCTTAGATTGATCCAGCACCTTTAACCAAATCAATGAATGCAATGGAAAAGTGGCATAGCCAAACGCAAGTCAACTAAGAAAATGAAGCACAAGTGAATGAAACAAAACAATGCCCACAAAACATCTTTGAATTAACACAGGAATATGCGGCAGCCTCTAACTCTCAGGACTCCCTCTGTTACATACTTTTCAGTAGTGTCTCTAATGCGAAGGGACCAGCTCCACCAGTAACACCTAAAACAATTTCCCATCTTTAAGCTTTCAGATGATGAAAGCATATGATAGTGGACATGAAAAATCTAAGGGTTCAGCCATTGACTACATAAAGCTTCAGCAGGAATAGCAGTAGCAGTACAGGGACCTTGCGGTGATCAAAAGCTACATTGCCTACTTCACCACCCTGCAACGCTCAACGAAGTAGTTTACTAGATTAAGTTTTCTTGTATTCTGTCAGTAACTAATCCTATCAATTCCATTTCCATATTAACATCAAAACTACAAACTAATCAACTAGCACAAACACATTAGCCGAAGAAATCATACAAAACAGCAATGTCAGCAGGAGCCTAAAATTCATCAAATTCCCCTCTACAAACCTAAAAACCAAGCCACGTTCCATCAAAGCTACAAACTAATCAACTAGCACAAACACATTAGCCGAAGAAATCATACAAAACAGCAATGTCAGCAGGAGCCTAAAATTCATCAAATTCCCCTCTACAAACCTAAAAACCAAGCCACATTCCATCAAATCATCAACAGAAAACACAGAGTTAACGCCCGAAAGTCAACTGGTGTTATATAACAATAAAAGTCACAGCCTTTCGGCAATAACAGCAACGCACACCTTAATGACATCACAATCATAATCTGTTCTTCAATAACAATAATCCACAACAATAACATAATCATAGATAAAATTAAACACTTGATAAACACCGAATTTACTACTTTCTTGATTACTATATACGCGGAGCCAAATCAAGAAATCACCAACCTCCCTCATACCGAACCGCCTTTAACTTGCTCTGCCTCAGGAATCTTGACATACCCAATTTTCTTCAAATCCTCCTCCTCATCATCACTAAAATCCCCATCAAAATAATCATCATAACGCGGCTGCGATGGAGAAAACAAAGACCAAACCAGATACATTGTAGCTGCTGTAAGCGCACCACAACCGACACCAAAAAGCAAAGCAACAACCACGCTAAGAATATCCTTAGTACGATCGCGCAACGAGCTCAAGTCATAGCTCCCAAATCCATCCCAAACCGACCCCACCTCGTCGCGGCGAGTGGCTTCCTTGTTGGTATTTTCATAATTATTGCTAGAAACGACCGGGATGAATCTGCGTTTGATGAGTGCCAGGGAGGAGGCGGAGATTGAGGCTTCTTGGATCTCGGTTACGATCAAGAACCCAGAAGATGGGTTGTTAGGGTTAGGGTCGTTAGGGTAAGGGTTAAGGGGTTTGTAGGAGACAGAATAAGAGGAGATGAAAAGGGTCTTGCAGGGTCTTGCTGAGGAAGAGAAGGAGAGGAAGCAAAGGAGGATAGAGAGGGAAAGGAGGAGTCTTGAGGGTGCCATGGAGGAAAGGGAAGAGAGAGAGAGAGTCTAGGAGAGAAGAGTTGATTGATTTTTTATGCTCTTGCTGGGAAGGAAAAGGGAATGTAGAAAGAGTAGGCAAAGGGGGTTATTTATTTGAAGGGAGAAAAAAATAATAAATGAGAGAGAAAAACGGTTTTGAAATAAATCAATTATCCCTTTTTTTTTCTTTTTTCTTTTTCATTATCTTCTTAATAAAAATAATGCTAACAATTGTTATTAAATCTAACTAAACTTATCAATCTAGGAGCTCACCTAAATTTTAAAAGACAAATAGGTGAGAATTAATCGGTAAAACTCAAGTGACTCAAAAAATAATTTAAATTAATCAGTAATTTAATTAATATATAATTTAATTTAAAAAATTATTTAAATCAACTCATTTAACTCTATTTCAAACTTCAAACTAAGTTATTGGTGGAGATTGATTTAATAGTTTTGATGGCAGTAGATGATGAGTTCAACAATCAATAAAGTTCTTTGAATTGTGATCGGAAAAGATTATATTTTATAAATACTCTAATTTCAGTATTTATTATTTGTTTTTCAGAAAAGATGGAATTAATCTTAATATATAAGAATTAATTTTAAAATGTTATTTTATCATGGAATAAAAAAAAGAATATAGAATATAATCTCTTATATATATGTGTGTGTGGATGAAGTTAATCATATTTTGTCTTTCTTTTAACTTGAAAAATAAATAAATAAAATTGTAATGCTACCATGCTCATCTATTAATAATTCAATTATTTTAATTACGAGCAAAATTATTATATATATTAAAAATATATTCGATTGAAGTGATGAAAATAAAAACATGAAATAAACATTTTTTCTTAGATGGTCTCTAAAAATATTTTTATTATCTTTGTTATCTTGTTTTTTTTTTATTTTATATTAGTAAACGAGTGCAATATAATTATTATCTTTTATCATTTCTAAAGAAAAATGGCATTCTTCTTTTAAAAGAAATAATTTTCTTTTTTTTTATGAATGGTTTAGTAGCAAAGGTCATATGAAGTTTCCAAAAAAAAAACTATGGAAAACATTTTTGAAAGTTCTGAGAATTAACTTCTGATATAAAAAAATAATTATTATTTGAATAAAAATAATTAATTGAATAAAAAAAGCCATCACTGGCCACGATAGTCAGATAAGAGACACGAGGCCCTATTGAAACGCTGACATTTTCTTACTTCCACCACAAAGAAAAAATATACCGCGTAGCGCCGCCGCCACACAAGAACATAGCCATGGATGCGGAGGATGATTGGGAATCATCTTCAGGAGAAGTGACCGACACTGACCAGTTCAACGATGAAGACTTTTACTCCACGTCTGCTTGTCTATCCAAACTGCAATTCAGGTAAGATACCAGTACCTACAAAAAATCTGATTTTGTTAACAAAAATTGAAAAACTTGATTGTTTGTGCAGTTTAATGAAGTGAGTTTTTGTTTTAAAGCTATAAAGATTGATTTATTTTTTGTTACTAGGAATGATGTTTCAAAGGCTAAATGGAATGTTGAGATGGGAATGGCTGAAGTTATTGAAAAGAAAGGGAAAATGTGGATTACTACTGGGATTGTTCGTAATGGCAAGACTTTTTGCTTGATTGAGGAGACATTGTAAGTGATTAAAGAACGGGAAAAAAAGTATCTTTGAAGTTTTTTTTGTGCCTCTTATAGTCATATAGTGGGTATAATCCATTTGACTGTAAATATTATTGCTTTTAAAACCTGGTTATGCACACCCTTTAAGCTTAATTTTAAGATGAAAATGGCTAATTTTACTGAAAATCAGTACCTGAAAAATTAAAACCGTAGGATTTGTGGGAGTTTCCGGTTGAAATCACTAATTCAATGGTTGAGTTTTTTTTAGAAGTGATTCCAAGGAAGAATCTTTGGTAAAGACTGTTCTCTTAGGGATTAATATATAGATAGATGGATGTGATAAGTGAAGGCTTGAAAGTTTAGTTCTTATTTTGCAACAGTCAATGAAACAAAGCAAGTTGTATGTTTATAAGTATGGTTTGGAAGGACAAAAACACATGAATTGAGTAATTGTCTTAGTTTTCTTAGATTATCTTATTGGTGAATAACCTTTTCTGCCATAGGTTTTTGGCCGAAATAGGGGCATTGCTTGTTATGGATGACAATGATGAGTGTCTTGCATTGAAAGACATACACAAGAAGATGTCTGAAGAAAGGAATGGGTGCAGCTGGGAGCTTTTTGAGGTATATAAACACTTGAAGTCTCTTGGTTATGTTGTTGGGCGTCATGGTGTTCCTTGGAGTATGAAGGGTGTTGAGAATAACAGCAAACCTTGTTCTTCTCAAGGGACTATTCAAAACAACAGGGTTGAAGGTGTTGAAGAGAACAGCATTACTTGCGCTGTGCAGATGCTCAGTAATTTGCAAGTTGATGAGCTGAGACTAAATTTTGACGTTTATCTTCCAAATAGCAAGTTTAGAAAGTCTTCACCCGGTGATCCAGCCTTTCTGCTATGCTTAGTTAGGTAAGCATGATAGTAAACCTGAATAATTTGAAAACCTTTTCCTTAGAGGTGATTGATTGTTGAAGTTCTTTGATCACTTTTTGTTTGTCCTTCTCTCATATTACTGCATTTTAAGGAAAATCCTATCACTCTGTTTGTGCTCATCATATCTTCCACCTTTTATTTTCATGTAAAAGAACCCTTGGAAATCATTAAGGCTTTTCTTACTTTAGTGGATAACTTCATAAGAGTTGTGTCCATGGTTTGCTGTGCAGGCTGTTAACTGCCATGCTAGAAATTTTTTTGTTGTTGGAAATTTATTTGGTTGCAAATAAACACAGTTTCCCTCTGAAGTCTGTAATTTATGAGATCCAAGAAGTCCATTGTCATTTGGAAAAGTTGCATACTGATGTTAAGTGATGACTTTTAAAAAGAAAAAGGCTGACTAAGTCCTTCAAATATATGTTGCAATCTGGATGCTAATTAGAGGAATTCCAGGATCATCACATATCAAGCCCTAATGCATCTCATCTCATTAGTTTTGTTTCCATTTTAATGCCGATCTATTTCTCATTTTAATTTGTATAGATACTGTTTAACTTGCCTTACCTTGAAGGGGAAGTCCACCATCCAATGCAAAAAGTAAAGTTCTTGAGAGACAATGTGTTGGGATTCCTTTGAAGTTATGTCATGTAGACCATGGGCGTGTCAGCTTCTTTTCCTTCAAGAGGGTGGAGCTCCCCATTTTACCCTGAATTTCTGGAAGGAAGCACTAGAGGCTTCAGCAGCAGATAACAGGATGCCAGAGTATGACTGAGGTTTAACCGAGCCTTGCAAGGGATTATGCCTCCTAAGGCTCGGAGATCTTTGACTTTTATGCAAATCATTCGCAGAGCTAAGGTTATACAGCATGCATGGCATGCAATTGTTGCTTCTGCTTCTGGTGGATGATATCATGTCTTCTTATGCTCTTTGATCCCTATTTCCTCGTTGACAAGAAGACAAGCCCAAACTGTAAAGTACACAGCCTAAGATCTTTTTAGCATCTGGATGCCAACGTGTTTGAGCTTCCCTGAACATGTGGATCTCAACTAGAAATTTGTCGTCACTAATGGAGCCACAATGATGGAAACTCACCGCGCTAAAGAATACAGAATGAAACAGCCAGATTTGGAGATTGGTCAGTCAGTGGAGATGGGAACCATACATACTGGTGATTTAATGGGTTTTTTTTCTCCAAAAATTCAAGACAGCACATTCTGTCATTTTTATAAATTATTCAGAGTCTATATTCCATGTTGTTAGGAGATGCATATCAGTATGGTTGTTTCAATATTATCTGCATCATTTGTCTCTGATGCACCCTTTCTTGCAAGTCGATGGCAATCCATAGATAGTAACCCAAGCTTCAACTGGATATGTAGTGGCAATCTCTGTTCCATCTTTGAATGGCTAATCATGATGTTAAAGCTGTTCATGAAGCTGTCACAACATCAGAACAGTTCAATACAAGGAAGTTATATGTTTCTCACGACTACCTCCATTTTTGTTAGACAAGCATTGATGCCGCTGGTTGCCCTTTCGAATTACCAGCTGAAGAAATTTTACTGTAATTTTAGACAAATTATTCACACAGACTGAGACACTCCCACAAGATTTCTTTCCAGTTGCTATCCAAATCACCAAGAAGAAAATTGCCTGTGCAGCTACTGATTCCACTCGTTATTCAATGACAGACCCCAAGGGCTGACAACCTTGTCAATTTATATTAAAAAAAGAGAGTTCAAATTGTAAACCCT
>Ga0307518_10003331_pt1 | contig 11607 bp, 17 predicted proteins | sample 25_EM_MG_FD_203889 | JGI IMG/M metagenome (GOLD analysis project Ga0307518, IMG submission 203889) | Populus trichocarpa ectomycorrhiza microbial communities from riparian zone in the Pacific Northwest, United States - 25_EM | ecosystem: Host-associated > Plants > Roots > Unclassified | place... | reverse complement strand
AGCTCAGTGGTTAGAGCACCTGGGTATATGCCAGGAGGTCCTGGGTTCAAATCCCGGCTTGGTCATGTTTTCCTGTAATTGTGCACTGCCTAAGCAACAGGGGGTTTAGTTAGCCCTGAGGTCACGCAATGTCATGCACCAAACAGGTTTGGTACAGTGAACATGGAAGATAACATCAATATCAAATGATCCTGATGTGAAGGATGAGCATGATGGAGCCTCATCATAGCCATCTATCACACAAGAACCGCCAAGAAGCAGAAGAAACTGAAGGAATAATGTCCCAGATAGAGTACTGAATTCGACGCATCCAGGGAAGTGAGATGAATGACAGAGGAAGATGGACATGGCAAGTATCTGGGAGGAAGGGACCATAGGCTGAGGGCTCAGGGGACACAGAGACGACCAGAGATGACTTTTCAATCTTGACAATAGACCTAAGATGACCAAAGTACATCCTTGACACAGGACTGACGAGGAGAACGCGCTGACCGAGAATGAGGGGAACTGAGGGAGCAGGCTGGGAAGATATGTGCCAGGCAGTGTATGGGAACTCTGGGAGAGGCTGTCCTAAGAGCAGGACATAGTGGAGATCTGCAGCAATAGTGGAGAAATGATCCAGAGAAAATACAGACTCCATAGTGACTGATGAGACGAATGTCTGGATTGCAGGGGGAATATCTCTGTGGGAAATGAATGGATCCACGTCGGAACTTGACAGGCAGATAGACCATGCTCTAGGCTCTCTGACGGTATAGTCACGTGCCTGATAGCTTTGGAAATGATGGAGCTATTCAAAATATCGGAATGCCAGCACTGGGTGCCTAAAAATGACATTTGAGCACTAGCATTGTTTCTTCTCTTCTTTCCTTTGTTTCTCCATCAATTCTTTAGCTTCTTTGCTCATTCTGGTATGGGAGTTGGACTGCAGTAGATTGCATTCCTTTCTCATACCATAATGGACGTTATTCCTTCAGTTTCTTCTGCTTCTTGGCGGTTCTTGTGCGATAGATGGCTATGATGAGGCTCCATCATGCTCATCCTTCACATCAGGATCATTTGATATTGACATTATCTTCCATGTTCACTGTACCAAACCTGTTTGGTGCGTGACATCCACAGGCGACATGAAATGCAATCATCCCCGATTGCAAACAAAGAGGGTGGGACAACAAAAAGAGCTGGGAAGACTGGCATAGGGGGGATAGACAAGGAAGCATGGGGCATAGAGCATAGTATGGGGCATAGGCAAGAAAGCATGGTGAGGCATATGACATACATCAGCAAATCCCCAAAAATGTGCCAGTGGATGACAGTTTGTCATAGATTTTGTTATACTCCCACAGTACATCACAACATCACAGGAAGCCCAGATAGCCCCAGTTTCACAGCAATTCAATTGAGATCATTCTACACTATATCACTGAACTGAACAGTGACAGCCAGAAATTAGGATAGTACAGCACAGTTTACACACCAGACTGCCCATTTCGCAACTTGAAATAACTCAGTGTGATTACCTCAGGTCACTACACAAAATAGACAAGTAACAAAATTGTACATTTTTACACCATTCACATTAGTACTATGCATCAAGCATGCCAAACTTAGTCAAGTTTAACTGAGAGTGAATGGTTTCCAGCGACAAGTTGTGTAAGGGTGCCACCTGCTAATGTCAGCTCGGGCCGAATACCAAGAATGCAAATGACTTACTGTGTTCATCTGGCACCTCTCGCGGTGAAGAGGGAGTTGATATAGATAGCGGGGCACTAGATTGGCTTCGTCCATGATTATTGAATGCCGCCCTGATCCACCCGATGTCAAGATCCAAGTTATCGATGGAGCCCTGCCTCTCCTTTGCTTTGAAGCGATGGAGATCGGCTATCTTCTCATGCTCCTGAACAAGGCATTCCGCAAGCAGCTTTTCTGCGCAATGAACCTCACGGTGAGCATAAACAATTGCGAGGACTAACGACACTTCCTTGGTTTCTACAGCATGGGACTCCTGTGACTTTGGCCAATAATGTATTAGATTATAGACTATTCATTAAATGTTTACTCACATCTTGCATCTGTGGACTCTTCTCGCCACAGTATCCCATGTAAACCTTGTCCAAGAACCTAGGGCCTGATTTGGGTTGCTGTCCCTCTGGGAAATGAGAGTTTAGCACGTCCTTCGGTTGCAGATAATGAGCCCTCTGGCTCGAAATCGGCATGGTCAAGGTATGTTTGAACATATTCCCTGGGAGCGAGGTTGAATTCTTCCAAGTCTTAGGCCCGTGTGCCTGGGAATCACCGCAGTTGTTGGCGTTTATTCCACATCTGTGAAGTTCTTTTTTCAACCCCCAATTAACTGGTTGCTGGGCGGTAAGTATGCTTTGCAGGTGGATTGTGACATGGCGGCGGTGTTTCCCTGGTTTTGAGAATGTACATAAAGTAGATTTTGGGGGGGAATTTGAAAAGCTGGCTGGCAAACCTGATGCTACACTAACCAACCCCGCTACTACCATTATCCTCTTCATGCGCTGTCCAAATTGTGGGAAGGGCAGATTTGCCAGCCATGACGCCATCTCGAGGCATATGGGCCAGCCGAAATCTGGCTGTTTCACTTGGTTCGACGATCTAGTCCGTATTCGAGAAGATCTACTTGGTGGGAGTCACCATGGCTCCAATGACTTGTGCACCACATCCATCGACGAACCACCTGGAGGGAGAGACGAATCTTATGAATCAAGGGTTGGTGGTGATGAACAGATGCTCGATGGGCATCAAGGTGAGAATTTTCAGGCTAGTTCCATTGACTACTTTCCAGGTGCCGCACAGACGTATAATGGGGGTTCTACTTTTATTGACAAGTTTGACACAGATGAATTCAGCAACCAAAGGACTTCGAACATTTATTATCCCTTTGCTTCCAGAGGGGATTGGGAACTGGGGTCATGGCTTCTTCGCTCCGGCCTGAGCATGGGTGCGATCAACACCTTTTTATCCCTTAGTCTGGTACGTTTTTCTTACTTGATTACCAACTACGCTACTCACAATAATGTAAGATCAAAGCATTACCTTTGTCCTTCCGGACAGCCAACGAGCTTCAAGGCCGAGCTGAGTTGCTGCCCAGCAGGCCACGCTGGAAGTCCCAGGAGATACTGACATCGCACCCAACAAAACAGCCTGTCTTACTCTACTGGCGAGACACTCTTGAACTTGTCCAGTTGCTCTTCAACAATCCTGGCTTTCAAAATGCAATGGACTTTTCCCCATATTGTTTATACGACTCAGCAGCACGCCTCTATCAGGTCTACACAGAATGGATGTCAGAAGATGCATGGCCTATGCAGGTGAGTCTTCTCTGCTTTGATGTGCTCTGCCGCATTAATGTGCCAAAGTCACAGCTCCCTGCAGGTGCAACCTTGCTCAGAACAATACTTTCATCGGACAAAACGAATATTTCGGTCTTGACAGGCGATCGTGTTGCACATCTGTTGCTGATCAGCCTTGCAAATATTAAAATGGAGACCCGGCTCAAGTCTCACACCTTTCTCCTTGCCACTCTCCTTCCAGTCCCAAAGTTTGTTCACAATAATAAGTGGATGAAGGGTGTGCTTGAGGCCTGTCTCATTCATCAGTGCCTCAATATCGTGTTAGAGCCCCTCAAACAAGCCGCTAAATTAGGGGTAATGTTGTCAGATCCATGGGGCTACAGCCGGTATTGCTTCACTCCGATTGCCAGCTATATTGTCGACACACCTGAAGCTGCTATGCTAGCTGCTGTCGGTGGGAAGATGTCTCCCATCACGATGGCCACGTACAAAGAATTTGGTGATGACTTCTGGCACGAACCATGCACATCCTCGACTACTCTCGCTCAACTTGCAGCTGCAGCATCAAAAGCTGACCCTAGTGATATTGAAGCCTACTTCCGTGAAGCGCAGAAGTTTCGTCTGAATGGTGTCCATTTACCATTTTGGCGTGATGTCCCCCTGTCCTGTCCTAGTAGCTTCTTCAATCCAGAGATACTCCATCACTTCCACAAGAAGTTTGGGGATCACGATAGCAAGTGGTGTATCAATGCGTTGGGCCCTGCCGAGGTCGACTTCAGATTCTCTGTCCTTCAACCCATCATGGGTTTCTGCCATTTCAAAGAAGGGATCTCATCGCTCAAGCAGGTGACAGGTCAAACTCTCTGAGACATGCAATGTTTTATTGTTGGGGTCATTGCCGGACATGCCCCTCATGATGTTATCGTTGCGGTCTGGGCTCTGATGGATTTTCGTTATCGCATACAAGCATATCGCATTATGGACAGGGACATTGAAGTCATTAACTCCACGCTCCGTGAATTCCATTCGCACAAGGACTCTATACTCAACGCTGGCCTACGTCGTGGGAAGGCCAATAAGCCAATCAATAACTGGCACATCCCCAAGCTCGAACTAATGCAAAGCGTGGTGCCAAGCATTCTGAGGGCTGGTGTCCCCATTCAGTGGTCTGCTGACCTCACCGAGCATGCCCACATCGAACAGATCAAGGAGCCTGCACGAGCCAGTAACAACAATAATTATGATCCTCAAATTTGCTGACAGCTTGATCGGCTGGAGAAGTGTAGGAACTTCGATATTGCAATGTTCTTGAAAGACCCAGCACTACGGAGGGATATGGCCACTGGCATGGCCGATGAACACAAGGAGAGCAATCCACATGTCAGCTTGCGGCCTGTCACAGATTATTTTGTGCGTTCACTTCAGCTAGCTTCTTCACCACCGGACATTATCCCCCTTCCTTGTCATGCATTTTCGGTAAATTGTGTTGCGTTTAACCTCGCTTATGACCCAAGCATCCATCACATCTCAATAGATGAAGTTGCTGAGCAGTTTGGTCTTCCAGACCTGCGAGCAGCTCTCGCCGATTTTCTCTGTTACGAGAAGGTCCGCAGAGTGGATTCAGTGCACTCCATCGGTGGGGGGCCTTGTAGATCCCCAGAGAATGCTGAGCTCCCATTCAAAAACATCCAAGTTTGGTTCAAGTTGCGCTTACAGGTGACAGACATTCACACCAACACTATTTTACCTGCGCAAACCATTCTTACTTGCCCACCTGATGGCAGCTGGCCATATGGATGATATGATTTGGTAGTTGTGAATACCGATAGTGCGAAGGTCTGGCCTGCTAGTGGCCTTCAAGGTTTGGTATCATCTTATATTTCTGTGGATTCAATTCATATGTCATCTCTGATTAGGACACTCCGTTGCACAGCTTCGTCTCATCATGCGACCCTTGGGCCAACCCCGCGAGCGATGGTCTTGGGCTGTTCACTTTTTGTGTTATATGCAGTGTTTTGATATTGTCCCACAAGCAGGCACTCAATGGGATCCGGCAACTCAGCTTCACATTCTCAAGACAGCTCTGCGCTCGAGTGGACAGCGCCTGGGAGATGTTATTCCGGTTTCCCAGATCAGGGCTTATGCAAACCTCATCCTGTGTTTTGGCCAACACGCAGATGTGCACCTCACTGCTTCCAACAGTTTCGAACATTCCCGGGAATTTTTCCTTAACAAGTATTTTGATAAGAATAGTTACTTTCCTTTGTCTTTATAAATAGCGGAGTAGGCTGTGGATGAGAAACTTTGGGTACATTTTTGGTACATTCATTCTTCACTCCATCTCCTCGATTCTCTATGTTAGACAAAAGGTTCCGTACCGTAGACGCAATACACAAATTAGGGTCTTATCCTGTGCCTAAGGGTGGTCGCTCTGTAGCGACAATGGACAGGATCACAACTCAAGAACTTCAAGGAGCAATCATTGTCGACACCAACGCCAACACTTCTCGTGACAAATGTCTTGGATTCCTTTTGGACAGGATCTTTTCAGGTTTTGCTGCCATCAATATTCTGTCTCCAGACAAGTTGACAGTTCCATGGAGCACAATATCAAGGCATCACCCCAGGATCTCCCAGAAGTACCCGAACGATCACAACATCCCACTCTACGACAACGCTTGGAACTGGCCCTTACCCAAGGATGCCACGCCACCTTCAGACACAGATAGCAAGAGTGGATGGCAAGAGATCCACCTTTCAGCACTTTTCAATGCAATTGCGCAAGCTATTCAGCCAGCTGTCACAGCAGAAGCACACTCACACAGTTCATCTGTTGCCAAGCATTATTGGTTGGGTTCACACAGCACTCGCCATATGCCCGGCAATGTTGAGGGAGCTGGTGCTTATCATCGTAAGCCCAATATGATTCTCATTGAAAAATCAGGTATGTTCACTTTTTATTGCAGGTTGGATGCATTTTCATCCAAAAAGTAGATCTTCCCTTAGACTCCATATCATGGATGAGCCCCAAAGTCATCGCTGAGTATAGCAGCCAAGTTTAGACACCACTCCACACCAAGGCGTATCTTGTTATCCTCGATCAACCCTGGAGGCATTTTGTGTTGGCCTTATCTATTACGGGTGAGCAATTGCGTGTTCACTTTTACGATCGCTCTGGTTGTTCCATTTCTCCACCATTCGACATCCATCGCAATCCATCCAATTTGGTTACCATTCTCGCAACCGTCATGTTTGGCCCCTGTCTTTGCATAGGGTTTGACCCCACTGTAATAGTGAGGACAGTCTACCTCTTACACATCTCACCACACAAAGTGATGTATGGGTCGACATGTGCCGATAACCCAGATTCCAAGGAGTTGAAGGATGGACATGGCCTCATCTCTCATCCAGAACCAAGCTTACCTACACCCCGATTGCAGCCTGTGACTCCCCCCAATCATGTTGAGGTTATGATGGCAGTCGATGTACCTGCTTGCACTCTACCTGTCAGGGTGTATACCAACCCTCCTCTCATCGATCCAGTCAGTGTCTCCGATGGTCATCAGGGTCTGATTGGAGAGATCCGGGTTCGCAACATTACATATGAAACCATGGAGGTTTTATTTTCATCAGGTGGGTTTTTAGGGCGAGGCACGGTGATTTATCTCGCCATACGTGATGGGCAAATGTATATTATCAAGGACCATTGGGTGGAAAACCCATCGCAGGAAGCAGATATGATGAAGCTCGTAATGGGGATGCCTGGTGTTCCTACTCTGATAGACAGTTGGGAGGTGGAAATCAAGCCCAATATAGTCGACACTACTTTGCAATATCAGACAGAAGCATGCCAGGCATCGATGAAAGGGAAAAGAACGCATGTCCGAATGGTTATGAGCCCGCGTGGACAGCCTTTCACAAAATTCTGGACCAAGTGTGAACTGATTACCTGCATCAGAGACATTCTTGTCGGTAAGCGCGGTTTTCGTCATGAAATCCTGAAGACTAATGTAAGATTTAGTTCAAAAGGAAACAGTACAGAAGCACAAGGTTCTTCATCGTGATGCCAGCCCATTCAACATTATGATATATGATGCGCCGGACGGAGTTTGCGGCATCCTTATAGATTGGGAGTTCACAGTCGAGATTACCCTCCAAGCGGAGTACAGTGTTGGTGGTACGGTGAGCATGGTTTTTGTTGCCTTGGATTGAACCACTAACATTAAACTAGGGCACCATCCCATTTCTTTCCATAAAACTTCTTGAGCAAATCTCCAGTGCGCTTCAAAAGAAGCCGAAAGGTGGGCGTATCTACAAGGCGGATGATGTTGCTTCTGTCCAAATTCACAATGGCAACTTCAAGATCAAGCATACACCAGCGGACAACATTGAATCTCTTTTTACATCCTCATTTGGATCATGATCTTGTATGATGGACCATTGGGACGGGAGAGGCAAAATTTTGACTTTGAGTCCTCAATACTTGGCAAATGGAGCGAGGGTGCCATTGAAAACCTCCAGGTGGCCAGAAACTCGAAAGTCGCTTTTGTTTTGGAGAGCAGTCCCAAGGTTCTAGAGGACTCCGTGTCCCCGTACTTCCGTGACCTGTTCAGGATCGAGGGGAAGTTGCGCGGGGTCAGTGCCTAGCGTGTCAGTGAGTCCCCAAATCTCCTCATCATTGGCATCATTAACATGATCGTTGATAATGACCAGCAGTAGCCACCACAAGGAAGGCTGAGAGTTTCCCATGATAGTTTCGGCAGCCCAGGTGGCAACTTTGGTCTGGTTTGCGTAACGAGAGGGCAAACTTAGAGCGGTCGGCCATCGCTCCTGTAGCTCGGAAACGGCTTCGAGCCGCTGTCTCAAAATGAAATGATGGTTGCCATCTGAAAATTGTCAGTTAAGAAAGAGACTTCTGATGGTGGCTGAACTCACTTTCAGATTGCCGTAATGCGACATGAATGGCAGCGAGTTCATAGCCATACCAATGACACATATTGTCTGCTTCTAAACCCAGACAATGTTGTTCTTCCAGACAATGTTCCATCTTGATGAGAGCACGGATACCATCTCGCACGCCAGCGTCTTTGAGCCATCGAGCGACCTCCACCACCGAGGGAGTGATCCACAGGTCTTGCATGAGCATTGGATCATTTCGTAAGTCGGTGAGTGTTGTGGGTAGCGGGGAAGGCAAAGGAATCGCCCAAGGCGGGTCGTGAAGCTGTGAAAGCTGCTCACAAAAATGGTTGTATTTGCAAATGGCTGCCGTAAGTGCAGGCTGCCGTTTCCCAATCGCCTTCCGTGTCTGTTGATGAAGCTTGGTACCTAAAAATGTCCTGGATGGTGGGTCCTATGAAGGGTGGCCAGGGACACACCCAGAGGCTTGTCTTTTCTGCCGACAGCATGGTCAAGCTTGTCCCACTCAAAGAAAGTGCCGACTGCCCTCTTGCAAATATTTATCTTCAAGTCCCGAGCCATCAGTAGTATCTGCATGAAGTTGAGGCTGATATTTTTGAGTTCTGGGAATTGGTCATGCACATTGAGAGATGAATAGAGGGCCTCAGCTTTGGTCATGAGCCTCGCATGACTGCGCTCGAGGCTCGCGAGCGCATCCATAATACCAGGGGATGCATTCCCTTTCTCAATAGTCGCTCGCACCAGTTTCAGCACCTTATTGCTGTTGTCCAAGTCAGCTTGCAGCGTGAGCACATTGTCGAGCTCTTTCTTGAGCTTGGCGGGCACATCTAAGGACGTTCATTATTGGGAAAGGCGTGATTTGAGTATAAGTACTTACGTGCTCTGATGGACAATTGAGTCGCTCGTTGTTCAGTCCATTGTTTCTGGAGTTCCGTAACGCTCGCACCGCAGTTGTCAAGGACTTCTTGTGCCACAGATCCTTGGTTGCCTACACCCTTTTTGAGGTGGTGCCTAAGCCAATCCCCGAGCTCACGCTGCATTTCATAGCCGACTGTTGCCACATGACGACCAAGAAGCCAGATGTGGCATTGTCGCTAGGCAAGATCAGCAAAGAGATCGATACAAACCACGAACTTATGGATGATACGCGTTCAATCCCAATAAGTTTAATGAATCACGACCACAGTCGCTCAGTACCTTCACCATCAGATAAACCCAACCCAGAAGCAATGCGTGGGTTGTAAACGAGCTGGCATGCCCATTCATGGCCATATGCATGCATGGCAGTGGTTGCAAAGCGAAGACGAGACATGATCTGTTGTTCGAGGATATTAAACTGTAACAACAACATTTTAGAACAGAATTGACGGGACAAAAACTTACCCGGGAGAGCGAGCGAGCTAGAACGCAGCCCACGTCATATAACACCACAACGTTAGCTTGATACGGAAGAAGGGAGAAAAGGTGCGAAATGAGAGCAATGCCATACTTTTGTTGTTTGCCTGGCGTGTCTATGTTTGCCAAAAATAACGGTATGTCATGACGACAAATGAGCGCCATTACTCCAGAGTCATCAAAGTTGTCCATGGCCATTTTTTGCTTCTGGCCATCTGCAGCCTCGTATGAGGCCTCACATTGGTCAATGGCCTCATCGGGTATTGCGGATGGTGCCAGTTTTGATGGACGTTGGCGGGCACAGGCAATGTGATGCCCAATGGTGTCTACCTGTGCTTTTGGAATAAAGTAAGTTGGTTCATAGAATTGTGGGCAGTCACCTGCAGAGCGCTGATGCCAGTGATGAAAATTACCGTCTGTTGCGACGTGAATATCGCTGCCCACATTGAGCGGTCTCCCGAACAATGTGCCACCAAAGCATGCTGGGCACTGTTGAATGAGAAGTTCAGCACAGGAACCCCGGGATAGGCTGTCCTGCTGCACGGTTGGGGACAATGGGGAAGAGGAAGGCGCCAAAAGGGGATCGATAGCGGGCTTGACAAGAAGTCGGCATTGCTGAATGAGGCTGTCAACCTGCTTTTCCACTTCAACCTGCAGGATATTGTACCACTGCACAGTGTGACTGAGACCGTGCCAGAATGGATCTCTCACAGCCCGGCCCTTACCTGTTACGACCATGCCCAACTCCGGGTCTTATCCGGTTACTCCGGTCGCATCGCAGCTCTGCAGCTCAACTCCGGTCGTTCTCACTTACTCCGGTCACGGTCGCGCAGTTATACTTCCGTTAAGTACGACCCTTGGTCTAATCCCTGTACAGTCCTTACTACACCTCGCCGTCTACCCTGCCTTGACGTGAGTTCTCCGTGTACTCGATATATCTCCTACCTTGTATCATTTTCACCGGACCTGACCTAGTCCCAACTCCGGTCGTCCCTTGTCCGCCTTTAAGGCTGTTTACTTGTCACCGTAAATACTCATCCCTAGTTCTTACTTAGTATAAGTACTCTGTAGTTATTCTGTATACCTCAGTCTGAAATCAACCATAGTCATCTACTCCAGTTTCTGTCCATCTCCGTCTCCGTCTCCGTCCCCTCTTGACTGGAACCTACGCAAGGGATCAACGCTCGTTATCCTTAGTCGTTGAATCCAAGCGGTCACCAACTCCGGCCGGACTAACCTCTTGTCCAGCCCTCTGCTCTCCTCCTTCGTCCGCTTTCGTCCGGACTTGACCGGACCCCCTACCGGAGTAGACCCGGACTTGACAGTATTTCAGACTCACACTTGTGTGGGTTCACTATACAAAACTTCGTACGCACATCTAGTCCCATCCCCTTATGACCATGACTACGCGTTCTCGTGCTCGTACCGCTGCAGCACTTGCTGAAGAAGCAGGTGCAGTAAATGATCTCCATCTCTCCGCCGCCCAACAAGCCCTGTCTAACCGCAGGCAACCTCCGGCTTCCGTTAGCCAATTCCGGAGCTTCACAGCTCGAAACCCCACAGCATCTGTGACTCCGCGTCGAGATGCTGCGTCTCAGAGCCTTCGTGGTTCTGCAGACTTGGGTCACCATGAATCTGTCTCTGGTGATCGATTTCCCTACCATCGCGACTCCACCCCGGAGCGTCGCGAACCCGGTCGCTTCCAATGGTTCGGCCCTGAGGACGGTCCCGGAGATGATCCGGACGACCCCGGAGACGACAACAACAACAACAACAACAACAACAACGAATTCCTTGACGCCATGGAAGAGCTAGACCCTAGTCTGGCTGTCTTCCACAATCTCGCCATCGCTGTCAACCGCCTCTCCCGCTCCTCTCGTCGCACCAACGACTCCTCTTCCTCCCGTGCCAAGGTCCGTGAGCCGGACACCTTTGACGGCACGGACCCCAAAAAACTCCGGACCTTCTTGGTCCA
>Ga0307518_10003330_pt1 | contig 11608 bp, 2 predicted proteins | sample 25_EM_MG_FD_203889 | JGI IMG/M metagenome (GOLD analysis project Ga0307518, IMG submission 203889) | Populus trichocarpa ectomycorrhiza microbial communities from riparian zone in the Pacific Northwest, United States - 25_EM | ecosystem: Host-associated > Plants > Roots > Unclassified | place... | reverse complement strand
GTCCAGTTATAGGCACGTAGGCTGTATAATGTCCAACTCAGCTGAGGCTCTGTTTGCTTTTGCTGTTTCTTCCCCCCACCAAAATGTTTCCATTGTATTTTACCCGTCTAAGTCTAAGGTTATATATTTAAAAAAAAATAGATATAAAAGCTATTTTAATAGATATACAAGTATTTTAATATATTTTTTTATATATAAAATATAAATTAAAAATTTTATTTAAGTATGTGATTAAATAAATTGATAACCATCAAAGTAAATAAATGAAAGAAAAGATCGTTAATAATAACTAAAAATATTTTTATAAAATTAAAAGATAGATGTAGATAAGATATTTGATTATATAAAATGAAATATTTAGTTAGTTGTGTTTATTAAATTTATTTATTAAAATTAATAAAAGATAATAAAAATAGAAATGCATATTAAATCAGTTGAATAAAATAAAAGAAAAAAATATTATGCATAACCTAACATATTAGAAATATTATTTAAAAAAACATATTTTTATTTATAAAAAATAAAGTTCATATGTATAAAAACCCAAAAAAATATAGATGAATCAGTATAATATCTTTAAAAATTAAATACACACAAAACAATTTTTTAAAAAACATTATTAAAAAAAACATGCAAAACTCATGGCATACGTCATGAGACCAGGATAAATTAATAAACAATAAATTGAATAAAATCACAAAACCAAACTTTCTCTTAAAAAAAAAGTAGAATGATGAAATCAAAAAATAAAATGAGCAAAAAAAAAGAATGTCGAATTGCATTAACTTTTCAAACCCGTGACCCAGACCATTAGATCATAAGCACAACAAGTACATAAATCATGAAATTCAATCTTCAACAAATCAAATGTCAAATGATGAAATTAAAAATAAATGAATTAGACAAAAAGATCTAAAACAAAAAAAATATAATTAAAAGAATAAGGGTAAAAAACAAATTAGAAGGCAACCATAAATTTTCAATTGAAGGGTTAAATTGAAAAGAAAAATAACTTTAACAAAAGAGTCGAGGAAAAAAATTAGAAATCAAAAGAATAAGGACTGAATTGTAAAAAAATAATATATGATAAATTGTAATTAAATGACTAAATTGAAAAATCAAAAGAATAAGGACTGAAATTAAAATATAAAAAACAAAGAGGATTGTCGCACATGGACGCTCGTGTGAGCAACGTCGTAGGGGTCAAGTAGTTGTCATCTAGTTGTTTGGTTTAAAGTTACTAGGAGACCTAGGTATACTGGTCTTTTCAGAAATTTCAAAGGTAAGGGACTGGTTGTGGCTAAGAAAGGTATTAACATCCTCTAATGCACCTTACCTAAGATGAGTTGAATTGTATGATCTATATATGGTTTAAAGGTTTTGATGTGTTCCTAGCTAATGATCTGTCTATGATTCAGAATAAAAATTTACTCTCATAAATAAATCTGGCATTTCAAATTTATTATAGGCATTTATGTTTAGATAAATTCTTATAGGAAGGTTCAATGAAGGTGCCCTGGCAAGGTTCACCTATCTTGGAAGGCGAAAGAGTTCTCCATAACTCGTATATTATGGTAAAAAATACTCTCAATTTAAAAACATGAATATCTAAAATAATTCTGAAAATTTTATAGTCAACTCCTAGTATTTAAATATCAGCTTATTTATAAGTCCAACATTTATGACAAGATGTTGACCATTAATTTTCATGAATTAAAATTTTTAGGGTTATTGAAATATAGACCAAAATACTTTGGAATATTACAAAACTCTTGTAAAACTCATGCAATATTTTAAAAAAAAAAACATGCCAAAGTATTTTAGATTTTTTAAATAAAAAAATGCTCAAATAATTTTAAGGATTTTTTGTCATATGTAAGAAAAAATTTATATTTTTTTATAATTTTTATTACGTTTCTTTTTAGTTTTGTTTGGAAAAAAAAACCATTTTTTGTAATAAAACTCCCCAAAACAAGCCTAAGGAATGTTTGCAAAACACACCATTAAACAAAAAAAAAACCTTTAGCAAAAATATTGTTGGCCAAACAAAGCCTTAGCCATTGATTCAATTTTGACCCAACTGAGTTGACCATAAATCTTTGGTCCCACCATGAACCAAACCAAAGACATGGGTTTGACTCGAAAACAAGCCAAAACACAGAAACCAAACCAAAAACATATTAAACTTGTCGGAAACACAAAAAAACTCAAAAAATTGGAATCAAAACCCAGAGAAAACAAAGAACACAGATGAACATTCAACGTGATTCTAGCAACACGAACTTTAAACTAGACTAGATTTCATGAAATAAAAGGAACATAAAGATTGTAAACCATACAATGATCAATAATTAAGCAACAAAACTCAATAACTATCACTTAATAATCTTAGTCTGATAAAAAAAGTTTTGATATAAAAAACAAAAACCTAAAATTAAAACTCACAGAAAACAGTTATTGATGTCTAATGATGTCATACGAATGTCAAGATGCAAAGAAATAAAATAAAACGGGTCAAAAACTCGTAGCTAAGGCAATGTTCTTGGGATGAACATGAAGAACACCGACCCAGATTTTACCTAGAAATGCATTAGCCTACTGCCAAACCCAGAAATGCATACCAAGCCTCAAAACCGAATCTTTTTGGTTCACACAAACCACATTGTCATAGTCATATACATTCAAATCAAAACAAACAACAAAAAACAACTAATTATTAAAAACATACATGAAATCTCATTTTCTAAAACTAGAAAATAAAAATAGCAAGCTTATCTATGCATTTTGGATTCAAAATTGATTTTCAAAACATATTTTGGTCATGACCAAAGCCTTATAAACTAGCAAAAAAATAAAAAACAAGCCCTTACCTATTTTTCAAGTCAACTCAAGCAGGCCACATGAACTCTAACTCCACTTTTAGGTTAAGAAATATATCTTTAAATTCCTAAAACAACTACTGCCCTTCTTTGCTTTCCTTTGTACAGATTTGTTTCCACAAACTTATTGCCCTTTTAAAGATGAAAAAACCTTTATATTAGGCTCGTAAACGTTCACAACTAGGGTATTTTCTCAGTATTTCTCCCTTTTTTCTCTTCTCTTTAGCTCAAATTTCTAAGGGTATTTATATGGTTTTCCTAAGGTTTTTGATGGATTTCATCAAAAATTGATCAAAGTTGAGTACTTTGATCAAAATAAAAGATTTATGGATAAAATTTTACAACTATAACCTCTATCCTTCAATGGTTTTTGCAATGATGGTTTTAGCGTGGGTGGGTTTCCTTTACTTTGAGACAAAGACATGCCCTTCTAATTTTGGGGGAATGATTTATAGCCCTTGATAAGAACCGTCTAGGAGCTTTGAAGTGTGAACACATAAAAAAGTTAGGTGGTTTTGCACCAATGGGTATCTCAGTCAAGGCTGATCATCGTGAATGGCAAAAAAAAAAAAAGATGAATAGAGGTTGAATAATGCATCATTTGGGTTAAACCCTAGAATTTAAGGTTTTAAATTTGGGATTTGCCAAAGTTTCAATTTAGTCCATGTTCTTTCAATTGTGGCACATGCACCTTTAATGGACACAAAACTTTTAATTCCATACAATTTAACCTCTGTCAAACTCAAATATCAACTTCAAAGTTTAGCGTCATTTTTATTTTGGTCCTTGATATCTGATTTGTTGAATTGGACCTCTAATTAACCTCAAACTTTTAATTTTTTTCAATTTAGCTCTGATTTCAGCAATTTCTACCCCTAAAATTATGCGTCATTTACATGTTGGTCATTGGTCTTGAATTTCTTCAATCAAACCCCTAATTGGTTACAAAACTTTAATTGTTTTCTTAATTAAGCCCCTGATTTTGCCAACTAAGCTTTTCAAAGTCCAATTTCATCTCCCAACCTTCAATTTCTACCAATTAACACCCAAATTGACTCTAAAAAATTAATTTTTCTTGTTATTAAGTCCTCAATAAAATTAATTAAGTCTTCCGAAATCCTCATTGAGTCCTTACTCATCCAGATTTGTATTTCTTTACCCCAAATACAAATATTTTCATCGAATGGGTTTTTTGTCAATCGGAATTGGGTCATCAATATTTCCAATCTTGTACATTCTAGTCTTTTAACTTTTCACTTGTCGTTTGTGTCCTTTACCATCAACTTGGATAATTCTTTGGGCTTTTCTTCATGTGTATCCTCTTGTATTTTGGATTGCTTTTTTCTTTTTTTTTTCTTTTCTTGATTTTTTTGTGGAGTAAAAAATGGGTAACAACAAGGAAAAAAAGGTACTTTTTCGGGTAAGATAGAGAAAAGAAGGAGAAAAAAAAACCACCAGCAACAAACAACCCATCATTTGTCATCTCACGCCATACCAAAAGAAGGGCAAGTTGACTACCGGGATGTATTGCGTAATTCGCCCAAATAATGTGGACACTAACTACACGCCATCAATGTTTTTGAATAAAAAATTAATTATCCATCATAAAAAGACAAAAATGCCCTCCATGAGTTTGGGAATTACAAAAAAAACATGTATGATAGGACAAAAATGCCCTAAAATGTATGCCTTATTTTTTTTCTTTTTCTAAGAGCAAAGATGTCTTTACTATATTCTAAAAAAACAAAAAAAACACTTGATCAATAGTTTTAATTTATTTTTATCTTAGAGGTAAATAAGTCATTTTACTGTTTAAAAATTTTGGAAGAGACAAATACACCCTCTAATAATCTTTTAAAGACCATTGGGCTATTGGAAAAGATAAAATTGCCCCCAACACCAAGGTTTCCATTTCTTCAACCGAAAGGGAAAATGGTAATTTTACTGGAACATTCTACAATAATTTATGTCTAATGTTATAGTGAAAAACCTATGCTCTATATATATTTTAGATGTGTGTGTACATGTGTGTATTAAAAATCATAGGACATCACACACACACACTAAGTATATTATCTCTCGTTATATAGTTTATCACTAGTTTATAGGCACATGTTACGCTATGGATTGGATAAAAAAAAAACATAATAAAAAATATTCAGGCTATATAGAATTATTTAGCATTGTTGTCAAACCTAGCCCGACTGGTCAATTTTAAAACCTTCTAATCCAACTTTTTATTTAGCCTGAGTTTAAAATTAAACAATAGGAGAGTTGGTTTGAAATGACCCAATCAACTCGGTCAATCCAAAAGCAACCCGGCTGATTAGTAAAAAAAGTATATTGATGAAATTGATTGAAAAAAAAGCCTCTCGACCCAACTTCTTACCTAACTCGGTTTAAAATTAAATTGTTTGAAAGTTATCCTAATTTGACCTAGATTACTTGATCAGTCCAAAGACAACTCAGCTGAGAAATTGAGAAAAAAATGATGAAATTGATAAATAAAAAAAACCCTTTCGACCCTACTTTTTACCTAGCCCGAGTTTCAAATTAAATTATGTGAGAGTTGTCCCGACATGATTCAATCAACTTGGTTGGTTCAAAGATAACCTGGATTATTGTTAAAAAAAATATGATAATGAAATTAAGAAAAAAAGAACTTAATTAAAAGGAAAAAAGAAGGGAAATGGAAAAAACATATGAGCTAATTTGATAAAAAAAAAAAAGGAACATTAAAGCTCCATAAGTTTTCCCAAGTTTTCTTAGTATAGTAGAGTAATTTATTGAGTTTTCTACTAAACAAAATAAATATAAATATAATCATATGATATTAAGTACATATTGTATTTACAATATTTAATGAATACTTTATCATGTCATATTCTTGTCATGTCACTTTTATCATCATTTATCATGATTGATTATCATTTAGATTAAGAGTTTTTATTAATAAAAATAAAATTTTTGGAAATAAATTTAATAAATAAGCATTATAAAGTTGTGAAAAGTTTAGGATTTGATTCAACTTTTCATGGCTATATTTCTTGTTGAAGTATTCCTATAAAAACAAGTTTTCTATCATAATAAAGGGATCCTTCGATATTTGAGATAGCAAATGTACATGAAGAAAATAATATATAAGAATGTATGTTTGTTGAATGAATTGATGTGGAGCTTTTGATTGAGTTTTTAAGGCAGATTTGATGATCCGAGATATTTATAGACATTGATCGTGCCACTTTACCTTGTAAAGAGTGAAGTAATGATAGAGAGCAACCTCGTGGTGCATGGAGAAAAATGAGTACTGATGAAAAGGTCGGTACTCGTCATTGATTATGGTGTCTCGCTATGTCATTGATGAAGAAGTAGGTGCTTTTGCTATGTACAGAGAATTTGTGTGCTTTAGGAACACCAATGAGGTGGTTTGAATGTGTGTAGGTATGTATTAGTGGATGGTATGCAACGCCCCCTCTGACTTCTTGAAACTCAAAAAATACATTGAAATATATGCCTGAATAAGATTACTGGATCGAGATCCAAAAATATCATGGTTAACCAGTCAGAATTGAAGAGTGTTAAGTTGGGTTGTTTGGCCATTTAGGGCTAACCTAAATCCTTAAGAATTCTAGCCGTTTGGAATTGGCCAAATGGTTCGGAAGTTTTTTTTTTATGCCTCATCAATGCATCACTAACAAATCAATATTCAATTTATAGCATTATAACCAATTATAAAATCTTACTAGTTGTGGACCCGCTATGTCGCATACTTGATTTTTTGTTTTTATTTGCATAAAAAAAGATGTTCAAGTACTGCAAATGCATTTCAAAGAAGGAAAAAAAATTTGTGACTCGGGTTGTAGACCTGACTAGATCAAATAAGTTAGTTATATTTTTAATTAGGTGATAAAAAAAATAGGCAATGACATCATATGAACCAAATAAAAAAATTGATCATAATAACCTTGGAAATTTTTTTTATAAAATGAGATAAATAATGTAGCTCAATTATTAGCCCATTAAATACAAAAGAGAAAAATTAGGTAAAAAAAGGACCTAAAAAAATTGATTCGAGTTAACTTGATTTAGCATGACAAGTCTGTAAACCCGATAATTAGAGTCAGGCCAACCTGGGTTATCCTGGTAAACTCACGGTCCAGGTCATGAGATCAGAGTAACCCGATAGAAAAGAAAATGACAAAAATCACAAAGCATATTTAAAAAAAAAAAACATTGTCAACCGCATTAAATTTTCAAATTTATGACCCGAATCATTAGACTAGAGCATCTCATCTGGAAAAACCATGAAACTTAATCCCCAATTAATCAAAACATTAAAGGATTCAAAACCAAAAATAGAAATTAAAAAAATAAGGATCAAAATTGAAATACAAAATAAATTTTATCTTTGATTGAAGGGTGAAATAGAAAAGAAAAATTAATTCAACAAAAGGACACAAAAAAACCAAAAGAATGAGGATCAAAATTGAAATATCAGATACAAATCAATTTTTAATTGAAGGGTGAAATTGAAAAGAAATATCAATTCAAAAAAATCAAAAGAATAAGGACCGAATTGAAAAAAAAATATATGATAAATTGGGATTGAATAATGAAATTGAAAAAACAAATTCTACAAAAGGGAAAAAAATTAGAAATAAAAAAATAAGGACTAAAGTTGAAATACTAACAACAAAGAGGGCCAAGTTGTAATTTTCATGGGAGGAGAGAGAGAAAAAAAGGGCACATCTGCAATAAACCAGGCCAGCACCATTGGAACCCACAGCACCAACAGAAAAAAGACGTGGTGACGCTTATAAAGACACTATGAAAGGGTATTTTCGGATGCTAGGAGGTGTCGCTCACACCACCCGAAATGCATTGGCACCTCCAACACGCCTGTAAGGGAGGCACACGCGCCCTTACCTTTATTTTATATATATTTATCTAAATACCAAATTGCTTTTAAGGTAACGTGATAATAACGAAAAAAACCTTTGTTAAAAGACAAAAAAGCCCCTTGACACTAGTTTTATTTTTTTTTTCCTTTTAAGGGTGTCCTAGTTCATTTTTTGGTTATTCCCCAAATTCATCTTTTTTCTTTCCAAAATAAAAAAAAATCAAAAATAAAATAAAGATTGGCATTTTAACAAAAGTAAGATGGGAAGATTTCACATGTAGAAAAAATCAAGCTACAATTTTTATTAAATCAAGAGCCTAATTGTATTCCATTTTACCACAAAATGGAGAGACAATGCGAATTCAAGGTCAAGTTACATTATTATTGGATGAATCTGCATATAAATTAAGTCTAAGGACATAATTAGATTTCTAATAGGCCAATTTAATTTAATCATGGGCCAAATTAAAATTTAATTATGTTTAAAAATTAATTTGGGTCTAATTGAAGGATTTAATTAGGTGCAATGACTTAATTATACTTTAAATGGGTCAAATTAATTTTATTAGGGGCTTAATTGGTGAAAAATTAAATTGGAAACCCAATTTGGGCTTAATTAAGAAGATTGGAATTTTAGAAAACCAAATTTAATTTTTATCAAGTCAATTGATTAAAATTATTGGTAAAATTGCAAAAAAATCAAAGTTTTGAGGTCAATTAAAGGTTAAATTGAAGAAAGTCGTAACCAAAAACTATTTTGAAAAAGGTGTCGAAGTATGAGAACTCAATTGATTGAAATCAAGGGTGAAATTGCAAGAAAATCAAAGTTTTAGAGTCAATTAAGGGTTAAATTGAAGAAATTCATAACCAATAACTATTTTGCGAAAGGCGCCGAACTATGAGGACCCAATTAATTGAAATTAATAATGAAATTGAATAAAATTGAAAATTTAATAGTAAATTAAAAGTCCAATTACATAAATCTAAAATATTTTTATTCCACTCGTTATAAATAGGGTTGGATTTCATATCTTTAAGGATGAGAAAATCATGTTCAAAGTCGACAAAAAAACCTGTTCTCTCCCCGGTTTTTTTCTCCAGCATCTTCTCTCTCTCTCTCTCTCTCTCTCTCTCCCCCCGCCACTGCCACCACCTCTTACACCTGCCGAAGACAACCACCAATAGACCAGTTCCTCCCCCCAAGCACCATCGTGGTCTAACGACAGAAACCACCACTGCAGCCACCGCGAGCTTCCCTTCTCCTTTGCAAGCTTCTGCCTCTTCTGCTCCAACAACCAACCATAGCAGCCAGCTCCATTATCACTCGTCGGCGGCGTCTTCACCCACGGCTCCACCACCGGTCAACAACAGGGCCAACTAGCCTCTCCCCATGCCAGGTAAGCCTCCTCTCTTTTCCTCCTTCCTCTTTGTCCCCCCCAGCACCGTCGTAGTCCAACGACATAAACCACCACTGCAGCTACCACGAGCTTCCCCTCACCTTTGCAAGTTTCTGCCTCTTCTGCTCCAGCAACCAACCATATCAGCCAGCTCCACTATCACTCATCGACGGCGTCTCCACCCACGTCTTTACCACCGGTCAACAACAGGGTCAGCTGGCCTCTCCCCATACCAGGTAAGCCTCCTCTCTTTTCCTCCTTCCTCTTTGTCCACCCAACACCGTCGTGGTCCAACGACATAAACCACCACTGCAGTTACCACGAGCTTCCCCTTTCCTTTGCAAGCTTCTGCCTCTTTTGCTCCAGCAACCAACCATAGCAGCCAGCTCCACTATCACTCGTCATCGGCGTCTCTCCACCTACGTCTCTACCACTGGTCAACAACAGGGCCAGCTGGCCTCTCCCCACACTAGGTAAGCCTCCTCCTCTCTTTCCCCCCCCCCGGCAGGGGGAAATAATTAACCACCAAGAGATACTTTGGACTGTGTGTCGATCATATTTCAATTCGGAAAATGATAAGGTCCAACCTACTATAGAAAAGTTGGGGGTGTATCTCACCTTCTTCACTATTCATATGTACAGTGAAGTAGGTGAGCTTTTTTCTTTCTTTCTTCTCTCAATTTCTTCCTCTTTCATTTTCTGTCTTTTTTTTTTAATTGTATCCTTCAAAATTTGTTTGATTTTGAATTTTTCTTCATAATTTGTTTCTGTATGGTTTCTACGAGGTTATCGCGATCTCAGATAAATGTACCAACATTTTGTTTTTGCTCAATTTTGTGATTTTCTATTTGTTATTGTATAATTACGTAAAAAAGTATTTTTAAAAGTTCTTAAACTAATTGGTATCCATGATCCAGATTGCAAGTTTTGTAAGTTAATTTAAGAAGTCCCGGTCGAACCAATATGTCGTAGACTTAATATTTAAAAAAATATATCATCTTGAATTTTTTTTAAGCCAAATCAAACTTTTTATTGGTTATCCAAGTTGCCTTTAAATTCAATAAGTAGACTATATTATATTGGGATAATCCCCACACAATTTAATTTTAAACTCGAATTAGATAAAAAATTAGACCTGAACATTTTTCTTATGTTCAAGAGAAAAAATTAGTCCAACCCCAACGTACTGCATGTTCTTGTAAACTAGTGATAAACTAAATTTAATGCTCATAGCATTTATTATAATCATTTATTAATAGTATTTTTTTGTTCATTAAACTTTTGAATTGGTTTTTGGGAGTTTATATTATTGGTAACTCTTTTAGTTTAATTTTTTTTTCATGGTAGTTCAATTAATTATCACCTCATGGTTCCATAACACATGAATCCATCATAAAATACGTATAATTAACATGGGCAATTCATTGTCTATAAAATATGATTAATTCAAGCATATACATGCTCACCTGGACACTATTTTTAACCATAATAACGTGTCATTGTACTCATTGTCCTTGATGCAATTTGCTATTTAAACAGCAATAATGTCCATTCCAAATTGTTGGGAAATTTCCTGCCAGAGCCCATAATACTATCATGGGTTCTCAAAACTGGGTTGAAAAATGTCCAGATAGCGCCCATTTATGGGAGGAAATTTTGATGCAAAAACAATCTGGTGCTTCTACAAGAGTTTTCCAAACATAACACGCATAGGAACAAGACATAAACGAGGCAAATAAGTAAATAACATGGAACAGCATCCATCATCGCATTGCTCAGGCTCTCTCTGAATAGCCAATTCTATATTTTCTTTCCACGTTCACGTGTAAAAAAGCTTTTCACAAGATGCCTCATTCGCACCCTCCATAAATCAAATTTCTCTACAAATCATGAAAGAATCCAAGCAGAAAAACCTTCATATGCATTATTTGCCACATCAAATGTACACACATTATGTATATAACTTGAATCAAAACCTTCAATCACTTTGACAGGTTGTCTGTCTTGTATCAAGCCCTTCCAGCATTACCATGCCGTTGGTTTCTGAAAAAGCTAAGAAGGGCCTGTGCCTGCAAGCAACCAAAAACTCGTTATCCTAAACTTTCATGAAAAAAGAGAGAATATTGAAAAGCATCTTCAATCTCGTACCTTTTCTTTAGCCCTTGGAGTACCAGACTGAGACAAAGCCACTAATGGTGGGACAGCACCTTCTTGGAGCACCATGTGGCAAAACCTACTACTATTTGTGCAAAGCTGCAAGAGAGCAGCGGCTGCATTTTCCTTCCCTCTTGCAGAACCCAACTCGACAACCTCAACCAGGACAGGGATCCCACCCTCCTGACCAATAGCATTCCTTCCCTCTGGAATCGTGGCAAGATTTGCCAAAACAGCAACTGCCTTGTCAACCATCCCAGCTGCCGGGTCCATCAATT
>Ga0307518_10003329_pt1 | contig 11609 bp, 12 predicted proteins | sample 25_EM_MG_FD_203889 | JGI IMG/M metagenome (GOLD analysis project Ga0307518, IMG submission 203889) | Populus trichocarpa ectomycorrhiza microbial communities from riparian zone in the Pacific Northwest, United States - 25_EM | ecosystem: Host-associated > Plants > Roots > Unclassified | place... | reverse complement strand
TTGGATTCTTTCTGCTTCTTGACGGTTCTCGTGCGATAGATGACTGTCAGCGATGGCATTCATCTCTTGCATCAGGATAGTCATTCTTGTGCGATAGATGGCTACAACGAGCTTGTATTCATTCTTCACATAAGGATAGTCTTGACTTTGCATGATATGGATAGCGAGGGCTGTCTGTATCCCTCAAGTCGGGACAATCTTTCAACAGATCTTGGGTGCGTTCTTCGCATTAGTTTCATCGGCTAACTTTCTCCATGTCCACAGTACCAAACACGTTTGGTGCGTGACACCGATCGGGACATTTTGGTCTAGGAAACTGTAGGAGTAATCTAGAGGATGAGAACGATGTTGGTACATGCACAAGGTCTAAATGAACCTTACCTGTGTGCCAGTTACTTTGAATGATCTGCTTGGCCACTCTGTCTTCCTCATCGGGAGATACCTCATCAATCTCGAGGTCCTGTCAAATTTCAAATGGGATGGTGAAAATAATAGGGCGTGAAAACTTACATTACTGTCCTGGTATACACCCGGAGTACTTTTGGGCAGGTTACTGACTTGCGCATGTTCACAGTAATAGCTATCTGGTAGGTGACTTTCCATCTCATCCGAGTTGTAGTGATATCCAGGGTAAGGCAAAGGGCTGCGGGAAATGGGTTGCTGCTGGCATATCATGGATAATTCTGATGAATGACTAGGAATTGTGCTAGTCCCTGTTAATGATGCACTCTGTGAACCAGGGACCACCCCAATTGATGCGCTGTGAAGGTGTTGGGACAGACTCACCACGAGAACTTGGAGGAGCAGATCCATTGAAGGAAACAGAAGAATCTCTGCGAGGAATAGTGGAGCCTCTGGGCGCTACAGATCCTCTGCGAGACATGGGCACAACAGATCCCCCGCGAGACGTTGGTGCAACAATACCTCCACGAGATACAGGTGTGACAGATCCTCTGCGAGACACAGGCACGATGGAGCCTTCACGAGACATATGCACAACAGAACTTGCATGAAACAAAGGCGCGACAGGACCTCCATGAGATGTAGGCACAGCAGACCCACCATAAGACCTATGCACAACGGATGCTATGCAAGATGGTGGCACTGTATGATCATCAAAGTGTGTTGCATCTTCTACATTTTGCTTTTCCAACTCTGGTAACCAAAAGCCATAGCGCGAATCTTGAACAGCCGTCTGATATGCAGGTGGAGGCGCCCTATGAAGGTCTCCAGACCCCTGTAAGCTCCATGAGTAGTTGGACCTGTAAAAATGTAGAATGTTGCATACCGACTCAAGGCATGAACGAACATTGACATCTGGCTCACAAGTAGGAGGCACTTTGGTACGGGGTTTTGGCTTTGGCTTCACTGGGGCCATAGGGTTCAATGGGTCGTTGGCAGTAGCTTTTTCGAGCTGGGCAGCATGCGATCATCTCAAAGTCATAGTCCATTCCATCTGAATTTGCTCGATATTTTGAAGGTGTGCGATTTGACCACCACTCCCTTTGTTCGGCCTGACAGAGTGGCACACAGACTGGGAACTAGTGTCTGTGATACAGCTGAGGAACTCACTATAGTAGTTAGAAAATGAGGCTCACCGACACTGGGATCAATTCCTTCCTTCCTGGGCTTCTTGCGAGTCTTGATTCCAGCACCATTTGGCAACATTGAATCTTCCTGAATCGACCGCTTGATCATCTGCGCAAAAGAGAAGTGAGGTTTCAGCATTGTGAGAACTCACCTTAATATTGTGTGTTGCATGCTGAAACTGCATGTTCTAATGAAGCGGCCGGTTGTCGGAAAGACTGGTCTGACAACATATCGGCTGAGGCGAAAGCGGTGTGGTGTGTCCTTGACAAAGCAACTGAGGTAAAACATGATCAATCTAGAAAAAAAAGGGAATCTTTTTACCTGGATAGTTGTTCAGGAAGCGAGGACGCTTTTGTGTTTTCTATCTTCAGAGTTCGGCTTGTGCGGAAAAAAATATACAACTTATCTGAATGACTCAAAGACTCCGGCGATCCATCTTGCCAAAGCTAAATGTATGTGATGAAGTATGTCACAGGAATGATGTGACCATGCCAGGTGATGAACATTGTGACCAATTGTGACTCCGAAAAGCCAACTGAATTCACCCGATTTGGTAGTATTCTCTACATAGTAAATATGCTCTATGTAGAAACAAAAACAATGTACGAGTCCGTGTGTATACGATTCAACAAAGTCGAGGATGAACATTCCAAGGTACATCTCCACTTCCGCCTGTCACAAAGGAAGGTAACTTGTGCTTACACTTTGAGTCCTGTTCCAGTAGACCATACCCATGTATGTCCTTCGCACCACTCCAATTTGGCACCTGTTCCACTGTACCAAAGCCCTCCACCAGGACATTCCTGATAACCTTATAGTTTAGCAGATGATCGGTACTGGACAATCACCTGAGTTGTGTGAGGAGCTTGCCAACTATTGAGGAGAGGGGTCGGAAGAACGGGGTGAAGTCGTCAGTTACAATACTTGGTTCATACTTCAACCATGTTTTGAAGCCAGCAAGAGCCGATGCATCAGTCTCATTGGTCACCGAAACCCAAGTCTTCAAGACGGTTTTGCTGATGTGTTTGTCCTTGCGAAGAGTTCCCGGCCCAGCATAAAGGACGCACATCCAAATGAGTACATACACAAGGGATTCGATGTCATTGCTTGCAGAATGTGTCGTCCCATTTCTCATATAGCTACGAAGGATGCTGACAGACATGAATGGTATTGTTCCCTGTACAAAATTGATGAACAAAGAGAGGAAAGATTGGGAAGCACTTACAGTGCGGTCGCCAGGAACTGCGGGAAAAGTTTGATCCAGAACAGTTGCATAGTCAAAATCGATGAGGAGGCCACTGCATATAAGGCCAGCTCGAATCTGTTCGCGCCTTTCAGCATCCCAGTGCTGAAGCTTCTCCTCAGTTGTCCCCTCCTCTCTGCTGTCACCAGCTACACAACCGTGGGTCTCCAAATGATTGAAGGTTTCACTGGCTCCATGGGCTTGGCTCTCTGGAATATCACAAAGATACATCATGGTATTATCGACACTAATGTCGCAATGGAGAATGTGATATTCTTCAAAGAGTGCTCTGTGAGCTGTTGAAAACAATTAGGTAGACAAACTAAGCAATGGGTTTGGACGTACTGTCAAGAATGTCGATAAGCACACTAAGGAGCTCACAAATGGATATGAATTTGGCCAGAGGGGTCCCAACTGGTTGCATAAGAAGCTGGCGGTGAAGACGGACATCGCTGGAAAGGGTATCTAAGGGCATTGGACGATGAACATCTGTCCGATCACTTGAGCCTCTGATCTCGACCGTCCAAGCAGCAATGAGATGAGGAACCCCCTTCAAGTCCTTGATTTTCTCCAGAATATCCGTCTCACGGTTTATCCGACTCACATGTGTCCAGGAGTCCTTGATCACATAGTTCACCTTCTTGATGTGGATGTGCCAACACGATGTTCCTCGGTGTCAAGTCTGGGTCTACTCCGGTAGGGGGTCCAGTCAAGTCCAGATAAAAGCGGACAAAGGACAAGGGCAGGGGGCTGGACAAGAAGTTAGTCCGGCCGGAGTTGGTGACCGCTTGGATTCAATGACTAAGGACAACGAGCGTTGATCCCTTGCATAGGTTCCGGTCAAGAGGTTGGAGACGGAAACGGAGACAGAGACAGAGACAGACAGAAAACTGGAGTAGTGACTAAGTTGATTTCAGACTGAGGTGTACAAGATAAACTAGAGGGTACTTATACTAAGTAGAAACTAGGGTCGAGTACATACGGTGACAAGTAAACAACCTAATAGCGGACAAGGAATGACTGGAGCTAGGACTAGGTCAGGTCTGGTGAAAATAAAGTCAGGTCCGGATAAAATAAATCAGGTCCGGTGAAAATGCTACAAGGTATAGGATATATTGAGCTCATGGAGAACTCACGTCAAGACAGGGTAAACGGTGAGGTGTGGTAACGAGTGAATAGAGCATAGACCAAGGGATGTACTTAACTGAAGGGTATCAGTGCAAGCGCGACCGGAGTAAGTGGTGGGCAACCAGAGTTGAGCTGTAGAGCTGCGATGCGACCGGAGTGACCAGATAAGACCTGGAGTTGGACATGGTCGTGACACTTGGCCATGAATTAAGAAGTGGTAAAAAAAGCACCTCACAATATCGCATGTGAAATCTCCGATTTTGATCTTCCGAAAATTCGAAACTGAACGGTACTGACATATGAATGTTGGATCGTACCCAATATGGTCAATGTTTCCGAATGCAAGAATAGATAGCATGGTTAATAGTATGCAAGGATGTCGGTGTATGTCATAACCGCAAGAATGGACAACTCCAGAATGGTCAAACATATGAGCACAGAACTTCTGACTTGCGATGGATAACCCAAACATGAATCGTCGATTGGGTTGGGATGCAAAAATAGCATAGCCTTTGTGGATGATGGTGCTACAGATAGCGCCTGAACTATCCGAGGATGAATATGGGCTTGATGTGAGCTTGATGAAGGAGATAACGCTTTTCCACGAGAATTCTGGCTGGGGTCCATAAATGACTTGAGCAAGGTTCTCTTGTAGGATTATGTTGGGCTTCCAGGACATCAGGGCATCCTTGACTGGTTTTCTGGATGTCTCTGAGGTCCAGGAGTGGAGGGGTATAGCTGTAGCAGAACGTGTAAGTACTCTGTCCGATGTTGCTGGGATAGGAGGGATAAAGGGTTCTAGGGCACAGGTGATCTTATTCAACCAATTTGCGACTTGCTTTTCCTCTGAGCCTGCAACAGGTATGAAGGTACCTTGGATACTCTCCTCCTGCAAAGTTCCAGGGATACGCCTGTGCACAGTCTCGGTTCTGACGCCTTTGCCAGAGCAAGCCTGTTGCTTGGCAGATGTGCGACCCTTCTGAGCTCTTGATGAGCTAGCAGATCACAAAAGTTTGGGGATTCTTGTCGGTTCCCAGCAACCATTGCAATATAGAAAGTCATTTTTGAGGGATAAGGATGTGATCTTCAACGGATCTTCGTCTGACAGAAGGTTTTGGGTTGTGCGAGGCGATATTTCAGTGCAGAGATTGAGGATGAAGTGAGATTGGCTGTTGAGCGATCCTTCGTCAACAGTGGCACCATGCAGTTCTACCACAAGGTCTTGGTTGACATCTTCCACCTTGAAAGACTTTCCTGTGGTTGAAACTGATGTAGTTCTGAGCTTTAGAGGGGTTTGCATTACTACCTGTCGAGCAAGCATTGAGGCCAGAGGGAAGTGGCTTGTTGACGGGAGTTGACTCAATCACTGCTTGTCGCCACTTGACATAATTCAAGTAAAAGTGAACTCATGGGACTTGTAAGCCCAGGGCACAATTGTACAGTGCAAATTATGAACATGTCAGTATACAGGCCATAGTAATTAATTGAGAGACAACACGTAATAAAACTCCTTATTCCAATACTTATTCAACCAGAACTCGCTTGATAAGTCGTAACAAGTGTGACTTGCCAGATGGGGATTTGCCTCTTTCCCAAATCGTGGAATGACATGGGCAGGTGAACAAATGTAGTGTAATGGAATAATTTTGCTGACTCGCGTACCGTCATTTGTGACGACACGCTTCAGAATGTGCATGCCAGTAGCACTGTCGGTCGTATTGGACGGTGGAGGAGTAGTGACGTGAAAACGTTGAACATAAGCAAAAAAGGTGTCTGATTGAAGGAGGTGAAAAATTAGGCGGACTTGGACAATGGTGTGCCCTGCAAAGTGGTTAACAAATGCTAGCATTGTCTTTAAAAACATACCCCTGAGACCATTTGAAGGCCAATCACTTTGCTCTGTGGGACTAATGATGGTGAAGTCAAATCGCCCGCCAGGGTGTTGAGCTGAAGGAGGAGATGCAAGAAGACTTTGTGGCAGTTCAAACAATTGCTGATCATGATAACTTGGCTGCTGTACCCGAACTTTAAACCAAATTTGCATCCTCTCACTAGCAAGGTTGGCTTCTGTGAGACGATCGAGACATTGCAAATAATCTGTGATAGCTCGCCTTAAATTGGGTAGACCAAATGTCTCGGAAGCCTCAACAACCGAGATGCATAATGACAGCTTGACAGCCAGACGAAATGCAGTTGTTAGAGAAGCGAAGATTCTGGGAGGACATACAGAATTTGGAATAGAATGGCTAGCGATGCCCTCAGTGACTTCAAAGAAGTTCACAGATGTGTGAGTTGGGGAGTGGTAATAAGTCGCGTGAAGAACTTCAGAGTCTGGTTCATGATTGTCTTCCTGGTCTTCATCCTCCTCTGCTTCTCGTTCAGTAGATGCGATTCGTGTAGCGAGGTCAAAGCGAAAACACTTGTTGCTGTGGTCGAGATGCCGCGTGATCTGTGCATAGTAGTCTTGATTGTTTCCAGATCGTGCAGGCTGCTTGATTTCGGTGACATGTGCATGTTCTGTGACATCAGCTGACCATTGCATGACAGCTCCAGAAGTGCAAATTGATGGTACAATGTGTTGTAGTAACTCAAGCTTTGGTATTTCCCAGTGGTCAAGAGGGCCGTTGGAGCCCTGTCTTCCACCAGCAAAAATAATGGCCGATTTGTTCTCATGGAATGTGCGCAGCGATGCTTCAATTCTGTCCAAAACTTTGTCATCGAAATGGGGCATCTGTGCGAGATAGCGGGGCAAGAAGGGCTCTGATGGCCACCAGGAACTTCGGAGGAACGGCACCCGCGATGACTCCAATAATATACCTTTGCACAGCACGGTGATTGCGACCTGTCACCTGCTTAAGCTTTGATATCCCTTCTTCAAATGAGCAATATCCAACTGCCACTTGGATCAAAGAAATCCGAAAGTCAATCTCGTCGGGTCCAACAACAACAAGGCACCATTGTAGATCATGGTCCCAGAATAGGCGGTGAAAGTGATGTAGCACCTCTGGATTAAAAAAGATCAAAGGGTCACAGAGTGCCCAGTTCCTCCAGAATGGCCTGTGGACACCATTAAGGTAGTAGCGCCTGGCAACTTTGAGAAAACTTTCCCAGTCATCCGGATCAGCCTCAGAGCAAGCATGTTTGATGTCGCCAAGAGTTTTAGCGACTGTTCAGAGAGGATAAAGCTGAGATTCTCCGAATTCCTTGTGCGTTGCAGTAGATATTGGGGAGGCCTTGGGGCTAACACATGCTAGTAAAGTTTGTTCCGGTGTATCGGCGATATATGCAACAAGAGGAGTGAAGCAGTAACACAGGCTACCAATGGGGTCACTCATCATAATCCCGATGCTAGTGGCAGACTTGAGAGGTTTCAGCACAAAATCAAGACTTTCATGAATGAGATGGTTGGATAACAGGCTGTGAATACGTGTCTTCAGATGGAGGAAGGATGTGATGGGTAAAAGAGCGAGGAGGACATGCACGTGTAATGATCCCTTGCTATGAATGTCGGGATCGATGTTGGCGAGGCTGATGAGCAGCAGATGTGCCATCCTATTCCCGGTCATCACCGAAATGTTGGTCTTGTCGGATGACAATATGACACCAAGAAGTGTTGCACCATTTAGAATCTGATCCTTTGCTGGGTCAAAAGATGGAAAATTTTGGAGCTGCTCAACTTGCCTGTAAATCCCAGGCACGGTTTCCTGACATCCAATCTTCATAGATACGAATGATGCATGCAGATGTCAACCATACTTTCCGAGGGACGAAGGAAATGTGGGATGTGAACGATGGATGACTCAGTAGCGATTGAAGACACTCAATGGGATCGTGATAATACAGGATAGCTTGGTGCTTGGTTGGGACCTGAGGATGGAGAACATGAGACTTCCAGCGGGGACCTGAGGGTAACATCTCTGCATGAAGCCACAGTTCCTTTGCCGATCTAAAGGAGATGGGAAGCTGCTTGATCTAAGTTTCAAGTTAGCTTAAAGATGAAGACAGAAGACAGACAAACACACCAGTTTTAATGATAAAAAGGTGTCAATAGTGGCCATACTCAGGCGGGAGCGCAGGAGCCATGATGTTAATTGCCAGTCTGACTCTGACGCGAAAGGGTAATATATATTTTCCTGCCGAAACCTGGAGTATTCATCACTGAAGAACTGATCCATAAAAGTCATTCCACCTGGATACATGGAAGGTATGTTTGGATGAGTGTCGACAGTAGCCTGAGTAGGGGGATAGTTCTGATCTTCGTTAAATGGGATGTCAGCGACATCTGAGTGGTTCGATTCAAATTTGTTCCACTCGAAAGCATTGTTAGCTTCAAGAGCCATGTCTAAGTGAGAGCCAGGCTGATGCAGATCCAGGGGATGAATATTTGCATGGTTGCTGGCAGCTGAAGTATGGCGATAGAAGTGTGATAGGTTCTCCATCCATGAGCCACAAGCACTCGAGGGCTGATTCATATGTTGAAGAACTCAGGTCTCATTTGTGAACCTTTTTCCGCAATTGGGACAGAACAATATTTTGTATGATCGACGAAGTCTGCGCTTGACTTTAGGCATGGCGATTGCTAGAGAAATGCAAAGTCCATATGTGACTTAGTAAGCAAGACTTCATTTATCAACTCTCAACTAATAAGTCGTCTATCTCATCAATATATTGCGAACCATGCACTCAGACTATGATTCCGCCATCCAGGTTTCCTTCCAGCCAGCTGCAGCCAGACCGACGAGTCCAGAGTACTCGTCATTACCTGGTGAAACCATCGGAGGCCCCAAGCAAGAGGAGGATGACCACTGCAGTGAAGGTCCTACTGGCTCGCCTGCCAATCCGGTATACAATATGGTGAGTAGTTATAATGTTTGGCATTCTGGATTTCAGCCAATTGTATTCCAGTCAGAGGTGTATGAGTCATCGATATTTTCGGTTCCAGGAAATGTTCGGGAGGCCTGTTTACTAATGGAAATGGCAATCAGCAACTGTAAAGTGCAAACCATTCAGAAGTCCCTCGCCGACCAGCTTGTCCGTCATGATACACTACAACTACGATACAGCCATATACAGGTAGAGAAAGCGACGTCGAAGCTGAGTGCTGCAGAGCTGCACATTGGGCAGGTGCACATGGTCTTGAGACAGAATGGTTATAATCCTGACATTGGAAAATTGTATGTCTAGCTGGTGTGTAACTTCATGTCATTTTGCCATGTTTAGTTCTCGACGGGTACAATCAATTGTTGCAGACATACTATAGACGTTGTATTGTATGACTAGCTGATGTTCTTGTCATAACTATCTAACAGGTGTCCCTCTATTTGATGTCTGTGCTACATCTGTCGTTGTCATCCTGGTACTGGTAGTGCTGGTGGAGTCCCATGTGCGTCTCATCACTGTCATGGCTTGGCCATCCATGTACCACTGTGCACCGTCTTTGTCACGCTGCCCCCATCGTGGTAGTGGTCATCTTCATCATTCTGATGTCCTGTCATAGCTATCTTCAGATAGCTGATGTGGACATGATGTCGCGGTGGCATTTACCATGCGTGTCTCATTGTCATCATCATCATGGTGGTGGCTGCATCATTGATGCTGGTCGTGGACGGACCATCATTGATGTTGTAGGTAGGAAATGTTAGAATGCATCGAACGAAGCTAGAGATGGGACACTCACCTTCTGCGCACAAAACTGAGATGCCCTAGTTTACTAGCCAATTGAAATGGGTAGACATCGAAGATAGTAGTGTGTACGTACCATGGAGCATTCCAGTAATTATATTGGGGAGCATGAGTTGAACTATCATTGACGTTGAAGGTAGGAAACATCAGAACGCATCAAACAAAGTTAGAGATGGAAAACTCACCTTCTACGCACAAAAACAAGATGCCCGAGTTCACTAGTCAATGGAAATGGGTAGGTGTCAAAGATAGTAATGTGTACGTACCATAGAGCATTTCAGTAATGACGTTGGGGAGTGCGAGTCAAACGATCACATTTGGACAAGTCGAGAGCGCAGCGGTGAAGCATTAAAGACAGAATGGGAGGTGGCCATGTATGAGGTCCATAGACCAAGGTGTTGACATGGGCGCATCAAGTTCAAACCTACAAACATCAATCAAGCACAAGACTGAGTTGAGAGTACATACCTTGGGTGCAGTAACGTGATGCGGTCAATCCAGAGCCGTCAAGGGCAATTAAGAACACTTAGTAATCTTGCAGTCCAGCATTGGATGTAGAGAAAGCATTGATACGATGTTAGAGAGAACCAGGATGAAGAGAGGACAATAACGAGGTACTTGGCATGAAATGAGATGAATGTGTTAGGTAATCAAACTATCTCACGGGTAAATGTACACTCTTGTCAATAGATCTCTCCACTTTCACCACTCGTTCTGCCATCAATACCACCCCTCATCTTGCCCTCAATGTCACTCGTGCAATTGCGATGGTCTGTCGACTTGGGACCGCGATTGAAGCTTAGAGCTATTTTAGTTGTATGCGGTGAGTTTTATGTCCTCAAATCGTTAGTATTCTGATGTGTACTATGCAACCACGACCACCTGGATGGCAATGGCAGCGCATCCACGCCAGATCAACTTAATAGTGGTTTATTGTTCAAACATCAACAAACACACAAACCCACCTAGAGCGGAAATGCTCAAAACTATACTACTAGTAGTTTATTGTTCAAATATCAACAAACACGCAAACCCACCAAGAGTGGAAATGCTCAAAAGCATATTTCTGGTAGTGTAAACTGGTCTGAACTGGTTGCTACCAGTCTTTTATCAGTCTTGGACCGGTGTGCGCCTAAGTGAGGGAAGAGGTCAGAACAACCAACAACCAACACCAAATGACAACAAAAAGCGAGTGGTGGTATTCCTCTGCGGTTCTGGTAGATGATCTCCACAGGGGGATGTGCTGCAAGCCTTCAGGTAAGGTGCAGGAGGGAAGGGAAGGGCTTCTGATGGGGAAGGAATGCGATTGATGATGGTATTGACTCCTCTTCAGCCTACCACAGTGGTTAGGAAGAGTCCTGGGGTTGAGCAGTGATGATAGAACAATGATAGGGGTGTAACAGCAGTGATGGGACAGAGGGGAAGCAAGGGGACAGTTCCTGCTTCAAGAATGCGATGGAGAGTGATGGGATAGAGTAGACAGATGAGCTAGACTGCGCTTCAGCCTAGAGAACTGATCAGATATCAAGTATATCTGACAAACAACAATAATGGAGCTTTAGGCCAGCACTGGGTGACCTACAAGTCCAAAGACAGAGATAGAGCTTATAGAGAGTGAGGGAGAGTGAATGTGGTCGCTTTATTGAGGGGGAAGCTTGCTCTTCCTTGCAGCCTTTGGCTGCTGTATTTATACAGGAGGGGCTGTGGCCCTGTAAGCACAAATGACTAAGTGCTTGGTAAGAGATTGGTAAGAAATTGGTAAGCGATTGATAAGCAGTGTAATCAGGCTGAGTCATCGATGGGGAGAGCCTGAACAAGCTGCTGAGCCAAGGGAATGACCAAAAACATAGGTAAAAAGGGGTGTACAACCAAGAATATGGAAAAATCATTGCATGGGGCCCAAAAGAGAGGGGGGGAAAGCATGGGATGAGTAGATCGAAGCTAAATGAGCATATGCGATGACATA
>Ga0307518_10003328_pt1 | contig 11610 bp, 7 predicted proteins | sample 25_EM_MG_FD_203889 | JGI IMG/M metagenome (GOLD analysis project Ga0307518, IMG submission 203889) | Populus trichocarpa ectomycorrhiza microbial communities from riparian zone in the Pacific Northwest, United States - 25_EM | ecosystem: Host-associated > Plants > Roots > Unclassified | place... | reverse complement strand
GGTCTAGAAGCTGAAGAGTGTCCAGAAAAATCAAAGCAGTGATTGCTAAGAATTGATACTGTTTTTTTGCAATTATTTTTTCCTTTGCAAGAAGTTGTAACAACGAGAACAACGTTGTTGATTCTTAGAGGATGGCATCTTGGCATTGCATTTTGGTTTGGACCGGTTTGGAAGGGAAAAAAACTAAACCGAACCGAACCAAAATTAATCGGTTTGAACCGGTTTTCAGTTCGATTCGGTTCAAAAACTAAAAAAAAAAATCGGTTTGGTTGTTTATTTTGGTCCAAAACCGGACCGAACCGAAAATGTTCAGCCCTATTTTTTAAGGCTGAGCTAGGTGCCAAGCCAATAATGAGTCGACCTAGTCCATGCTAACCCAACTCTTCATTTTTCATTATTTGTTTTAAAATCATTTCAAAGTAATTTTTTTTTAAAATTAAACATTATTTATTGGTTCGTTATACAACATTAAAAAAATATTTATTATATTCTTAGGTTTTAAATTAAATTTAAACTTCATTTAAAAGTATGATACTCTTGTTTAAAAAGTTCAAATACAGTATTAAATAGTACAACATTAATTGGATTAATTTTATTCTTACTAAACAAGCTTCAAGAAACTAAAGGGTTTCCAATACATTTTCTTAACTATATATCACTATAATTTGTGTGGTATGAAAATATTTTCCATCATAAAATAGCTAGTAAACACCAATTTAAAATTAAAAAACTTTCTAACCTAATAAATTAAAGGTATGTTACATGCGTACGTACAAAGTATTCTTTTTAACAAGTATTTTCCTAGAAATATGCTAATTAACCTCACCCGTAGAGTAGCCGGCCCATGCATAATAAAATTAATGTATTTATTTACTTATTCCATATATATAAAATTAACTTTTTGGAACTTAATTTTTTGTTATTTAAATTAACTTTAATTGGAGTAAATTGAAAAATATATCAAAACAAGTATTTAAGGAGATCCACAACAATATTATGCATGTGCCGGCTTGCTACTAGTAACTAATTTTTTTGGTACAGTGAAAATAAAAAAACAAAAACTAATTTTCTCTACGATATCTATCGAATCTGCAAGAAGAAGAGCATTTAAACCTGGAAGTGGATTCTTTTTTTTTTTTTTTATAGTAATCGAGTATATTATAAATAAGCTACCCCATTAAGAAGATGAGGGCTACAAGAAAGAAAGATTACAGGGGGAATTAAATCATAAAGAGAGCAAGGAATTTACAACCCCAACTAGTTAGTACAGTTCATGATACATTCAGAATTTCTATAAAGATCGGAACCTGTGTAACTGAAATTTTTAACAGAGGACTTCAACCAAAAGGCCAACCGATGAAAGGTGAGGTCAAAAATCACATCCCAGTCTGGAGTTTTAGAGTCGAAGATCATATTGTTGCGCTCTATCCAAATTAACCAGTATAATCCTTTACAGAGAAGGGTAATTGCTTGACGTTGAAAATTTCCTTTTGCCATGAAATCAACACACGAGTTGACTTCATTCTCTAAACACATGAAGAAGATGAACCTCTCATTCTCTTGAAAGAAGCTCCTTGATATCCACGATAACAACCCCAAGCTTATAAAAAATAAAATTTCCATTAGCTTATGAAAAATAAAATTTCCATGATGAATTAGTCTCATCAAGGTATTTATGGAATCCAAAATAATATGATATAATTAAGAGTTTATTAGACATAAGAGTTTATAGCTTATGATATATAACATCATAAAATAATATCCATACAAAAAAAAAGGATCAAAGTAAACAATTATACAAAAAAAAACATACATCAAATTATTCTTATTTGTGAAATATTTAAAATAATTAAAAGAATACTAGATATTTTTTTGTTGTTTTATGTAATTTCTAAATAGCACAAAAAATAGGTCAAATATATTAATGATAACCTATAAATTAATAATTAACGCAAAGTTTGAGTTTTGGGTGTGTATTATAAGAGTTTGCGTTGAAAAATAATATAGATACACAAATGAATGATACATAACATATTAAAAAAAAACTGAACAGTTGATTTTGATAATTAGATATATTCCATAGTGACTAATTTCTATTGTAAATTAATTCATTTAACATTAAAATTTATATTGAAAAATAATATATGTGTAATTAATTTTATTCTTTACCAAACAATTATAATACATATCCACTAACATAATTTTATATTTTACTGGCAGAATATTCCATTAGTAGCTAAACAATGATTCTGTTAGCATGATTTTTATCGACGGGCTCATAGACATTTTGTCGATAATTTAATCATTGATAGATTTATAAACAAAAAAAACACGTCAAACAAAAAAATTCACCTACTTTATTCCGACGGTATTTCCATCGGTCAATATGATATTTGACCAAAAAAAAACTATTTGTAATTCCATCGGTGATTTTTTAATATTATCAACGGGTTAATTCTGTTGATGATTAAACAGTGGCAATGATATTTTTACTAATTGTTTTCTAACTCTCGAGAAAACAGTGGCAATGACAAAAAATATATATTTTTAAAAATATAATAAACTGAGTAGAAAATAATTAAAATAAAAATCAAATATTTATTATGCATTTAAAAGTTTACTAGTTCAAATTCAATTCATATAGAAGAGAGGGGCCGGAGGAGGAGGAGTAAGATGAGGGTTTTTGTCGGGACGAGAGGGCGATAAGATGAGCATATGTATCACCCATATGGAACTCCGAAGTTTGAGTGCTTAAAACCGATTGCGAGCATCCAATGATTGAAACACTTCGAGTCATCCATAAGTCCTCGATTGTAGTGTTTGAGATACCATCAACTCAATTTCTATCGGGTCCACCGAACAATCCTGCCTCCAATCATAGTTCAAGATGGGTTGATGGATCATACCCGGTGTTATATGTTTCTTAAAAAAAATCAGCAAATTTAAAAAATAATAACTTAAGAAAAGAAATTGTTGAAATCCTACATACCACTAAGTACTGGGCTTGATTATCTACGAGCTGCTACACCCTTTTCTAACGGTCATCATTTTGAACATATGTTTCAATCAAAATCTCAGTTGATCTTGATTCACGTCCAATAATTGTAGCCTGCAAGAGAAAATTGTTGTTAGTTAAACATATTCATATAAAATAATAATTTTTAAAGAAATAGATGTAATAAAAAAAGAATTTTATCATTCGCTTCGCATGAGAAACAAACGGAATGGATCCGTTGGTGTATGTGGTAATGAAATCATGAATCTGCCTATTTTGTTTCTTCGCACCGGATTGTAACCATCGCACGAAATCCTTGAACATCACGTTGTGAATATATTATGCCCATACAACCTCCGAGATGTATAGAGGTTTGTAATCCTTTCAAATCACCACGTCTTTCCATCTTGAAAACTCTTTTTAGCATATTTTTGGTGTTTTTCTGAATCTCGTACAAAAAATCATGCAACCTATATGGTAGAAATGAATTATTAGCTAATAAATGAAAAATAAAATTTTAACATTTGGGTAAAAAAAATATTTATTTTGATTTTAATCTTACCTAAATGCAACGTAATTCTCCCAAACCCTCTTTGCAACAACGTTGTCAGTCCTATCCCAGTAAAGGTTTTTCCTTACAGTTCAAATTTGTAAAACAATTTGGTTAATTAATATTAATAAACTAACCAAATTAACATAATAACAAAATTATTGAAGTTAATATTAACCCTGAACTTTCCGAATCATGCATTAATCATGGGTTTCCGTTCCAGATTTTTGAAAACCTGACTCGATTAAAACAATGACACTTACATCGATGATTTCAACATCGATGTTATTGTTTAGGCAGCCTCAACATTTGTAAACTTGAAATTGCATTCGTTAATTGAAATTAATTTCTCAAAAATAATTAATGTTTATTTTTTAATAGTGCATGAGAGGAAAACAAACTTACATTAAGTGATCAGGCTTCCACTGGACAAGGTACTTTCAAGTAAGTGGATCCCGCTCTTAAAAGACCCCTCCTCGGCATGGCAACATCACACTCAATGAGCTCGTGTCGAGAGAGGCTACTTGTGCCTATTCATAATCGATATCTAATAACTCATGGTCGTCAAAAGAGCTACTAGAAGAACTAGCAGCGATCTTGTCTGTAAGACACATTACAAACTTTCCTAGACATCTACATAGATAAAAGAATTGAGATACCGTAAACCATTCATATTTTTTAAAAAATTATGTAGCACCTCACCTATACGAGAGACTATCTAATATTTGTTTACCTGCAAATACACATCAATTGAAATTTGATTGCCACAAACTAGTTGATTTTATGTAATTTCTATAGCTTCTAACTTTTCAATATAAGTTTATTTTATTTTGAGCTTTGAGACATTAACCGCTTGAACAACGTCAAATTTCAATTTAAATCTTATTATTATTTCAATATTCTTATTACAAAAAAAATTTAAATTCCATTTTTTTCAAATATTCCACCTAATAGATGTTAATAATATTTTATGTATACAAAAATCACAAACTAAACATCACAATCAATTCAAAAATTCAACGAAGAAACCAATTAAATAAAAGAAGAACAAAAAGACTGTATTAAGAAAACGTGAAAAGTATAAGAACAAAATATTAGGCTAATTGGTTAAAAACTACCCTAGATTTTTAATCAACATGATCTTATTTCATAAACTTTGTTTAATCGAGTTTGAATTTCTATTTGTTATCCCTTCATCTATATTATGGTCCGATCAGTTAAGTTTAACAATACATACACCCTTTAATTATAACATAATTTGTGGATTAAAACTCAAAAGAAAAAAAAATTAAAACTTAATTAAATTTAATAGGATGGAAGGGTGACATCAGAAAAAATAAAAAATTCTAATCAAATTAAAAAATGTTAGAAACTAATTTTTTGTTGATAAAAATTTCAAGATAATTTGACAATTAGTTTCTAAACTAAACTAATCTAATTAACAAATTAGGGATTTATAATTCAATAACAAAATTTCACAAAAACATCACAATCAATTCAAAAAAAATAAAATTCCAACAACAAAATAATTCAAAAAAAAGTTTAAAAAAGATAATGCAAAAAAAAAAAAAAATATTGAAATTGAGTGAAGCTTACACTATTACTTACAAAGAAAAAACAAAAACAAGAACAAATTCACATCATGTTAAAAACAAAAGGTAAAACTGAGAAGAGAAAAGAAAGACAAACCTTTGAGGCATGAAGGAGAAGAGAATAGAAAATGAGTTAAGGAGGAGACAAAAAGAGAGAGAAGAGAAAAAAATAGAGTGCAAAATCCTGAGATTTAAACTCAAAATAAATAAATAAATAAATAATAATAAATAAATCAAATAAGAAGAATATGAAAGACATAAAGAGTATGACTCCAATTGTTAAAAAAAAAAAAAAAACAGAGAAAAGGGGCCAATGTGTAATTAGAAAGAATGGGGCTATAAAAGTATAAATACCCCATTTCTTCCTCTTGTGTGGCCAACTGCACCTAGTGGAAAAGAGGGGAGACATTGCAAAATTTTCTTTACCAAAAAAGAGGGAAAAACATCAAATCTTTTAAGACTATGCAAACCTTAAAACTTTGAGTAGAGAGGACACCCATTAACACAATATTTAATAAAGAAACAAGTGAAGAAATTGGAGAAAAAAAAAAGGGAGAGGGTCGGCTGCATGCAAGAGAGAAGAGACTAAAAATCTTCAACCAAATTGAGCTGAAATTCTGAATTTCCTCAAGGTATGGACACTAGACCTAATTGTGAAAAACAATTTGACAATTGATTAGGAATCATGCACCAATATCAGATTTTATAAATTAGGGTTCTTAAGTGAAAATTGGGGGAAGTGTAGAAATTGTTAGATGTAGTAAAGGAAGATTGAAGTGTGAATTACAAGACAAATATGATTGTATGCTTATGAGTATGTGTGTGTGTGTGTGTGTGTGTATTGGGTAACTCTCTAATCCCTGTTATACTTTTACTTTTAATATAGTTATTCCAACGTTGTGATATTGCAGGTCCTTCATATTCACACTAGGAGTAGTATCCTAGGTCCCCTAGTTTCTTTTGTATGAATTTAGAAGTAAATGAATGTTAATGTATTTTGTCTCTAAGTAACTATATGACTTGAAATGTAATAGTACCTCCTTATATTAAATGTCGAGACATAGAATTTCATTACTATATTATACTTGTAATATTAATGTTGCTTTTCTCTGTTTAATTATGAATTTCATATGTGTTTAAACGGGCAAGGAAAATGAATACATGAGTTGTTGCGCTTGTACCTATGGATGATTGTTGTGTGGTGCAAGGTAATTATGCTATGGTATAAGAATGAGTATAAAGTGTGTGCAGGATAATTATCGATAACTTGAGACCTCTCAGTATGGGAAACTCTACCGAAATTTCTACCAAAATTTCGATAATCTTTAGATGAGTTTGGCAACAAAAATTTTTTCCCACATTTTTATTGGTATGATTGATATGTCTGATCTCGGGAATGGGAATGTTACAGAGGGAAACATGTTTGCTTTTGTAGTAGAGGAAGAGAGAAGAAGAGAAACGCTTGTCTGTTATGAAATTAGGGATTCTGGTCTTTTAATTTGGGGTTTATTTACCGATGGATAATTAAATATTCATATTTTTAACACTTCCATCGATGATTCTATCTGTAATATTTAATTAAAAATTTCAATTTAATAAATTTTTTTCAGAAATCCCCCCAAATATCATCAACGACTTTTCAGTCCGTTGGTGATTCAATCTGTAATAAACAGTTTGAACCATTACATTGATAAATGAACAGTTACATTGAGAAATGAACGATTCCAAAAATCTTGGTAAAATACCGACGGACATTAACCTTCGGTAATTCCTTCTGTACTGAACATAATGAATAGTTACATTAAGAAATCAACAGTTCCAAAACTCTCGGGAAAATACCATCTATTAGAACTGAGTATGATCAAAGATAAAAACATTTTTATCCTGGCCTCATCTATATTTTGGTCGAAGACAAACATCTATATTTCAGCCCGGACTATTAGGATTGGGAATGATCATAAATAAAAACATGAACCCCAAACTCACATACATCCCTGGTGGCAAGTTGTAAACTGTGAGTATCATCGTTCAACAAGAATAATGAGCAATAAATGACCCGAATGCATTGAATCCATCTATATATAACCTAAGATGTACGTTCCTTAATTTCATTAAAAACTGACAATGAACCCTATTAAAATATTTTCAAGCTTCCCTATCAAATAGGTGAATCATGGCTCCATCCACCGCATCATGTAAATGATGCCATGTCATGTGCACAACATTCTTTAGAGACATGAATAACCTTTGTAGTTTAGGAGTAATTGTGAAGTATCTAAGTTTTCTATGTGCGATAAGAGTCTTGTCCCAGTCAATTCTAGGATTATAACGAGCATGCTCACATGTTCTACACTTATTCAACTCTGTATTTTCAAGGTAGTACAACATGCAGAAGTTTGGACATATGTCAATTTCTTGGTATCCTAGGCCGAGGGGTTTTATCATGGATTTAGCAACATAGAAGTTCTCTTTCAACCTATTCCCCTCATGTAATATGTTTTTTTTCTCATTCAACAATTCTGTCATAATCAGCCTTAATCAACCCATGATCTGACTTAATGGTGAACACATGTGTAACGACCGATAATTTACTGTGATTTGTGCACCCATCTCATAATGTTTCGTCAAAGTCTTTAAAAAATCAAAAAACCTGGCCACTTCTGCATTTGGTTCTTCATCTATGATTGGACATTCACTTGCATAACCCTGATTCATTCACATCGCATCCATAACCATATTCCTATAAGGATTACTATTGTCATTTATAACTCCACGCATGTTACTAGAACTAGAAGTTGACCCAACCATCCTTTACACCAATATATCATAAGGAACATATGGTTCTCCGTGTGCAAACCAACACAAGTATTTCTCCGTGAATCTGTTTTGTAGAATATGCATTATCACAACATCTGGATTGAGAAACTTTTTATTATTACACCTCTTACATGAATATCTAATACCACATCCACTCATATTTTTTTGGATTAAATAGTGCGTAATTAATAAAATCCTGAGCCCAATATCAATAATCTATCTTGAGCAACCCCTTAGGTGAATGTCGATAAATCCATTAACGATCATCCATTACTTGTATTAAACCTATATAAATTATTGATCATGTTAACACGTATTATTTAATTATGTAAACTAAATAAATTAGCTAACATTGGTTTAAATCAAACTTATTCAATATATTTTAATGATACTCTTAAATCATTATCAATTATCTACATAAATTCAAATTCCTACACATTTACCGAAATTTTCAACTCAATAATAAAATTGATAAAATATAAAATATACTCATTAAATAACTCATTATTTATTTCATTACATAACACCAAGGTCACAAATTCAAAATCAATTTCATCAAATTACAAATAAATTTAATTTTTAAAATTTCAAACAAACCTTAACATATACAAATCATATATTCATTCAACAAATTTCTTTTTTTTTAATAAAAAAAACTATAAAACAAGTAAATACATAAATAAATAATATTTTTTATCACTTCAGAGATAAGTCGACATGGTACTCACAAACATCCACTTTTGCATCTCAATATGAATATAATTAAAGGAGACAACTACAATTTATAGACTCCTCCTCTATGTTAGACTTTAACAGAAGCTAACAGTGGGGACTGACATGGTAAAATCATGGTAAGGTTGAGTTGGTCTTGGAAAAAACCAATACGACGAGGACTTGCCTGTAAAACACTCTATAGGTTGGGGGCTGTTTTGTAGTTATCCCTAATTAAAAATAAGACATTTAATTATGAAAATCAGAAGTCATATTTCAAACCCTAGTTACCCATTAAATATTCATTTAGCGGTTAAGGCACTGCTATATCCTTGCAAGGATGAGAACACAAGTTCGATCTCCAGAAAGTATACTTATTGGGAAGGGCAGCCACGAACCCTGAATGAGACTAGTCCCACCCTTTTAAAGGGTGTGAGGATACCCGGGTAAGAACAAAAAAGAACATTAGTTAGCCTGTTTGAGATTGTGATAACGGTTACGATTTAAAAAGTTTTTTTGCTTAGAAATTGATCAGAATAATGTTTTTTTTTTTTTTAAAAAAAAAATTATTTTTGATATCAACACATCAAAACGATATAAAAACATAAATAATAATAATTTTTAATAAAAAAATATCAAATTTAAGGAAACACTGTTTACACTAGTTCCCAAACAGGCTCGCATTAACCCTCAAATTGCATATGTGTCTCTCTATTCTTGCTTGCCCTAAGAGTTGGACAGGCAGTCTGGAAACGTGCGATTAAAACATCAAGTTCGGGATGTGTTTGTTTGGTTGGAGGTGTGGTGGCTTTTTTTTAAAGCTACAACCCTTTTAAAGCACAAACCACACTTCTAAAAGCTAAAAATACATGCTTTTTATGTAGACCCTACAACAAAAGCCAAAGTCATCTCCAAACTAAACATTAGATGGTCTGAGGGTTCGGAATAGAATCCTTGAGTGATGTTATAAGCAATTATTGGCTGTTTTTTTTTAACTCGTAATCTGTCATCATATAATTTCTTTTTTAATATAAATCCTCACTTGTAAAGACATCATTGATCATGTTGTACCAACATGTCATTGCAGAAGGAACTCTCTTCATCTCTCCCTAACATCAATCAAAATAAGGTCCCAGTTTAAAACATTAGAGACATAGTTTTGAAACCCGGACCGGCCCAGCGGGTCGATCCGGGACCCGGCCGACCCGGGCCTGAGACCGGTTCGGGTCTAAGTAAAAACCCGTCTGGGAGTTGGCCCGGCGAAACCCGGTCGACCCGGGTAAACTCGGCTGAGACCCGGCCTAAGGAGTGTGCTGGCACTATCAATAGTCAAGACGAAGAAGTCGGGCTAAGGACGCTTCACCCTCGATTCTTAGCATCTCAAGAAGAAGATCCACTGGAGAAGAACATCTGAAATTCTATCTCTTGAAATGAATACCCCTTTCTTGGCTTATGCCATTTACCTGAACAAGCAAAGAAAGACTTCAAAGAAGGTAGGAACTTACTCCTCTTCTCCTTCTATACGTGTCTGCTACTGTAGCAGCTAGAGAGATAATTGGCTTGCTTTTGAGTTTTGAGAGGACAGGTTGTTTGAGAAGAGAAGAGAAGAGAAGATAGATGCAAGACTCATCTCGATGGATGCGAGACAGCAGAGGATGTGGGAGCTGCGGGTGCTGTGGTTGGGCACGAGAAACTAGAAGAGAGAGAGAGAGGTCGTGCAATTTTAGAGAGAGAGATTTTTTTTGGGTTGACCTGGGTCAACCCAGGTCAACCCATCTGACCTGTGACCCGATCATTATACCGGGTCGACTACCAGGTCGGGTTTAAAAACTATGATTGGAGATCCCCATCTTCCTTCCTTTGTCTCCCCCATGAACAACCCTAACATCAGCCGAAGCTTTGTGCACATTTAAGAGAGCATTGAAAAATAACAGGACGTGCCTTTTCTTTTCATGGTAAGAATATTGATAAGCACGAGGAATCTGGATATAAAACATAGAAAAGAACTCCCCTGAAAGTCAAATATAAGAGATAGATAAAGTATATTATAAATCTTGAAGTCTCACCTCAATAATTTAAGTTTTTGGATGAGTGGTTCTTTGATAAAATAGACAGAGCGAGAAAGATAAAAATCAAAATGATTGCAAGCCTAAAGGAGAGTGAGCCAAGCCAGCATGATGAGCCAGCTGAGAGCACTGACCAGTTTGCAGCGTAGTTAGCCTCACAGGGAGGGAAGCAAAACCACATCTAAAAATCTGGTTTGAACACGCAACAACAAGTAGTGTCCATTACTATCAAGCAAGATTGGAGTTTTCATCAGATCCCTCTGTTGTTCCAATAAAAAATCGACCAAGACGCTCTGATGCCTTGTTTACCTGCGTTGCACGAATTGAATGTTGTTTGCTTATGGCAATATAGCTCTGAGTTGACTATGATTTTTAGAATATTCTAACATGATAATTTCATGACATCTTTTCAAACCTGTTCATTCCAATCAATCCTCCATGTAAGGTAGGATAGCAGAAGTGTTTGGACTCCAACTCCACTCAACAATCCAATCCACAAACCCTGTATGTGCAGAGAAGAAACTATTGGTAAATAAAAATACTCCTTTTATGAAGTTCAATTTTAACTAGATCCACTCACTTGGCCTATTAGCAAAGAGTGAATGGTCAATACTAGACAATCAAATTCATGGCTTTAGCTTGATTCTCCATTAATAATTTGAATGTTAAGCAGTAGATATCTTATGATATCTTGACAATATTGTTCTTACATACCGTGACCTGAAGATGCGCTACATATCCAAGCAGAATTCCTACCGGCAACCCAATAACATAATAGCTCCCCAAGTTGACAAATGCAACCATACTTTGCACACCAGCACCTACAGCTACACCTGGAGAGGGAATTTTAATGGTTAAGATTTACATTACCACATGTGC
>Ga0307518_10003327_pt1 | contig 11611 bp, 4 predicted proteins | sample 25_EM_MG_FD_203889 | JGI IMG/M metagenome (GOLD analysis project Ga0307518, IMG submission 203889) | Populus trichocarpa ectomycorrhiza microbial communities from riparian zone in the Pacific Northwest, United States - 25_EM | ecosystem: Host-associated > Plants > Roots > Unclassified | place... | reverse complement strand
CATAGTCAATGGATGTTGTGATTATTATGTGTGGTATTATTATGTGGGCTTGTTGTCTATCATTACATGGTAACTTGAGATATTTATATATCTCGATAACATGAAATTACCTTGCAGAGTGTAAAGTTGCAAACATATCAAATGAAAGTAACGGTGAAGAATAATTATTTTTACCACACGAGAAACCTATACGATGAGTAGTCAAATGTAAATTCCACATAAGATAGATTAGGCATCGTAATAATTATTGGTCGATAGTTATTGGTTAGGCAAGTAGACGTCACATTGACAATCTATATGTTTGTAAGCTCCAAAATTATAGCTTTACAAGAGAGAAGAAGGTGTGTGTTGCCATGTCTTGGGAGGTTACAATATCGTACTAACAAGATGTGTGCTCTTGAATAATTAAGTGCATGTGAGAGCATGTGCATGCTAAAAAGTAAAGAGTTTGAGCGACATATGATCATGTGCATGCGAAGGGTTGTGTTGGGTCTAAACCCTCTAAACTTGACTGGACAACTCGCCATTTGGTCTGGTGTTTGGGTCAAGATTCATCAAATTTGACCGAACAACTTGTTGTCCAATCTGTTCTTTGGTTGAAACCCACAAAACTTGACTGAAAAATTTGTATTTCGGGTTTGATGCAAACCCTATTGTTCAATTTGATCGGAAAACTTTTTTGCTATCCAGCTTGGCCAGATAACTTTCTTTGTTGTGCGTTCTTGTTCTTGTTCTTTTTTCCAAAAGCTTTGGCCTTTTGGCTTGTCAGTTTTGAACTTGAATCATATGCTTAACAACAAAATATGGTATTCGGGCACCACCGAATCCATTATTAAGGTAAATTAACTCCCTCCAAATGCATAGCTACATAAGTTTTGAAGTTGTTGTTTTTTTAAATAAACATGAACATCACTACAAAATAATAAAAAATGCTGATTTAGTACATAAATTGTTGACCACTTCAACTTTTTGTTTCAAAACAGTAAATTAAGAGTTTTTATTCACATAACTCAGTAACAAAAAGTAAATTAAATTTAACCGAGTCACTGTAACTTGACGTAATGGGAGAGAAAAATGAGTAGTTGCTATCCTAAGTTTGTTTTCTTGTTTGACCAGATTGACTGTGAAGTTATTGTCTCAAATTATTAATTGTTCATAGGTTTTATAGGTTTCAGAGGTTCTGGCTAGCTAGCTACTAGGGCAATCCTTGTGTTCACATTCCACAGGACCACATCCAGCAAACCAAGATCTTAGAGAATCAGGTGGGCGTCTGCGTTTGCGAGAGTGATTTTTAAAAAAAGTGTTTTTCAATGTATTAAAATAATAATTAACAATAAAAATATTTAAACTTTTATAAAACGTGATTTGAAACATGATTTCAATGGATGAATCATGAATGATAGGGAGAGAGAAAGAGTTACAGTAACATAACAAATACTGTTTACCTTTACCTTTTATAACTGTGATCATGTGATAATAAGTAAAAAGAGTATTAATGATTATTAATTAAAATATTTTATTTTATCTTGATAAAGATAAAAGATTTATTGATAAATTAGTGGTATAAAATAGGTTTTACAGTCTCAAATAACATTTAAAACAAATAAAAAGAGGATTGCACTTGAAGAAAATTATTATGTAGCTCTGCTACATCGTATGTGTTTAATTTTTTTTAATTAACGTGGATGTCCGGACTAACTTGTACGTACCTCGACTAATCCTACAAGTCCTAAAGTTAATAAATATATAAGTCTCCAGTGGTCTTGAGATTTGTGAAACTCGAACCGGTAGTTTCTATAAAATAAACTTAAAACCTGACAAATGATCTTGAGATTTAGGAGCTGTTTGAAATTGTATTTAAAATAGTATTTTTAAAAAAATTGATTTAAAAATATTTTCGATCTAAAAATATTTCTAAAACAATATTTTTGATCTAAAAATATTTTAAAAATAATTACTATTATATTTTCAAACGCCCCAAATATTCATTGCCATCCCTAAATATAAATCATTGGCCTCATCATCTTCTCAACCTTCACGGAGAAGCAAATCTCTATCATTGCCCTGATTTATACTATCATAATTAAACTTTATAGACATGAGATTCCCCACTAATATATGAAACTCAAAATAATAATAAAAGCAGTAGCACTAAAAAAAAGAACTCCTTAATTTCATCCTTAAATTTCATTTTTTGATTCTAAGAAATTAAAACAAAAATCTCGAATCTGAACTATTGAATTGTAACTGTGTGACCCTTGATGAAGTTACTTTCTTTTTCTCAAATAACTCGGATTGAACCTCTTTAATATGTTAAAGAAAAAAGAATTAAATCTTCCCAGTTGATTACAGTATATGAGGGGAGACAAGCAATTGAATGATTCGACTTCTGGGCACACATTAAAATCATTTAGACTTGAAATGAAATGTTGGGAAACGCATGCATGGGACCCAAATGTTCACATGTGACATGCCCTCATGCTAGTGCAGTCCAGTCCATTTCTTACTGGCCTTAACAGGTCCCTCCAGGCCATAATCAAAGGTCAACGTGACCTCAAACCTGTCCTCCAGCAGTATCCGGCCACCACCCCTCAGGAATCTTCTAACTGTTTACGAGCTACCTTGCTATGCAAACCATGGTACTGGTTTCTAACAGCAGTAGCAGCAGCAGCAACAGCAACAGCAACAGCAACAGCGTCGCCTTCCTTTTCACATGAAGGGGCGTGTCGACCTTTTCAGGAGGGTTCCTTTGGTAGTGGGAGACCGGCAATACTAACAAAATATCGGGTCGGTCAAATTAATACACAGTGGAAAGGAGAGTGATGTAAAGGTAGGTAATGCTCCCAGCTCTCCGAACATGATGGGTGGTTAGGGTGTCTCGTTGATTTGTGTACTCAAATTCCAATCCTATCATTTCTTTTCGTAGCAGAGGCTGAGCTACACCTATGTCTGTCTATCTGTGTAAGATGCTGCTGCATGTCCCACATGACACTTCCCTCCACGCGCTTCCCCTCACGACTTTAGCCACTTGTTCTATCTTTCTTTGCCTCTTGATTTGATGTTTGAAGTACTTTAAACCCTTGGTTTTTAGGTTAAAAAGTCCACCACTGATATTTTGTATAGAATAGTTTATAAATAAGTTAATCAATGTGAAATAAAATACTTTACGATGAGTCAATCTTTAAAGCTAATTCGTCTGTTAAACAATATTTTCAATTCACAAAGTTTTGTTAAAACTCCAACGAGTTCTGTTATGGGTTTTTGAGGATTAAAATGGCGGGACTTGGTGCTGCTTATAGCGGTGGAGATGGTGGTGTGATTGAGTATGTGTTTGATTGATGTTTAGGTATGTGATGCTGGTGTTGGTGGAAGAAGATTAATTGCTGTAACACCAACTTTTTTTTTTTTCGTCGTGTTTTGAAAGTGTAAAGTGTTACAATATCATAATTTATTACATTTTTAAAATATGATGTTTCTTGTCGCTTTTTTAATAATGATATTTAATAAATATGGTATTTTTAAAGTGTGATAATATTAAACTATATTATTTCATTAATTTTTGTTTTAAAGATGCTATTAAACCAAATTTTTATATTTATTATGCTAATTATTATTTTTTTTAAAAAAAACCGAGCATTTACCATGTATTCAAACCTGGAACTCGAGAAGGAATAAATACCCAGGCTTATATTTCTTGTTTTCCCGTCACTCGTCAGCATCTATCAATTGGCTCTACAATTAGGCAAAAAGCAGGGTGGTTCCACTGTGATGGGGATTGAAGTTCATTGAAAAGAGTAACAGTGTAATGCATGTATGCATCTGCCTAGGTTTTGCTGTCGGAAGAGGAAAAAAAAGTGACGCTAAGAGGGAAATATATGGGTATTTTTTTTCTATTAACATCTCAACAAAATATTCTCCAAATAATTTAGGTAATGAAAAAAATATAATATAGTTTGGTATATATTATAATGAAGAAACGCGATATTTTAAGATTTTGTTAATAAAAAACAAGATATTTCTAAGAAATTATTAAAAAATCTGGTATAAATTACAATGAAAAAAGATAAAAAAAAAATAAAGAGATTTTGAAAACACATTGAATCTTCAATTACTATACCACTAGTATTATCAAAAAGATTTCAACGGGACACTCTAACAACACGGACAAATATCATGATTGGTGATTGGAGTTAGTGACACTTTTTGTTCGAATTTAAAAACAAGTGAACAATTATAATGAAGAAAAAAAAAATATTAGAGGTACATCAAAGTCTTGATTTTTACATTATTGATATCATAAAAAAAAATTCACGAAACAAATATAATAATATAAAAAAAAATCATCAATAATCGCTAGAGTAGTTTGCCACATGCAACTCACGTGCATTTAAGCAAAGAGTGTTACCTATTACTGTTAATGATTTTTTTTGATATCTTGAATTCATCTTATTAAAAAAAATTTAATAATACAAGTGATGGTTACAATTGGAGTTTTTAGTGTGGAGTTTTAAGCCAAAACCATGCGACTAGATGCCGTGGAGGCTGGAAAAACACTGTGGGCACACACAATCTTACAGCTAAAAGATCCATGGGGAATTAATTTCTAGCCCACATCACCTGTGGATCGTACCCTCCATGTCCATGGCATAAGGTCTTGCCGCTGCTCATTTATTTTGCAGTTTGTTACTCCGTCAACGTTCATCTACAAAGTCATCTGACATGAACAATGCTCAAGATATTATTGACATGCTCGTACACAAGTTTTCTCAGTTTATATTGTACAATTGAAATTTATTACTATGATCTAACTTTATAAATATTTCAGAAATAAAATACGTACTTATTCCCTACCATCGCTAAGAAAATTTCAGAAATAGATTCCATGCTGTTGATCTTGTAAAAGATCTTCCCATTCCATTTATTTCTTAATATTCAAGATAGAACTTTTTTTAACATAACTTCTCTATTTTTCATTAAATAAAACTTTTTTTTAACCTACCTGCTCTATTTTTCATTAAAAAACATACTCGTTATTTTTTTTATAACCCGAGGTGTCTGGATCAGTTTACGCGCACCACAACTAATCTTCAGGCTCACTGAACATCCTGCAAGTCCAGCGGGCATGTAAGGCATTGCGAGGATGACAGACATGCACAAAAATAATCGAACCCGGATGCTGAGGAAGAAAACAAGTCTCTTTCCCTGCTAGGCCACGATCTCAAGTGCAACATACTCATTATTTGTTTTTTAGAGAGAGATAGAGAGAGAGAGGGGTGATGGAATTCATCACCTGAATTCCATGAACTCTAGATCTTGCCGTTTACAGTATTATACATTTAGAATAAAATGTATAATAATGTATGATTTAAAACGTTACAAGGTAAGTTAGTTACCATAGTTTATTAAAGAAAATATTAATATCGTTTAAATAGACAATATATAGTTTTAGTTGGTGTATAAACTAATCTAAAAAAACTCCCAATCAAGTAAAATATATAAATTAAGAAAATTATTACTAATGTATATATCAAATATACATTAAGACTTATAAAACTAGTTCAAAAATACCTATACTAGCTCGTCAAATATAAATTAAAAAGAAAAGTTATCAACAAGTATAGTATTAGCAAGCAAAGATGTGTTAATTCGTATCAAAATTTTCATTAATCAATAAGTTAAATTTTTTCCCCAAAAAAATCAATTTCTTTTGTAGTGCATTTATATTATTAAATTGCCCATTTATTTACTCATGAGTAGTCAATCTTCAGCTTCTATTTTATTTATCAACAAACATCATTATTAAATCCGATCTAACATATTAATCTTTAAATCTCTTGATTTTTTATCTAATATAAATCTAAATTAAATCGTGTGTAAAAGTTGTTTTGCCATGACTCATTCAACCTGATATACCCAAAGATAACTAAAACGATTGATAAAAATATAGTTTGATTTTAAAAAATAATAATTCAAGATGTTATTTTTTTAATAATAAAATGTCAAGATATTGAATTGACTTGGCTTCTAGACTTAACCCATCAAGTTTGCGATCTAGGTGATGGACTCCACTAAGTTTAAGAGCTTTATTTTAATAATATTTTCACTTAATCATACGATAATAAAAATAACACTCGTAAAATCGAGTATAAATCAAATATTTGAATTTTTGTTTGAAACTATGATAATTTTATAAAAACAAATTGAAATAATTTATGAAAGTTAATTTAGAATCAAGTAGGATAAAATTAAAAAATTAATGACAAAATTAAAAGGAAAAAAAGGAAGAAAAAAAACACCACTATCATTGTTGATATAAATAATAATTGAGGTAAGTTGTCACCCATCACTTTTTTTCAGAATTCCTTTTCTTTTCCCCCTTTATTTTGTCCTTTCTACCCGCAATAATCACAGGTCTAGTGTTTTTTACTACTAGACTTGCTTTTTTTTTTTTAATATTTATCCCCTTTATCTTATATTTTTTTAGTTTAAGATTCTTGTTTGATTGTTTTTTCTGTCATTTCATAAGTTTTTGTATTATAATGAAAGTTTCACTTGTTAATACATAAAAAAAAAGAGTATTAAATAAAATATAAATATAACAAAATTATTGATAAATTAATGAAAAAAGAGTGTCAATTATCTATATGCTTGTAAAATATATTATTATATTTTAGATCTGAACCTATAATTTAGTTTCTAAATAAAATTTTTAATGTATGATTTTTAGAGACAAAAATTCTCTAAAAAGAGTGCGTCAATTAAAAGGAGTGTGTAAGTTAATTTTATTTTCTATAATGAAAAACAATAATTCTTTGCTATCCAAATAGGAGGAATTCCTTCTTTTTAATACGTGGCAATCAATTTAACCATTCACGTGTCAGATAATATTTAGAATACTTGAAAACCTCAACCTCCTATTTTAGAGGTGATTATTTTTTGTTCGGTTTTTATTAAAAATAAAATAATCAAACTGAATTTATTTTTTTAAAAAATGAAACTAAATCGAAACTGGTTCAAACCGATCAGTTCGGTTTTTTAGGATAAAAACCGGTTCAAACCGGTTTTTGGCTTAGTTTTTTCAGTTTGACTCAGTTTTTTCGGTTTTGGCTTGGTTTTTTCGGTTTGGCTCGGTTTTTTTCCAGGTTTTTTTTGGCTTGGATTCGGTTCGGTTTTTTCAGTTTCTGGCTTATAAAACCAGAACCGAACCGGTTGGTTTTTTTAAAATTTTAATCGGTTTTTTTTACGGTTCAGGTTTTTTCATTTATTTGTCTTCGGTTTTCTCGGTTTAATCAGTTTTTCGGTTTTTTTCTCACCCCCTAACTCATCTATAGTAAGAATATAATTTTTCTTATAGAAAAAAAATTACAAGATAAAATAAAATAAAATATTTCAGTTAACTAAAATTAAAAATAAAAAGCAATTAATGCTTTCCCCTCATGATATTTTATAGAGACTGCCATGTAATAGTTGGAAAGGAATTCCTATCATCAAGGCAGTATAAGATCATTGTTTTTTTTTTTCTCACATATACAATTCTCTTATATATTTATTGATTTAAATCTTAAATGTAAAAATATTTCTTACTTATAGTTTAATGAAATTTCTATCTTCGATTAAAAAAAAAAAACTAAGTAATTGTTGTGCTCTTGAGCCCATTGAAAGCCCAAGATGCCGTCTGTGGGTCAAATAAAGTCGAGCTCAATGGGTCTTACTCCACCACAAGTTAGAGCGTTCGTTCAAATTAATAGACCATAATTCCTCAACTGCTATCGCCACCATTTCCGCGGCCATTACCCCATCACCACCCTAACAACCGGCGCTATTACTACTATCACCGTCATCATTATTCCACCATTTCTACTACCATGTCACCATGATCTCATCAAATCGTCCTCATGGACCAATCTATGATCTTTCATGGGCTGCAAAGGAGACAAGCCCACCATTTTGCTTATTGCATTGTCTGTGCTTGCTTGCTATACCATCAATCACAAGGGACTTGGATGGCTGTATATATCATCTTTCATGGGTTGACTTGGAGAGATGACGTACCATGCCAGCTTATACATTATAATTCCTTCAAAATGCGACTTTTCTCTAGGATTGATTTATTCGTTTCTTGGACCAAAGATTTCAGACATAGGATTACTTTCAACATAAAACTTTTTTTTTAATATATATATATATATAACAGCTTGCATGTAAGAAACTAGATCTTTACACTTTTGAATAAGCTTACAAAACAGAACAGAAAGAATTAAATTGAAGAACATATAGAAAACATACCTATTGACCCATCTACTTTACCAACTCCATCATGAATATTAAAAAAAAAAAAACAACTTTGTTCCCTTGCTCTTGTCTTGTTATTTGATTGCTACCTAATCATGTCCGGACAGAAACAATCTTCCCTGAGCTAGAAAAACACTACAATTGAATTTCTTACACAGAGAACACTCATGAACAACAGCATCGCAGGGCACCGTGTTCTTTAATCAATAGCCATCACTAAGTCATGTTTTATACTATATTTGTTTTTTGAAATTTACTTTTGAAAATTTTTTATGTTTGTTTGTTATTAGAAAAATTGATCAACGAAAAACACTTTCCAGTCAAAGAAAAATTTAGCTTGGTTTTCAGGAAAGTGTTTTCCTGAAAAATTTGGACAGAAAACACTTTCCGGAAGTTGTGAAAAATTTAGAAATGTTATATTATTTTCTGATTATATCAAATTTGGTCCTCAAACTTTTGATTGCTATATATATATATATATATATATATTTTGTTTTGAATATTTATTTTTCAATTTCATCTCTTAAAATTTAATTTTTATATTAACTTTGGTCTTTATTTTTATAATTATTATTTGCTTTTTTCTTATTATTTTTTTATTGAAATTTTTTATATATCAAATTTGATCCTCATTCTTTTGATTGTTATTTATTTTATTTGAAATAATTTATGAAATGTTAATTATTATTATTATTTTAATTTCTTCATCTTTCAACTTTTTTTATTTTTTGATTTGATCTCTATTATTTTGATTATTATTTATTTTATTTGAGATAATTTATGAAATTATATTTTTTTTCAATTTCATTCTCATTCAACTTTTTAATTTGTAAGATTTGTTCCTCATTATTTTAATAAACTTGAGAAAAATTAAATATTAATAAGTTATTTTTCAGCTTATTTTCCATGACATAACCAAACACTGGAAAGTGTTTTCCAACTTATTTTCAATTACACTACCAAACATCAGAAAATAATTCACTTTCCTGAAAATTCACTTTCTCAAAATTTATTTTTTAAAAAGAAACTACTTTCCAGCAAACAAACAGGGCCTTAGTATTCTTCTTTGGAGTGATTCCCTTTGGTGCTAGCTAGATCTTTTACGCACCCTCTTCAAGTTTTATATATATATATATATATATATATATATATATATACACACACACACACGAGAACATCTTATTTAAAGATAATATACCAAAGATGGTACGTAGCATATAAATAACGCCAAACAACAAATTAAATAAAAATCAAAGATGAACCATTCTCATGCGTATTCTACTCAAGAAAGCTGAACGTGAGTAAAACCGGGTCAAATTGATAATACATATACCTACCTCATACGTGAATAAACCCAGTTTTTGTAACATTGACTCTATCCTCGTAGGGTATTCTCCCTCGCATACGCCCTAGCTCGTCCTTAAGCTGTGGCTACTCGCAACCCAAAATAATAATAATGAAAAACATAAGACTTTTTCCCCTTTTATATATAGCTTTGACCAAGTTTTGCATGGTCAAAATCTGAAGGCCCTGACTTGAGTTAAGAAAGAAGCTGGGGATGCCTTTGTTTTGAGGTAATTGATACTTGTATTAATTTGTATATGTTTATATTGATTCGTTTCAAATATTAATATAATAAAAAAACATATATACATATATATTTTTTATGATAAGAATATCTTCGAATTAATTTATATGTCATTAGGAACTAAGTTTTTTGATGATCTTAAAGTATAGCATGACTAATTAAATTAACACTAGCTAGCTTGATCTTCTGGTGATAATTTATTATTTAGCTTTAATGGTGTTCCAAGTCCATATACCGTCATCTCTGAGTTTCAATTCCACTTTTTCTTTATGAAAGCCGGAATTTCTTTTTCATAATTTGTTTTCAGATCAATCCTAGTCAAAACCCTCCTCCTCGCAAAGGTTTCTGTGCAATTTGTAACACACACCGACGTTATATATAAGGTCAAACGACGCCCAAACTTGTCAAAATACTTTTAACTTTTTTTTTTTCTTTTTAATAATTTGTTTCGTTGAAAATATCAACGTACTGTGTGTATCAATCATGTTTAAAAGTGAAACAAAGCTGTCTTCACCACTGCTCATGAATCTTCTTTTGGTTGTCTGCGCTCATGAATCTTTGATCCATCTTGATATATAAGTGTGAATTAATGGCTTCATTATAATTGAAACAAATTAAAGTAAGAGTAAAGTATATTGAATCTTGTAGTAAAATAATACATAGGGAAAATTTCATATTTAAGCTGTACAAGAGAATTCAATTTTTGTTTTGGAATATATTAAAATAATTTTTATTTTATTTTTAAAAATTGATTTTTGATATTAAAAAATCAATATAATAAAAAAATATAAAAAATTAATTTAAAATAAAATAAAAATTTATTTTTTCTTACAAACACGGTATAATCGCATAAACAAACAAGGATTTAAATGAAATGGAATTTGATTAATGATGTAATTGAACTAATTATATATATATCTTTTCTTTTCCAAAACTCTCTGAACAATTACAACAAGACAGCATAATATATAATCTAAAAGAATCAAGTTAAATATTCATTGAAGTAAAATGAATAAACATCAAATATCATTTGTTTCTAAACCACCATCTTGTTTTTCAAGTGTGGTTGCTCCAAAAAAAAATAAAAAAAAAATAAAAAAATAAGAAAGTATGAAGTTAAAGCTGAGCATCTCCATCCTTCGTTTATTTCGGCTATTCACAACTTGGAAAGAACCTGCATGTATAATTAATTCAATCCCTAAGACCGATATTCAAGAGCTTGAATCTTGTTTATGAGTTCCACTGGTGGTAGAAGCTGCGGCGCCGAAGTTCATGATGGCGTCAGGAAAGGCAGGTGGTGCAAGAGCAACAGTATGGCCAGCAAAATTCATTTCACCCAAGGAGCATTTGCCACTACCACGGCCAGGAATATGGGTGCATGGAGACCCCCCAGATGGTGGAACCGGACCCCTTTGGAGAGACTGGATATTTCCAACAATCTTCTCCGACCACCGTTCTCCTTCCAATGGCCTAGCTGCCAATACTTGCTGAGAACATGATCCAAGAACAATGGTAACAAAAATCATTACCGTTAAGCACTGATTTCTTCTTTGAGAACCCATTTGTGAAATCAGAGAAGACAGACTCAAAACAAAAACAACAACAATGTTATGGGATGTGTAAAGAGCTAGCTAGACGGGTGTTCTTGAGGACGAAGAAGGCTAGGTAGGTAAGTTGCGGTGTGTGCCAATGGAGGAGGAGGGGGGGGTTTATATTTGAAGGCATGGTGTG
>Ga0307518_10003326_pt1 | contig 11611 bp, 5 predicted proteins | sample 25_EM_MG_FD_203889 | JGI IMG/M metagenome (GOLD analysis project Ga0307518, IMG submission 203889) | Populus trichocarpa ectomycorrhiza microbial communities from riparian zone in the Pacific Northwest, United States - 25_EM | ecosystem: Host-associated > Plants > Roots > Unclassified | place... | reverse complement strand
CGTTTTATAAAAACAGATATATAAATATATATATATATATATATATATATATATATATATATATATATATATCAATTTGGAGAAGGCATTGAAAATAGGTGGTGGGTTTAAGGTTGATAGATTGGTTTTTAGATATTGTGAGGGTATTTATGGGCAAAAATATTTTTGTCTTGATTTTTCAACCACTACAGTGACTATTGAATTTTAGGCAGACATGCAACATGTCATCTGCTTTAGCGGGTAGTGTGTCACCTAATTAGTTTTTATTTTTAAATGAAAGTCATTCGCTTTTTAAAAATATTTTAAAAAATATAAGACCCACGTGCTTGGCCCTGAACTCTATTTTTAATAACCCTAAATGCATTGGAGCGTTTAGCCTGCGCACCTTGGCTTTTTTGTGGGGCTTATTTTTCAATTCTTGTTATTCTTTATTTAGGTGGAACACAAATTTAAAAATAAAAAAAAACCATTAGACTTAGCTGAATCCTTAGCATGGATTGGTGATTTGACATGTCATGACATAACATTTAGGGGTTTTTTTTAATGCATTCCTCCTGTTATTTTTAATTTTTTAAAAATACAATTTAACCTTTTATTATCATTTATTCTTTTTTATTTAACTTAAAATAAAAAAAATGCAATTTCATTATTTTTTTTCACTTACCTTAAAAAAATTATGCCTAATTGGAATTATGTTTTGACTTGGATTTTAAATTTTATTTGTTGAGTAAAGTAATATGATATATTTTTAAAGTTTTAGTTTAATTTTTTTTATAATTTTTTTATATATATCTAGATTTAATTTGATTTGTAGTCAATTAAGACTCAATGAAGATGCAACGCAACCGGGAAGGGGACAAGGGAAGAAGAAAAAAATAAATTATCCAGTCGGGTTAAGATTATATTCATTATCCAGGTTGTAAAGTTTATGTGTTAACCTAGGTCAATACAATTTATCATCATCTTTTCATCTAACTTCCTCAAAATTGTTTTTCTGATTTAATTTCTTAATAGTTCTTTATTATCACATTTAAATTAGGGCTAGATAATATTAAAATGACAATCATTTTTTAAACTAAATTACCATTTGAGCGAGGCAAACAATTTGTTGTTTACTTGCTGTGCTGAACAAGTCACCATTATTTTTAATTATCATTTTAAATATTATATTGCATGTAAATAAAAATAACAACATTAATTATATAATTTTGATTCGCCCCCGCGACACAGCACGGGACAAGAGTCTAGTTGGAGCATAAAGTCTGTATCGGGGTAATGGCAGTGCTGTCCGTGCATTTGGGCCACAAGGGTGCCCATAGGGTGACGACGAGCTGTGGTTGTCCTTTAGGACAATTATTGGATGCTAAACAGGCCTTATCCCTGTTTAGATACAAGTTGTTGGGGGCATGTTATGGGTTGGGCCCCATCAGAAACCCAATGGCCGTCAGCGGTAGAATTGTCTCTTTCCATTTTGTTTGCTTCGTGATCTGACAGAAGCACTGAAACTGAAACAGTCTTGAGGAGGGGAGGGGCAAGCAAATGACATAGCCCTTATCCTGTTGCCTTGAACCCTATTCCTGCTAAAGTTTTATGTCAATTGTATTACACATTTATGCTTGTTTAGCAAATGCCCCCTTCCTCCTCACATGAATCCTGGCCTAAACGAGAGTAAATTTATGCATACCTCAACTAATTCTATAGATTCTGAAATTAATAATCATGCAAGCCTTTAGTGTTTCTGAGAGGACTCGAATACGTGACCATTGAAGAGCAATTTTAAAACCTGACCAGTTGAGCTATCCCTCAAGATTCTAAATCAAAATTTTTAAACTATCAGGTTAATTCTACTAGGGTCTCGGTTTATGTGTGAGTACAAATATTTTTATATTTTTTAGTGGGTATTATCTTCATTATGTTTAGAATAGTTATATTTAATTATTAAATATTTTTAGGTTTGGAGGAGTTTCATAAAAGTCCAACATGTATATTGAATTTTTTTTTTAATACAACTATTGAATTAAGCTGAGAATTTTGCCAAAACATTCTAAAAACCATGTTCCACAATAACTTAATCAGACAACTTCATCGGAGCTCGGGAAGATATCTAAATTTGGTCTAAAAATTACCATTTAAGATTTTCTTTATTTTTATAATTGTATTTGGATTCTTTTCTTGTTTAGATTAGGAATTTTAATTTAATTAGTATTTTATTAATTATGATATTTTTATTGTTTTTAAACAATTATATAGGATATTTTAAAAAAAAGATTAATGAAATAAATATTTCAAAATATAAGAGAGTTTTTTCTATAATTTTTTTTTACGTAGTTAAGAGTTATAATCTTAAGATTCGAGAACTCTATCTCTCGTAAAACTTCAGGAATTGAGAGACCGTATCCATTCTATACGCCATATCACTTTTCTTAATGATATTTCTGAAGAACCATGTATTGATGTTGCATTCATATTATGCAGTTCAACGTCGTCAGGAGAAATGTTGAATTGCAAGGAAATGATGGGACTGTCTTCTTCTTCTTCTTCTTCTTTTCTTCCAAAAATCTTCTCAATCCTCTCGGAGAAACTAATAGTACTTTGATGAATCACAAATATTAATCTTATTGATAATCAAAGCTAAACTTATACATCTGTAATCAGGATATCAAAAGGAGCTTGCAGTTTTTTTATTTTCTACTCAGCATGCCATGCTCCTAATAGCCCACGAATAGCAGTAATTTTCAGGATGCTAAGCAGTAACGCTGGAATCAGTAAATTAGTGATAGCCTGGAAGCACATTTAATCTAAAATAGTAAGAGAAATTAGCAAAATGATCCAATCGAGACATATAGAAAATGTTTAGAACCTAAAAGATAGAGTTTATGGATTTAAGTTATAATTAAGAATAAATATACAAATTTATAATTATTGGATTCCATGTATCCATATTAATTTCAAGTTCAATTCATTCATAACTTACACTTGGTAATTAACTTCGTTCATTTTGCATTAAGAACATATAGTTTACTTTGAAAATTAAAGAGCTTAATTTTAGAAACCTTCGCAACTTAATTTTTTTTTAGATTAATATGAATGTTCGACATAATTTGCATGTATCTCAATTAATTTCACGAATCCTGAAATTAATAATTATATAAATTTTTAGAATTTTAAAATTTATAAGACTTAAAATAATAATATTTAAAAAATAAATTTAAAATTTAACTAGTTATTGTATTAATTGTTCGATAAAATAAACGCATGTCTTGTAAATTTATCGTCCAAGGCATGTGTAATTTTACAAATTAAGTACCTTTTATAATTAATCATCTCTTCTTAGCAAAAATGACAAAACTATCCTCAACTTTGTGTTGATATAATTATGACAATGCTACCATCATACACGTGGCGCCTTCTCCTCCCCTCTCCAGATCACCCCCCACACAATGCTATCATTTTTAATAGCTTGATCCCGAGCTTCACCACCGCCAAAACATAAAAACAAAAGAATATACATCAAATGTAAGGATCACAGAGACTTTGGCATGATACAAAAACAAGAACTGATGAATGGTGTTTTCCCCCCCCTTCCATACTTAATAAGATCCCTTCATAGAAGAAATTATAAATTGGGCTATTAAGTAGGATTGAACATCATTTGATCTTCTCATTTATTTATACATGAACGAGATTAATTATCCCATTTTGGAAAGTAATTATAGGAATATCCAAGATTTTTACCTATTATCTTTCTATTTGAAGCCATATCGTGCACGAACGGAGGCGCCTGAGCATGTGTGTGAATGCCTTTTTATTTATTTCGTTTTATCTCAGCATATTCATCCTTCCCCTAAGAAATTACTCCTAGCTTCCCCAGGCTTTGCAACCAAAATAAAATAGATGGCATCCACTGATCTCCTATGATGAGACTGGATTATTGTTGACGCTTGTAAATATAATCCGATTAACAGTATAGTTTAGACCCGGTAGGTGAAAGAACGCACTTTTGGGGGTGGGGGCAATGGCTCAATCCATTCAACATATATAAAGTCCTGCAGACGGTGATGGATGCTGCCATTACGATCATGTTAATATTGCTGTCAACCAGTGTAGACGAAGGAAGCATAACGCAATCCTGAAAGGTAACTCAACTGGTCAGGTCTTGGGTTTGCTTTTCAACGGTCACGAGTTCGAGTCCTCTCAGGGTCACTAGAGGCTTAAATGATCCTTAACTTTAGGACCCGTGAGATTAGTAAAAGTTCGCACAAGCTGGCTTGATACCCACATTAATAAAAAAAAGAAAAAAAGAAAGAAAGAAGGATAAAGCAATGCGTCTACAAACTGTTAGATGTTGAGATCTCTAAAATAATTTTTGCTTATCAAGTGTAGTAGTACATCACTGAAAGTTCGTGTAGGTATCCAGTTAATCCAAGGGATACATTAATTCTTGATTATTTCGAAGCCATGATGATTAAGTAATTAATGCTATGTGCCTTCAAGGCTTCTTACGTTGATCAACATTTAAGATTATTTACAATATTGGTGTCTTACTCCAAAAAATTATATTTTTCTTTCTTACAGGAGCCGAAGACTTTTTGATCAATAACTTTTTATGGTTCATTGGACCTTCAGCTAGAAAACAAGATTTTTCCAATTCCAAGAGCAAGGGAGACTGGATTCCAAATTGCAAGCGACTTCAACAGCATCTAGCTATTGCCCACTAGCTTAACAAAATATCAGAGGGAGATGCATATGCATTTATTATTTTGTTTTAGCTGAAGAAATACCTAAAATGTTAATCAGTGTAGTGGCATTGAGAAATAAATGAGTGCACAATTTCCTCCGGTTATCTGGTGCAATTACTTCTTGATTATTAGAGCATAAATCTTTGAAATGTAAATTATGCTTAGATAATATTTTTTTGAAATCAACCTTAACCCGAAATCAAGACTCCTTACAGAAAAGATTTCCAGACAAACTCAAAGGTGACAACACTGGATTGAATTAATCATGATAATCTGTCACTCGCTTACTTGCTTTATTCTGTTCAGAAGCATATGAATCTCGAAAGGCCCCTGGTCTCGAAATCAAGAACAACATAGAGACCATTGGTGATATAGCATGGGCTGTCTCGAAGTGTTTGCTAATTGTGGTTGATCAGAGCCCGTCGCTCCCAGCCATGATTGAGCTAATGCCTGCATTTTGCGCAAAATCGATGACCTTACAAAGTGTAAGGCTTCAAAATGGCCATTCGATACCATCCACGATTGAAGTTGTCGACGTTGATCCAGTACTGTACCATGTTCGTTTAGCCGAGATTCAACCATCCGTTAGAATAAAAAACTCCTGCAAGAATGCAAGAATGTGAAGTCATCCTCATTCATGACCCCCCTTATGCACCAGCACTACTTGCTTGACGCTATCTGTTTGCATGATATTCTTTGCTGCTAATTGGTAGCAGAAATCCTACTTCTCAACAGAGGGAGAAATTAAGGCTAGCCCATCCCACCATCTTTAAAGTTGATTCCAGAATGATAATAAAAAAAGAAATATTTAATTGATTAAATTAGTAAATTCAAACATTTATTTTGAACACATTCATATCAAAACCCCTAAATTATCATAAACCTTAATATTTTTAATAACTAATTATAAAAGAATAAAATTAAAATTAAACAATAAAATTAATAAATAGAAAAGATGAAAGAAATTTACCTAAAACATAAAGCAAAAGAAATTACCTATTTATCTGAACTTGAAAAGAAATTTATATAAAAGAAAGGAATAGACAACAGAGGCTCGAAAGAAAATAAGACTGTTTGTTTATAAAATCTTTTTTGAATAAATGAGTTTTATATATATATAAATCAATAATAACTTTTCACTTTTCTTTCCCTATATTAAATTCTAACCAAAACTATTATATTACTATTTTAATATAAAAAATATTTTAAAAACAATTTAAAGAGGCATTTGCCCTCTTTTATCCTCATGTGGCTCCGCCCCTGAGCCCACCATCTTTAAAGTTTATCCTCACTAGGATAGTGACAAACACCACCATAACTCGGGGTCCGACTTGCACTCGTATCGCTGTGGGGATCTGTGTGTCCAGAATTGACGAGAGGAAAATGTCAAGAGGGGATGGATGACCTTTTCTAGTGTCTCCTGCCGAGTCGGCTCCCCTCATGTTTGAGGTTCCACGAGTTCGTATTCTAGTTTCATGTTGGTTACCAAAGGAGGTTGGAACAGAAACTCAACTGACATCATAATTTGGATGCCTACACGTGGTTTGCTTCCTATCTCTGCGAGCTTTCTATTTCACTGCATCTTGCTTTGTCTGAATAGATGTTCTTTTACATGATAACAGCAGAAGTTATTAAAATAAATTAATGAACTTTGGTGATGCAATTGAAAGCATAAATGAAGACAAACACATAAATGCAACAGCTTCATTTTTACCCCAGCAAATAACCAAGTTACCAATTCAACATTTGTGTGCTCCAACAATAGATTCTCAAATATCAAGGCTAATCTATATCGATGACACCCCAAATGTTTTTTAATCCGATTTACAATTTCTTTTAGATGTGAAACAAATCCGGGTTGAAGTGAGCAGCCTTGAATCTCCTCGAGTTCAAGCTGTTACCAATCCTATTATGATAGTTTTTTAGTCGATGATCACTAAACAAACATGAATAATATGTGCCGACTTCTTAACTTCGTTTAGTCATTCACCTTTGATTCCGAAACTCCTACTAACCACACTTTTTTACCATTGAGTTATGATGATCGTTGATCAGTGAGTGTTGGCTGAAATCTGAATTCCATAGCAGATCATGATGCTATGATTTCATCAAACTCTATTCTTTTCCAAGCAACAATTTGATAGTGCACAAATTAAGAGGCAACAATATGTTATGAGTACACTAGCGTGGAAAGGTATTTGTTCTCATCCAGGATGTCTCTATTACCTTTTGTCTCTGAGCTAAAAACACTTTTCTTATTTTTCAGCTCGCTCATTCTTGAAGTTGCTTGTGGGGCAGAGTCAGTATTTCATGGCAAACAGGCAAACGAGCTAAGAAAACATATCTAATGATTGTAATATATTATTATAATATTTGATCGGTTACTCCGAAAAAACACAACTGGAACAGTAGCTTTGGCAACTTGGCCATCCACAGCAAAAACTGCCAGGAAGCGGTGTGGGTCATATAGCCGTATGTTAAAATCAGGCTCTGAGGAGTTCCGTTCTGTACAAGGAAATAAAACAAGGAGTTCATTATAGCTCCAACAAATTGGCCATGGAACCAGAACTAAGAAAAGGTTTTAGATTTTAGTCATGTCTGTGATTCCGGAGCTTCAGGCTTCCCAACTGTTATACGCACATCAAGTTGCTTACTGAATAGCAAAACGTGGCGGCAAATTTTAAGATCAGAAAATGCAGTATCAAGATATTTATTAAAGATAATCAAAATTTATTATAGTTTATCTGATAAGGGACCTTCAGAAAAATACCACACCCTGGGGTTGAGCAACCAGAAAGCAATGGACATTTCAGCTTATTGTGCCCTAATGAGAAAAGATCTTCTTCTGTCAGATTGTCCTTGAATTCATTAAATTCCGACATGATATTCTTTTCGGTCCCCAATTTTGAGTCCGAAGTCTTTCCACGAAGTACCTAGTAGAATACCATGTTGCAACAGTTGGTGTTATTGAAACAATATAGAAGTTGCATGTGTGCAAACATGTCAAATTCGAAAGGCCCACGGGTCATCTGACATAGCCGCTTCTCATAAAATGCATCTGCAAATACAGGTCTATCGGATGTGTGGCCAATAAGATGTTCAACAGTGTGAAAACACTGCTACAGATTTAGCGATCAAAGTGAAATCATGCAAAAGAATTTATCAACCTCACTCCCAAACGAGTACATGGCTTATACAGAACCATTTGCTCATAAAGTCCAGGACACACTGTCCATATTGACCGCATGATATGATCTTGACAAAGAATTCCCATCCCAAATCTTGGAACTATCTTTTTGGTTCTCTCCAGCAACCCTCATCTGAGATCATTGGATTTATCCAGGTTGTATTTGTCATCTTATTCATAAACAGTTGGACCTGTAATTATGAAATGCAACTCCTCCTAGCTTCTCATAACAACCAAAGTGATTGAAACTGAGGGTTGATTTCTCAAGAGAGAGAAAAGATGAAGGTAAATCTACTGTACACGTGAAAAAGAGAAAAGTATTGATCTTTCTCAATGCTTCTTGAGCTAATTTCTGAATCCCACTTTATTGCAGTTACTAGGTTGGATGCACCGTAAGCTTCGGCAAAATGGTAGTGAAACACTGAAGGATTTTGCTATTGGTAGGTATCTTCAACTTTTATTTTCCTGCTAAACACTTCCCTATTTCAAATATAGGCATGACCATGGAAATAATGGCTTTAGATTTTTGTGTTAATATAAGATTATCCACATGTAGAGGAGAGGCAAAATGTAAGCGCAGAACGAAAAGATTGTCATGCATGACTCGTATTATACACTTGCACAGAAGACAAATTCTTGAATTTCAGGATCGTATTAATCTCCCAGCAAAGGTAGTTAGCCACCATCAGAAACCTGATGTGCGATGCCACCACCGTCTACCAAGGAAAAGCAAAAATGATGAGCATAATACAACAGAAATATTTCCAGACTTTTGGCTAAGGCAATAATTTTCTACGCTGCATGAATAGAATATCATCCATAAGACCCTAGTGAAATAAACTTCATTTGAAAAATATGCGAAAGCAGAAAACTCGTTAAATTTGTACCTTAGTTTAACGCAATATGGTTAAAAACCAAGACATTGGATTGGATTCCTGCCAAAATGCATTATTAGAATCAAGTTCATTTAACTTTCTCCTTCTTTTGCGTGTGTGTCAGGCAATCCTTGCAATTGCCTTATAGGACAGCCATCCCTTGATGACCAACAATACTACACGAAACCGAACTATGGGACAAGAACATTTAGGCAAGCCCAGAAAGAGCACCTTCGAAAGTCTTTTGCTGGTTTAGAAGCAGCTCGAGTAGAAGAAGAAGAAGGAGAAGAAGAAGAAGACTTTGAAGAAGAATCTTCAGCCGCAATATCCGAACTATTCCATGGCTTTCTGGCAATTGGAACTCTTGGTTCGGAGCCAGTCAACACTGACCCTTCAACACCAACATTTCCCATCTCTGTTGAGAATATAACTGAGAAAGAGACTGAAGTGACAGAGAATGAACTTAAGCTTATCAATGATGAGTTGGAGAAGGTTCTGGCAGAAGATTGCAGCAATGACTCATCAGGAAGAAACAGTCATGTCAGTGCTGGGAGAAGCAGTCATGGCAGCACCATTACACTCAGTGGCAAGCCAATGGAAGGGCGAGATTCCAATGCAGTCTGTCCTCTGCAGGGATATCTCTTTGGATCAGCAATTGAACTGTCAGAGACAGCACCTGTGGCAAAGAAGGAGCACAGGACATCACTTGGCGAGCTATTTCAGAAAACAAAAATAGCAGAGGAAAATTATGGTGTTAAATTTGAGAGGGAGGAGAAGCGCGTGGAGAAGGAGGCTGATAAATCTGCCGTGAATCTCATGAAAAAGATTCTGAAGAAGAAAATGCTCCATGCTTCTTCTAGGAGCTCTACTTCCGCTGGAGGAGCAACTGTTGATTCTGCTTCAGCAGAAACAAAACTGCACAAGGTATGTCTACAGATACCATAACTTCTAAGCCAAAATCCTGATTGGATAAATATAGAATCAATAATACCAACTTGAGAATTCCAAGTTCAAATCCCACTAGATAGTGCTGGGAGGTTTGGAAGATGAGGGAATACAGAATACTGTCACTGTTGCTTTATTAGAGACCCGCTGACCATCTAATGAACTTGAAAAAATAAACTCAGCAAATATGACGCAATTCACCAAGTCCAAAATGCTTGCTTTCAAAAAAATGACCTCATTAAAAAAACTAAAAAGAAGACAGAAATACAGATCAACCCTTATATTTTATTATTTTTCTTTGCTCATGTATATTTACCGAACACATTTTTCGAGCCCAGCATATTTTCTGTTATACTGAATAAGTGCAATATCCTAGGTGTGAAGTTCTGCTTGATGTGTGTTGTGCAGATCCTACACATGTTCCACAGGAAAGTTCATCCTGAAAGCTCAACATCGACAAGGAAGGCCGACAAGCCCCCAAAAACCGAGAATAAGAAGAGCAACAACAATGGGGGAAACAACAATGGAGGACAGATGCTTCTGGATGAGGATATCACCATAGTTCCCCGAACCCTTTCAAAGAGGAGCATAAGGCGCTTCAAGAGTCAATCTAACCCACCCCACTTCATGTTTACTGGCTGTGACTCAAATGGAAGCAGGGAATGCTGGATTAAAACAGATGCAGACTGTAAGTAATCCCTCTCAGAACTGCTCTTTGATAGAACGATAACTAAATGGCCTTATTTCTTCAAGTACTCGTTCACTAAATTTGTTGTGATCACAACCTGACTGTTTAGAACTCAAATTCTGGAACATATGGCTGGGATCGGATTCTCATGATCAATGAAAAGACAAACATATCTGTTCTTTGACTAAATATGGGATCTTTTGAGATTCTGCTCTAGTTTCTCTCAAGTGTTAGTTCTTTGATCGTTTCCATGTTGTTATTGTCAAGCATTATGAAGATTGATTGAGCAGGGAGATGATATGGATCACCTAATTTTAGCAACAGTACCAGGCATCATATGGCTGGTAATGGTGCTTGTTTTGTTGGGAGCTGTAACTCTCCTAATTCAGTTTTGTGTGTTATGCTTTGCAGACCTGGTGTTGGAGCTGTGAAAGGAAAATGCAGCAGTCAAGTGTGGTTCTAAAATATCTTCTTCAATTAGAAAGAAGTAATAATGGGTTTGAAAACATGTCCTTATAGGTGATTGATGCTTGTAAAATGTGAGTGTGATTATTATGTTATGAAGAACTTGAGTGGGAAAAATAAATGAAAAGGGCAGTTCTTACAGTACGTGCCTTCGAGTAATTGTTATGTATATCTGTTTCTGGTAGACATATTTTAGTTATGTCCAAGTTAAATTTCATATATTTTTTTTCTCTGGGTAAATGAACTGCAAATGATAGATTGACCCCAAACAAAGAGCTCATATATATGAGCCGAAACGTTACAGACAAATGTGGCTCAAGCTGCCAAAGCTTTTTTACACAAGAATGACTAACAGTGATGCTAAATGTAAATGGTAAGATATCGAAAGAAAAGAATACCATAGAATTAATGATTGTTATTCAAAATAGTTCCATACGAAGCTTTAAGGATCATAGAATAACCCTAACGAGAAAAGGCAGAAGAAAGAAAGAACCCTTGCAATTGTGAGTAACTAATGTCAAGGGTATGGTCGTGCAGAAGAAGAATTGAATCCATGCATGACTTTATTAAGACTGTTCAAGGACCATATATTACAGGCCAGTTGCTTTTTAAGTAGTGTTACCAGCTATCATGGGTCCAATATTCTGTTATGATTTTGATAGTCTCCTGATTCATTCAAATGTTTTGCATTACAGACTCCTGTCTCGGAGCT
>Ga0307518_10003325_pt1 | contig 11615 bp, 2 predicted proteins | sample 25_EM_MG_FD_203889 | JGI IMG/M metagenome (GOLD analysis project Ga0307518, IMG submission 203889) | Populus trichocarpa ectomycorrhiza microbial communities from riparian zone in the Pacific Northwest, United States - 25_EM | ecosystem: Host-associated > Plants > Roots > Unclassified | place... | reverse complement strand
GGGGAGGAGGCGGAGAGTACACTGGTGGAGGGGGCGGAGGTGGAGAGTGCACTGGTGGCGGGGGTGAAAATATTGGAGGTGGCGGAGAGGGTGGAGGTGACTGTGGAATAACAACTGGTGGTGGAGGTGGAGGTGAAGGTACCGGCATTGGAGGTGAGGGAGGAGGGGGAGGAGGCAAAGATGGAACGAAAGGAGCACATCTAAACGAGCTGCAATCAACAGGTCTAGACAAAAATGCGTTACATTGTGCAGCAGATCTCTGTAATGGTCTTGCTGGCAAACAATTCCTCCTGTCACTGAAATCCGGTAGACTCAAACACACAGGTGGCTCTCCAGTGAAGAAATTATAAGAGAAGGTGAAGTTATCCAAATTCGGCAACTTACAAATACTTGCCGGAATCTTCCCTGAGAGCATGTTGTGAGCTACATTGAGCTGTTCAAGACTCGCCATTCCACCAAATGCGTCTGGTAATGGACCCATTAATTGATTGAAGCTAACATCCAAGACTGTTAGGTCTTTAAGCAAACCTATCTCTGCTGGCATGCAAGATCTAAACCCATTGTTCATGAGGATGATTTCATTGAGGTTTGACATGTTACCTAAGCTTGACGGCACACATCCATGAAATTTGTTGTTCGCCAAAACGATGACAGATACTGGGGAGTTGCCAAGATTTTCAGGTAGATCGAAAACGAACCTGTTATGATTGATAAAGATTGCATCCAAGTCCTTGTCAAATAGCTCTTTTGGTACAGTACCCTCAAACTCGTTGAATCTCAGATCCAAGAATTTGAGTGAAGGCAGCTTGAGCACAACCTGTGGAAATTTCCCAGCAAACCGATTGTTGCTAAGATCCAGTTCAAAGAGCAGCCTCATGTCCTTGAACTTACGAGGTACAGTCCCACAAAACCTGTTAGAGTTGATGTGAAACAATGCAAGATCCACCAGCAAGCCTAGCTCCTCAGGCAAGTACCCTGCAATATCACCGTGGTTGAGATCAATGCCGGCAACTGTACGGATTGTTTTGTTGTCCGGAGCTGGAGCGCAGAAAACCCCCTCATAGTTGCAAACTTGGGATCCAACCCAATTGGCTGTAAGGTTTAGAGGGTCTGAGAAGATGGCTTGTTTCCAAGCCTGTAATGCTATGTAAGCATTTCTAAGTCTTGGATTCGGAAAAACAAGAGATGGGTCTACTGTGACTCTCTCTCCTCTGTCACCAAATTCGTCTTTGTAGTAAAGAAGCTGCCGCTTCTTGATGTACATAGCGTCGGCGTCACTGAGGCCTCCATAGCTAGAGATAGTCGGTGCTTGCTTAGCAGCAGAGAGGCACACAACTGTGCCAAGAAACAAGGCAATGAGAAGTGAGAGATGAAGATGGGAGTGGGTCGTCTTCTTCATCTCACATGAGACATCTGATATCCGAAATGCCACTTTCAGTTCTTTTGGCTCTTCTTCCTACCACCTCCCTAATTCTCCCCCGAAGTAGAGTTGCAAGAGAATGGGTTGATGAAGCAAAAGCTATGCAGTTCGAGATCTGAGACACAGAATGTGAGAGAGAGAGAGAGAGAGAAGAGAGAGATTTGAGGAGAGAAATGGGGATGTGTTTTTGGGCGTAAGGAGAGAGAGAGGGAGATGGGGTTTTTTCTAGGGATTTTGGAGATATGTGTGAAGGAGAAGAAGAAATAATGCATCGAAGGACAGCTAAATCACAGCTCAAAGCCCACCAGATTCTCTCTCACTTTCTTTTTTTCTTTTTTTAAACCCCAAATCCACTCCACTCTCTCATCTCATCATATTCCACTTTTTCGCGTTCACTTTCTCGCCCGATATGAATGCTACTTTAAATTCTTTATTTTGAAATTCCATTTCCACGCACAGCTCTCTTTTTTTTTTTTTACAATATTAAGAAGCGGCTGGAATGTTTTACATAATTTTGAAATCTGACTCGGTCCGACGGGTTGATCTATAACCTTGTCAATTCAGGGTTAAAATCAGGCCAAGTTTAAAAAATAGAGGAAGTCAAAACCTGAAGTGACCCGACAAGTTGACCCAACGACCCGACTGACCCGGTAAAACCCGGTCAAAAATCCAGTTGCAAGCCGTTCACTTTTTTTACTAAAACAACATCATTTTGATTTTAAAAAAAAAAATCAGAATTGACCCGGGCGACCCGGTCAAAACTGAAAACTCGAGCCTTGAACCGGGTCGACTACCGGGTCAGGTTTAAAAACTCTGATATTGTAGGCTCGTTAGCGCCGAAATGATTTGTTTGGAATTGTTTTTAAATAGTATTTTATAAAATTTAAAAAATATATTTAAAATTATTATTTTATATTTATAAATTATTTTAACATGCTGATATTAAAAAATTAAAAATATATATATATATATTAATATATTTTTAAAAAATAATTACTATCATATTTTTAAATTAATAAAAAACAATATAGACAGAACATCTTCACCTACTAAAAGAAACCATTCCAATAAAATAATTTGATTTATTTTTTCGTACTCTTGTCATGAGCCACCTTGCTTATTAGAATCCCTTTTTAATTTTGAAATCCTAGTTGACTTTAAGGTCCCCAAGCAATAGCTGTAACAAACCCTTAATCTATTATCAATTTATAATTATTGATTTATTTAAAATAAGATAGTAGAATACAGAAAATGAAGCTTCTTAATTGGAAGTCGGTGGCTTCTGATTTCCGGCGGAAAGTTGACCGAAAGATACCAAAACCAAAAGGAACGAAAGAAAATGGGCCATGCCGTTTCCGGTTAAGGTGATATCACGAGAAAACTTTCACGATATTTTGGTAATTTGGACTAACAGCTGTAGACGCGGCGGAGAATGTATCAGGATATTTTTCTTGCAAGCTGTCTAGGAATAGGAATGGACGTTATTGTTTTTTAAAATATTTTAAAAAGATATATTAAAATAAATGTTTTTAAATATTATTTTCAATATTAGTATATTAAAAGACGAAAACATTTAAAAAAAAATTTAATAAAAAAATAAAAAACATGAACGAAAAGTCGAAAACATTTAAATAGCAGGTACAATAATAAGGACGTAGCGCCTCGAATTTATTAGATTTTAGAGGAGACAATTGAAAAGGTTGAAAGATGAAAACATTTAAATAGAAAAATAAAATTAAAGACACTTAATGGAGAAAAAAAGAGTATAAATACATAAATATAGAAATAAAAGTAGATACACTTAATTCTAAACTTTGCACGATAAGCAGCAATTTAAGATATCAACTAGCTATAGTGTCTATGCGATATTATAGAGCACTTTTTAAAATTTATTTTTATTTAGTTATATGATAGTTAAATAAATATTTGTAATAAAAAATAATTAAAATTATAAAAAAATGCATTTTATTTTTATAAAAAATATATTTTCTCATATATATGTGTGTATGAGAGAGAGAAAGAGAAAAAATATTTTTTATAAAAATAAAATGTATTTTTTATAATTTTAATTATTTTTTATCACGAATATTTATTTAACTATCATATAATTAAATAAAAATAAATTTTATCATATATATATAACATGCCTGTTTTTAGTAACAACATAGTTTATCAAATAAAAACAAATAATACTTAAAAATTTAATTATGGGAATTTAAATTAAAGAGGAAAAATGTATCTTTTTAAACAAAACTCTCTTTTTTTATTAACATATTTCTTTGTTTTACAAAAATAAAATTATAGAAGTTTTGTTTTTAGATAAAATCTTATTGTAATCATAAAAGAAACTTCAATTAACAAAATCATAAATCAATCATTTTTATGAACTTTTTTAAAAAAAATAAGAAAAAATAAATCTAAGAAAAATATATAATAAAAAATATCTAAATAAATATTTTATTTTTATTCAATATCAATGATGATTTTTCTAAAAAAAATATGTATTTTAAGTTAATATATAATTATTCATAAAATAATTGTTAATATTATCAAAAAGCTCTAATGTTCTATAAAACTATGAAATAATTGGATAATTATTTAAATATAGTTTTAATAAATTTATTTAAAGATTTTGTTCTAAAAAAAGAAAGTAAAGGGTTATTTAACAATGTTCATGAAACCTATCATCTCCTTCCTGCAAATAATTATTGTTTAACTCCCCAATTAACCAAATATAATAAAACACATATATGTTTTTCGTGGAAGAGTAATTGAAATCTAGCGAGCTCACAGCCAAAGCAAAAGGGCCTTTAACGAGTCCGGCTTTCGAAATGTAGGGTTTATACTGGGAATTAAAATTCAAGTATTTGATGCTTATAGGATTTAGCCCTTTATTCAGGTGCCCAACCTAATTAGTGAAAAAACAGATAGAGGAAAAAGAATTTCACAAAACTCTAATACGCGTTTTGAATTTACATTCAATGTTGGAGTAGTTGATACAATTTACTGTGAATTATAGTGCGGCAGCGGTTGCGGTTGTGATTTGAAAAAAATTATTTTATAAAAAGTACTTTTGGTTGAGGTTGATTTGGTATTTATGTATGTTTGGTTAAAACTGTGGTTGAAATTGAGGTTGAACAAAAAGTAGTTTAATATTTTTGGTTAATAATGCTTTTGAAATTGAAGTTATAAAATAATTTTCAAAAATATATATTAATATTGATGATTTTTAATTTAAATATTGTAGATTTAACTATTATTATTACATCATGAAATAAATAAAACTTTATATAAAATATTTTTTATTGGTCCATTAAACTATCTACATTTTCATCACGTATGAAATACATCAGACAAGGACTACAATTTTTTTGGTTTCTTAAGCACGCAACATCATCAAGTAAAATATAATCAGGAACAAAATTGGGATTGCGATCAAATTCTGCAAATGCTACATCATCAAGCGATCTCTGTCTAATTTATGTAGTGTCATTGAATAATGTTAAACACTAGTTTTTCAAATAAAACACAATTAAAAATTAAAAAAATATTTTTTATTTTTTATTTTACTGAGTCGGACTCGGTTCAATGCATTTTGAGCTTTGAACTAGACCCGGTCTGACCAGAACAACATGCTACACTGTTCATCTTGCGCAGTGTTCATAGAATGAATTAATTAGCATGAACAGTGTAGCATGCTACACTGTTCACGCTAATTAAAATTCTATGAGTGCGCAAGAAGCATGAGAGAGGCAGGAACGCACTGTTCATGCTAATTAAAATTCTATGAGTGCGCAAGAAGCATGAGAGAGGTAGGAACGCAACGAGAAGCATGGAATTTCAGCTTCAACAAAACAGCGTTTTCAATGCAGATAATGGTAGGGCCCACATATAAAAATCACGGCTGATTTTATAACCAAACAATATATTGCAATTTGCAACTGTTACACACTAAACGCAGCCACAAACGCTTAGCCAAACGGGCTCTAAAAGATTAAACATTGATATTATTATTTTTTTATATTATTTTGTACAATAAAAATATTTTTTATCCCCACAACCAACAAAATTTAAACTTGTTGATCAAGGGGTTTTTTTTTTTACTTTACACAAACTTTGAAATAAGTAAAATATTTATTTGCTCTTAGATAAGGCAAATTAACTTATATACATTCAGGGGTGATTTGATACTTTCACATTGATTTATTTTTTATTTCAAGGGTTATGGGGGCTTTTTGGTAATTTAAAATTTATTTTTAATATTAAATTTGGAAAAGTTGTTGACATGTGTTTTTCATATGACAACATGATGGCGGCGTTTGTGCTCTTTTGACAACGCGTGTATTGCCACCGTTTTTTCAAAAATAGTCTTTTATCGTGTCATTGAAAGTGCCACCACGTGCTCTTCCACCCAAGGTTGTCAATTCCGTTTCGGTAGGTGTTTCGTTTTTTCAATTGGAATGGAATGTTTCAGCTTCAGAGTGTTTCGGCGTGCCGTTTCGGGGTTGTACTGTTCATATATTCAACAAACATAATTCAAATTCAAGATAAATTAATTATAAATTATGCAATACAAACACAAATGCCGAACAAATATAATTTTAAAATTTAAAATATTTCTAAATAGTCAAAATTAAATAGATCTTTAACTTAAAGTAATTCAATTTAAACAAAATATCAAAATATTATGAAAGTAAAATGTTTTAACACAAATATTTTAAATATAAAGTTAGATCAATGTTATCAAGGCTAATGTAATATAAAGTATCAATTGTTTTGCTCAAATTTCTACAAAGTATAAACATGAAAAAAACAACATGAATATAAACCATATATATTAGTGATAAATCTAATTTAAAAAAATTAATATCATTGTTAATGAAAATAGTAATAATAATTTTCAATATTATTATTAATATCATTGTTATTGAAAATAGTAATGAAAAAGAGTTTTTTATAATTGGGTGATTTAATTAATTAAATTGAACAAGGTTCAATTTGATTCAATGGCTTTTCAAGAGCGGAACGGAACATGTGGAATGATACTGGAACGTTCCGGGCGGAATTTAGCCGAAAAATCCGGAACGGACCGAGATTTAAAATTAGATGAAATTTGTTCTGTTTTTTGAATTGGTACGGAATGTTTCGGCCATTCCGGGCGAAACGGAATGGAATTGACAACCTTGTTCCACCTGGTATGGAGTGTGTCATTGGTGGACCGGCAGCTTGTCGTCGGTGGTCGTTTCTTCTTTCTTCTTCCTACCTCTCTCTCTATCTCTTCCAATTAAAGTACAAGTTTGTCCTCTTTTCTTTTTGTTTTTCAATTTTAGTCCTTAAAGTTTTTATTGCTTATTTTCATCTTTGGCCCTTTTAGAAAAGTTTTGTATGTTTTCAATTCAATCCTTAAATTACAATTTGTCATATATTGTTTTCTCTATTTCGGTCCTTATTCTTTTGATTTGTTATTTTTATCTTTGGATCTTTTGTTAAAGTTTTATTAGTATTCAATTTCATCCTTCAATCAAAGTTTATGTTGTTTTTTTTAATTTAACTTTTATTCTTTTGATTTTTTTCCCTTTTGTTAATTGTTTTTTTCTTTTCAATTTAATCCTGCAATTAATTTTTAAATTCCCTCAAATTTATTTTTTTATTTTGGTTACCACCCTTGTTTTTTAATTAAATTTTTTTATGTAGTTGATTTTTTTTTCCAGTTACATCCTTCGATGTTTGATTTATTTGGGATTGGGCTTCACGGTTTTTTTAGTTGTCATGCTTCCAATTTAATGACACGAGTCACAAGTTTTAAGTGTTAATACGGTTAGAAATTATTTTTTCCCTCATTTTATTTTACGATTTTATCATTCTTCATTGTTTAAAAAATATTTGTTTTGTAGTTACCTTCATATTATTTTCTATCATTTTGTCTTGATCTCATTACCTAAACCACGAGTTTTGCAAAGTGTTTTTGGATAAATATTTAAAAAAAAAAATTATTTTGTGTTTAATTTTTGCTGATTTTTTATTTATTTTATACAAGTAGGTTTTGTTTTGTACAAAAATAGTTATTTTGAAATAATATTTCTTATATGTTCGGCCATGCATACTTTTTCTTTTATTTTTATTTTTATTTTTATTTTATTTACTTTGTTTCATATGTGTTTTTATTTCTATTATCTTTTAGTGATTTTAATGAATAAATTTAGTGGACGCAAACAGGTAAATATCTTATTTTGCAAGATCAAATATCTTGATCTACGTCCATCTCTCAATTTTTTCAGTTTCTCTTTTAGTTATTGTTAACAAACTTTTATTTATTTATTTACATAGATGATTATTAAATGTTTGGATAAACTTTTTGATTTACATTTATAATTTTTATTATGTAAAAAAAAAACATATTAAAATAGTCTGTATACTCTAGTTTTTTTGGAGAGAAAAATTACGACTCGCTACAGAGCGCATATCAAATCAAATTTTTAGTTGCCCTCTAATTAATGTTTTTTTTTTGTTTTATACAAATGAAGTTTATTTTTAAAAATAAAAAAATATTCATGTTTAAATAATATTGCTGATGTGTTTGGCATTGCATAATATTTTTTTAGGGCATGAGTTTATTTAGTTAGTTTTATTTGTGTTTATTTTTTAAGTCATGAGTTTTCTAGGTTGAGGATTTATCTTTTATTGATTTTAATAAACAAGTTCAGTAAACATAATCATCAGGTGTTTTATACAAATGAAGTTTATTTTTAAAAATAAAAAATATATTCATGTTTAAATAATATTGATGATGTGTTTGGCATTGCATAATATTTTTTAGGGCATGAGTTTATTTATTCAATTTTATTTGTGTTTATCTTTTAAGTCATGAGTTTTCTAGGTTATGGATTTATCTTTTATTGATTTTAATAAACAAGTTCAGTAAACATAATCATCAGGTGAATGTATTATTTTGTGTGGTTGAATATCTTGATTTACATTGATATCTCAACTTTATCAATTTTTCTTTTGGTTATTGTTAATGATTTTTTCCCATTTATGTACATAAATGATTATTAATTTATTTAATGAGGTACTTGCATAGGCTTTTCTTAATTTATACTTTTTTATGTTAAAAAATACATTGAAGCACACATAGCCAATATTGTTTTGAGAAAAAAAATGACCCCTTTCAAAGCGCAAGTTAAATGGCTAGTCAGATACTTTTATGAATTAAGAATAAATTAAATATGTGTATACGTGTATACACAATCCCATTTCATAAACCATCCATAGTAAAAATGTAATATCCCTAACTTTTGAATCACATTTCCAAATAATCTCCTTCACTTTAATGTCAAAAATGAGGTATTTTTTTTATATATATAAATCCATCTATTATTAGTTCTAACAGTGAACCAGATCAACTCCATCCAAAAATTTGGTTGATTGGTTTATTCCATAGCTCTAAAATTTCCCTTACTGGTTGATTAAGCGGTTGATTGGTTCCATCGACCGATTGTGACAATAGTAAATTTAACTGTTCAATTCATCAAACGATCAATCAAATCAATTTATAAATATATTTTGTCGACCGGTTAAGCAGAATGATACCTTTTGTTATTTATCCTTTAAATTTTATTAAGTTTTCATTAACTTCCATCATACTATATTCTTATATCATAATTATAGTCCAATCATTTCAGACTTTATCTCATATCGTCATATCTTGTGATCCAATTTTGACAATTAATAAACAAATACAAGAAATTATACAAAATTTACAGGAAAACATTATAAGTTAGATTTATACATCTCAAATCTTAATGTACCAAAAATAAATCATAATATTGTAAAAATCTAATAAGAAGGTATTATAAAAAGCGATACAAAAATCATAATTCTTGACATTATTTACATGCCCAAATTTACATTACAAAATGATTATTACATCAAAACTACATATTCATTAATTAACAAAAAGAAATCCTAAACATCTACTCATTTCACACGAGATTGCATAGATCCTAAAATTAATTTAACATTAAGTGTAAATTAAATCATGAAATTAACATATAAATAATAAAATAAATCATCTTTATAGTCTTGTTGAATCATCTTTCTAAGATATATTTCTCTTTTTACTCATTTTCAAATTATTGTAACTAGATATTGTCAGATAAAATTCCTAATTGCTAGTTAACTAATTTCACCGCCCCGTAATCGAGCATTAATCCTATCTGTCGCACCCAACATCGCGACAACCTTTTAAAAAAACTAATATCTAACATCTTGTTCTTATAAAAGAAATATCTCATTTATAGAGTGGTTACATAGTATTATAGTCACCAGGACCCTAACTAGTCTTCAAAGATTCTATGACAAGAGAATGGTTACACTAAATAAAAAATATTATCACCCCTGAAACGTCTTACATTAGGTAAGTTGCATTGCTTGTTTTGTTTTAAATTGTTATGGATTGTTGTGCTATGTTATCAATGATTTATCTATAATATTTCTAACTTTGACATCAGTAAATATTAAGGTTTATATTTCTAACTTTGACGTTAGTAAATACTAGAATTAATATTTCTAACTCTGACATCAATAAATAACAAGATTGATACTCATCGTAAATCCACTTACTTTGAACCGAATAATCTTGGATTGAGTTTTACAATTGTTATTAGACTCTAAAATATAGCAAAAATAGACTTTGAAACCTTTTATTCAAAACTCTAGTAATTTAGTGAATTTTCACAACTGTTTAGTTAAAAGGAATGAGTTTTTTTTTTAGGGGTTAGTACGTTGGCTCAAAAGACATTTATTTGGACCAAGATTTTAATAAACTAGATAAGCTTCTTATCAAATCCAAAAATACATGTAATAAAAATACATTAAAAAAAACAAATGTCAAAAACACGTTTTTTTATAATGCTAAAACATGCAAAATAATTTTTTTTGTTTGTTTTATACTAAACATAGTATTTAACAAAAAAATAAAATTGATGCATAAGAGATTTTGTTTTTAGCTTGGATGCAAATTTTTAAGATAATAAATGGTTGAAAACGTTTTTATGGCATTTTTATTTTTTAGTTGTTTATTTTAACAAATGCTAAAAATAAAACCATGCAACACACATCCATTTCTTTACGTATTTACACACACCTTTAGAGCATCTCCAACCGGAGATGCAAATGGAGAGCTAAATCCAAAAACATGTACTTTTACCTTTAGAATCTTTATTAAGTTATTCCAACGGAGCAGCCATCAAAGAAGCCAAAATGGCTTTTTAATTTAAGCAGAGGCATTTCTACAGGTTCCTGTAGAAGAGGTAAATTTAAGTTAATATTGCCAACGACTATTTTTATAGCCATTGGCAACAATATTTATTTTTTCTTTAAAAGGAAGGAAAAAACTTGTTTTTTTAAAAAATCTTGTATTGTGCCTCACTCTTCTCTCAAATTTAGAAAAACTCACTCTTTCTCTCAAATTTAGAAAAACAAGAATCAATTATTCTCTGGTTAATTAATAACATCAGTTGTGTTAATTAGCTGAAATTAAAAGGTATGTTTATTTAAAAGCTTTTTATATTTACTCTTTAATTTGATATTTGTGATGATTTTTATTTCTTTGTTATTTTATGTTTTTTATATGGGTTAAGGAAAACAATTTTTTATTTATGTTGTTATCTTTGACAAAATTAAGAGGAAGTAATAATGGTAGCTGATATTGATAAAAATATAGAGTGACATATTTAAAATTTATTTTTGGTTGTTTGTTTTAATTTGAGGTTAATTATATTTTATCTTGTTGAAAATGCAATTAAATCAGTATATTAATCCTCTCTTAGTTCTAAAAAATAATCAAAATATCTAAATAGCTATATTATATATAAAATATCTAAATTAGTTATATAATTATATAAAAATAAATTTAATATGAAATATATTCAAATATAAATAGTTTTTCTAAATAGTTTTTTATTATTGAAATACACATATTAACAAAATTATATTTATATTATTTAAAAAGCTATTTTACCAATTTAGCTTTTTAATTTAAATTTTTGCAAATGCTGTTACAATTACAATTATTACAATCATAACAAACACGAATCAATAAAAAACTACATTGGGGTGACTGAAAAAGATCCGAATAATCAAGAAGAGCTACTGGTGTCACTGACATAGTGTGAATAGTGGCAGCGTGTGGTAT